>SESF01008842.1_pt1 | contig 20813 bp, 10 predicted proteins | sample 3171521 | NCBI WGS metagenome assembly SESF01 (sample SAMN10866945, study PRJNA518727) | freshwater metagenome | biome: subpolar coniferous forest; feature: holomictic lake; material: water; isolation source: holomictic Lake 227, 6 m and 8 m depth | place: Canada: near Kenora, Ontario | collected...
ATACCTGGATTTTACTGGGTTGAACGACTGGGTATGTCCTGTCCCTTTTGTTGTAAATTCAACAGCAGTAATCCAATTCTTTCCCTCTTTGTATTGGATATCAATTTTCTGTCCTTTGTTGTCCCATGGATCCCATGGTTCTACCATAGAACAAGCACCAATTGCTAGATTTTCCCCCAAATCAACTTCTGCCCATCTCTCTTTATCCTGATCCGAAGGTTGCCATTTATTTTTGGGGTCACCATCAAACAGACTGGCAACTGAAGTACCCTCTTTGGTGCTACTTGCCTTTGATTGTTTTCCTGTTGCCGGCAAAGGCAGGATTTCAGGCTTTCCCTCAATTTCAAGAACAATGACTGATGCCACTTTATCGGGAGCCACCCCACTCAAGTGAAGGACATTTTTATCTTCGTACTTATCAACTTTAAATTTCGTTTTTTGATTGGCAAGAAGATAGGCTTCTTTCACCTTGTTTTGTATTGGAACTGACAACTGACCATTCTTCGGCCAATTAAAAACATGCAGATATAATTTATTTTCTATTTGGGTACACCGGCCCCAGGAAAGATAAGGGAACGGGCTTGCAGTGGTGCCATATATTGCTTCACCATTGGTTTTCATCCATTGGCCGATAACTTTCATGCGTTCAATGCTCGGTTCAGGGATAAGCCCTTCAGATGTTGGGCCAACATTCAACAGGTAGTTTCCCCCTTTGCTTACGATATCAATTAAAGTTTGGATGATTACTTCTGAAGATTTCCAGTTATGATCGGTTGATTTAAATCCCCATGTGTCATTCATAGTCATGCAGGTTTCCCAGTTCCTACCGGGGAAACCTGTTGCCGGGACAAATTGTTCAGGGGTTTCAGTGTCTCCTTCATAACCTCCACCCAAGCGGTTGTTGGTTATCAAATTAGGATACTTACTAATTACAGATTCAAATTTTTTTGCTCTTTCATTAGTCATGTCGTATGGCGTATCCCACCACAGAATATCCACCTGACCATAATTTGAAAGGATTTCTTTAACCTGTGGGACAGCAATCTTCTCAATGTAGTCATCCATTGAACCGTCTTGTGCTTTATCCCAATGCCCACCACTTGCTGCCCCACCGGGATGGTTCCAGTCCTGGGCCTGAGAATAATAAAATCCTAGGCGAATACCTTCTTTGTGACATGCATCAGCAAGCGGTTTAAGTAAGTCTTTCCCATAAGGCGTAGCATTTACTACATTCCAATTGGTTACCTTTGAATCAAACAAAGCAAATCCGTCGTGGTGCTTTGAAGTAATAACCAGGTATTTCGCTCCTGCTTGTTCTGCCAGCTTCACCCAAGAACTGGGATCATATTTAATCGGGTTAAATTGCTTTGAATAAGCTTTGTATTCTGTTACGGGTATTTTCCCTTTATTCATGATCCATTCTCCAATCCCTTTTACTTCTTGGCTCTTATAAATTCCGGCAGGTACAGAATAGACCCCCCAATGAATAAATATTCCAAATTTTGCATCCTTCCACCATGTCATCTTGTCTGTATTAGATTGCGATAAACAGTTAAAGCACATAAGACCGGATAAAAAAACTGTAAGCATAAATTTCATATCATCTTTTTTTGGAAATAAATAAAAACTATGTAGAATACTATTGACGGATTTTTTCTGAAGAAACAATAGAACTCATCCAGAATTGTGATAGTAGATCATTATTTCTTCCTGAAAAAAATCCGTCAATTTGACTATCCGGTATTCATATTTTACCAGCCCGTGTTTTGAACCAAGTTTTTGTTCAGCTTAACCTGGGTATCGGGTATTGGGAAAAGCAACATGTAATCTTGAACGGTTTTCCCCTGAGCTCTTATTTTTTGCAAAAACAATCCTCTTCTTTTCAGATCCCAGGCCCTTTGCCCTTCAAATGCCAATTCAAACCTTCGTTCTTCCAATACGGCTGTTCTGAATTGATCTTGCGACAAGCCCAATAAATCGGGTAGATCAGTTGCAACGCTATTTCTGGCTCTTTGTCGTATTTTATTAATCCAAATGTATTTTTCAATATTAGTAGGATCAACTTCGTTTAATGACTCCGCAGCAATTAACAATATATCAGCATATCTGATAATTGTAAAATTCTCTCCAGACAGTAACTCAGCTTTCCTGTCATCAAATTTGCAGACGTAATATGGGAATTTGCCTCCGTAAACTTGCTGCATTGTAAGCGTACCTGTTATTCCGTCAATATGTTGATATCGATCAGCAATTGTTGCGGATCTACGGTATGATACCGGATTTTGTGCAATAAACTCTGACGAAGGGGCGAAAGAACCCGGAAGATCTGTCTTAGCCCAAAAAGAAGTCTTATAAATCGATGCCTGTGATCGGGGACCAAAATTGCCAGGCACACTGTTATTTCTTTCACCAGCTAAATATTGCGCCTGAAAAATGTGTTCAATTCCATTATTGTTTGCCGATTTGAAAATTGCAGCATAATCTGCAAAAAGACTATACCTTCCTGAACTAATTACATTTTTGGCAAAGGTCAAAGCATTTTGATAATCTCCTTTATACAGGTAGATCCTAGCCAATAAAGCATTTGCAATATCCGAATTAATCCTTCCTGGGGTGCTTTTTGAGTTGAGTTTGGTCGCTGCATCCTTCAAATCACGGAAAATCATATTATATACTTCATCTGCTGTTGCCCTGGAGGCATAGATGGCTTCAAAACCAATGGTAGGAGTTTCATAGAGTGGGACTCCTCCCATAACTTGAACCAATTGAAAATAGTAATAGGCTCTCAATGCTTTGGCCTCAGAAATGATAGCAGCCTTATTAGCAAAATCTAGCTTTTCTATATAAAAAATTACTTCATTTGCTTTGTTAATCCCTGAAAAACAGCTTGACCATAGATCAACTGCTACATTGCTGCTGTAGGTAAAATTATCCCAAGAAAATGAGTCTGAAACAATGGGCGAAATTACCAGATCATCGGCATTCAATTCCGAGTAATTTAGGTATGAAGTTCCTGAAATATCATAAATATTACTGTAAGCGCCATATAGTCCTATCAAAGCATCACTTTCAGACTTGTAAAAGCTTGATATACTTATGGAACTGGGAGGATTCTCTTCCAAAATACTTTGGCATGAAATGACAAACATTAATGGCACAAAGAGCAAACTGTATTTGAATATATTTTTCATAATCGTTAATCTTAAAGTTAATTTAAAAACCAAGTTTCACGCCAAACCGAATACTTTTGGAGGCAGGATATGCCCCATTATCGACTCCAAGACTTACATTGCTTGATGAGTAGAGATCAACCTCAGGATCAAAACCCGAATATTTTGTAAGGGTGATAAGATTCTCTCCGGCAAAATATATCTGTGCGCTATTTATCCAGTCTACACCAAAAAACTTTAAAGGTAAATTGTATGAAAGGCTGATGGTTTTAACTCTTAGATATGATCCGTCTTCTATATCCCTGTCACTAAAATTTTTCCACTCTCCGGCATTGATTAAAGGAGCTTCGATCGTATTGCTAGTGCCCGGGCCAGTCCATCTTTGATCATAATATATTTGCAAAACATTTTTCTTTTGAGGAGATGTCAATAAGCCAATTCGATTTAAATTTGCAATTTTATTCCCATAGCTGCCGTTAATAAATATTGACAGTTTAAAATTTTTCCAGGATAAATCATTTGAAAAACCATAGATAAAATCAGGATTAGGATCGCCAATTATTTTGCGGTCTGCATCATCTTGCCTAAATCCGTTCCCGTTCAAGTCTTCATATTTTGGCAGGCCAGGCCGGTTTACTCCTCCTACAATATTGCCGGCAGCAATTATCTCTTCATTGGTCTGCCAGATTCCTAAAAAATGATATCCATAGAATAGCCCAAGAGGTTTGCCAGGAATGGCAATAGATTGTCCTCCTACAGCAGATTCACCTCTTCCGATAGCGAAAAGCAACCGATCTGTCCCTTCAGGAAGCGAAACCAATTTGTTTCTATTGAATGAAATATTAAAGGTAGAATTCCATTTTATTTCGCCGAAAGAATTGTTAACCCCTATGCTGAATTCTATCCCTTTGTTTTCCACTTCTCCTATGTTCTGAACAGAACTAACATATCCTGATTGGCTCGGGATCGTAACATCCAATAAAAGGTCTTTTGTTTTTTTGGAATAATAATCGGCAGAGAAATTTATTTTTCCTTCCCAAAATGCTGCATCAACACCTACATTTAATTGAGCTGTTTTTTCCCATTTCAGTGCAGGATTAGGTATTCGTCCCGGAATAAGGCCTACAATAGGCAATCCCCCCAAAACTATTCGAGAGGTATTATAAAGTGCCAAAGATGAATAAGAACCGATGTTTTGATTCCCGGTTAATCCATAACTGCTTCTAAATTTCAAATCACTTATTATTTTGGAGTTTTTAAGAAAATTTTCCTGGCTCACCCTCCAAGCAAGAGCAGCTGAAGGAAATGTCCCCCATTTATTATTCTCTCCAAATTTCGAAGATCCATCTTGCCTTATGGTTCCAGTAAATAGGTATTTATCCTTAAATGCATAATTGAGTCTTCCAATATAAGACAACAAACCATTTTCAATGGTACTACTTGCTGATGGTCTGGGATTTGCGCCTACACTTAAATTATTGTATTCGAATTTATTACTAAAGAAGTCATCTGTCTCACTAAATACACTCTCAATGTTGGTACCTTGAGCTGTGTATCCTACCATAGCCGAAAACCGATGACCAATCCCCAGATCTTTTTTGTAATTTAAGGTATATTCCGACAACCAGGTTAAGCTCTGAACTGTTCCAATCGATGCAACGCCCAAATTTGGTAAGGCCTGAATTTGTGCCGTATTCGGAATATATACATTTCGCTTTGAATTTATTAAATCCGCACCAAAATTTGCACGAAACGTAAGTCCGTTCAAGATAGTAATATCGGCAAATGCACTGGATAAAATACGATTTGTATAGGTAATATCAGTTCGTGTTTTTGCAATTGATACTGGATTTTCTAGAATTTTATTCGCTTCGGAATAATTATGAACGTAATTGCCATTTGCATCCATTATAGGTATTACCGGAGTCGTTGCCAAGGCATTCCATAGTGGTGAATCATTCTGATAACCTGTACCATCGGAAGGCACCGCATCATTTATCGTGCGGTTGGCATTCATATTTACACCTATTTTTATTCTGTCACTGATCTTTTGATCTAAGTTAAATCTTAATCCATAACGTTTGAAATTGGATTCTATGATGATCCCATCTTGATCCAAATAACTACCAGCAATCAGGTATTTAGTCTTTTCAGTTCCACCTGAAACTGAAAGATTATAATTTTGAGTAAGTGCGGTTCTAAAAATGGCATTCTGCCAGTCGGTACCTTGTCCAAGTGTTTTTGGAAGGGGCTTATTAACACCATCATAAATAAGAGGAAGTCCATTATTTTTAGCCCACTCATTTGTTAATGTGGCCAATTCCTCTGCGTTACATAGCTCAAGTTTTTTTCTTACTGAAGCAACATTTAAAGAATAATCAAAATCTACCTTTACTTTTCCAGCCTTTCCATTCTTAGTAGTGATCAGAACTACTCCATTGGCTCCCCTGGATCCATAAATAGCAGTTGCAGAAGCATCTTTCAATATTTCAACTGATTCGATTTCATTGGGGCTTATAGAGGATAGCGGACTTGGTGAAAACGCATTATTACCTGCTCCCTGAGGTGCAGTATTATTATTATCTATTGGAAAACCATCAATAACATATAGTGGTTCACTGGATGCATTAATCGAATTTGATCCCCTTATTCTGATCCTGACGTCTCCACCTGGTGCATTAGAAGCAGACTTAATATCAACGCCAGATATTCTCCCTTGTAATGTTTGAACAATTGTATTTGCCTGTGTGTTACCTAAATCATCACCTTTTACAGATGCCACAGCACCGGCAAGGTCTGATTTTTTCATGGTTCCATATCCGATAGCAACTACCTCTTCAATACCAATTGCATCGTCTGAAAGTGTAACATTTATAGTTGTTTTACCTGCAATAACAATCTCCTGACCCTTCATCCCTACAAACGAAAACTGTAAAGTGGCATTATCAGGAATATTTGATAAGGAAAACTTACCTTCCATATCAGTAATTACACCTGAAGTAGTCCCTTTTACGACTACCGAAACTCCAGGTAATGTCGCTCCGGAAGCATCGGTCACCTTCCCTGAAATGGATTTTTGCTGTTGGCTGATATATTCGTTTTCTACAGCTATCAAACTGCCGGTATTCACATCTTCTATTCCGGTATTTCTCATATCCAGACTCAGTTTGGTCGGCTGTGAAAAAGAGCCCACTGCAAATGCCTGTGATAAAGAGAAGAACTGGATGAAAATGCTGAGGCGAATCACATTGATTAGTTTATTTAGGCCATTCTTCTTTACTAAACATTGGTTCAATTTTTTTTTCATAATTTTGTTTTGTAGAATTAATACTCACTAAAGATTATTTCTGCATTTCGACAGGGCAGGTAGCGCAAATACCTCCCTGTCTTTTTTTACAATACCATCATAGGCAATTTATTTTCGTTAACGTATTATAACCCTAATTATAAGCTGGATTTTGAATTAAAATTCCGTTTGAGATATCAATTTCATATTGTGGGAGCGGAAGATAAAACTGTCTTTCCGGATAGATTATTGACCTGCCTGGATTAACAATAGGGTCTGGATTAAATCCATTAAGTCTGCTATTTAAAATTCCCCACCGTTTAAGGTCATACCAGCGCATAAATTCGAAACAACATTCTACACGACGTTCGTTACGAATTGCAGTGCGAAGCTGTGCCTGAGACAATGACATTAACAATGCCCCCAAACCTGAACGTGTACGAACAGTGTTGATATAGTTTACTATTTCACTGACAGGTTTTCCCAATTCATTGGCAACTTCAGCTTTAAGTAACAATACTTCGCCGTAACGGATGATCACTGCGTCTTGGTCACTCTGTTCTGACCCTGTCCAAATTGATGCAGGAGTTAATACTGGTCTTGCGGCTTTTACCAAAAATGCATAAGTTGTTGGCAAAGTAATTTGCTGCCCTCCCGGCCATATATATTTCCCGTTTAATGCTATTGTAGCATCCCTGCGCTTATCACCTGCTTCATATGAATCCCATAAGTCCTTGGTGGGTTTTACATTGTTATACAAAGAGGCTCCAATATCCCAATTGGAGTAATTACTAGGAGCTTTATATTTTATTGAAAACATGATCTCGTTGCTTGCTTCCTGGGTGGCAGGTTGGAAAATCTTGGCATAATCAACATCCAAAGAGGTGTTGTTATATACTGTGATCTGAGAAATAGCATCGTAAGCTTGCTGAAATAATGACACATCTGGCGTTGAACGATTTAGTGTTGCCTGATACATCAGAATCCTGGATTTCAAAGCCAAAGCCGCGGATTTTGTTGCATGACCTGCCATTGCTTTGTAGGTCTTGTCAGGCAATGATTTTATTGCCAATTCAATGTCTGCCATAGTTGATAAATAAACTTCATTTAGTGTTGACTTTGGCTTGATCTGGTTTGTGAGGTCCAGTACTTCCTTTACTATTGGAACTTCGCCATAATAGAGATATAGCATCCAATAACAATAACCACGTATAAAGGATGCTTCTCCAATCAGCTGAGTCCGGGATGCTGCAATATCAGAACCCTTGTAGGAATCAATATTCTTTAGAAATATATTGGTTCGTATAATTGCTTTGTAGCAGTTTGCATATAAGTCGGATACGATTCCTCCGTTGGATGGAGAGATGGCTCCCTCCAAAAAATAACCAATATTCAGGCCATAAGCGGATTGTGAACTCACAGAAGAATTGTCCGTCATACAATCAAAGAATGGCTGACTTGAGGCCATAACATTACTCTGTAATCCTGCATAGCATCCTGTCAAGGCCATATCGAAGTCTGCTTTACTTTGCCAATATACGTTTTCTGTTATTTCAGAGGTTGGTGGTGTGTCTAATGAGACGCAGGAACCAAAACCAAGAACCATGATTAAGATTATCTGGTATTTTAATATATTTTTCATTGCTCAGGTTAATTAAAATTCAACATTTATTCCGAAAGAATAGATCTTATTCTGGGGATAGTAAACTAATCTGGTTCCGGCTGATGAGGTATAATTTCTTTCCGGATCTCCTCCTGTTGGAAATTTGGTAAACAGGAGTAAATTGTCTCCCGAGAAGTACAACCGCAACATATTTACTTTAAATCTTCGCGAAAAATTTACTGGAATGGTATACCCAATAGTCACATTCTTTACCCTGAAATAAGAACCATCAAAAAGCCAAAATGAACTTTCGCGTGTGTTTTTTATACCCCCGAGATCTCCGAAATATAGTCGGGGCTGAGAACCATTTGGATTTTCGGGAGTCCACATGTTGTTAATGTAATCTTTTGAAACTGGTGAACCCTGGTAGAATGGTCTTAACCCCCAATCCTGTGCCCATTGCTTAACACCATAAACTCCTTGTCCCATCGCAGAAAAGTCAAAACCTTTCCAGTTTACACCCATGTTGACGGAATACTCCAAATCGGGGAATCGACCCTTAACAACCATTCTGTCATTATCGTCCACCTTGCCATCTTTATTGACATCCAAATATTTAATATCGCCTGGCAGTGTTTTGTCATTCCATTGCTTTGGGGAACTTGCCACTTCTGCATCATCGTTAAAAATGCCGATTGCATTGAAAGTGTAAAACTCGTTGTAGGGCAAACCTTGCTTCCTAATTACGCCCGAACCAATCTCTTGGGCATCGTATTTGGTTACCTCGTTTCGTGTTCTTTCAATATAGAATCCTCCTGTGTACTCTAATCCCTTGACTTTCCCTCTATTTATAGTATTCGAATATTGTGCACTTAATTCAACTCCTTTATTCACCATTTCACCTTTATTAATCAAAGGGGCAGATAAACCTAATAGCGAGGATGTCTGAGCAGCACTCAGAATGCCATAGGTTTTTTTATTGTACCAGTCAAAGGTAATGTTCAAACCACGAATGAGGGTCAAATCAAAACCCGCATCTGTTATAGCGGTTGTTTCCCACGCTAGATTTCTATTACTTAAAGCTGTTTGACCTGCACCAGTTGTAAGATTGGTATTATCATATGGATAGTTCAGTCCTGAAATGGCAATTTTGGCAAAATACGAATAGAGAGATATGTTTTGGTTGCCCAATATCCCGTATGATCCACGGATTTTGCCTTTATTTAACCATTTCAAATTGAGACTTTTGATCCATTGCTCTTGCGTAAAACGCCATCCAATTGATCCGGATGGGAAAACACCCCAACGGGTTTCTGGGGCTATTCGGGAAGTTCCATCATAACGGGAATTTATTTCTACCAAATAGCGATCTTTATAGCTGTAGTTTAATCTGGCATATCCGGACATCAGAGCCCAAACTTCGGAATATCCGTCATTTGTCTGAACAGCTGAGGCACCAGCCCTCAACTCCTGCAAATTGTAGGTATAGGTTAAACGATTTGCCGTCAAATAGTCATATCGGTTCTGCTCAATACTGTACCCTGCCATGATGGAGGCCTTATGATTCATATCGCTACTTGCCCAATCATACTTCAAATTAGAATATAAGGTATAATAGCTGGTTTGTGTCATTCGATCATCCAGTCCATTCCCTCCGGTATTTAACATTACGGCATAATCCCCTTCGTTTATGGTTACTCCTGTTGTTGGATTGGTATATGTTTGAGTATAATAGGTAGGTAGTGGTACAGTTCTCCAGTCTTTATAACGGGTAGCCTGGAAATGGATTCCTCCTTTTGTGTGCCAGGTTAACCCCTTTGCAAGTTTTAATTCCAGCCATGACTGAAAATTTACATCCGTATTTTGCTCTTTGATCATTGTTTCACTATCAACGATAGCACCTACATTTTTATTGTTTTGCTCAAATGGATAAGCCTTATAGACCCATCTTGTAATGCCACTTCCATCGTCGGGCAGCCAGGGGGCATACGTTGGAGCCTGTGAGATACCCGAAAGATATTGATCTGTGTCCCCATTTCGCGGTTGAAATCGATCATCGTAACTCCCAGAAAAATAGGCGCCAAATTTTATCCATGAATTTACTTCACTTGTCAAGTCTACCGAGGCGTTGTATCGTTTATACCCCATTCCAAGCATCGTCCCAGGCTGATCTAAAGCGTTGAAAGAAACATTATAAGATGTTTTGCCTGACGACCCGGCTACGTTAAGGTTATGCTGTTGAACAAATGCAGGGTTGAATAGATAGTTTAACCAATTGAAACTTGGGTATTTTTCCTTATTAGCAGGATTCGTGTAAGCATCAATCATTTCAGGAGAATAACTTATTCCAACCGGACTTGCTCCTCCGTTTATGAAAGAGTTTTGCCTTGCAATATTGACATATTTCATGTAGGTTGGTGAGTCCCAAACCAGATTGTCCAACAAGCGGGTAGGCTCATAAATGGCAAAATTTCCGCGATACGTTAAAACAGTTCTATCCTTAATCTGTGATCCATTTTTAGTTGTTACAAGTATAACGCCATTGGCAGCACGGGCTCCATAAATAGAGGCTGATGCAGCATCTTTTAGTACGGAAACATTTTCAATAATATTTGGGTCTAAAGTACCGAGGTTGCCTTCAATTCCATTAATCAGAATCAATGGATCTGAACCTGCCACCGAATAGGTTCCCTGGCCCCGAATACGATATTGAACCGTCTCTGCACCAGGCTGACCTCTGTCGGACGTAACGCGCAATCCAGCAATTTGTCCTTGTAGCATAGTTCTGGTATTTGCAACTGGTCGTTTTGTCATTTCCTCACCTGTTACAGTAGATACAGCACCCGTCAAATTAATTCTCTTTTGGGTACCATAACCAACTGCGACAACCTCTTCAATTCCAATTGTCTCTTCAACAAGTGTAACATTGACAGAAGTTTGTCCAGCTAATTTGATTTCCTGCAACTTCATCCCAACAAAGGAGAATTGAAGTGTTGCACTTTCAGGAATATTTGACAGAGAATATTTTCCATTGCTATCTGTAATTACACCAGTGGTCGTCCCTTTTACTACTACTGAAACTCCTGGTAATGAGGTTCCTGATGAGTCTGAGACTTTACCATCAACAGTTTTTTGCTGCTTTTGACCATCAGGTAAAGAATTTTCTTTCGCCTTATCCACCAGGACAATCTGCCGGTTCACTACTTCGTAGGATACTGTTGTCCCGCTGAATAGCTGATCTAAAATATTCTCTATTGATTTTTCTTTTATGTCAACAGAGACAATGCGGTTAACATCGATGTTAACATTTTTGTAGAGAAAGAAAAATTCGCTTTGTTCTTCAATTTGTTTAAGCACCTCTTTCACGGTAACATCCCTCATAGAAATGCTTAGCTTCGTTTGCTGGGAGTAAACACTAGCGCTAACATGCATCATAATTGCCAGAAGAAAAAATAGAGTTAGTTTCATAACACGAATCCATTTAAAAAGAGTGCGGTGATTGCTCTCATCATTAAACCATTTTTTTTTCATAAATTTGTAATTGTAAAGGTTAAACATATCCCATCGCAAGTGGGGTTTTTATCCATGATTCATGTTTCAGCATGAATTTAAAGGGGAAGTGTTTCAGCACTTTCCCTTTTTTGGTCATGGTTTTTTTATCAGAACAGATTTTTCTTTTATTTCATAGTCGATTTTGGTTGTTTTTGATACAAGCTGGAGCATTTCCCGAATGCTTTCGGTTTTGATTGTCATGGTAAACCTCTCATTGGTATTGATACCCGGAGCCACTGTTATTTTAACATCGTACCACCGTTCCATCTTTTTGATAACTTCCTCGAAGGTCGCATTGCTGAACTTCAATAAATTTTCTTTCCAGGAAGTATATAGGCTTGTGTCTACGCTCCAGAGCTTTAAAGCATCTGTTTTACGGTTGAGAATGACTTGTTCACCCGGTTTCATTTTAATATATTTGCCATTATCAGAATCATAAACATTGATGCATCCCTCTTCCAAAGTCGTCGAAAACTCATTTTCATCCAAATAAGCGCATACATTAAAATGCGTACCCAAAACTTCAACCTTCAGCTTGCCTACCCTAACAACAAACGGATGTTGCGTATCTTTTGCAACATTAAAATAAGCCTCACCCTCAATGATCACATCACGCGAATTAGGACTAAACATTACAGGATATTTTAATTTAGTACCGGAATTCAGCCAGACCATGGTACCATCATATAATGTGATCTGAGAGCGCTGCCCATATGGGACATCAATCGTATTGTATTGTGCTGATAAGGCATCGCGTTCGCTTTTGTTGTTCAAATACAGGCTTAATGATCCCAGAACAAATGCCAGAACAAATACAGCCGCATATTTCAACAGCGAACCCCAATGACGATTCTGAAAGGGTATTTGTTTGGTCTTGCTGAAAGAAAAAGCCGGGAATGAAACTTGATCGGGATGATCAAGTCCAGAAACAACCCACAAGTTCTTAAGCTGGTTGTAATTTTTTTGGGTTTCTCTGGATGATTCGATCCAATCCAAAATTTCAACAATTTCCGCTTCCGAAGTGATCTCTCCCTTTATGTACCTTAGTAACTTTTCTTGGTTCATTGATATTTGAGATTTGAATGTATAACCCAATCTATCCCGTTTACCCTTACCGACAAAAGTCATTTTTTATTTATGGAGGTGAAACAGGATGTAAATTAAAGGCAGGTAATCTTTTAAATCGGCTTTTAGCGACCGGAGTGCTTTCGAAATGTGCGCTTCAACTGTTTTGATGCTCAGGCCTAGTTCTTCGGCTATTTCCCTGTTTTTTCGATCTTCGAAGCGACTCAATTCGAAGACTTTACGACACGCCGGTGCCAACTTTTCCAATGCAACATTCACTTGTGCCTGAAGTTCCTCAAAAACAAAATTGCTAGTATCGAAATCGGATAATGCTATATAGTTGACAGCCAATTGCCTGGCTTTTAAGTAGCTGTCGTAGTTCTTTTGAGATTTAAGGTGGCTAATAATTTTCAGCGATTTGTTTTTGGTAACAGTAAAAAGCCAGGCATTTAGATTGGTGTCCTCCTGCAAGGTATTCCGTTTATCCCATAATTCTGTAAAGACATCCTGAACAATGTTCTTTGATGTCTCATAGTCAAGTATATACTGTTTTGCAAAATAATTTAACCTGGGATAAAAATAGCTGTACACTTTTTCAAATGAAGCTTCGTCACCTGAGATGATCCTTCGTACTACCTCTTTGCTTGCCAGTTCCAAAGTAAATCTTTGCTTGTTAGTTTCTTGTCAAAGTTAATGAGAAGTAAAAGTAAAATTAAATAGAACAATTTGTCCTTCCTGTCAGATTAAGCAGTGACGATTAAAAATTAAATATATAATTAGATTGTTACTGACTTGTTGCCTTTTTTCCAGGTAATTGTATCTAATTGCCAATTTGTAACTGACTATAAGATATTGATTTTCAAAAATTCATGTCAATTTTTATTTTGTAAAGCGTGTTTCATTAAATTTTGATATTCAATTGCATACCGATGTCCGAGTTCCCGACATGATTTGGCATCAAAGTGTAATTTATCGCCTCTGTCAATAAGACCTTTGCTCGAAACGAAGGCAGTGTTTGTGCCTTTTTGCATTATTTTTTTTGTCGTTTTAATCACTTGTACTGCGCTATATTTTCCATCTTTCTGTTGCTTTTTAACAAAAAAGCGACAGAGTTCCCCACACAAAAATGGAATATTCTTGTTCCCTGCATGGAGGCGAACGCGAGTTATCAAATTGATCAATTTGTCTTTATACAATTTGCTCCTAACCGGGTCTGAATCACCTTCACCCTGTAGCCAAAGTATACCCACTATTTCACCATTTTGCCTCGCAAATGTTACGCGATTTGCCATATCATCCCAGGGATGGGTATTTGTATTGGCGTCATAGGCTCCGGGCTGCCACTTGTCAATATCAGTTCCACCAACGGCACATGGTATTAGTCCAACTGAAAAACATTCAAGTGTATCCATTTGATGATAATATTTTTGCATCTCAATTCCAAAGGTTCTGCCTAAACCTACTCCAGCCTCTTTTTTATCAAAATGAATTGGATCACGTGCAGGTATCCATTTCAAGTCTTTGTTTAATGACAGAACTCCAGGGTAGAAGACTGTGTCTTGCATTTCTATTTTTCCGCGACCTGCCATATTTGATTGACCTATTAAAAGAAATAACTTCATCTTAGAAATTTCCTGTGCAACCAGTACCCCTTCTGCATAAAACACTAATACGAATAATAAAATTGAAATCCTTTTCATTACAAATATGTTAATTATATTTTCTGAGGAGACAGTGATATAAATAAATTATACGAATCAAAGATTAAAAAGCAATTTATCTGAGATGGTTATTTTAATCCTTCAGAAAAGCCTGAGTACGCTGGTTTCTTTCCATAGTTTTTATCCCAAAGTAAAGGCCAGTCATTAGAAATCCAAGTAGTTGCATCGGTAATACCCCACATGGTAATACCATAGCGTTGAGATGACGGCACCAGCTTAAAATATTCGGCGATACTCTTGTATTTTTGTTTTTGTTGTTCCAGCAAATTATCTGTTGGTTGGCTTAATGTTTGAGATTTATTTATGGAGATGTCTAATTCGGAGATGTGAATAATAAGTCCTGTTGATGCCATAATCTGAATTGCATTTTTAATGTCCAAGTCAGGTCGCTCCAAGTTGGTGTGCATTTGTATTCCGATTCCGTGAATAGGGATTCCTCTACGTTTAAATTCTGAAACCATGGCAATGATCGCGCTATTTTTCTTTGAACTATATTCCTGCCCATAATCGTTGTAAAATAGCATTACATCAGGATCGGCTTCATGCGCATATTGAAAACATCGAGCAATGAAGTCAAAACCAAGTTTTTGGCACCATAAATTGTCTTTTTGCGAACTGTTTAATGCAAATCGCCGTAAGGATCCGTCGTCATTAAAAGCTTCATTAACGACGTCCCATGATTTTACTTTACCTTTAAAATGTGTAACCATTGTCTGGATTCTGGTTTTCATTAAATTTTCCCACGCCAACGAATCCCCTTTGAAATTGGTAACCCAAGAGGGTAAAGAATTTCCCCATATCAGCGTGTGTCCATGAATTCGTTTTCCCTGTCGCAGAGAAAAGGCTATAATAGAATCTGCCTGTGAAAAATCAAACCCATTTGCTGTTGGCTGCGTGGCTGCAATCTTCATGGCGTTCTCACAGGTAATACTATTAAACTCCTCTTTTACAATATTCAGAGAGGATGAATTACTAAATGTGCTAAAACTCATTGCAGCACCTATTGGGAAGGTGGAGATCTCTTTCAATTTTTTCTCATAGTTCTCCACTGGGAATTTAACTTCTGGAGCTATGTCGGAGGTGCCGTTATTGCATTGAATGAAGCAACAAAAAATTAAAAATGTTATCAAGATTGAAAGAAAATTTTTCACAAGTTTATCATTTGATTTTCATTTGCCGTAATGATCCTCCAGCTTCTCATGCTAATGCGAGATGAAACTTTGCCCGTGCAAATATCATTTGATGAAAGCGATGAAATTAATAAGATGATCCGTTGATTAGATTTTGCAGGCAGTTGCCTACTTATCTACTCTGAACCAATCCACATCAGCATGTCCCCTTACTCCACTCTTCAAAGGGTTAACGCAAAATAAGCCTACTTTTGCCCCTATCCATTTGCCTTGACGTGCAGTAAATATTTCTGGCAGAGTTGCATATTCTTTGCCATCCACACTGTACCTAAAGATGCAAATTCCTTTGTTTTTCATCTGTACCTGAAGATAGATCTGATTATTTTCAAAATCAATTTTTTTGACAATTTTCTCCGGGTTTTGCTTTTCAGCATCAATACAAACAGATTGCTCCAGTGCATATCCGGTTCCTGTTTTTACCAAAGATAGGGTTGCATAATCGCGACCCATTACTACAAGTCCTGCCTTTTCACCAACTATTTCAGATTTAAACTCAAGTTTTGTGGTAGCCGAAAATTCCTCCGCCGGTATTTTTTGGAGTAAAAGGTTTGATACGCTCCAAAAATTCACAAAATCCGGCGGTGTAAATTCAGCTGTCATCCGCAAAAACCCCAATCGGGAAGGTTGTGCCCAAAAATGACTGGGATTACAGGGCCATTGCCATTGTATTCCTATTTTCTCATCTTCAAATTCGTCACTTTCTTTAACTGTTTGTAAAGGGTAAGTTTTACCAACGTTTGGTTTTTCATGCGTCAGAACAGGTTCGCCACAACCATCATGATCAGAATCAAATCCTATAATTGGCCAATCGTATATCCATTTCATTGGCTGTAAATGGACTACTCGACCATAAACTCCCTTATCCTGAAAATGAAAAAACCACGATTCCCCGTTTGGAGACTCAACCCAAGCCCCTTGATGCGGGCCGTTGATGTCCGTTTTTCCTTGGGCGAGAACAATTTTATTTTCGTATGGGCCGTAAATATTTTTGGAACGCAAGATTACTTGCCAACCTGTCTCCACACTTCCTGCCGGAGCGAAGATGTAATAATATCCATTTCGTTTGTAAAATTTCGGACCTTCAATAATATTATCACCATGAACTAAACCATCATAAACCAGCACGTCAGCTCCAATGACCTTGTTGGCGGATGCATTCAACTCATTCACTGTTATGACACTATTAAATCCGGCACGGCTTTTAGCCCAAGCAAAAGCCAGATACACCTTCCCATCATCATCCCAAAGGGGAGTAGGATCAATCAAGCCTTTACCGTCTTTCACCAAAACGGATGAGTCCCATTCACCCAATGGATCTTTGGTTTTGGTCATATAAATACCCGAATCTGGATCTGGCCAGAATATAAAAAACTCGCCTTTGTGATACCTGATACAAGGAGCATAAACACCTTTGCCTTGTTGGGGCTTGGAGAAAAAATCTTCAGGAATAAGTCGCTTCAGAGCATAATTGACCAGTTTCCAGTTCACCATATCCTTAGAATGCAGAATGGGTATGCCAGGTACACAATTGAAACTTGAAGATATCATGTAATAGTCATTTCCCACCCTTATCACATCGGGGTCAGAATAATCTGCATTGATGATCGGATTTTTGTAGGTTCCGTCTCCTTGGTCGGAGACCCAAACCTTTGATACATAGGGTGCCGACGTTTGGGCTTCAATGTATAAAGTGAAGAAGAGACAGAAAGTGGCGAGGAGGATAGACCGGCATAAAGGTTTGTAATGACACATAGGATTAAATTCTTTGGAAGTGAGCTGACGAATAGTGTTTAAATCTCTTGAAGAGAATTGATTATGCTGGATCATGGATAGGCATGGGGCTTTCCATCTTACTCTCCTTATATTATAATATTATCTTTGTTGTTGATTGTTAGAATGTACTCTCAACTCTAAATTAAGAAATATTCCACAATCAACAACAAAGAATTTTCAATTAGTAACCTGGATTTTGTTCCATCTTATAACCACTATTTGCATCTATAATCCTTTGTGGGATAGGGAGCAATTGCTGAAATGCCTGCATGCCAGCAACACCATTCCGGGTTCCATTTGCAATCGGATTGTACAATCTTGTCCTTTCCAGCAGTTTGCCAGTGCGGTATAAAGTTTCGCGCCTGTTCTCTTCTGTAATCAATTCGCGTGCCCTTTCGTCCAGAATATAATCAAGTGTAACGGTACCAGCAGTGATTGGAGTTGCATTAGACCGCGTGCGGACTTTATTTATCCAATAGGCGGCACCATCTACTTCACTTGATTTATTTTGTTTAAAAAGTGCCTCTGCCAATAGTAAATAAACATCAGAAAGTCTTATATAGGTTTGGTCGCCGTAGGCATAAGAATCGCCCCAGCGTGCAGGATCGGCAAAGGTCCAGTCCCATTTACGGGTGCAAACCCACAAATTGGCATTGGTAACCATTTTGCTTGCAGTGGAATCACATTTCAGGGTTGCTCCGGTTTTGTCCACATAACTCCTGCGAAGTGCATAAGAACTGTAACGGTCATCTTTTGGCTCATAAATACTTAAAGCCCAAGCCGTAATTCCTTCTCTACCAATACCACGACCACCATATTCAGGCAAGTAAGCAATATTTTTGTTGTAATAGGTGGGAATCCAGCCTCTTCTCATTGCATTGGCATACTGACCGAGTGCCAGATCCACATCTGTATCGGGGAATACCCAAAGCGCTTCGGTATTGCCTTGTGTTGGCATGATATTCCCGCTGTAAAATTGGTCCATAAACGGACATCCTGGTAAAGTTGATTTAACGCCGTATCGGTTGGTGATAAGTGCAAAATTGGTGTTTGTTACAATTGCTCGTAATTTTTGTTCTGCCTCGTAATTTTTACCTTGCCATAGATATAAATCTGCAAGATAGTATTGTGCAATCACTTTCGAAAGACGCGTAACATCTTTTGCATTGTCTGGCAACGAACTTTCAGCAAACAACAAATCTTCTTCAATTTGTTTTTGGATCAATTCGACCGGATCCCTTCTCCAATCGGTCCGAAAATTCGTCCCATTAATTTCTGTTACATTGAGCGGCACCGCACCAAAAGTCATTACAAGATGCCGGTAAGCCCAGGCGCGAATAAGTTTGGCGTGACCAATTATCTCGCTTTTGCGGCTATCGTTTATTGCAGGAGTACTTCCCTGCCAGTTTATGGCAGGATTGGCTGCACGCTCAATAATTGTATTTGCTGAAACAATGGTTTGGTAAAGCACCAAAAAGATTCCTGGATTGGAGTTATCACCATTCAAAACCGTCATGGTAGGAACGAGGTCAACTGTTGTGTATTGGTTGAGACCTCTCGACGTTGAAAGTTCGGAGATAGCCCAGGCAACATCGGTTCCGATTTTCCATATCTGCCCGACCTCGCCATTTAGAATTACTTCCGAACGTTCTTTTCGGGGGAATGCCAATAGAGCATTCTTGGCTAATAAAAAACCATCATAGCTGAGAAATAAATTATCCGCATACGTTGCGTCTTTTGGGGCTTCCTGAAGGAACTCTTTTTCGTTGCAACCTTGTATTAATTGAAGGAACAATACGAAAACAAATATTTTTGCTATATTTTTCATTATAATCTGATTTTGAAATTACAAATTGAACCGAATACCTACTAAAAATGACCGTGAAAAAGGAACAGCATAATCAGAAGAAAGCTCCGGATCCAGTCCGATGAAATGAGTCAAAGTAGCCAGGTTCTTAGCGTTCACATAGACTTCCAAATTATTCATCTTTAACTTTTTGAGAAGAATGGGGGAAAACTTGTACGCCAAGGAGACATTACTCAATCTAATAAAGCTGCCATCATTTGTATTTCCGAAATATCCAGCTCCGTAAGGGTTTGAATCTTCCCGGTTTGCGGGATACGTGTTGATCGGGTTATCAGCAGTCCACCAGGTTCTGAAGCGCATGTTGTACCTTCCATCAACCCAAGTACTGTTGTAGTCGGTGTATTTCGTTATTCCCTTCACTGCATTGATGAAAAAACTGAAGGTTATGGCTTTGTATTGAAAAGTGTTGGTAATACCTCCAATCATATCAGGATTTGTTTTCCCAAGTATTGTACGGTCATTGACATCAATTTTATTGTCCGGTACCCCATTGGGCCCGCTTATGTCCTTGATTTTGACATCACCGGGTTTTGCTGTCGGCATCCATGAACTGGCAATATTATCACCTGCTTGCCAGATACCATCGAATGCATATCCATAAATTACCCCGATTGGTTTGCCAATGAACCAATTGTTGGCAATGTTGTCTGTTGGGTTGCCATTGGCATCATAACTGCCCACGTTGCGGATTTGAGAGCGTTGAAATGACAAATTAAGATCGGTTGTCCAGGAGAAATCTTTGGTTCTCACATTTATGGAAGAAAGTTGAAGTTCAATCCCCTGACCTGTTGTTTTTCCGATATTCTTCGTAATACTGCCTACCCCGTTTATTTGAGGTATGGCACAATTGAGGAGTAAATTTTCGGTTGCAGTGCTATATGCATCAATCGTTCCAGATAATCTGCCTTTTAGAAAAGAGTGGTCCAAACCAATATTGAAAGATCTTGTTGTTTCCCAACCTAAAACGGGATCACCCAATTTATTGGGATAAAAACCAATTAACGGTTTTTTGTTGTTATCCAAAAAATTCTGACCAGACATGGTGGGTAAAGTCGAATAGGCAGATATTGCCTGGTTTCCATTCACCCCATACGAAACGCGCAACTTTACTCTGTCTATCCACACAATAGATTTCAGAAATGACTCTTCATTGACATTCCATCCAAGTGCCACAGAAGGGAAAATACCAAATTTTGTATCGGTTCCGAAAGCTGAAAATCCATCGCGGCGGGCCGTCATCGTTAGCAGGTATTTGCTCGAAAAATTATAATTAAGGCGGGCCATCTGCGAAATAGTCGCAGTTTTTGTGTATGAATCTGTAGGTGCCCAGGCGGTTGCCACTTTCGATTGATAATAGGTCATGTAATCGGCGGGGAAGCCGGTTGCCGTAAGGTCGTGAAATTTCTCGGTGTATTGTTGCGCACTATAAAGTCCGGTAAAACCGACAGTGTGTTTGCCGAATGTTTTATTGTAAGTAACAATATTCTCTAACGTCCAATCTTCTTTTCCCTGATTGTTCACTTGCATTTGTCCCCCAAGCTGACTCCCAGTCAATGTATTTCGTCCCACGTACAATTCATACAACC
>SESF01021268.1_pt1 | contig 20800 bp, 16 predicted proteins | sample 3171521 | NCBI WGS metagenome assembly SESF01 (sample SAMN10866945, study PRJNA518727) | freshwater metagenome | biome: subpolar coniferous forest; feature: holomictic lake; material: water; isolation source: holomictic Lake 227, 6 m and 8 m depth | place: Canada: near Kenora, Ontario | collected...
TGCAGGAGGAGGCCACCCTGCGCGATATAGACGTGGACTTCGTGAAGGACGGCAGGAAAGCGGCCAATTATAAGGGCCATTCCTCGAAGATCCGGGACGTCTACACCTATCAGGGCGAGTGCCGCTGAAGGCGGTTGGCGGATTTTGAAAAAACTCCAGGCAAAGAAAAGGGCGGAGTCGAGGAAAGAGCCCGCGATATGCGGTCCTGAGCGAAACCGCTTCGCGGCAGTCTTTCGGCCGTCAACAGGAATGACGGCGGGGCCGCAGTTTTGTTATGATAACAGTGTGAAACACTGTTCCGCTGCAGGAGCGATATGAGCACGGATGACCGCGGGCGGATGCCGGGCGGCAGATATCCTCTTGCGCTCGCCTTCTCCTTCCTGGCCATGGCCTCCGCCCTGGCCGGCTGCGGCTCCGCCCAGGTGCAGCCGTCCCGCCTCCCGGTGGAGCTGCGCGGCGTCTGGCTGACCAACGTCGACAGCCGCGTCCTGGACAGCCGGGCCAACATCGCCGAGGCCATGCAGTTCCTGGCCGACAACAATTTCAACGTCGTCTATCCCGTGGTCTGGAACAAGGCCCTGACGCTTTACCCCAGCGAAGTGATGAGGAAATACTTCGGCGCCGAACTGGAGCAGCTCCCGGGATACAGGGGGCGCGACCCGCTGGCGGAAGTGATCGAAGAGGCCCACAAGCGCGGCATCGCCGTTATCCCCTGGTTCGAGTACGGCTTCGCCGCTTCCTATAACCAGGAAGGCGGGCACATCATCCGCGCGAAACCGGGCTGGGCCGCGCGCGACTCCGGCGGGAAGCTGCTGAAGAAGAACGGCTTTGAGTGGCTCAACGCCTTCGACCCGGAAGTGCAGGAGTTCATGCTCGCGCTGGTGACCGAAGTCGCGCAGAAGTACGAGGCGGACGGCGTCCAGGGCGACGACCGGCTGCCCGCCCAGCCCATAGAAGGCGGCTACGATCCGGTGACCTCGGCCCTTTATAAGGAACAGGAAGGCGCGGCGCCGCCGTCCGATTTCCGCGACGCGCGCTGGAAGCGCTGGCGCGCCGCGCGCCTCAGCGCTTTCGGCCGGGAGCTATACCGCCGGGTAAAGGCCGCAAAGCCCGGCCTTATGGTTTCGTGGGCGCCCAGCGTTTACCCGTGGTCGCTTGAAGAGTACCTGCAGGACTGGCGCTCCTGGGCGGACCCTGCCCAGGACGGAGGCGCCTACGCCGACCTTGTCCATCCCCAGATCTACCGCTACGGCATGGCCCAGTACGGGGACACCCTGGACACCCAGCTCCCCGGCGCCATGGGCGTGGGGGCGCGGGCGCCTTACCTTTACCCCGGCATACTGCTGAGCTTCGGCAAATATCTGATGGACGAGGACTACCTGAAGGAGGCGGTGCGCTACAACCGCCGCCGCGGCTGCAACGGCGAGGTGTTCTTCTTCTACGAGGGACTGCGCAAGGAGAACGACAGGCGGGCGAAGGTCCTGAAAGAGAATTTTTACAGGACGCCGGCGCAGCTCCCGTTCATTCCCCTGTTCCGGCGAACCTATGAACCTGCCCCTTTACGCTGAGCTGCGCGCGCAGTTGAAAGAGCGCGTCCACACGCGCCGCCTCGCCCTGCCCCGCTGGAAGATGAAGGAGGGGGACGGCGCGGGCTTCGCTTCGCCGGCGCTGGACGACAGCGCCTGGCGGGATATTCTGGCCACCCAGGCCTGGGGCGGCTACGACGTCACCGCCTGGTTCCGCGCCACCGTCACCGTTCCGAAAGAGCTGGCCGGCGGGCCGGTGGTTCTTCTGCCGGACCTGCAGGAAGGCCTGCTCTATCTGAACGGACGGCCCCACCAGGGCGTGGACCGCAACCACGGCGAGGTGCTGCTCTCGCGCCGCGCCAGGCCGGGAGAGAAATTCCATATCGCCATACAGGCGTACAGCGGGAGGAAGCCTGGCCCGTCCGCTTTCGGCCCGGTTTTTCTGGCCGCGCTGGACCCGGACGCGCTGGCGCTGCACCGCGCCTTCACCGCCCTGGAGGAGCTGGAAGCCCTCCTCGGCCCGGAGAGCGCCGGGGCGGCCCGCCTGCGCGGCCTGGTAGGGCGCGCCCTGGCGGAGTTCGCCTCACCGGACCCGGACAGCGCGGAGTTCAGCGGCGCCATAGGCAGGGCTTACGGCGTCCTGCGCGCCGCGCTGGCGGAGAACCGCGTCCCGGCCGGCCGTGGGCTGGTGCATCTGCTCCCGCATTCGCATATAGACGCGGCCTGGCTCTGGACCCTCGCCGAGACCAGGCGCAAATGCGCCCGCACTTTTTCCACGGCGCTGCGGCTGATGGAAGAGTTCCCGGAATTCAGCTTCTCCCAGTCGCAGGCGCTGCTCTACGAATACGCCAAACGCCATTACCCCTCCGTCTACGCCGGCATAAAGCGCAGGGTGAAAGAGGGCCGCTGGCATCCGATAGGCGCTATGTGGGTGGAGCCGGACTGCAATATCCCCGCCGGCGAAGCGCTGGTGCGGCAGGTCCTTTACGGCAAGAAGTTCTTCCGCGAGGAGTTCGGCCTGGACCAGGACATCCTGTGGCTGCCGGACACCTTCGGCTACAGCTGGGCGCTGCCGCAGATACTGCGCAAAAGCGGGATAAAATATTTTTTCACCACCAAGCTGGCCTGGAACGACACCAACAGGTTCCCGCACAGCACCTTCTGGTGGGAAGGGCCGGACGGCAGCAGGGTGCTGGCGCATATCCCCCCGGTCGGGCTTGAAGGCCAGGCTACCCCCGCCTGCCTGAAGAAAAGCTGGGACGGGTTCCGCGAGAAAAAACTGCTGCAGCACGTGGCGCAGACCCTGGGCTACGGCGACGGCGGCGGCGGCCCTACCGGCCTGCATCTTGAGGCCGCGCGGATCTTGGCCAACGCGCCCGGCCTGCCGGGCTCGCGCCTGTCCGCCCCGGAGGAGTTCTTCCGCGAGTCTTCCCGGGCCGGGAAAAAGCTGCCGGTCTGGCGCGGCGAGCTTTACCTGGAAATGCATCGCGGCACCTACACCACCCACGGCTGGATAAAAAAAGAGAACCGTCTGGCCGAAACCGCCCTTTACAACGCCGAGCTGCTCTCTGTCCTGGCCTGCCTGCGCGGCGAACGGCCGCGCGCCTATCCCGGTGGGAAGCTGGAGGGGGCCTGGAAGGAGCTGCTGCTCAATCAGTTCCACGACATAGTGCCGGGCACTGCCATAGCCGACGCCTACCATGACGCCCGGACTGGTTTTGACAGGCTGCGCTCCGTCTGCGGGAGTATCCGCAAACGGGCGCTCGGGAGCCTGGTGGCCGGCAGGACAAACGGGGCGGGACGGCCGTTCGCCGTTTTCAACCCGCTGGGCTGGGCCAGGTCCGATTACGCCATCCTCGACGTGCCCGCGGCCGAGGCTTTCCGCGTTACCGGCCCCGGCGGCGCGGAAATACCGCACCAGATAATTTCCTCGGCGAAGGGGAAGGCCTCGCTGCTCTGCTATGTCGGGGATATCCCGCCTTTCTCTTTCGCCGAACTGCTGGTGTCGCCGGCGGCCGGGCCGCGGCCGCGCGGGGCCTGGGACGTTTCAGGAAAGGCGGTCGACTCGCCCTTCTTCAGCCTGAAGCTGGACGGCGAGGGCCGGATACGCTCGCTCTTCGACAAGGAGTTGGGGCGCGAGCTCGTGGCCGAAGGCGCGCGGGCGAACCGGTTCCTCGCCTTCAGGGACGCCCCGCCGAAATGGGAGGCCTGGGAGATAGACCCGCGCTACGAGGCGCAGGAATTGAAGCTTTTCCGCTTCGCAGGGGCGAAGGTTCTTGAGCGCGGGCCGCTGCGCTCGCTCGTCAGGCTGGAATACGCGGCGAAGTCCGGGTCCCGCATCTCGCAGGACGTGCTGCTGTACCACCGCACGCGGCGCATAGATTTCAGGACGCGCGTGCTCTGGAAGGAAAAGCGGACCATGCTCAAGGTCTCCTTCCCGCTGGCCGTCAGGGCCGCCAAAGCCGATTACGGCATACAGTTCGGCGCCCTCTCGCATCCCACCGCCCCGTCCTCGCCCATGGACAAGGCCAAGTATGAGATCCCGTTCCAGCAGTGGACCGACCTCTCCGAAGCCCGCTTCGGGGTCAGCCTGCTCAACGACTGCAAATACGGCTTCGACGTGAAAGGCTCAGCGCTGCGCCTGACCCTCATACGCTCGCCGCATTATCCGCATCCCGTCGAACCCTGGTGGCGGAGCGACCCGGAGGCCACCGACCAGGGCGCGCATGAATTCACCTACTCGCTTTATCCGCACGCCGGCGGCTGGCGCGGCGCCGGCAGCGTCAGGCGGGCGGCCGAACTGAACGGCCCGCTCATCGCCGCGCCGGGCCGGCTGAAAAGTCCGGTCCCCGCCCTGCTTGCCTTTGCCGCCGGCAATATTGTGGTGGACTGTGTGAAGAAGGCCGAAGAGGGCGGCGCGGTCATAGTCCGCGCCCACGAGGCCCACGGCGTCCGCTCCCGGACCGAAGTCCTTTTCGGGGCGCGGCCGAGTTCCGTGGAGGAATGCGACCTGCTGGAGCAAAACGGCAGGGCGCTGGCCGTAAAGGATTCGCGCTGCCGCGTGGAATTCGGTCCTTACGAGATCAAAACGCTCAAGCTGAAGTTCCAGGCGGGCCGGAGGAAGCCATGCTGAAACCAGGTCTTATCGTCTCCTGCCAGGCCGAAGAGGGCAGCCCTTTCAATTCAGAGGCGTTCATCGCCGCTTTCGCGAAAGCGGCCGAGCTCGGCGGGGCCGCGGCCGTGCGGCTTTGCGGCCTGGGCAACATAAGGGCCTCGCGCGCGGCCATGGGCCTGCCGATAATCGGCATCACCAAGGGCAGATTTCCGGACGGCTCCGTGCTCATCACCCCCACGCCCGAAGACGCCGCGGCGGCCGCGGCGGCCGGAGCGGACGTGGTGGCGCTGGACGCCACGGCGCGCAGGCGGCCGTGCGGCCTGACCGGCGCCGAAATGATAAAAGCCGTAAAGAGCCGCCTCGTCGTGCCGGTGATGGCCGACGTCTCCACTTTTGAGGAAGGCCTGGCCGCGGCCGCGGCCGGCGCGGATTACGTCGGGACCACGCTCTCCGGCTACACGCCCTCCACCGTGCGGGAGGCGGGGACCGGCGCTCCTGACCTGGACCTGGTCAAGAGGCTGGCCGCCAGCCTGCCGGGCAGGGTAATAGCCGAGGGGAGGATCTGGACGCCGGAACAGGCCGGGGAGGCGCTTAGGCTGGGCGCTTTCGCCGTAGTGGTGGGCACGGCCATCACCCGGCCGGTGGATATAATAAAAAGGTTCGCCGGCGCGCTGCGGCCCTGAGGGGGCCGCCTACTCCAGTATCAGCGCCGCCGCGCCGAGCAGGGCCGGCTCTTCCAGTTCCGAGACGACCAGCTCGACCGACGAGCGGGCCGTTTTCATGGCGCGCCCCAGCGCCGCCTCGCGCAGGGGCTTCAGATAGGGCTCGCCCAGCTTCAGCAGACTTCCGCTCAGTATCACGCGCTCCGGATTGAAGGCGTTTATCAGTCCGGCTGCGGCTATTCCCAGGGCTGTGCCGGCGTTCCCTATAAGCTCCAGGGCGGCCTTGTCTCCCCGGGCGGCGGCTTCGCCCAGTTCCCTGGCGGTGAGCCGGCCGCCGGACAGCCGCGCAAGCCCCGAGCCCGAAGCGTAAAGTTCCACGCAGCCCCGGCCGCCGCAGGAGCAGGGCGGCCCGCCGCCGTCTATGGTAAGATGGCCGAGCTCGGCCGCGGCGTTGTCCGCGCCGCGCAGCAGCTCGCCGTTGACCACCGCCCCGCCGCCCACGCCGGTGCCCAGCACCAATGAGATAAAGTCCGACGAGGCCCTGCCGGCCCCGAAGGCCCGTTCGGCCAGGGCCGCGCAATTCCCGTCGTTGTCCACTTTTACTTCCAGCCCCGTCGCCGCGGCCAGCAGGTCCCGCAGCGGGACGTCCAGCCAGCCCGGCAGCAGCGCGTTGGAATCCGCCACCACGCCGCGTTCGAAATCCACCCTTCCGCCTGTGCTGACGCCGACGCCTTTGACGGCCAGGCCCAGTTCCCCGGCCTCGGCTTTCAGCCCGGCAAGCATGGCGGCCATCTTCTCCAGTATGGCGTCCCTGCCGGCCGGGGTGTCGGCGCCGAGCCTCTTGAGGATCTCCCCGGTCTCCGTGACGATCGCCGCCCGGAGGTTGGTGCCGCCGAGGTCCAGCGCCAGAGCGCAGGCCGCGCCCGCGCCGGAGCTACGGGAGAGGGCCGGCTTGGGCCTGTAGTCCCCTTTCACGAAATGATAGATGTCGTCGTAGAACTCCCGCTCCTGCGGGTCCGGGTGGGAGAACATGCGCTTCAGCGAGCCGACTCCCTGAAAATGCGCGCAGGCGGCCCCGGTCATGTAGCCGTAAAGGACGCCGCCGTTCAGGTAGTCCCGGAACCTGGCGTGGCGCTCGCTCTGCACCTTTATAGGCTCCGGCAGTTCCAGGTAATATTCCATTTCCAGGCCGGCGTTATGCCGGCGCGCCGCGCGGGCGGCCGGGCCCACGCCCCTTATGCCGGAGTAGAACATATAGTTGGACTGGAGGAAGGCCAGGTCGAAATAGGTCTCGCGGCAGGGGCCCAGGAGGTTAACGTTGTAGGAGCTCCAGAACGGTATCCACAGGAATTTCAGGCCCCGCGAGTTGACGTGCCCGCGCAGCTCTTTGAGGAGCCAGTGGTCGTCCACCTCCCAGCTCCGGTAGACGGACTCGAACATCCAGTAGACGCCCAGCAGGTGGACGTGCCGCGGCCGCCTGGCGGCGAACCGGCGGACGATCTCGTCCACGAACCATTTCTCGGCGGCCAGCCGCTGCGCGGTGGCCTTCGCCAGGTTCTGCTTTTTTACGGAGAAGTCCAGACTGGGCCCGCCGAGCCCGCCGAAATCCTCCTGGGTGAGATGCGGGTAGGGGAGCATCAGCACAGCGTTCCGCTTGGCGCCGTAAGGCCTGCCTATGGCGGGCAGGGCCTTGTCTATGGCCGCGTCCAGCGCGTCCAGCGCTCCGCCCTCGCCGAAATAGAAATCGAGCAGGGCCTCCCAGTCGGCCTTGCCGGCCGGCCTGGGGGAGACCATGGCGAAGAAATCGCCCTCGCCGCACATCGTGGTGCCGAGGTTGACGTCGGCGCAGTAATCGCGGCCGGAGCCGGCCTTGGGGTTGAGGAAGAGAAAAGAATCGTAAAGCCAGTCGTCCTCCGCGCCGTCCGGGCGGCAATGGGCTACATAGTATTTCAGCTCTTCGGCCGTCCAGGGGGAACCGGCGGCGCCGTAGAGCAGCATGAGGTGGCGCAGGGAGTTAAAGTCTTTCTTGTTCTGCGGAAAGTAGGGCATGGTTATGGGTTTCTCACTGTTTCTTCGAGACCAGCGCCACGGCCGGATCGCCCGGCTTGAAGTTCTGGGTCTCGGCCCGGAGCAGGGAAAGCACCTGCTCCTTGCTGACGAGCCCGCTCAGGTCGAGGATGCGGCCGGAAACGACCACGTAGACGTCCGGCTGCAGGCCGCCCGCGTCGCCGTACATGGTGAATTCGTCCATGCTCCGGCCGAGGCCGGCGGGAAGTTCTGAAACGGAGGACGCGCTGGTGAAGGCGTCGCTGACCTTAAGGCGTATCACGCCCTCCCGGTCGATCACGCGCACCGGGCTGCGCCGGGTCTTCAGGAGGCCGAAGAGCCTGGCCTCGGTCCTCTCGGCCTGGAAGACCTTCAGGAACTCGGTCCCGCCGACGCATTTCAGCGCCCCGTCCGCCGCGCCGCAGGACCTGGCGGCCGCGGCGGCGAGCTGTTCGGGGGGCAGCGCGGAGATCCTGGCGGAGCGCTGCCGCATTTCCGGAGAGCCGCTGGCGGTGGCTATTACCCGCTTCTGTCTGGTGTCCACCTCCACGCGCACCTCTACGGAATCGGCCGCGGCGCCCATGCGCAGCACCGACTGCATCGCCTCGTTCCTGATATTGAGGATGTCCGCGTCGCCGGGGTTCAATATGCTGCGCTCTATGGTGTCCTGGATCATGCCGAGCGCCACGCCTATGGCCGAGATCACCTCGGCGTCAGGCGCCGTCACGTGTTCCATTTTCAGCCTGCCGGCCGTAAAGGGGACTATGGCTTCGGCCCCGCCGCCGCCGCCGACGAGGGTCAGCAGGGCGGGGTCCAGCTTGTACTCCGCCACGAAGTCCCGGACGACGTCGATAACCTTGGCCGTGGCGACGGAAAGGATGTGCTCGGAGAGCGCGCGGGCCGTGCAGCGGAACCGCCCGCCCAGCCAGCCGGCGAGTTTATCCAGGGCGGGGGAGCCGGCCCGGCCGTAGCCTTTGACCAGGCCGAGAACGTTGGCCGCTTCGGTGGTGGTGAAGGTTAAGGACGGCTTTTCTTCGCCGTTCACCGAGATGCCGAGATAGTCCGCCGGGTCGTCCTTCTTGGGGCGGACCGGATGCAGGGCGGGTTCGCCGAAGGCGTCCGCGCCGTCGAAAGAGGGATAGCGGAGCCCGGCGATATGCGCGCTGCGCGGGCCCACGTCGGTGATCCGGCCGCCGCTGAACCTGGGCATGGAGCCGCCGCCTATGCCGACGGTGCGCACGTCCAGGGTGCGCACGTAGAGGCGGTGGCCGCCCACTTCGCCGCTGCGGACCGTGGGCCGCCCGTTGCGTATCACCGAGATGTCGGTGCTGGTGCCTCCCACTTCCAGGAAGAGGCCGTCGGAGATCCTGGCGTACATCAGCGCCGCGGCCACGCCCGCGGCGGGGCCGGAAAGCATGGTCAGTATGGGCCGCCGCCGCATCTCGGCGATGTCCATTATGCCGCCGTCGCTGCGCATGATCATCAACGGCGCCTTTATGCCGCTTTCGCGCACGGCCTTTTCGGTCATGTTAGCGGTCTCCAGCATCTTCGGCATCATGCTGGCGTTGATAACGGCCGTGCGGGTGCGGACCTTGAGGCCGTAGAGCTGGGAGATCTCCGAAGCCGAGGTGACGAGGAGGCCCTCTGCGCGGGCCAGTTCGGTCACCCGCTTCTCGTTGGCCGGGCGGTCGACGCCGAAGGCCTCGCTGGCCACGAAGACCTCGGCCCCCTCGCCGCGCAGCTCGCCCAGCAGGCGCTTCACTTGCGCGTCGGTGAACGGGGTCCCGGTGTCTATAAAACGGTGCCGGGTCTTGAGGAACTTCCCGGGAGCCAGCTCGAGATGCGCTATCCTGGTCTGGCGCTTCGCGATAAAACCCTCGCTGCCCGTGCCCATGCCGATGATGCCGACGGTCGCCACGTCGCCCTCCAGCAGGGCATTGGTGGCCTGGGTGGTGCTGTGGGCTATCAGCGCGACCTCGCCGGGCGAGATGGCGGTCTCATTCAGCAGTCTGTGCATGGACTCCACTACGCCCCGGGCCACGCCCTCGGCCGCCGTGTGGGTGGTGGGCACCATGGATTTGCCGATCAGCTCCAGCGTTTCCGCGTCCAGGGCCACGGCGTGGGTAAAAGTGCCGCCTACGTCTATTCCTATCTTGATCTTTCGTGTCATATCAGAAGAACCTCGCCGCGGCTATGATCAGGCCGGCCACCGCGGCCGCCCAGGCGTACGGGAGCGTGCGCCACATCAGGGTGGTCACGTCCAGCCGCACCTCGTTGGCCACCCAGACATTGGCAGTGTTGGTGGGGTCGCTGACGCCCTGTATCGTCCCCAGGGACATGAGAATTCCCATCACGGCGCCGGCCGGGACCCCGGTGGCCAGGAGGATGCCGCCGACGCCGTAGCCGAGCCCCCAGACGTTCAGCGGGCCGCGGTACAGCGCCAGCGGAGCCAGGGCCGTGAAGATGAGCACATAGGCGGCGCGGGAGCCGGGCACGATGGCGCCGAGCAGGGGCTTCATATCGGTCAGCACGGGCCAGTCCAGGGCGGCGCCGGCCGCGAGCCGGGCGTCATACCAGTATTTCCCCGGGCCGGTCTTCGTCGGGCCGAGGATGGCGCTGAGCAGCATGCCTATCCCTATCATAAGGACTATCGCCGGGACCACGCTGGCGCTGCCCTCTATTATGGAGCGCGAGGTCATATTGACCATGCCGCGGCGGCAGGTAGCCAGCACGCCGTAGGCCAGGCCTGTCATGAAAGCCGGGACGAAAGGCATATCGAAGACCAGGATGAGGAGCAGCGGGACCACCGGTATAAGGTAGGCGTACCATTTCACCGCCGGGGCCTCGGCGCCGGGGCCCCGCCTGAATAGATCGGCCAGCATCGTCGCCAGGAGCGCCGCTCCGCCGCCGGCGAAAGCCCAGCGCACCGCCTTTGAGAGCGTGCCGGGGGCGATGCCCGCGAAAAGCAGCCTGACGCCGGCGGCCAGCAGGGCGGCGGCGGCGAGCAGGGCCAGGCCGCAGACTATCTGGCGCGGGCGCGGCCTTATCACCCGCGTCCGCCACAGCTCCGTGGTCAGGAAGAGGAGCGCCGCCGCGGCCACTACGGCGAACATGGAGACAGCGTAGGACGAGACGGGGGAGCTTTCCAGGCCCAGCACGGTCTTGTACACCACCCAGTTGCCGGCGTTCAGCAGGCCGCCGCAGCTGATGCCGAAAAGGACTATGCCGCCGCTGATATATTCGCGCACCCCGATGGAGGCTAGAATGGGCAGGACGATCGTGCCGACCATGATGACGGCGCCGAGGCCGCCTATGGTAGTGAAAAGCAGGGTGATCATCGCGAACATGACCGAGGCCACCACCAGCGGGTTGTCGCCGGACAGCTCGGCGCCGCGGCGCACGAAGCTTTCGGCCACGCCGGTCTTCTGCATCAGCACGCTCAGCATGCCGCCGAACATGGAGATGATTATAGGGTCGGCCAGGCGTATGGCTCCGTCGGCCATCACGGCGCGGGTCAGATCGTCGAAGGTGAGCCTGCCGGCGGCTATCTCCACCGCTACTATGGCTATGGCCATCAGCGGCAGGGCCAGGATGGCCGGCAGCTTGCGGAGGAACATCAGCGCGGCGGCTATCAGGAAGATCAGGAGTATCAGTATGGAAATGGTCATAGTTTCAATGTCCGGAAACAGCCTCCTCCGGCGAGAGCTTCACAGGTTGGCCCCTCTGGCTTTCAATTCGGCCCTGAGCCTGGCGCCGTCCAGGGCTCTGGGGGTTATCCCCTGCTTAATGGAGAGCGCGGCGGCCAGGCCGGCGGCCTCGCCCAGCGCGCGGCAGTTGGACTGCACGCGGATGGAGCTCTGCGCCTCGAAGCTGGCCGAGATGCAGCGGCCGGCCACGAGCAGGTTCTCGGCTTTCAGCGGCACCAGCGCCCGGTAGGGCACCTCGTGGTATTCTCCCGGCGGCAGCGGTTTCAGGTTTATCCTGCCGGCTTCCTCTTTGGCGCGGTGTATGTCCAGCGGGTAGCAGTTGCGGCAGACCGCGTCCCCGAATTTTTTCCCGCCGAGCACGTCCTCGGCCGTCAGGCGGTACTCGCCGCGGATGCGGCGCGATTCGCGCACCCCGATGAGCGGCGCGGTGAGGACCAGGTAGGACCTCTCGAAGCCGGGCAGGTACCGCTTGCAGAAGTCCGCGTAGCGCAGGGCTATCTCGCGGCCCTTTACGGCGGCGCGGGTGAGGTGGAAAGGGTCGGTCCCGTCGGTGTCGTCCGCTATGCGCGGGCAGTTGAAGGACATTTCGCCCGGCCTGCCGGCCATGCTGAACGCCTGAAAATAGTCGCCGTCGCTCTCTTTCAGCGCGCCCTCCTCCACCGCGCGGCGGAAGAGCGGCTCCAGCGCCCAGCCCTTGCCCCACACCATCGCCGTGTGGACCAGCGGGACGTCCGAGCCTTCCGCCGGGTCCAGCACGTCGCAGGGGCCGAACGACCGCAGGAAATCTCCGAAGCGCTTCAGGTCTATGTTGCCGAGGTGGAAGCGCGCGCTGAACGGCTGGTTCTTCCCGGAGCCGGCCTCGCCGCTCTCGCACGGCACTCCGGCGCGGAAAGCGGCGTCCGCGTCGCCGGTGCAGTCTATGGTGCGCCGCGCGAAGATGGCTGAGCGCCCCGCCTTATTGGCCGCGACCACACCCTTTACCACGCCGTCGTCGGCTATCACGTCCTCGAAGAAGGTGAAATACAGCAGTTCCGCCCCGGCCTCCAGGCTCAGGGCTTCCAGGGTGCGCTTCAGGGCTTCGGGATCGAACCAGCCGCGGTTGCCGTCCTTCCAGACGCCGCTCCCGCCGGAGGCGTTCAGGCGGAGGTTTATCTCCAGGTCCAGGCCTGCGTTGAGAGGCGAGCAGCCGAGCTGGTTGGGCATCATGGGCGTGACCAGCGCGCCGGTCTGCGAGCCGCCGAGGAACCCGAGCTGCTCCACCACGAGCGTGCTCAGCCCCTCGCGCGCCGCGGCTATGCCGGCCGCCGCGCCGGCCGTGCCGCCGCCAAGGACGAGGATGTCCGCCGAGCGGAGGGTGGGTATTCCCTGGGATCCTATCTGTGAGGTGGACAGCATTATAGTGCGGGCAAAGGCCGTAAGCCCGGGCTCAGCGGCTTTCCCTGACGGCCGCGGCCCGGTCGAAGCGGCCGGGGAAATATACGTCCAGCCAGTGGGCGTAGCCGCGGCTGAAATCGTACATCCAGGCGGTGCCGTCGAACCTTTGCACCGACCACAGGCTGTAGCCGCTGTCGCGCAGGAAAACGGGGTCAAGGCAGAGCGGGTCGCCGTATTTGCCCTTGCGCGTGGAGTCGGGGAGGTAGATAGCTTCCAGCTCTTTCAGCGTAGGTGTGCGCCAGCCGTCGCCCAGGCCGCGTATCCACTCCTGGGCCATCTCCCAGCTGGAAGGGACGTCCGGCCCCTCCAGCCATTCCAGCCCCGTTTCCTTGTCGCTGATCACGCCGCCGGCGGTACGGGTGAACCTGGGCTCGCTCAGGACGCTCCAGTACCGAACGGCGGGCGCGGCGGCAAGGCGCGGGATAGTTCCGGCCTCAGCTGCGGGCGGCCGCGAAAAGAGCAGCGCGGAAAACACAAAACAGACAAATAACCGCATAATAGAACACCTCCGTGTAGGGGACGTATTTGACTTTTTGACTATTTATCAACAGCGGAAAATAAATAGTCAAAAAGTCAAATACGTCCCCTACCTTGCGGCAGGCAGCTTTTTGAGCAGGACCAGCCTGTTATTCTCGTAGCTGGAGGCCGCTATCTCGGGGAGCCCGTCGCGCTCGGCGTCGCAGAAAACGGCCGCGCCCTGCGGCATGTTGCCGGCCAGCTCCACGGTGCGGAACTTCCCGGGTGAAACCTGCTCCAGCAGGAAAACACGGGGGTCGCCGTCGCCGTGCACCACTATGTCCAGGTCCCCGTCGCCGTCCGCGTCGGCCCAGTCGAACGGGCCCGGCGCGCCCTGCGGGCCTACTGCCGGCGACTTGCGCGACTTTATCCCTTCGGATATTTTAACTTTCGGCCACGGGCCGGCGGGATCAGCCGGGACGTCGAAAACGAAGACCGCCGATCCCGGGGCCGAGGGGTCGTCGCTGGTATTGGTATGGTTGGCGGCCACGGCCCTGAGCCGGCCGTCGCCGTAAAGGTTCGGCACCAGCGCCATCTGTATGCCGCCGCCGCTGGAGGAATCTATGGCGTGCCGCCGCCAGGCTCCGGCCCCCTGGTTCTCCAGCCAGGCGAAAGAGGCCGCCCGGCCGAAATACTCCGGGGAAACCAGGTCATCGTCGCCGTCGCCGTCCACATCGCCCGCGGAGAACAGGCCGCCGAGGCCTTTGATCAGGAGGGCCGGCTTTGCGCTGAAAGAGCCGTTCCCGGCACCCCTGAATATATAGACCTCGGAGGAGCCGTCGTCGAAAAGGCCTTTCTTTTCTCCTACCGCCATGAGGTCTTTTATGCCGTCGCCGTCGGCGTCCAGCAGTACAACGCGGTGGAAGAAACGTTCGTAGCCGGTTATCACTGTATGCCTTGTCCAGCCGCCGCCGGTGTTCTCCAGCCACTCTATGCCGCCGCAGCGCCCGGGCATGCAGGCCAGGAAGCCGTAGGGCAGCAGGATGTCGGGTCGGCCGTCGCCGTTCACGTCGGCGAGGGAAGGCAGGTTGGGGAACTTTATCTTGTCCGCCAGGCGCGTTTTGCGCCACTTGCGCGGATCGCCCGGTTTTTCCATGGCGTAAAGGTCAAGCATGCCGCTGCCCACCGGGCTGGAGCCGGCGAACTTGCTTACCAGCAGCTCCGGGTAGCCGTCCCCGCTGAGGTCGGCGGCCAGGATGAAAGCGGGCCGGTCCGGGTCCGGGTCAATCTCTATGGTCTCGTAGCCGGAGTCGGCGGCGGCGCGCGGCCCCGGCGGGAGAGCTTCTTCCGCGCTCAGCGAAACAAGGCCGCGCAAAGCTTCGCCGCGCCGGACTTCCTGCGCGGCCGCGGGAGCTGCCGCCGCCAGCGCGGCGCTAAGGAATAATAATGTTCTCATAAAATGGTCTCGTTCGCGGTTCCAGCACTATAAAGTTGGAGACCGGCCTGTAGCAGCGCGGGTCGGCGTTGTCCCGGCGCAGGTGGCATTCGGGCACGTCAGCGCCGGCGCGCTCCCAGCCGAGGTTCCAGGCCTCGCCGCCGGAAGAATAAGACATCTGCGTGGAGCCGCCCCCGTCCAGCGCCGCTATACTGGCGGGCTCGCAGCCTTCGGACTTCATGTAATTGAAAAGCTCGGCCAGGGTATTCAGCGGATACACGGCCGCCAGCAGCACCTTGCCCGCGCGGGTAAAGCACAGCGCCGTGCGGTTGGTCAGGCTCGCGTGGCCCGGCCAGGCCGATTTGCCGGTCACGGCCGAGCGGGTCCAGAGAAGTTCCGTGTCGGTAAGTTTTTCCCGGCCGTCCAGCACGTCCACGCTGTCGTCGTAGCGCGCGACGAATATCCGGTCCAGGTCCTTGCCCGGAGCGTAGATTATGCGCCCGGGCCGGGCGCCGTCCTCCACGAACTCGCCTATGGGCGCGCCGTCCTTGAGGCTGAAAAAGCCGGCGTTGACGATCAGCGCCGGGCCGGGCAGCAGCCGCCTGAGCTCGGGCAGGGCCGCTTTCTGTTTGCCGGCGGCTTTCAGCGCGCTTACCACGGAGAACCGGAAATAGGCCGGGTCAGCCTCCACCACGCAGGCGTGGGTTATGCCGAATTTGGGCACCGGTTCGAAACGCCGCAGCACCCTGAGGCCGTCCGCCGGGCCCGCGGCCGCCGGCCCTCCGGCAAGGAGAAACAGGGCGGCCGCTAAAGCGAGTTTTGGGCTGGTCATAAATTATCCGGCGCCGCGCGCGTTTAGTTCCATGAAATACCGGCCGCCACCCCGCCGGTGGAGGGGGCCGTGAAAACCGGGCCGTCCAGCGGGAGCGCCGCCGGGCCGGTTACGTTCTGCAGCCAGACCGCGTAAGGGCGTACGTCGGTGAGTATGGTAACGCCGGCCTCGCAGCCGCCGCTCTTCGCGTCCGGGCCGCGGGCTATCACGCCGGCCACGCGGTAGCCGGTACCGGCGGGGAGATAGGCCGGGGCGCCGGAATCGCCGAAGCAGCCGCCTTTTGGGTCGGCCGTCAGCCCGGGGGCGGCAATGTCGCCGCTGCCGGCGAACAGGTCGCGGCCGTTGCGCAGCGCGGCGCGGAAGGGCACCGCAACCCGGCGCATTTCAGGTATTTCCACGCTGGCCGCGTTCGAGGTTTTGCCGAAGCCGACCAGTATCAGTTCCTGGCCGGGGTTCAGCTGGCCGCCCGGCGCCGCCGGCGCGGCCGGCGACTTGAAGGAGGGGGAGGGCTCTTTCAGGAAGACCACCGCGATGTCGTTGACCGGCTTGTCGGGATTCCAGGCGTCTTTGACCTCCAGGAACCAGCGGTCAGAGAAGCCCGGGTGCCGCACATAGCGCTCGTGCTGCGAGCCGCTTGGGGAGTCTTCTTTCGAGTTGCGCTTGAAATAAGCCTCCACCGTTCTCACCGAGACCGGCAGCCAGCCGCCGTCGTCGGGCAGGTAGATCTCGGCGGGGAGGCAGTGGGCCGCGGTCAAGATGGCTTTATCGGAGATAAGGCTGCCGCTGCAGCGCGAACTGAAAGTTCGTCCTTGCAGGTTGGCCGGCACCGGCGGCGCTTTAGGGAACTCCATTGTTATCAGCAGGCGCGCCGTGTGCTTGAACTCGGGCGAGGCATAGTCCAGCACTTTCTCCCCGCCGACTATCCGCTGCCAGGCGGCCGGCGCCGGCCAGGCCAGCCCGGCTATAAGTATAGGTATCAATATCAGCCGCATGCTGGTTCGTCCTCCCTGGAACGCCGCCGCCGCCCTTACAGGGATATATTAACACCCTTGGACCTGACACACATGAGGCCTAAGGCCCCGCCGGCGGGACATTCGGCTTACGTCGGGCGGCTTCATCGAAACCGCTGTTTAGGTGAAAGGGAGCTTCGCAGGCGCCGCCAGTTCTTACCGCGCGGCGTCGTCCCGCTCGTAAGCCCGGTCGCCTGTTCCCACGGAAACCGGCAGCTCACCGCGCCCGATGAACGAGGAGAAGTCCGGGTAGGGCGCGGCCTCGACCGAAACTGAGCCGCCGGGGTCGAGCGTAAGCCAGATGAAGCTTCGGGAGGAAGTCTTCGTATCCCCTATGAGTTTTCTGGGTCCGTCGCCAAGGCAGCCGGCGCCCGCGTACCTGAGCGCGCCGCGGCGGCCTGGGTAATAAGCGTGATGATGCCCGCTGATCACTACTGAAACCCCGCGCCGGGCGAGCAGGGCCTCAAGTTCGGCGTCGGCGGTGATCTCCGTTTCCCGGCCCCGGGTAAAAGGGAACAGCGGCACGTGGGCGATGACCACCTTGGCCTTGAACTCCGGGCGGGCCAGTATCCTGTCCAGCCAGGCCAGCCGCTCTGGCGTAAGCCCGCGCGTAGTGGTCTGGTCAAGTACTACGAACAGCGCCCCGCCGGCCGAGAAAGCGTATTCGAACGGGTAGCGCGCGGCGTCCAGGTAGCGCAGGGGCGGTTGGTTCTCCAGCCATTCCTTCTCATACAGCAGCCGCTCCCGTTCATGCCCGGGGTAGGCGGAGGCGTCGTGGTTGCCGGGCGCGGGAGCCAGCGGGATGCCCGCCTTTGCCAGCGGCGCGCCTACCGCCCCGCGGAAAGCCGCCCACATCCGCCCGAGCTGCTCCGCGGGAATGGAAGGTTTGCCGCCGGCCACCATATCCCCTGCCAGCAGGACCAGGCCCGGGTTCTCGCGCACTATCGCGTTCACCGCGGCGCGGACCGGCTCGCCGTATTCGCAGGAGCCGTAGCCGCCGTTAAGATCGGCCATTACGGCCACGCGGAAAGGGCCGGGCGAAGCGGCATAACCCCGCACGCAATACGGCCAGGCGGCCAGCAGGAGGGCCGTAAAAAACTTTGCGCGCCGTAAATTGAAGATCGGCATCCCTGCGATTATACCACCTGGGACAACCCCGCGTAAACTTCTCTGTTGAACTGCGGAAATCCGGGACGCTGCACTACAACTCGAGAACTTAAGTTCTCTTGTAATACTCAGGCGTCATTACGCAGCAACGCAGGAATAATCGAGTTATCGTGTAGCGTCCCCAAGGGCCGAGGGTCCCCGGGCGCGGGTTCAGAACTTGCAGAGCTTCAGTATTTTGCCTTCTATGAAGAAAAGGGCGGAATCCTCCGTCCGGTTCGTGGTGGCGTAAAGCTTCGACGCTGAAATATTATTGGCCATCAGCGGGGTAAGGTTGCGCAGGTCTCCTTCGTTTATGCGGATGATGCCGCCCCTGTGCCAGATCGTCGAGCCCGCCTTTAGCAGCTGCGCGTTGAAAGCCTCTATCTTCTTCAGCGATTCGTCCAGCGTGTTCAGCGGCGGGGCTTCCACCAGCGCCGTGGCCAGCGGGCAGCGCCAGCGCCCCGGCCCGGCTTTCTTCATAAGCCCGGCTTTTTCCAGCGCGGCCAGCGCTTTCTCCGTCACCGCTTTGCCCAGCTTGAGCGTCTCGGCCAGCGCGCCGGTTTCCCAGACGCCGGCGTCGTTGGACATGGCCAGGAAGCAGAGGTAGTTCTCGAAACTCGCGACTATCACCTTGTAATGTTCCGGCGTTATGAAGAACTTTTTGTCGGAAATGGCCCGGTTGGCCGCTTTGTCCATCGGGGACATCACGGGCTGCGGCTTTGCCGCGGACAGCGCGTGCTTAAAAACGTTCTCGAAGGTCTCCTCGCCGGCCAGTGTCCGGAGCCAGGCTACCGCCAGTTCCGCGGCGGCGGCGCTTTTTGGGGTAAGGCGCAGGGCGTTGGAGAGCTTGTTCAGCCTTGAGGCCTCAGGCAGGGACTTGCCCTGCTCTATCAGGAGGTAATTGCGGTAGGACATCTTCATCACGGCCTTACCGCCGTTGTCGTGGTAGAAACGGTAGGCCGTGGGAAAACCGGCCTCGCCGCGCAGCCTGCAGAGCATATCCGAAAAAACTGTAGCCATATTAAGCCTCCGTATCCGCCTGATGACGCGCCGCTTCACTAAAAACCGCTTTGGGTGCAGCCTCCCGGCGTGAGCCGAAAAACTTCGCGGCGGGAGCTTTCGCCTCATGCGCTAACTAAAATCATGTTATAGCATATAGTTGCGGTGTTTGGAATTACCGCGGAGTGCTCGGAACAGCGGATAAAAGGAGATAGAAATATTATGAAATGGATAATGATGGCAGTGGTAATGGCGGGACTGGCCGGCGCGGCCGGTGCGGCAGAATTCAGCGATCTTCAGCGCCTCCGGGCTTCCGGGCTGACCGCCCAGGCCGCGGGGAATTGGCCGCCGCGCCCGGCGCCCGGGCTGAAGGCGGCCAAGACGGTGGTCGACCTCTACAGCGTGGACCTGACGGCCGCGGACGGCACGCGGATCTTTGTGGACTATGCTCCGGTCAACCTGGGCGCCAGGGTGATCGCTTCCCCGGTCTGGGTTAGCGCGTACAACCCGAAGTTCAGCGGCGCCGAGACGGTCAAGGCGGAGCTGAGGACCTACTACGAGGCCACCGATCACTCGGCCGACGCCTTAAAAGAAACGGCGGAACTGCAGCTTTCTTATAACGGCTGGGATTTTCAGGTTAAAGCCCCCGATGTAGGCATTTATGAGGCGCATCCTTCCTGGCATCACACCTTCCGTCAGGAAGTAGCGGTGTCGGTGGATGGCGCTTGGCTGACCGACCGGGTCAGCGGGACCTCCGGCTTCAGGTTCAAGCTGGCCGAAAACCCCGCCGGTGACAGTTCCTCCGTTAAAGCCGCCGGTAAGACCGCGCGGGCCTGCCTGTTCAAGGAAACACAGGGCGAAACCTGCGCCTATAAATGCGAAGGCGGGACGAGTTACACGCGCCCGCTGAAAAAGCCCGGCCCCTGGAACGACGAGCCGGTGGTCCCCTGCCCTCAGGTCGTCTTCACTTTTTGAGACCGCGGGCGGAAATAGAACAGCCGGCTTTTGCCGGCTGTTCTATCTTATGCGGTGCGCTCGTCGGGGGGGGGGTCAATCTTTGCGGCCGCGTTTATGTTCCCAGAACAGGTGGACCACGCAGCCCAGCAGGGCCGCCACGGTCAGGGTTTTCCAGGCCAGCAGCCAGGTGGGGGCGGAGATAGCCACCACTACGAACTCTGCCACGCTGACGCAGCCGAGCAGCAGGAACAGCGCCCCGGTCAGCCTTACCGCAGTATGGTGGCGCGGCGCAAAATGCGAGGAGCAGGCCGCAAGTATGAAAAATCCGGTCACGAACCACAGCAGTGCCTGCAGCAGATTGAATTTATCGGCTATTCCCATGGCGCCCCCTTGTCCTTACTGAAACAATATACAAAATCTCGGGGGCGCAGGTCAGAAGCTGGTGTTCGCCGCGGTGCTCACGGCCAGCGCGCGCACGCACTTTTCCCTGGGCGCGCGGCCGCCAGCTTTCAGGCGGCCCTTCGCGCTCCTGCAGGCGCGTACTTCCGCCGCGGTGCGCAGGCTGCGGCAATGCCGCCCTTTTTTCTGCGCGCAGGAGGAAAGGATTTCTTTGGCCTTCTTGTCCGCGGCGGCCTTGCGGAGCGCGTCCGCGGCGGGCGCGGCGGCGGGGGCGGCCACGGCGTCGCGCAGGCCGCGGGTGAGCGGGGCGTTGTGGCGGGGATTCAGGTAGCCGTAGGAGGTCTCAATGAAATCCTGGAAGCCGGGGTCGGAGTAAACGGCCGAGCCGGCCAGCTTGGCTTCGTCGGCCGCGGTCTCCTGCGCCGGGGCGCTGGCGCCGCAGAGGAGTCCCAGCAGAACCGCGAACATGGTCTTTTTGAACATTGTCTGTCTCCCTTTCCGCCCGCCCGCTTCTCTGGTCCCGCGTGGCGCTTTGCTAAAACCGTGTAATACATTGTATTATGTGCGGGGCGCCCTGTCACGGGCCCGGGGGCCCAGCGGGGCCTGGGCCCTTTGTACCCGGGGGCCGGGCGCGCCCGAAGAGCGGGGTTTACATGGCGGGGGGAGTAAGGTAGAATTTTATTATGAATGAAAGGCCGGAAACCAGGAAGGGCGGCAATACCAGGCAGAAGATAGTGCTGGCGGCTATAAAGCTGGCGGCCAAGCACGGCTTCGCCGAGGCCAGCTTCCAGATGATAGCCGACGAGATCGGGCTGAGCCAGTCGGCCGTGATGTACCATTTTCCGGACAAGAACGCGCTGTTCGCGGAGCTGGTGCGTACCATCGTCCGCCACAACCACGAGGTGGTCAGCGAACTTATCGAGATCACGGACGGCGCGGGCGCCAGGCTCCTTAAGCATTGCCTGGGCAACGTTACGTGGGCGCTGCGCTACCGCAAGCAGGACGCGCAGGTCCTCATCCTGCTGTACTACCTGGCCGGGCGGGGCGAGAATTTCTCGAAGCTTTTCACCCGCATG
>SESF01002779.1_pt1 | contig 20721 bp, 20 predicted proteins | sample 3171521 | NCBI WGS metagenome assembly SESF01 (sample SAMN10866945, study PRJNA518727) | freshwater metagenome | biome: subpolar coniferous forest; feature: holomictic lake; material: water; isolation source: holomictic Lake 227, 6 m and 8 m depth | place: Canada: near Kenora, Ontario | collected...
TTCCGAAACGGTTCGACCTAATCGGAATATTTTTAAGCACTTCTCCTCGAAATGCTTTATAGCAGGTCTCCATATCCGTTAAATACAAACCCGTGAACCAGTTCGACAGGGTCGTCAAAAAATAATTTCCCAGTGCGTGATGATAGTTCAAAACACGTGTAGAAGAGCGATTCGCAAATCTTGAACCATAGACTACATCGGCTTTTTTTTCCAAAATCGGCCTCAACACCTCAACGTAATCGCAAGGATCATATTCGAGGTCGGCATCTTGAAAAATGGCATAATCCCCACGCATTTCAGCTATCGCACACCTAATTGCAGCGCCTTTCCCCTTATTCCTGTCCTGAAAGAACGCACGAATGTTTTTAGGATGCCGTTCTGCGATAACACGTACTAAGTCCGTCGTACCGTCAGTCGATGCATCATCGACTAAGATCACTTCGCGCTCCAGCCCTTGGGGAAGAGGTGCACTCAAAACTCGATCCATGCAACATTCGAGATGCGAAATCTCGTTATAAACTGGAACCAAAATGGAGAGCAAGCCCTTGGACTGCGGCAAAGAAATATCACTCATATAACTTCCTTGTTAAGTATTTTCTTTAAATTACAGATCGATTGCAACTCTTGCAGGATAAGTAGTCCTACAAGAGATGGCAAAAAAACAGCAGTTGGCACAATCAATCGCGAGTCTGCATATGTACCACTCAGTATTAAGACTGAGACTGCCGACCCAAAGTAGAGCGCATTTATCCATAGTAATGCAGACAAGACGGATTTATCTGGATTGTTTAACTGCATTTTTTCAGGGCAAGATTGTATGCTTTGATACCATTTAAAACGATGAATAATAAAAAGAAGAGAAAGTAGGGGAATGGATATCTGCAGTATCCAATATCGATACATCACTTTCAATAATGCCCTTGGCCAATATTGGATTGCCCACATTAGGCACTTTCTTTTTTGCAGCCCCATCACCTCCCGTGAGAAGTCTGCCATTTTTCGATTTCTTATAATTACTTCTTCACCGAAAAGTCTCTTTGCGGAAGGCAAAGCAATAAAGTAAATATTAGGAGAATAATTGTCCTCATAAGCCCGCATGTCGACTAACCACCCCTCGGGAAATGCTGCTTTTAACCCTCGTTCCTGGCGACCTTTTAGTATTTCCCTTGCGAATGGTTGGAAAGACTTTGATAATTCATTTTCAACCATTTTCGTATTAAGCAATTCTGCCGCTAATCCAACAGTTTGTGTTCCTCCAAACGCGACAAGAGCAAAATCCCCCACTAGTGCCCACCTTAAAAAACAAAACAACACAAACGGCAAAAATGATATTGCCATTAGCAATAATATTTTCTTCTTCCAGGCAAACAAAATCCCTCTTTTAATCGCGCATATCCGAGCCAATATGATACCCAGAACAGGCACCAAGGGGATCAAAAAAAGATAAGCTGGTCGGATATGGTAAGCAAGAGTTATAAAGAAGGTTAACCCAATCCAAGCCCACAGATCATGGGTATTAGCAGCAACCATCAATAAACACGCAATTGCCATACCGGCAAACACCGTCGCAGGGAAATCTGTCAGTAAAGATGACACCGTCCAAACTTGTTGTATGGCTCCACACATGAAACCAGAGCTCACAATATAAGCCTGCCATTTTAAGGCCCCGAACCGGCGCATCGCAAAATACAACATGAACACAGCAGGCCATAGCATGCCCACCTGTAACCATGGGATAGCTGAGTAATCAGCTGAAATTACGGCAACCAAGCGAAGAATCATCGTATAACCCAAAGTTCGAGTTTGGCTCAGCGCTTGTCTCAGCGCCATCCCGCTCACGTCGATATAACTCTGGCTATCTGGGTGTATCTGAATGTGCCACCATCCCAAAACATATCCGACTACCATAAGCACCAATAATTGCGCAGTAATCCAGAAACAAGGCGAATCAATCAAAGAGGACATGGCCATTGCCCTCTTTGACAAGCCTTTCAATACATTTTCTATTTTAATTGGTTTTCATCCTTTCTTAGTTGGCCTCGTAATAAACTATGAAATGATTCGATCTATTTCAAATAGTTTCAGATACTCGCCAGTGGCTCGTTCAATGATATATGGCTTCCAACTTGTAGGCGGTGGTGCTAACACTTTGCCTTGCAATGCGTCTAAAAGCGCCCTAGCCATAGCCGGCGAATCTCCAACCGGCACCAGACGTCCATACTTCCCATCTTCTAGTATTTCACTTGGCCCACAAGGACAGTCAGTAGCAACGATCGGAACCCCACACGCCAAAGCCTCAATCAGTACAGTTGGCAAAGCCTCCCAGCGGGATGACAACGCCAGCACAGAAGCTCGAGACATGTAACTATAGGGATTGGGAACAAAACCCGGCATATCCACAACGTCTTTTAATCCCAATTCGCCGATCAATTGTTGCAATTGGCCTCGTTGTTGGCCTTCGCCAAGAATAATGAGCCGCGCCGAGGAGTTGTTTTTCACTATGACCATAGCCTGGAGCAACATGGGGAAATCTTTCAAGGCGATCAGACTTCCCACCGCAACGATGCTCGGCCTATCTGGATTTCCGAGCCATGGATGATCTGCCGGTTGTCGGGACTTCCTCAGAAGACTTTGATCAACGACTGGATTCCCAATGACGTGAGTACGGCCAACCGGCAAACGAATATGCTGAGCAAGATCTGATGCCACTCCCTTTGACACGTTGACTACCGCATGAGCATGCGGATAGACTAGGCGCATCAGGAACAAGAGAAGTTTACTTCTGATGGGACCCATCCGCGTCAATGCACTTGTCAAGTGAACATGATTAACAACAACAGTTTTGATGCGTGAGAAACTGATGGCTGATGCAATAATAGCAACAACATTGGCGTAATTTAATACCGACAACAGTACGTCTGGCTTTTCAGCACGAAGATACCGTCCCAAAGGTACTATTGTAAAGATCATTCGCCTTCGCTTGAGATTGATCAGTCTCACACCAGTCGGTACTTCTTTTAGATTGGGCCCCTCTGCGTTGCCAACCACAATATCAACAGAGACTCCCCCCTCCTGCATAAGGCCTTTCGCCAGCATCAGAGTAACACGCTCTGCTCCTCCTCCACCCAACGTCGGGAGAAAGAGTGCGATGCGAACGGGATTGCAGTTATTTGCTATCATGGCACTTATACGATGAGAAACATTATTATTCCAGACTTCAAATAACGAGACATCAAAAAAAGCTCCTTTACTGAAAAAGGTTAATAACTTTTTCCAACTTCCGCCCCTTTTTCGAATATCTTTCGCGAGAGTCTTACATCTGAATCTTTGGCAGCAAGCGCCAAGGCCGCAACAATCCAATATGGCTTCCAACTGTCCATGCTCAAACTCATTCCCCCAACGAACATCAAAACGAACCACAAAAAAAGAATTATATTAATTTCTTTAGTTCTACAAATCCACACACTTTTAAAGGCGCATATATAAAAATATAAATAACAAATGAATCCGCTGAGTCCAGAACCTAATAGAACGGTTAACAATTGGTTATGCGTCACACGTATACGGCCCGCCCCATAAATAGCTTTCCCAAGTACAAATATCTGCGTCTGCGCACCGTATCCATATATGGGTGAATTGGCAATTAGTCCCAACGTTACATTCCATATCTCAAATCTTCCCGCCGTGTCAACACTTTCCATGACTGAGCTTCCCGCGAAACCTTCTTGATTCTCTACACGTGACTGGATTCTGGCCATAAAAAAATCATCTCTTACAATGGCAAAGCCCATCACAAAAATTACGCATGCAACAATTACCCCGCTAAATATTATTTTTCCAGTACCGCTTCGAGTAAATATTAAGCTTACAATAGAGATTAGTACGGCCAACAAACCACCGCGTGAACCGGTTTTAAGAATGGCAAAGAAACATAAGATCGCGACAAATAAGAAGATTAAACGATAACCAAGTTTCGTTTTAAGCAGATTTAATCCCCTTGCCAAGCAATATATAAAACCAAGAGACGCAAATATGGCAAGACCGTTCGGATCCGTTTCCAAAGCGGAAATACGCTCACCAGCTACGCCCGCGATAACTCCCTCGATGACCCTCGTCGACTTGGATTCAATAGAAAACATTTGAAACCCCATTAGTACAATTGACGTCATGCAAAAAATTCCCGCAAAGCGATTGAGCCGCCCACAGCAAGCTAAATTATAAGAAACCAAGACCATCCACCACATAAAAAAGGGACCAGCTATAATCATTAGATTATCAGAAAATGCACCGCTTGCAATATCCACCGCAATACCGATAAAAACATACCCTAGCAACATGAGGATGGCTCGCGGAACCTTCCCATAAAAGGTCCCCCAATGCACAAACGAAAAAGGAAGGAAAACCAGTGCCGCTAATTTTATGATGGAAGCTCCCATTATCGTGAAGAGGTTTTCGAATGGCAAGAGTAATATAACGACATAGAACAATACTTCCGTAAGCATTAGACGCGAGTCATAGTAATCTTGAGGCAGATGGATATAACGTTGCTGATTCATGTGTTCCTTTATATTATCTTGGTAATTTTACGTTAGAATGGATATGCCACAATGATTAAGGCCTGCCATTTCATTTATCGCTTGCGTAGCACAAGAAGAGTTTTTTATTGGACTTTTTTATCCGCGCAACCTGTGCTACATGACATTCTAATTCCAGAGTCGGAGTTGCTTCTCTCAATTTGTTTTCGGATATGTAAAGCTTCATTTTCAAGGGACCCCCACACCACTCCGGTGTGCATCGCAGCCTCAAAAATACCCGTAAGATTACCATACAGTAAGTGATTCACAGCCTTGACCGGATTAAAAGTAATCATAGTTTTCCATGTGCCTGGTATCCGATAACCGTGTTGCATTATATGCACAAGATCACGTTTCCTCATTTCATCTTCCCAGTATTTGACAACCGAGGTTCCACTTTCATATAAACCATACCGCCATGTTTCTGGGAAGTGAACAAAACCATGTTCCGAGTCAACAACACCGAAATCCAAGCACGCCCCTTGTTTCCAGTGGTCATACGAATCAGCGATGTACAAGAAAAACTCCGCAGCCACGCGCTTAGTTATTCCTGGATTATAGCCCCAAGCTGGCGCAACAAACCCAGTAGCCTCTTTGCCAAATATTTCTCGTATAAACTTGATATCTTGCAGGAGATGTTCCCTGGTTTCAGCTTCATTTAAATAAAGAAATTCCCTGGCATCAATCTCTCCTGTTCTTAAATATAGAACATCATCAATATGAGTCATACCGTGCGCATTTACATTGATTAGACCTTGGCTGAAGCAGTCGCTCATGGCGTTCATTGTCTTAGGCAAACCCTCATCGAAACGAACCAAGGCTCCATCTTTTCTCAGAACATGGCTGGATACCATTATTTCGGGAACTACGCCGTATCGATGGCACACCTCTACCAACTGCATAAACCGCCGATAACGCCACAAATCCCTGAACTTTTCGTACTTCGCGTACATTTCACCCGAGTAAGGAAAATCATCAATCCGCAAGAAAGCTTTTTTCATATTGCCTTCCCCATAACTCTAGCCAGAGATACTACTGCCTTCATGAGCGTATTACGGCAAACAGTTATCTTATAGTCTAAAACTGCCTCCCCTCCAAAATTAAATTTGTACGGTTCTTCCCCCCTCAACATATCAAACTTTGAATATCCATTTTCAATGGACCACTGGATAGCTTTTTTTAGAATTATCTTACCTACGCTTAAATCCCGGAATTCCGACTCCAATGCTACAAGCATCGTATGCACGTATATGGTTTTACCGATTGTGCCGCACGCCATGCCTGCAACGGGAATCCCGTCGGCCGTTAGTACGAAGTAACGCAAAGCACCATTATCGGCTAAAGCCTTGCATATCTCGACATTCATTCTCTTAAGATTGTCATTATGAAATGCGCCTGTATGTCCCACAGCATTCCACCTCTTTTGGTGTGCCAATTGAAGGGCATTTAAGACTTCAACAAATTTCTGTGTATATTCCTGATAAATTGTGAATTCTGTCTTATGGCGTTTTTCTAGCCTGTTTTCCTCATAGTTCAAGTGCCTTCGCGTACTTCTCCCGATTTGGGCACGGTATTCATCCCAGGTTTTCGGAAGCGAGATACCTACGCAAATACTGCACGGAGCCAGTTTAGGACTCAGTCCTTGTTTACTGACCACAGAATTGATTATTTGAGATGATTCTTTCCGAATTTCAGACAACGAAATGACATCCCAGCAATGATCGTCCAGAATACTCTCAAAAAGAGCCGAAACCAACTCCTGTGTGTCATGCCCCGGTTTAGTTATAACATCCAGATAATCAAGACCGCGAGATCCCAAAAACTCTAACACTCTGAATCGTAATACATATTTAAAAACATTGACCCACATTGGTGCAATCGCGATCAATTCGGAGTCGTCATAAAGCAAATACAATCGTAATTCACGAGAAACCCCATCCACTGTTTTACGGAATTTCCAATGATTAAACAAGTAGGCCCAAGACTGAAAGATGCTAGTCGTCGTGTCCGCATTTGCAAACACCAAGGCATCCCAAGCCTCCCGCATGGAAGCAAACTGTTCTTCCGAAGTTATGATTTCAACATGGAAACTCATACGCTCTAATTCCTAGGTGCGATTATACACCTGTATGCGACCATCATATTATCAGCCCATTTCTCAACAGAAAGTTGTTTTCGAACATGCTCCGAATTCATCGCTAATTCTTTAAGCCACTCATCTTCAGGCAGACTAACGCATTCAATTATTCGATCAGCTAACTCAATCGAATTTTCGTTGTGGAACCACCAAGAGTGAATGGTGCCTTTCATCCATTGCAGCGCAGGGATATCACTGGCTACAACCCTACACCCGCACGCAATCGATTCAACTACGGAATAAGGAAATCCCTCTCTTCTGCTTGCAGAGAGGAATATCCCCGCATTTGTTAAATAATCAACAACATTCTCGATAGGCGGGATCAGATGAAGCCAAGAAGGATTGCCCTGCGGGTATTTCGTCATGATTTCTTCTTGCGCATCTTTCTGGCCAACAATTAACAGTGCGATGTCGCTTCTTCGCAGCGCGAGAATTTCAAAAGCAGCAAGGGCTACATCAACACCTTTAATATACGGATGCCAGCCAAACATTAAAACCGTGTTTCTTTTCTTCAGGTTTAGCTTTGCCAACGGATTAAGTGCGTTAGATTTACTAATTAATCGTGCGAGATCTATTCCGTTCATAATTGTAAACATTCGGTGCACCTCAAATCCGGCGGCGAGCGGTCTTTCTTTCAAATGTTCACTTACTAAGCAAATGTTCGAAGACCTACCCATTAAATGAAATTTAATAAAATCCTTAACCTTTCTATATGTTGTGTTGGTCACGGAAAAATCCGAATGAATATGCCATATCACCCGAACAGGGTTCAATCTAAAGAGACCGATAATTTGCGCTGCAACCCATGCTATTATATCGAATCGGGTAAAGTGTGTATGAACAATATTAATTTGATTCTTCCAAAGAATAGAAAGCAGCGAGAGAAATGGCGAGAAAAAAAAACGGTCTTGGATGTACAAAAGAGGAACGCCACTTTTCAGTAACGATTGCGCCCAGTTTTTCGACTGTGCACCTGAAGGGAAAACCATTACCAATTCGCCGCCGCGCTCTCGACAGTTACGTTGTAAAATCAAAGCGGATGACAAAAAGTTTCCACCATACGGGCCGCCGAAATCAGCCAGAAAACAAACCCTTGGCTGCATTAACTTCCCTTCTGTCATATAATACCCTAATTTACTCGCTTCAGTTCTGGCTTAATAAACGAATATTCCTTGCCGTTCGTAATATTGAATATTTTGTAGCCATGCCGGTTTAATTCATTTACGGTTTCTTCTGTTTGAGATAATTTATGGCCCGGCAACCGATGATGAAATTCCACCACAATTTGAGCCACGTTCACTTGTGAACCAAGCAGGTCTTCAAGGACACTATACTCGCCCCCTTCAATGTTGATTTTTAACAGATCAATCTGCCTGTGACCGAACTTTTCCATGATTGTTTTCAGCCGATGTACTTGGAAACTCTCGGCACTATCCGAATTGGTCGACATTGAAATTGCGTACTGGTCCTCTACAAGCTGAATAAATCTCGCAAAACCATCAACATTATGTACTCCCCATTCAACGAGATGAAACAATTCGGGAACCGTTTGATTTTTAAGCCAGACAAGTGATCTTGGTGTAGGATCGAACGCAAAGACATTCACCTTGTATCTATCAATTAGCGCCAAATCAAATGAGATGTCAGTGCCTATCCCAAGTGAATAAACAATGCTCTCCTTGTTGAGATAGTCCGGGCATATAGTCCAAGCACCAGCACCAACCCCGACTAATTCCCTTGCGCAACTTATCTGGATCCTATGCCGGGCACTTCTACCCGTGAATTCTCTTACAAAACGAATCCCTTTCTCTCCCATCAACCTCATTGCAAATTGCGTTGCCGATGCAGGCAACAGATTCTGCAACTGTCTCAACCCACGGTTGAACATATCAAAGTGTTTCATAAATGCATTCTCCATCATCCCTTAACGCACATCACCCTCTTGCCATGTTCCCCACCTTGCGCCCCGGGCAAATACGATTCAGAACCTCCTGAAAAATCAAACCGCACGATTTTTACCCCTCTTTTCGAGCCCTTTCAATTCCCGCTGTAATTCAGAGGATACCGTCGAAGCCAAACGATTTCGGGCCTCTCTATACGCTGCGGCAACCAGAGACTTCTGCTTGGCCTCATCATTCAGAAGCGCATCGATTGCGTTGGCGAGTTGTTTAGGGTCAGGTGTGTCAACCACCTCTCCCCATCCATCTCTCCTAGCAGCACGGCTAACCCAACTATCTGCCGGGGCATGCACGAGAATCGGACGTCCACTAACCAAGTATTCCAGTAATTTCGTTGGGAACACAGTTCGAATTTCCACTGGGTTCGGCGACTGGAAGGCAAGTGGTAGAAACATGATGGCCGATTCACGTTGCGCAGCCATCACTTCGGCTTTTGAAGCACGCCGCAGTGAAACGCGCGATCCACCAATTCCTAATGCCTCGTAACCGGCAGGGTACATAGTGTAACCATCCAACGTAATTCCGCTTTGGCAAAGATCCAACGCCTTCACCAAATCAACAACCGCATCCAGATTCATCACCGGATAAATTCCTCCTGCGAAATGAATAACGTTTTTGATGTCTCGCTTCCCTGGCAATCGTATCTTCTCAATATCTAAATCCGGTATACAATGCTTCAACACATAAACATCGATGCCAAATTTCTCACGAAAATAATCCGCAGCCGTATCGGTAATAGCAAAGACGCGTGCGGCTCCTTGCAAGATTCTTTTCTCATAGAAACCTGCCGCCCACCAACCAAGAATTCGTTTCACGGATGGTCTTCTCTCGTCCATCATGTCGTGCATGTGAACATAGAGGGGAATACGCAACTTACGCGAGGCCCACCATGCGCCTAACAAAAAGCCTGTTCCGGGCCAATTGACCCAGATCGCCCGCGGTTTGCACTCTTTTGCCAACTTAATAATTTGCCACTTTACAGGAATCCCCATCAACGGTTCTAATGCAGCTCTCACTCTTGGCAGTGACGATAACCAAGCAAGAATATAATGTATCCGTATATTCGGAAGCTCTGTTTTCGGATCAAATTGTTGCCGATGATCCATTCGAGATATAACAACTAAATCCGAGGCTGGCCACTCTCCCCATAGATTTCGCGAAAGAATAGGACTTCCGCCCAGCATAGGCGGAAAGAATTCGGCACAGATCAGTAATGGGCCTTGTTCGCTCATCGGGCTAACCCCCGCTGTTCCAAGTCGCGCCGCGCCGCGTCCACATTGTCCACAACCGCCTGAGCGCTCACCCAGGTTGCCAGATCGATGGCATCATTTGCAAGCGCATGCTTTGGCACCCAGCCTAGCTTTGCTTTAATTTTCTGGATGTCAGCAAAACAGTGGCGGATGTCTCCTTCACGGAACTTGCCACAAACCTCTGGCGTGAGTTGCACACCCACGGCGTCGGCTGCAGTCTTCGCGATATCCAGCACGTTGACGGAAACTCCGGAGCCGACGTTGAAGACCTCGTCGTTCGCCTCAGACATGTTAGCGGCCATCCAATTTGCTTCCGCAACATCCAACACACTCACAAAATCCCTACGCTGTTTTCCGTCCTCAAAGACCATCGGAGCCTTTTTGTTCAAGAGGCGAGAGACAAAGATTGCGAACACACCAGTGTAGGGATTCGAAAGCGCCTGACGCGTGCCATACACGTTGAAGTAACGAAACGCCACCGAAGGGATACCGTAAGCCTTGCCAACCACACGAAAGAGCTCTTCATGGTCCCGCTTGTGAATCGCATAGACCGAACTCGGCTCAATAGGCTTACTTTCGGGTGTCGGCAATGGTTGCAAGTCCTTCCCGCAAATCGGACAGGGCACTTCCCATTCGTGGTTCTGCAGGCGAGCCGAAGGGCGGGAGACGGAGTTTAAGAGTCCATGTTCCGGACACTTGTAGAGTCCCTCTCCGTAAATGCTCATTGAGGACGCAACCATGATCTTCTTGAGCGTATGCTTCTCATTAGCGACTACATCCAGCACCACAGCAGCCCCAAGAGCATTGGTCCGCGCATAGCGTTCAATCTCATACATTGACTGACCAACCCCTACACAAGCTGCATGGTGAGACAACACATCCACACCCTCCAACGCAGCCTTGACCTGATCACGGTCGCATACATCGGCTTTTATCAGTTCCACCCGAGGATCGAGGTATACAGGCCGTTTCCTTTCAGGCCCGTGCACCTGCGGATCGAGGCAGTCGAGCACGCGCACATGCCAACCTCCAGTCAGAAACCGATCTGCGATGTGGGAGCCGATAAAACCGGCTCCGCCTGTGATAAGAATTCTCATGCAACTCCTTCTTTTACTTTAAAGAAACGATATTAATAACAAACATTGCCAAAGACAGCAAGGTAATCAGTCCTGGCGAACCCACTCTTTTCGCGTGGCTTCATAACGTTTGATGATCTTTGCGGGCGCACCGACCACTACACAGTAATCCGGGACATCGCGCGTAACTACAGAATTTGCACCGACCACACAGTTTCTGCCAATGGAGCATCCAACCACCACTGCATGATTGCCTAGCCATGACCCTGCTCCGATAGTGATCGGTTTTGCGGAGAGCCCCTGCTGCAAGATGGGCATCGAAATATCACAGTAATTGTGATTGGAATCAGCAATAAAGACGCTTTGTGCTAGCAATACATTCTCCCCAATTTCAAGACGCGTTGCGCAAGTGATATGGCAATAGTCGCCAATCTGAGTTCCCTTCCCGAGTATTAATTCTGGCGAATAGTTATTTCCTGCCGTATCTTCTATTATAGCATAAAGCCAAACGCCCCGCCCTATGGACACCCCATAATTTGAAATAAACTGCGGGTGACTTATTTGAGCAGTATAGTGTATCCGACTTGGAAGATAATGCTTAAAGCTTCTAGCAATCAACCGCGAATGTACGCGTGAGAGTTGATGGTCTAACCAATTCTTTATTGTCACTACATTCATCGTTATTCCTTGAGTTTTGGAAAATATAGACCCTCTTAGGGTGCAAATATCCTTCACTTCGTGGTTCGCCTCCTTACTGCGTCCACCACATTCCTAGCGGCCTCTTGACCATAAGCATAGCAGAACCAAGTCACATATTTCTCAGCATGCTCACGGAGTACCTGCCGATAGTCTTGATCTGTCATAATCTGCGTCACAATCTGACGAAGTTCGATCGCAGAACCTACAACTGGACAACCAGCTCTCTCAGCCAAACCCCTACCGTTACTCAGAGATTCCTTAAGAACATCTAACAACACCACCGGACGTCGCAAAACAAGCGCATCGTTGCCCAGCCCACTGTTGTGGCTGACCACCACATCGCAAGCAGCCATGGACTCTTCAACACTCCACTCAGCGCTCTCGAATAAACTCATTTCAGGATACCGCACCATCTCTTCTCGATAACTATTTCGCCTTTCAGAGGGGTGAAGTTTCACTACAGCAACAAAATCATCGTTTCCGCGAAAGGCATCTCCAAAAGTGAAAACTAATTTTCGCCATTCCTCTCTAGGCATCGGGTTAGTCGCCAACATGACGACAGGCAATTCAGAAGGCAAGCCCAATCGTTGGCGGACATTTTTACCATCACATCTGTTTTCGCGACGAAGCCTCTGGCATCCAGTGATGAGCAACCGCTCAGGCTGGACTCCGAACGACATCATCTGCGACCGTTGCTGCTCTCCCCAACAGAGAGCCGCATCCGATAACAACGGATAATAACCATAAGAGGTGTATATCACACCATGCATCATCTGAAGCGTTGGGATTTTCAACTGCCGAGCAACCAAAATTAGACAGTTCCACGGATGGTTATGCTCTGAATCCGTCAGGATCAGAGATGGTTTAACCCGTTCAAGAAAGCGATAGAACCCATATATGTATACCGAATGGATCGCCAAACTATAAACTAAATACGGAAAGAGCCAAAACGACAAGTGGTGATCACAAAGCCAGTCCCATATTTGACGACACCACGCTCCATAACATTGTCGGTATTCGCGACGCCAGTTACCCATATCGATTTTACCGATTTGCTTTTTTGTGCAAAAACCGATACCCGGCGACAACTGATTCTGTATAGAGGGCTCGCCACCAATTACATTGCATTCTCCCAAGCTCATTTCTTTTATGATCGGACGAACAAGATCGTTGAGTCGCGGCGTGTCAGCCAACCAAGTCAACAGCACACGTCCGCATTCCAAGCATGGCAACGGATTCGTGCCGCGAGGTCCGAACCAATAAAACCAAGCCCATCCCAAAACGGCCTTTAACGCAGCCACAGGGTTAGCAGGCAGTTCGCCGATCAGATCTGACGTTAACGCTGCGCCGATCGGAACCCTCATAAAACAAGGCTCAAAAAGTCTGTTTTCCAAGTCGAATCGAGTTTCGTCTGGAAGAACCGGCAACTGTTTTTTGAAAAAATTCATTGGGAACCACATAGGGTAACAATTCTATTCATATCCGCTTCAGAATGTCCGAATCCTTCTGCTCACAATGGCTCAGATGTACTATGCAAAGATAGCAGATCAGCATGAAAACAATTCGTCCGATCATCATGGCTTGCGGAAACGCAACCAGTGAAACCCCATTACGAATCAGCCACATCAAGCTGCCCCCGGATACAGCCATGCCAAAAATGATAGCCACAACATACAGGTCCTGACGGCGAATCACATTGAAGACATTACAGACTGGCCCAAAACAGCCCACATAAGAAAAAATTAGCCCCCACTGCATGGCTGGTACCGCGTTCGCATATGCTGGAATGACATATCTTACAACTGGCCCTACAAGCCACCACGCAATTGCAATCACGGGGATCATGCCGACCGCCGTGACGATGATTGGCTTCCATGACATATGCAGCAAGCTACGCACTCTCGCGTTTCTTCCAAACTGCTCAGCCATACGCGGATAAACAACCTGTGAAACCGCTGACGGAATCAGTTCGATCGCGGAACTGGCCATGGTGACCATAGCAAACAAACCCATTCCTTCGACTCCGGCTAACTTCAGAACCAGCGTGGAACAGATGACGCTCCACAACGAATAGATCTGCCCTACCGCAAAAATGGGTGCCCCGATGATTAGCAGATGTTTCAAATGCCCGATATTCCACTTCGGACCGACTCGAACAGGCCGGAACCGGTAAAGAATTCCCATTCCTATCGCCCCTATCAGCAAGGCTCTCAGGCACAAACCGTAGAAATTCAGCCATACAACCAACAAAAGCAACACCAACCCAGCTAAACTTTGTATAACGCCAACCAAAGCTAACCTGGCAAAATCGTGCGAGGTACGATAGGTCATTTGTAGATAAAAGGTGTTATAAAAGAGAAACAAACTGAGAATCGCATTCGTAAACCAGCCCGCCGCCTCTTGCCACTGGCCATGCGCTACATGCCAAACCGCAACACAGGAGAGTCCCACACAAACCACGCCGCCCACGATAAGCGCCCATGCTTGCGCCGCAGACGCCAGTTCCTCGACGCACTTTCGGTCACCTTTACCCACAAAGTAGGGCAATTCGCGGTTGAGCCCGTTAAGGATACCCAACTGCAGAAAAGGAGCATATCCCAGAACCAGCCCGATACCATTGAAAAGACCCAGAGTAGTGGGGGCTACAAGTCTGCCCATAAGCACGCCACTAACCATGCTCACCGCCATGGATGCGTAATTGCCTCCTGCAAGAGAGCCGACCAGATAAAGCATAGATGGTCGTGCGGCGATCTTTAGTTTTATAGCTTCCTCCACCGATGACACCACCTTCAAATGATTGAAATCCCATACGGACTATGCGAACAATATATCATGTTACCGTAACTTTCTGTTAGTAATGTGAGAGCTTTTACACAAAGCTTTCAGACAGCGCACAGGTTTTAAGTCTGGACAATTCCATTCGAGTTGCTTCATTATTATTAAGTCTTCCACCGTATCAAGAGTCAGGCTGTGTGAATGATCTAACCCCATATATTCTTCCAACTCGGCCACCTTGGTGTATTCAGGATTTGTGCGTATATCCCAAGTGACATGCTCCTCCGCTTGCGCACTATGCTTACCCGCAAGACAGCACCTCAGAGCCTCACAGCGAACAACTTCACCAGCGTAATGAGATAGCGGCTTGACATATCCATAATCAGCGTTTTTCATCCGCGTTTCCTCATATAACCCTTCAATCACTTCGGGTTGAATGAGATAGTTGTCACAGGTAAGTCGCACCATATATTCGCCATCATATCCATCGATTGCCCTGCAAAAACGCTCAAGGACATTGTCCTCACTCCCAGAAAAGAAGGTCACTCCCTTAGCCTCAACCAATGGACGTATCAATTGGTTTTCTGGAAGGTTACCAGTAGTAAAAACTACCTTTTCACACCCTCGAACGGCCAAAGCAATATCGCAAACGCGTTCCCACAGTGTCTGCCCGAAAAAAGTAAAGAACCCCTTCCCTGGCAATCGAATAGACCTCAATCGACCTTGTAGTAGAATGATCATCGACAAAACCTTCCATGCGTTTATTGAAAGACTATCATCTCGTTGAAAACCCGCTCCACACCCCGACCGTCTATCAAAGCCTGGCCCTGTTGACTCATTCGCTGCAAACAGGATGCATCCCCTGCGAGTTTCCGCACTCCCGCCGCCACTTCAGCCGACTCGAGTTGATCATGCCAACCTAGGTTCAGTGCCACTCCTGCAGCATCAAGGCTTTCAGCAATCGGTTGTTGATTCGCCGCCAAAATTACAGTTAGAATGGGAATGCCAAAAAAGATCATTTCCCAACAGGTTGCACCCCCACCACAAATTGCCAGATCACATGCTGACATCAGGGGAGTCATGTCCGAAAGGTTACGCTCTAACCGAATGGAGATGGCCGCTTTTTGTTGCAGACTCTCCAACATCTTCCAGTGTGGATTGTTAGCGCCAACCACAGCGATCACTTCAAACCCAAAATCCACCAATTCCTCTAATCCCTTTAATATTTTAGCTGTGACATTATCGGTGTCTCCACCTCCTAATGTGACCATCACCCGCCGTACAGCACCCGAGTGTTTTTGCCGTTTTCCACGCCACGCCCAGAATTCTCGGCGAAGCAAGGTGAACCGATTCCCCAACAACAACTTCAACCCTGGCGCGGCCCGAGTATATTCATCGAAACTAGCGTGTAAGTTTTGATTTAACAGGATCGTTCCATAAAACCTCGTCGCATGCAAATAATCAGACAAGATCAAAACTCTAAAAGTACTAGCAAAGATGACTTTTTGGTAGTTCTCGTCAAAATAGTAACCGTCTAACACCGTCCAACAGACCTGCCTCTTTCGAGCCAGATCCACAGTAGCCAATGCGTCCGCTTCAGACCCAGCCTCTACGGAAAGCACCTCTAATTCAAGACCTTCAGCCTCGAAACGCGACTCCAACGCTTTGTTGGAAGCGGCCAAAGCCAGCACCACCGCGCCGCCTTTCTCCTTCCAAACTTGCGCAAGCGCTAAACAGCGCATGATATGCCCAACCCCAATTATCGTGTTCGCATCCGCACGAATGAGTAATATTCCTAATCCATTCATTGGTCAAGTGTAACTTCCTGATTCAATACCGACTGGGTTTCGTCTGACACAAGATTCGGCAAATAGCCAACAAACCCAGCTATCTTATAAAGTCCGTCAATTCGCCGGCAGAAGAACAGGGATTGCCAACACAATTTAAGACAACCGCCAGTCTCTAACCTGATCGAGCCATTAAACTTCTTGTGGACAAGTGCGGAGTCGCCTTCAACTTCTACGCGTGAAAGTCTCATCGCACGATATAAGGCTTCGCGGGGATCGTCGAGAAAACGAGTATTGTTGAATTGGCGACTCTGTGCCAACCAAGCGTGCCGATAGGAGGCCAGATCGGGAAAGGTTAACTTCCATCCATCTGGATTGGAAAGAAAACATCCATCAATCCCCATAAAACCAACATCCAAAAAATCTCCAGCCACCAGACTCCAATTCTGATTCAAAAACCCCTCAATATCACGACATATCAATATTTCCCAGAGTTCACGAGAATCTGGATCAGAAAAAGGATTGATTGTCGAGTTCATTGAACTACCTCATCAAAGTGGATCAAATGATGTCTTTTGTCCTGATACAATCACCAGCGGGAACATTTCGTATAAGGGAGTGATTTAAAACCTCCGCTATCCGATAAGGGGGCAATGCATCAACGGGGCAGGGCCGGAGAACGGCTAAATCGTTCATTTCAAGCCGGTGACCGGATTCCAAATCTTTTGAGGCTCGAACGGCTCGCCGCTGCACAATTACTGTGTTCTGCTCATTCCCTTCTAGCCGTTTAACCCCATCACCGATCGCCAAATGTAGCGCCTCCGAATCGTCAACAAGCATTTCAACAAAACGAATCCTACTCTCCCAATCCGTTTTGGGGCGCAGTTCTCGCTTTACTACCGAGACATCTTCAACCATTCTACGCCATGTGGCAGGAGTCATCGAGAAAGCATGGTCTTGTCCCTGAAGACTATTATCAAGCGTGAAATGCTTCTCTATAACACAACAATCGAACAAACCAACTGCACCCAGAACGGTCATTGCTCCATGAGTGTGATCTGACAGCCCCAATGCTACTCCCGGCCAGCGGCGGGAGTAAGTTTCTAGCACCCGTAAGTTAATATGCCGAAAGCGATGGAGTCTCTGTTCCCGTGTGTCGTGTATGTTGGCAGTATACTCCGTATTGCACTGCATTAAGACAAGCTGAGAGGTCCAGAGCAAAGCAGCCGTCATCGCAGCAGTAACTTCCTCCATAGTTGATGCGCCAGTCGCAATCAATACAGGCTTGTTAGAGCGACACATTTCTGACATTTCTTCCAACCACGTGATGTCGCCTGACCCCAACTTGAGAGCATCCACATAAGGTGCAACAGCCCTAACAAAATCAAGCGAATAGGGCGAGGTCAGGTAGTTAAGTTGTAACTTGTGCGCAAGATCCGCCAACTCGAATGTCCAGTCTAACGGTATCGATGCGGCTTTATAAGACTCAAATACCGACTGCTGCCATTTGCTTTGATGCGTTTGAACACCTTGAAGATGACGAAAACCATAATCTGAGACAATGGACTCCGCAGCGAAGTTCTGCATCTTGATCGCGTCCACCCCCGATTCAGCGCAAGCATGTATCAGTTCTTTAGCCTTTGCCAAGGAACCTCCATGGTTTGCAGCAAGATCAGCAACAAAGTAAACAGGGTACTCAGGGCCTATTTGTCGATTCTTGATTATTGTCACAGCTTATACCTAGAAAAAGGGGTGAGGGTCTCGTTCATCGTTGCCGCCTGAAACCGGCGAGGCTCGGGCATGCAAGCAGACCGTTAATTGTGTCTTGCTCGGTACACTTATAACGACTACCAAACAAATCATAAATTCTCTGTGGGCGAACCGCCAAATTGACTTCCCTTAGCTTGGCGAGTTGAATTAACTCAGAATCCATGCCAAATGCTGTCGCAACACGTTTGAGGAACTCAGCCTCGTCGCTGGAATCAATTGTTCCAAGATGCACAATCCCGAGAGCTTGAATGCGAATTAAATCCAAAATCGCCGAGGCCAAAGTCGTATCCAACATGCGGTTTTGCCTGATCCCTTGGTCTACTGAAACCTCTTGGTTGTTGGCCAACTTCTCTAATAGGCTTTCAGTACGTGAAGGCTTGTGAGGCGACCATCCGTGAATAGACGAAAATCGGATGATTAGAGACTGGCAACTAGGTTGGCTCAGAAGTTTTTCTTCACATACTTGCTTGAAGTGGCCATATGGACTGCAACTGCAAGCTGGCAAATCTTCAGTTAGATCGAGTACCGTTGAGGCATCTAGAGCGAGAGCTGAAGACATATAGCAATAGAAGATCCCCCGGCGAATACACGCGTCAATCACTACATGATGAATAGCCACTCCTAATTCATTCTCATAGCGGAGCAGATTAACTATAACGGTTGGCCGATAGTGTTCGATTAAACCTTCAACAGCAACAGAGTTCTCGACTGCAACACAGTCAACGTAACCAGGGATCGCCAGACCACCTACACTACTCGTACCCAAAAGTTTCCATTCGGGAAGCGTTTGCCTGATGGCTTCTGCCAACCGAAAACCGATCCATGACCGTGCTCCTAAAACAAGTAATCTCACAAACACATTTTCCTGATCTCCAACATTTGCCTTTCCAAAATGACAAAAAAAGGAGTGAGGTGCAATTTAATCACACACAACCAATCTTTGTGCGATTTAATCCAATCCAACGCTGTAATTCTTCAATAGACATCCATTCCGCGTTGTTATCCGACGTATAACTGAACTCTTCTTTGACCTTTTTACCATCCTTGATTCGCAATCCATCTTTACACCAATTATGAATCGCGGGAAGTATCTTGAAGTGTTCAGGATATTCGTAGGTATAGTATGAATCCTCAGGTGAGATCATCTGTTCATGTAGCTTTTCTCCGGGGCGAATACCAATTATTTCTTGGCTGGCATCTGGGGATACAGCGCTAGCGATATCGACAACCTTCATGGAAGGGATCTTCTTCACATAGATCTCTCCTCCCTCCATGTCCTTGAACGCATGCCAGACCAAATCGACGCCTTGCTCAAGGCTGATCATAAAACGTGTCATCCGGCTATCGGTAATCGGCATCACACCTTTTTCAATTTGTGTCATAAAGAAAGGAATAACTGATCCGCGCGACCCCATGACGTTGCCATATCTAACAACGGCAAAACGAGTGTTCTGTGCTCCCGCGTAAGAGTTGCCCGCAATGAACAGTTTATCCGACGCCAGCTTTGTGGCTCCATAAAGGTTGATCGGACTTGATGCTTTGTCAGTGGAAAGTGCTACAACACGTTTGATCTTTTTGTCGATACAGGCATCAATCAGATTCATCGCTCCGTTGATGTTGGTTTTGACACATTCGAATGGATTGTACTCAGCAGTCGGCACAATCTTCGTCGCTGCCGCATGAACGACATAATCGACACCTTCCAAGGCGCGATAAAGACGATCCTTGTCCCTGACATCGCCAATAAAGAATCGGATGCGAGGATCATTGGCAAATTTCTTAGCCATTTCCCATTGCTTCATCTCATCGCGACTATAGATGATGATTTTTCGGGGATTATACTTTGCCAGTGTCATTGGAACAAACGTGTTGCCAAATGAGCCCGTTCCCCCCGTTACCAATATCACATTATCAGTAAGCATAAAAAACTCCTTTCGCTGCTGTTTTCATCGCCGTCAGTTCGTTCACTCACGCACCAAGCTTTTCCGCTCCAACGTCAGATAAGGGTGCGTAAAGCCAAATCCGCCAAGCCGATTGAGGATCATCAAACACTTTCAACAACTTCAATCCCGATTTTTGTGGGTTTTTAATCTCCACCGCCGAAATAATATACTGGCCACCCATTTGTACAAACATATTAAGGTCCAAATCTAACTTTGTTATACTTATTGCTTTCGTCTTTGTTTGAAGAAAATTTTTTCCAACTTCATTGGAAAATAAATAACAACGACTTCCCCAATTGTCAAAATAACTTTGAAGATTTTCGCTTTTTTCAAGTTCTCCGGAAATGACTCTTCTGAAGTTTCTCTTGTAGTTCAGACTGTAATTAACGCAGTAACCGTCTAAGCAATAAAAACCGTTATAAAGTGCAATACTTGGATACAAGCCGAGGCTTACAACGCGATATTTATCAACTGGTTTATCGATAAAATTGCGAATCGTTTCAAATTGCTCGGTAGCATAAAACTCCCTCCAACTTGGGTTCTTTGACAATGCGCTTTGTATGTAGTCTGCATGCCCCAAAAGAATTGCCCCCTGGAAGATCAAAATACAAATAATAAAAATCTGTCCATAACGAGGCCGAAGCATCCTTCCCCATACCACTAATAAACCCGCCAAACCGACATACCAGACCAACGGATGCAACCAATGAACGCGATCCCATTGAACCATATCACTACTGTCCGGTTAAAAA
>SESF01031368.1_pt1 | contig 20697 bp, 18 predicted proteins | sample 3171521 | NCBI WGS metagenome assembly SESF01 (sample SAMN10866945, study PRJNA518727) | freshwater metagenome | biome: subpolar coniferous forest; feature: holomictic lake; material: water; isolation source: holomictic Lake 227, 6 m and 8 m depth | place: Canada: near Kenora, Ontario | collected...
AATGTCCTGTGTGTAAACACCACAATCACAAACTTTACATCAACGTGGATAAGAATGTCTTTAACTGCTTTCATTGCGGCTTCGCTGGTGGTATTGAAAGGCTGAGAAAGTATAAGGCTATATGGGAGAAGATAGAAGATCAAGCATCTTTATCCGTATATAGTAGATTACTACACACTCAGGTAAAAGAACACAAGTTTAACTCAGACCTTCTTAAACCTCTAAAACCCTTTAGAGAGATAGAAGAGGAAGATGCTGAGTATGAGTACCTACAGTCCCGTGGTTGGGATTCTGATACTATAGACTGTTATGATATTCTGGTATCTGAGAATGAGCATCACGAAGACAGAGCCTTTATAACTATACCAGACGATAAAGGCAATACAATATTTTACACCGGGAGAGCCATAAATAGCGGGGTAGCTCCTAAATATATGAACTCTGTTGCACCAAAAAACTTTGTCTTTAAGGCTGTTACCCCCATTGATACTTTTTACACAGAAAACTCTTATATTGGTGAGGGTATTTTTGATGTGTTTAAGCTTCCCGGAGGCGTGGCTTTGTTAGGAAAGACACTGGCAAAAGATCAACACACCTCTTTGTTTGAGGCCCTAAGACCTAGAAAGAATATTTATATTTGCCTTGACCCGGGAACGGAAAGAGAGTCAAAAAATCTAGCTAGAGAACTAGATAGCTGGTTTCCCAACAAGAATATTTTCATATTAAACTGGAAAGACGAAAAGAATAAAGACCTCGGTGATTTAGCCCAGGAGAAGTCGAGAGTAGAGCTGATGGGATTTATCCAAGAAAACTCTAAACAATTTAGTACTAGAATGTTTAGGTAATTAAGTTTATGGAAGTTTTAATAGACAAAAATACTCTGGATTCTATAATGCTAGATACTACTAATGTAGCTTATCTGGCTGAGAATTTTACGTTCTTGATTAAGAAGCTACAAGACTACATAGATCCTAAGGTTTCTAATGTTCATGACAAGATGCCACAGCTTATCGGTGGTAAGCGAAGAATAGAAAGAGCAGATCGTGGGGCTGGGCTAGGTTACCAGTATGTTGAAGCCGCCGCAAAACTAGTAACAACTAGCGGTCAAAGTAAAATAGTAACCGCCTTTGGTAGTCCTATATTAGTGGATGTGTGGACGGTATCCCACCCACACATTGAAGACTCTCAAATGGGAGAGGTCTACCCGACACAAGACAATGCAACGAAGAAGAGGCCTTCTGAACCTAGAGGGCCCTATACTTGTTTAATAACGGCTAGAATATCTTTATCTAAGAGAACTCCCACCCGATGCTATGTACAATGTAACTGCAAAGACTTTCAGACAAAATTTTATGAACAGCTTCATAATAAGGGTTATACGAATAAACAAAATCTCCCTCCGGCTGCTGACATAAATTCACCTAGTCTTCAACCTGCCATTTGTAAGCACCTGTACGCTATCTATAAGCAACAATATTCTGATATTATCGCAGATGTCGAAGGCAGTCTTGACGAGAACCCAACTATGTTTGGTCTAGAAGACAAGTCTGCAGATGCTAGCCCTCCAAATCATATTGATACCGCACCTCCAGCAGTTTGGCCAGTTGCGACAAATAAAAAAGAAGCTTTAGAGTTAATAGCCAAGAAACTAAAGCTAGAGTATGACAAGATCAAGTTTAATCCAGAAGCCTATTTAGATACTAGAACTGCAGCTAGCGGTGGCGCTACTTATCATAAATATCCCTTCTCTGTCGTTTTGTTAAACGGTAATTTAAAAGCTATTGCGTACAGAAATAAGACGTTAGCTACTAGCACTAATAATAGCCCAATAAAACTTTTGGTCGTAGATAATAATCCTAAAATATGGACTTTTTTAAAATTTGGTACAGATCATGGGAAGCTTTGGGATATGATTAGAAGCCTTGGGGAAATGCCACAAGCCGTTAAAAAGAAGCTGAAGGCTGCTGGCAAGAGAGAACCACTCTTTGATTCAACTATGCAGAGCGTTACAGACGTTAGTTTACTTGAGACTGGTTCTAGCAGCATCTTATTTTCCATATCAGAACTAAGTTAATAAGGATATTAAATGGCTCTTGTTGCTAATTCTTTTTTAAAAAGTCTATCACACCAAGTTACCTCAGGTGAGGTAGCCGCTAATACTATTACCCAAACTTTCAGCGATAGAGTAGAAAACCTTACTACTCTATGTGTATACTATAATGGACAGATGCTTGAAACCTCAGCAAACAACCCAAACGGTAAATTTTATTACTCTGTCGTAAATACGCTAGACCCAAGTACTATAAGTCTTTCTGGTAGCAGTGCCCCTGTAGACGCTTCGACTATAGCTATTACGGTAACCAGAAATCTGGCATATAGGGCCCCTGGGTATGCCAGCGGAGTTTCTGTTGAAACCTGGTTAACGACAGACAATATAACAATATCATATTATTATCAAGTTTATACGGTAGCTTAAAATATGCCCACATCACAAGAGAAGTTCCTAAACGATGTTAAGACAAGAATACAGATGTATTTATATAGAAGCTTAGAGACTAGTTTTGATCCCTTCACAGCATTTATACAAACTATCTCTGCAAACGGCCCAATAAATTGGCAAGTCCCAGCAAATAAGCAAAAGCTACAGGATGTTTTTACAAACCTATCTGCAGTAGTTAGCAATTATTCTGTTACAGACGGCGACTTTAGAACATATTTGCTTTTAAAGACAGTAACTATAGTATATGATGAATTTACAGACGAATTATTCAATGCTTTTGTATCTAGTGCGTATGGTGTAGACCCAGCTTCTGTAGTCGGGAACCTTGAGAATGCCTACAACACCCGTCCTCCTCAGAATACACAGTTCCCTGGATTGAGTGCTAATAGTAATCCTATGGCACCGCTGCCACAAAAACTAGTGCCAAATATTTTATACTCTTCTGAGTCATTAGGTAACAACTAACATAAGTATACTAAGTGCCATACAAAACCTTAAACCACTCTGATTTTTTGAAGCGCTCTGAAACAAACCAACTGACAATAAAAGAGTTGGTTGAGATATTAGAGGGCCATAAAGGTCTGTTTGTTATAGATGATATAAAATACGATGACGTTTTATATTGTGGTACAGACAATCTTTATTTTTCTTACTGCTTTAATTGCACAACAAGTAAAGCTATAGCAGAAACTCTGCTTATAGTAGAATCCATAACCAAAGTTTCTGAACAGTCTTATTTAGTCAAGGCTGAAAAATCAGAGGCTTTGGTTTTTTTAAAGGAATAAATATGGGTAAGTCTGCTCGAAAGATGTTCTCCACGATTTATGAGCACGATGTAATAGATTTAGATGCCTTACAAGAGTTAGAAAATGTAGTTCCTTTAAAAACAAATAGATCTATAAAGAAAGCAACAAAACATAAAGAGCCAACACTCAGTCATACCCAGAATACAAAATCTACAATAACAACTAAACCAGTTGATGCTACCTGTAACAAATGTTCTAACAAAGTTACTGGAGAGTTGATAGCTGATATTTACATTCCGCACATTGATAAAATGATGCCGCTTATTACTTATACCTGTAAATCCTGCGGACACGTTGGTAGAAGGAGTGTAATATCCTTGGCCCTACCGCTAGAAGCATACGAAAAAAAGTTCTTCAATTAACTTTATGAAGAAAAAAGTCCCGAGTACAGGAGATGTGTATAAATTACATAACAACAGATTTTGTGTTGTCGGAAATTCTGTTACTCTTGATGGGCTTACTTTATATAATTTATTACCAGTAAGTACGGCTATTTATATGGCAAGCGAGCGTGATTTCCTGATAATAGACGAACCAGTCTTTGAGAATGAGGCTGTAATGGTTGAATTGTGGAATAGTTTAGCTGTCCCAGTAGAGTTTTTTAAGTCTTATAAAATTAAGGGTAGATTAGAGGACAAATACATACGATATCTATCTTCGTACCTGTACTTTTCACTACAGAATCGAAAAAATAATGACTTGTCCTTATTAACCGGACCACCCTTAACATCTAGTTCAGACATACGGTGGTTATTTAGGCAAATGGAAGTAAAAGAATTCCATGAGTTAAGAACACTATTAATAACTATAACAGGATAATCCATGAGTGTCACCTTTGTAAAGAAATATCATAACTGCTCTTCGTGCGGAACACGGGATTATGAGCTTTTTGCTATTGCACGGAATACAGACGTAGACTCAGAATATCCTATTGATAGTAAGCCAAGTACCCTAAAAGACAATGGCGTTTATGTAGAATGCCTTGTTAGAGACGAATATGGTATAATTTTATCTAGAGTGGCTCGGGAAAAGAAGTGCCTTAACTGCAGTAGCTATACATTAGAGGCAGAGAAAAAGGATAATGAAACACCCGTTATGAACTTTTATCCTCAAACAGAAGCACATAAATGGCTTGACGGCCTAGCAAAATCTGGCGTGTAATACTAATTAAGTTTAGTGCCTAGATGAAATTGAGGAAAAGATGTCAGATTTTTTAAAGTTGTTTAGTAGTATGTCAGGGATGCAAAAATCCTTTCTAACCCTCGATGAGGCAAATAGAAATAGAACTGCTGCCGACAAAGAGGCTACGATAGCTAACCTACGAGAACAATTAAAAACAATAAGTGCTGACATACAGGCTCTACTTAAGGATAAAGACTTAACAAAAGAGCCTAAAGAGGGTGAAGATAGGTCAGCCTACGAGGCTAAGAATAAAGAATACGCTGAAAAGTCTAGAGAATACCGGGCTATTGGCGACTATATTAAAAGATTAGGCGGGAAGTTAGAAAAGCAGGAAGCTTTTGAGCGAAGCGCCGTTTTAAGTAGGGTAGCTAAAGCAGCCGCCCAAAAGCCCAGGCTATCTCCTGCTGCCGCAGCATGGAAAACGCTTTCCTTAGCAAATATAACTGGCGCAGATCAAGTAAGTTCTAAAGAGCTTGAGGCCCGTAAAAGCAGAATTTTACTGAGGCAACAACAGTTATCTAATAAATTAGGTAACCCCTCTCTAGCTGAAGTCGTAAAGAAACTAGATATCATTCAAAAAGAGATAGATGATACCGAGGCTCATGTAGATTATACTACCAAAGTCTATATAGAAACTAGACGTGCTGCAAAAGCCCTTTCAACCAAAGAAGAAGTGACTGACGCACTGCAAGCAGCAAGCAAGGAATTTGCTAGACCTTTAGCAGTGGCTAAAAGAAGGGTTGCCGATCTTAAAAAAGCGCAGGCTTCCTGGTATGAGTTACAAGACCTTTTAGAGATAAATCCAGAAACTGGGAAAAATAAGATAGAGGCAGCTTTAGCCGCCCTTGATGCAGAGGATCCAGACGAAAGAGCAGACAGTTTTGGTGCTACCCTACAAAAAGACCGTAGAGATAACGCAGTAGCTAAAGCTATGGGTCTATCTAAAAGACAGCGAGCTTTGTTATCAGTAGAAAAACTAGGATTGGCTGACAGCGCTTCTTTAGTATATAAAGAAAAGCCCTCTCTTGTTGCAAAAGTACTGTCTTTTGATGACATGTTAGTTAATGCCATCAACGCTACAGTAGAAAATCCAGAAGTTCAAATATTCAAAGCAGCTATTGATAATTGTAATCGGCTATACTCGAATATTTTTAGGCACGTTCAAACAATGGCCGCTTATAATGTTGTAGCCAAAGCGGATAAAAACGTTAAAAAAGTATTTGATAAATTGGCCGGGGGTGGCCGCATAGAAGTAGACCCTGACTTAGTAAAAATTTGCTGGTTATTTTTTGCTGGAAACGATACTTTAGAAAGAGCTAAAGCTAATCCTGCCTTTATTAAAGCAATCGAAAATTTAGAAAAGAGTAAACCAGTAAATTCTATAACTTTCCCAATAAGTCAAATAACCTCTGTTGATAATATATTTAAGTCCGAGCAAGTAAAACAACTGTTTGAGGCGATAAACACTAAGGTTCTACATGAAGAAGACCATACAAGAACCTCTAATTATGTTGATAATATAATAGACGGACCTTCTGTTATATATGATGGAACAAATTCTACTACGGCAGAAAATATTGCGGATACTTTATACTATGCTATAGTAAATGTTTTTGGCACCCCATCAGATAAATTAAAACTTTTAAAGCTTGCCGGTACTGGTAGTACTACTAGATTTTTGACGGAAGAAGCTAAAAAGCAAATAAGGAAAGAACAAATAGCTTTTGAAGATTTTTACATTGGGAAAAGGCCTTTGGGGTCTAAAGGACGTAAAGAGGGTAAAGGAGACAAAACTAAGCTAGGCAAAAAAATCATATCCATGGTAAAGGCAATTAAGCCAAGTAAAAACAGCATTACTATGACTGAACCTATCGTATCAAAAAAGGTAGAGGATTTAGTAAATAGAGCTGTATCAATAGCTATGGACTTTTCTAAAAGTACTCAAATTACTAAGGTTATAGTAGATGCGTTTGTCTCTGGAACTACGCCAGAAAACTTAACCTCACTACTCTCCGGTAAATTTAACGAAGTAGTGGGATTACTAGAAAACAATAGAGATGCCATATCAGCTAAAAAAGAACCCGAAAAGTTCGCTGAGTTTAGCCAAGCCGTTAAGTTAACTAAAGCAGAGTTTCAGAATATTCTAGCTAAAATTTCTACTTTGCAGCAAGAGGATATAGATAAATTAGCTTCTGTATTCCAGGCCTCCTCAAAAGAAAAGCCCGTTTTAGAAAAAGATGTGGTTATTAAATCCGCTTCTCCCGAAGGTGAAACTTTACTAAGTTACGTTAAAAGCATAATACAAGCTTGCGACGAGTATCGAGAAGATATTAATGCTGACTTAGCAAAGAAAAATGCGCCAGTAACCTATGAAGTACATTCTTTAGAACCGGATGAAAAGGGTTTTGAACTCATGAAAGAGTTCGAAATAGAACAAGCCGAAGAAGAGTTAACCTTTTTAAACAAAGAGTTATCAGATTTACAAGACAGCCTAGCCAGCAATAAAAGAAGCACTAAGATAAAACAAGAAATAAAAGATATAACAAAAGAAATAGCCAGCGCACAAGCTAAGCTTGATGAGGCTAAGACAAGTGTTTATGAAGAAAAGCCAAAAGTTTTTAGACAAGCTGGCCAAGGGCCTACTAAAAAGATCAGCTTTGCAGATTCTTCAATACTAAGAAGTGGAGAAACAGCAAAAGAAAAGTTGTTAGACTTTCAAAAACGAGCTACCAATGAAAATATAGAAGAGCCTGATTTTAATGCTGGAGAATTGTTCGATCTTATTGAAACAATTCCAGAAGAAATCTTAGGTTATGATTATATTTCACCTGTAATAAAAGATAGCGCTATTGGTGTTTTTGATACTTTATTAGACACCTCAGATAATTATACAGCAACAGTAGCTTGGTGTGATGAGGTTAAGACTGCTTTAGTAAAACTTTCAAAGTATATGGCCGCTCCTTCTTTAAAAACTAAGAAGGATAGATATACTGCTATGTCTATCATGATAGATCCGTTCAGATCAAAACTTGAAGACCAGACTAGATTAGCCACATTAACAAAAGCTGAGCGCAAAAAGATTGCAAAGCTTTCTGACAAGGCCAAAGAAAAAAGAGATTTACTTACCATTTCTGGTATTCACGGAGAACAGACCGGTAATGAAAAGATAGATGCGGCCCAAATAAAAGAAACCCTGAGAAACGTATCTATTGTTCCAGGAACAGCTTTTGCTGGTAACCCCGCAATCAAAGAAAAAACATTGATTGGGCATTATTTAAGATCCAATCTAATGTCATTAGAAGAGAATGCTAGTATATTTTATGTAAAAATATTAGAGGCTATTAAAGAGCTTAAGTTAGTAGATAAAGTTCTTAAAGACGAGCCTATTTCTACTACCTCTCCTGCCGTTGCTGGAGCATTATTAAGCTTAATAGCAACTTTTAAAGCAAATCTCTCCTCTGATATAAAATCTGTAGATACTGAAAATGAGATATTCCTAGATACCCTAGTAAGTAGAAACGAACTATCTCTTGTGCCTGTTGAAACAGACGCAGGGAAATACAGATCTCGGGCAAAGACTTCAATCTCCACAAAAGAATTGCTCGAATTCCTTAGAGGTTCTATGCAATTTGTGAGGTTGGTAGATATAATTAACCAAACTCAAGAGGTTGGAGCAATGGCTTGGCCTACTGCAGTAATTAATGCCCCTATTATAGGCATTGGTACCGGTTCAAGCACACTTGGGTTGAAAACTGCATCCCTTCTAAATATCATAGGCGGGCTAAAAAACTTTGATAGCTTATCTTCTTTCGATTTATCTAGTAATAGATCAAATAAAGATATTTTATCTAGTATTTTAAATACTAATAGATATCCGACTATATTTTCTGATAGTATAACCACAACGCTAATAATGAAAATTTATTTCTTATCTCAGTTATGCAAAGGAATAAAATCTGCTAATATTGTTGACAAGTTTAAAGAAAACTTTATTAATGTTAAAGTATCTGCAGAAGGTAAGCTTGCAGATAAAATAAAAACACATTTAGAAGACTTGAACAAGACTTTACAAGATACCATTGTAGCTGAGCTTGAAAAAGATTTGGGCGAAAATGGTACGTTAGTAACAGAATTGAATACTACAATAGAGTTACTAGAAAATGTCGCTATAGGTAATAGTGTATATATTATAAATAAATCATACAGGCCTGTTTTAGAGCAGTTGCCAGAAACTAATATAGAAGCCTTTGCTGTAAAGGTTGGGGAAGCTATGTCACCCATGTTCCTCGCTTTACAATCTTCTAATAAAGCAACTCAAAACTTTATTTACCTACTGTCGGCTGATGCTGATACAGAAAAATCTTTAGCGAATACTATAAAAAATTGCGTAGAGATTGTTAAAGCTGGTATTAATTACCACTGCGGTTATGAAATTGTTAAAACCCTGGCTAATTTTGAACTTTATGATCCAGACACTAGAAGAGTACCGCCAGCGAAATTACAAGCCCGTTTAGACGAATATAAAAAGAACCCTGAGTTTGTGCAATTTACAGAAAAGTTTATTACCTCAGAAGCCGTAGACGAAGAAGGAAATAAAATAGAAAACGAATTCGTCACCAAAAAAGCCTCTGCATCTACTGAAGGATTCTCAAACCTAGAGAACGGATACCTAAAAGCTTTCTTATATGGGTTTACTTGGGATTCTTTAACTAAGTTTTTAGTTGACTATGATTTAGAAGAATATAAAAGTGAGACTTCAGACGAGGCTGCTATTGCTCGTATAGAAGCAAATAAAGAGCTGCAAAGTGAGTCTGATGTATTCATTGATGGCTTATTTAGAAGAAATGCTTCCACCAGCCCCTCATTAACAAGTTTAAAACAAAACCTCGCTTTGTATAAGAAACAGCTTATTGTTGCTAAAGACGAGGACGATGAAAATGCTATAAGTACAATACAAGCAAAAATAGACAATTGCCAGAAAGCAATAGATGAAACTTCATTAACATTTAAAGCGAAGGGTTCAAAAAAAGCTGGACCTAAGGACGACATTAATATAGAAAAAACTCCTGCAGGCAAAACTGAAATTCTTATCAAGGCAGTGCGTGACGATGGCTATTCGAACATCACAAGAGAGATGATTCTTGGCCACAAAGAGGGAATGGTTACTGGTGAGCGTAAAACGAGTTCGCAAGAAGGTGGTAAAAAGTCTATAATAAACTTAAAGGGTGTAAAAACAATTATTACAGATTTTGCTGCTAGTTTGGTAACAATTTCAAAATCCTTGTCTTTAGCTTACTCTAGAGATACGGTAATTAAAGCCGCTATTGAAGATTACGCTAGAACTGTGAGTAACTCTTCAGTACATTTAAAAGCCGCTATAGATGCTTTATCTGAGACAGTTTTCAGTACAGAAGCACAAACACTGGCATTAGATAGCTTATTGAAAATAACAACTACAGAAATACCTCCTGGAGTTCCTATTTTACTCGATCCAGACAAAGCTAAGAAGTATTCTATAGATTTGTTTAATGAAGACGGGCCTTTTGAAGATATTTATACCTTTGCTATGTCAGCATCCAATGATATTATTAGACATAATATAAGTATGGGTGATATTTATTCTGCTATAAATGATATAATAACGGAAAAAGGGTCGGAAGAAGACTTTTTATCAAAAACGGATCTTCCAAAATCTTTAGCTAACTCAGACGATGCCTCTGCGGCGGTACAGACTAAAACGTCTGAAAAAGTTGCTATAGATTTGCCACATGCTATAGCAACTTTTTTCAGTGAGCCCTCTAACGATTCGCCGGATAAAGACGCCCAACATCCTGCAACTACAACGCTTAACAGGCTTTACTTGAGCGTGAAGGGTCTAACAAATCCTGTAGAAGTTGAAAAGGAGATAAAGGAACTTAAGGCCAGCAGAGAACCTATAGATAAAGCAATGGAAGCTCTAAGAGCAGGGATGGCTCCATTTCAAAGCACTCTTAAAAATCAAGATGCTGCATTTCTTGCCGAATTAGCCAAGGAAAACCTATCACCAGAAGAAGTCAAGCGAAGAACAGATTCCTATAACAGAGACAGAGACAAGCTAAACCCTATCCCAGCTGAGATTTTAGCTGCTAGAAAAGAACTTGGTAAATTGTGGGAAGAAGCTAAAGATATAAATATAAAAATCGAAGAGCTAGAAAATTCTACTGGGAGCAGAAAGCCGCAAATAGTATTATTTTTAGAGAAGGTTTTTCTAGCTGGGGAAGTTCAGTTTAATCATTATAAGTCTTTCTTAAAAACTACAAATGACCCCAAAAATAAACAACCGGAGAATGTAAAAGCACGTAATAAAGCCTCTCGTTCCCAACGTGAGCTACTACCTATTCAAAATAGAACAAGAATAGTTATTAATTTTATTAGGGATTTAATAGCTACATCAGGAAACTCTACCCAAGCAAATGCTATTTTAGCTAAGTTTGAGGCTCTTCATACAGCTTCGCTGGGTTACGAAGTGTTTAAAGAAAATAATGCTTTAACAGCCAAAACCAGATTTGTCTTATTAGAAGCAGCAGATTTTGTTTTTATAGATGAGAATGATTATCCAGATGATCCTAAAAAACTCAATGAATATGCTAAAGCAGCATCAGAGAAGGCGCAAGAACTAAAAGATTATTTAAAGTCCACACAAATGGAAATAGATGGCATCCTAGTAAGTTCCTTATCTACTGTAGAGGTAGAAAAATTAAAGAGCGAGATAGGATTATTTGCCAGAGCAGCTTCTAAATCAGCGGCTGCTTTCGACGAATTAAAGTCTAAGTTTATATTAAAGAATAAAGATTACATATCAGAAATAGCTAAATATCTAATCCTTAATAAGAAATGCTCTACAGCAGAGGAGTTTAGAGTACCTTTACCTGATCCAGATTCTACAATAGGCGATACTTACGTAGGCGAAGGTATTGAAGAATCTGTCCGAGCTGCACTTACTTTAAATCTAATCAAAAAAGATAAGATTTTCAGTGGTTATAGATTAGGCTTATCAAGTGACGTAAAACTAGGTATAACTTATAAGGATGAAGCTGATAATAGAGTAAGTGTAAAATTACCTATTGTTGGATTGTTTAGCATTAAAATGTTTGCTGAACGCAATATGGATTACATTGACTTCTATGAGATATAGGTAGCCCCAGTGGCAATTAAATGATATGACTAAAACTCCAATAACAGACAAGATTCAACGACTTCTACTCTTAATAGAAAAGATTAATCTGTCAAAAACCTTAGATACTGGCTATGATAGCTCTAATTATACTAAAAATTGGACGCAAGCTGGCCAGGACTTTGATAAGTTTTTTGGTATTGACAAGTTTAAAGAAAAATATAAGCCTGGAACATTATTAGGGTATCCTAAAATTGACTCTAAAAATATTGGCGGTACTGACGGTAATATTGCATATAAACTATTTGAACAGATGAGAGAACAGAAAGTAGACTTGTTAGAGGTTGGAGAAAAAACCAGCAATACAAAAATACAGACAGAAACGGGTGAAATAAAGCCAGCCCATGAAAATAAAGACTTATACCTTTGGAAATCCGATCGGTATAGTCAAGTTTTAAATGAAGAGACTATTGCTACTGTTACGCCTATCGTAGCTTCTGATAGGGATAATACCTTTTGGAGAATTAGTTCATCAAATAATATTTTCGTTACCCGTGGTGGCCCTGCGTTTGAAAATTACTTATTTGCTAATGCCGATGGTTATAAATATAAATCGTATATCCATCATAATAATGGAACAATGCCAGGCCCACCAATCGGGGCTGGATCTGTACTACTAAATTATACTTACTCAAATTATAAAACCTTTTTAGATAAAGCCATACAAAAAATAAAACCTTTTATCACAGAGGAAAATAACACTGCCTTTTTAAATGCCCTAGCCGATCAAAGGCTCACAGACTTATCAATAGTTATATATGACGCTATTCTAATAGGAGTATTAGAAGCGGCTAATACTAAAATACACCCTAAATATGACAGTTCTTCTATGAAATTCCCACAAGGGGTTACTTTATTATTACCGACAGAGTCTACTTTAAGTACATTAGAGTCTCTTATAACTCCAACTAGATCTTTAGACGATGTAGCCCTGCCCGACGATCTTAAAGCAGATATAGCAAACACCCTAAATGAAATAAAAGCAAATGCCGGCCCATACACAGACCAGTTTAGAAAAGACTTAACAGAGTCTCTAAGTGTTAAAAAGTATAACTTGCGGACAGCGGTAGAACGTGCTGTAACACAGTTATATAACGTAGTAGCACAAGCTGTTAATCAGTTAAATGATGTATTCCAAGTTTCAATAGATACTCAGGTAGAAGCAGGCTCTCTTTATTTAGGCTCTGGATTGGGTTGGAATAAAGATAGAACAACAGATTTCTACAAGAAAATAAATGCATCCGTTGTAACAGGAACATGTCCAGTAACCTTATTAAGAGTTATAAAACCCTCTGACAATAGCCCCATGAGAATCGAATCTTTCGTGGTAGACTATGTGTCTAAGCTGAACACTTTTAAACTACCGAAAAAAGAAAAGGCCCAATCATTAGATAACGAAGTACATAATTATATTTTAAATAAAATACCTATCGCTATTGTAGATGAAAAGGAAGTTAAAGACGCTTATATAGACCAGTTTAGTCGAATCAATGACAAAGCCAAAGCAATTTATGGTAGTTCCATGGGTAAAGAATTCTGGAAAAGAGTTTTAGATTCAACCTTTAATGGAAAGACAAAAGGCTTTAATTTTGGAGTCTTGTTTGCTGGATTAAGTCCGCTATTTTGGGACGAGCAGGTTCTAGGATTTGATATAAAAGTTAGTACTGTATCAATGTCTACTTTTGAGACACAGCCTGTTTCTTATAACTATGATAGAGCATCTGGAAAACATACAAGAGAAGATGCTCCTGGTGGCGGAGTCCCTTGTGTGCATGCTGTAGGTATATATTTTGATAGACAGTATGTCGGTGGTGGGCTGGCCTCCCCTAGAGACATTAGTGCGGAATACCCGGAAGTGGTAAAAGAAAGAGAAAAATATATTATTGAACACGGTAACTTTAAAACACTGGCTGAAATAAGAGATGAATTTTTACAAGAGCTATATCAGCCTGAGTCTGGCCTTATATCAACACAGCAAGATTTAGCTAACTTAGCTTCTACCAAAGTAGCTACTATACTTAAAAACATAAAAAAAGGTTTCTGGACTGCGGATATAGATAAATACGGTAATGGCACACAGTTAGCGTGTTTTGACCCGTGGTTACAAAAAGACCAAAGAGTTACTGAACTTAGAAGACTAAATGATAGAGAGATTATAGAAAACGTGGACAGGAAAAGAGAGACAGCAAAAAAACGGTATGTTACCGACTTCACTGAAGCGGAAGAAGAGGAAGGTGACTAATGGTCGGAACAACGGGTACACCAACTGGCGTTACAGGAACGACAGGAACACCAACGGGCGTTACAGGAACGACAGGAACACCAACGGGCGTTACAGGAACGGCTAGCACACCAACTGGCGTTACAGGAACGGCTAGTATGCCTACTAGTGGAGCTACATCACCGGGCAGAATAAACTCCTCGTTGCTTTGCTATGCTATTGCTGCCTATGCTTATAGATATGCATATGAAGAAACCACCAATGCTATTATTTCGTCTGCTTCTGGAAATGGTATCTTTACTGCAATACCAATTGAAGTATTAGAAGCATTGAAAAAAGAAGAAAACGCAGAGAATGTAAAAAAAGGTAAAAAGATCTTAGATACCCCAGAAATGGCTGAAGCAGAAAAAGAGCTTCGTATCCTCTGCGCTGATCCTGAAGTTCAAGCGAGAGAAGGAAAAACAGAAGAGGATCTACTAGCACTTGCTGGATTGTCCCCAGTTGAGCCTCCCACCCCATAAACCCTGGGTTTTTCGGCCCAAGGTCCGATATAGTACATGAGCCTGTCCCGAGGTTCGTGGGAGACACATGATTTTATCTAGCGAGTCTGTCGTAGACAAGATGGGCCTTATTAAAGGCTCCCTTACAGAGTATATTACGCCAGAAAACAAACTTTTGTATTTAAATATTCTATATTTTTTATCTATTAAAACTGGGGTTACTCACTTTAATACGGATCAAGACTTTAAAAATTTCTTAAAGCTTCTTGATTTTTGTAACCAAACCAATATCCAGGCAGAGAAATATGTTGTTTGTTTCTTTAAATATTGTGATAAATATTTAACTGGAGGACATAAAGTTAAGTTATCTTATCTTTTAAACGAAAAAGTAATCTCTTATTGCGGCAGTAATATAAAAAGTGCTTTAGCAGATTTTACTCTTTTAGATACCCTAAAAGCAGATATTCTGTACACAGAAAAGTCTATTAGAGATTATGCTTTTGAACATGTGATATCATATAATAAAAGTTTATTGCTCGCTTATAAAGTAGGGTCTTTGTCAGAAAGCTTTCTTCTGTATAAATATTATATGGAAGATGAGGCTTTTCATGGCATTGAGTTAAGTCGTAATAAGAAGATTTTGTTAGCTTGTTTAGAACCCTTCTTTTTATATATAACTTCTCGCAATGGTGTCTTCTCAAAAAATTTAATAACTCAGTGGAATAACTCTAAACTAGAGGACTTTAATTTTTGCCCTATCTTCTTTAAAGACAGATATCTCACTAAAGACATAGATTATCCAAATCTAATGTCTAATGAAGCCAGTCTTGCCGGAACGCAAGTTCATAACGCTTTTGAAGAGCTTGTTACTAAATACGTTAACTCTAAAAGTAAAGACCTAGATAAATCATATCAAAGATTCTTAACTTCTAATACGTTTAAAGACTTAGAAGCTAAGTATCCAGAGCATGTCCCTGGGTTCAGAGACTTTTTTACTTTGACACTTCCTAGCCTAATTAACAAGAATACTAAAATATATACAGAAAAGTTAATGAAAATGGAATACGGTGAGTATGTTTTATATGGCACCGCAGACTTAATCCTGGTCAATGGTAGTGAAGCTATTTTACTTGATTATAAGACCTCTAAAATAGACAGCGAGTTTTGGACTAAAAAGAATAATATAAAGTATACAAACCAGCTGTCGTTATACGCTAAGTTTATTAAGCACACTATTCCAGGTGTGGTAGAAGTAAATGACGCTTATATTATCTATACCCGGGGTTTGATTCATAAGATAGAAGCCTTGTCTGACACGGTCTTAGATGATGTTTTAGGAAAGATTTTAAAAATTAAACAGCACATTAAGATGAAAAGTTTTAATGCTAACACCAAATCATGCTTCTTGTGCCGCCACCCATTCTGTGAAAACCGCTCTAAGCCAAGCATTTGGGGAGTTGATGGAAAGAGAATTAAAAATGACAAATAAAATCTGCACTAGTTGCAAAATAAATAAACCTTTAAGCGAATTTCATAAGAGTAAAACAAACAAAGATAAACATCATAAACAGTGTAAAGTTTGTAGGTCTACAAGAAAATTACAACCGCTTGTAAAAGATGGCATGAAAACCTGTTCTCGCTGCAAAATAGAGAAAGAGATCTCTTGTTTTTCTAAAGCTAGAGGAATAAAAAGTGGATTAGCCTCTTGGTGTAAAGAATGTACAAGTATTGTTGCTAAAAATAAAAGAAAGCCTATAACTGAAGCTAGATTAATAGCAAAAGCTAAATTCAGATCTGTGGAAGGTTATAGAACTTGTACAAAATGTAATATAGAGCAACCTATAACAGAGTTTCGTAGATGCGGAAGCCCTAAAAATATGAGGCGATCTGATTGTAAAACTTGTACAGATAGGTTAAATAAACCGTATAAACGCAAAAAACACTTAAAAGAAAAATATAATTTATCCTTAGAAGATTACGAAACTATGGTCTTAAATCAAAATAATTTGTGTGCCATCTGTGGTAACCCCGAACCACATATAGGTGCTTCACTAGCTGTTGATCATAATCACACTACTGGAAAAGTTCGTCAACTACTTTGCAGTCATTGTAATTTATTACTAGGGCATGCCAAAGATTCTATTGATATATTAAAAGCCGCTATACAATATCTTATTACTCATAATTAACTTTGTAGACTATATTTTAGGTGATAAAAAATGTCCTTATACACACCCCCATCAACGATTAGACGATTAATCATGGAAGCAGAAAATCTAACCCTCAGCCCTGACGCTGGTGCTCAAGAGGCTCAGCAATTTGCTGCTACGCCAAACGATGTAATGTCAGATTTATCTACAGCAACCTCTCAAGGCGCTCCGCAACCCCCTGGATTACAGGGTTCCGCACTAACAATGCCTAATATAGCACCACCAGCCCCTACAGTAGAGAAGACAGTCATTAATAGAGACATTATCTTGTCTCAATTGGCTGAATTAAAGAGTATTATTACTAATTACGAAAAGAAATTTGACGGCGATGATCTAACTCCAGAAGATGCTAATGTTTATATTAGCTCTCTATTAAGTAGCTTGGTCTTCCATGCGGAAAGACTTAACGCTTTCATGAGTTCCGATGGCGGCGAAAGTAGCGAAGGTCTTCCTGAAATGCCGGAAGAAATGCCAACACCAGAAGAAGCTGGTCCTGAAGCACCTCCTCCGGTGGAAGAGCCAGTATCACCTGAAGCAGCTGGTCCTGAAGCACCTCCTGAGGCTGGTATGCCTCCTCCCGGGCCCGAGGCTCCCCCACCAGTAGAACAACCACAGGTATAATAAATGGCATCTATAGTAACAAAGTTTGGAATTGGTGATACAGCCTATACTTTTGACGGTGTAGGTGGACATATTATACGCTCTATAATAAAGTCTATATCGGCAAGCACAAGTAATTTTAATACTGAGGTTACTTATGAGTTAGTAATGAGTTCTGTTAATACTACACAGAATGCTAATATAGTTAAAACACCTCAGTATATTGCCGAACAAGAACTGTACACAGATGTGGAAGTTAAAGATCTAGCAAATACGTGGTTAATTGATAAGTCTGTCTCGATCTTTTCTAACGCTGGGTTATAATTATGTCAACTATAACAACAAAATATAATTTGGGCGATACTTGTTATTATGTTATACACCCAACGGCAGATATTGTTCAATGTATTGTTTTATATGTTAGGATTATTCCAACACCTCAAGAAACAGAAATAACATACCGATTACAGATAACGTACCCAACAAGGCTACAAAAAATTATAGACTACGTTCATGAGAGTGAGCTTGATACTTTCGAGAACTCCAGGTCTGCTTTATTAGTGTGGCTTTCTGCGCAAACTTCTAAAACTGTATCTATGGTAGAGCCTGAAATACCTAGCGGTTTTCCAAGAGTGGGTGCAACTGGTGCAACGGGCGCAACGGGAAATACTGGTGCAACGGGCGCAACGGGAAATACTGGTGCAACGGGCGATCTTGGTTATACCGGAGCAACTGGCTTACCAGGGTCCGCTGGGTATGGTGGGTATCCTGGCTTACCTGGATTAGACGGTGGTAGGACCGGGGCAATTGGTCAAACGGGGCCTACTGGCAATACTGGCTCAACTGGAACAAGAGGAGCAACAGGTGCGTAAAATAATGAAAAGCCTATTCGAAGAGGCCCAAGACGTTGTAGCACAGCAACCCACTGCTCCACAAGAAGGTGCTAGTGAGCAGGATGCTTTTAAAAGTCCTTATACAGTTTCTAATCAAGAAGCCCTCTCAAAAGAGCTTTCAAACATAAATAAAAACACAGAATTGTTATCTAATAAAATAGTTGAAACATACAAAAAGAATGAGTTTAGTTTAAAAATTGGTATGGCCGCTGAGCCTAATTTTGATAGATTCGTAGTTTTATTACAGAGTACCTTTGCATTAAATGATATTCTAGTAGACGCACCGGAAATTCGAAAGAAGTTAGCTGAGTTAGTCAGTTTAGCCTATTCGTATGCTTTTAAAGATTCTAGCAAAAGATTTAGAGTCTTTTCAAATAAAGATACAGCACAGCAAGTAACAAATGCTATATTTTCTAACTTGATTTCGTCACTAAAGATGACTTTCCTAACCTATGATACTGAATTTGCTGGCATTATAAAAAAAGCTATTATGGCAGTAGTTTTTTACAATAAGCCAAAAAAATAATTTCTATTTATTAATAATCGTTCGATATATTTCTCGGAGAGTGTTCTATGGAAACATACAAAACAAACATTGAATTTACAGACGAAGAACTAAAGGTTCTTAACGAAGTGTTACGCAGTACTAAGCTTACTTTTAGTAGCGAAGAGGCCCTTTTAATTAAGCTAGGCCGAGCTAATAATCCTATGCTTGATCTTACTCATCGTATTGCTATTATTTTTGAGCAACGTGCCCAACAGGTTGCACAAGAGCAGCAGGCCGCTTCTGCGCCTTCACCTGAAGTAGATTAACAAATAACTATAATTAAGTTATTATAGCTACGGAGTATATAATATGTCAGAATCTAAAAAAGTTCCTCAAGGGCCACAAAGACCTAAGAGCATTCATGCTGGTGGTTCCTCACAGTGCAATGACCGGAAAGTACCTACTGGCCCTTGCCGTCCTACGCCTCCCGCTACCCCTGAGCAAGCTGCTTATACTTCTGGCAGTAAGAGCAGAAGCGGTGCTAAGATTCCCGCCACCACTACAATCAAGCCTGTCGGTAAGTAATAATGGCTAACAAACCTGGTAAGAAAGAAGACTGGGAAAAAGCCTTCGATAAGTTGGATAAGTTACCAGCTAAAAAGAAGGCGTTAGAAAAGAAGAAAGCCGAAAAGGACAAAAAGAAGTAAATAAGTAAATAAATGCAGATTTAGACGGGCCTCAAAAACCCGTCTATTTCTTTGTCTAAAAAGATGTTTCGCCTCAGAGGCTGGGGGTTCGATATATATTTACGCAAGGGGTTTGCCCGAATTAAGTATATAACTTGTAAAACCCAGCTTAGACAAAAAAGGCAATATTTTGTTAAACTCGACAAATACTGCCTTTAATTATTTACCCTTCAAAGGAACCATACGCATGACTGAACAAGCACTTAGTTTTCTAACTTCTATCGGTCTTTCTCCAGAAACGGCTACACCAGCACAGGTATCTGATGCTATGGCGTATTCTACATGCTACGAGTGGTATATTAATGTTCAGAAGGTACTCCCCGAAAATGCCGCCCTGGCATCAAAGGTATGGGTTAATAAGTACGCATTACACGACGAAAACAATGTGTGTGTTGAGAAAGATCCTACTCAAATGTGGGATCGTATTGCTACTACCTTAGCTGAGGTAGAGGTTAGCACTAATAAAACAAATATAGATAGTAAATATTGGTTCGACTATTTTAGAAAAGGGTTGGAAGATTATGCATATTCACCACAAGGTTCTGGTCTTTACTCTTTGGGTAACCCTTACGTTAAAGCATCTAGTAGCAACTGTTTCGTATTACCTCCACCGTCAGATAGCTTAGATGGAATCTTCGAAACAGCTAAAAACTCTGCCAAGATTTATGCTTCCCGTGGCGGAGTAGGGTTTGATATTTCAAGTCTCCGTCCTAAGAAAGCTAAAACTGCTAATGCCGCTAAAAGTTCTACCGGCGCTGTAAGCTTTGCTGACTTTTATTCCTATATCACCGGAATGATCGGACAAGAGGGAAGGCGTGGGGCAGAGATGCTTTCATTCAAAGTTAACCACCCAGATGTCCTCGATTTTATTAAGGAAAAACGAGATGCCGACAAACAAGGATTCTTTTCTGAACTTTCTGAAAAGGGAATCGACATCAATGACTACCGCTATTCAGCTATTGCTGATAGGCTTAAGTCTACTTCTCATGCAAATGTGTCGGTAATGATTAACGATCACTTCATGGATTGTGTCAAGAATGATCTTGATTATGAACTACGATTTGACTTTGAAAATAACCTATACCCTCCTATTGTTAAGGTAGTTAAAGCTACTACGATTTGGAATGAACTAATGAAGTCTGCTTGGGAATCTGCTGAACCTGGAATTCTTAACTGGGACCATATGCTGAGAGAAAGCCCAGCCGATTTATATGCAAAGAATACTGAATATACTTGGTTTGACCCTGTGGAACAGAAGTCTAAAAAATCAATGTATTCCTTTGAAACAGTAGGAGTTAACCCATGCGCCGAGGAAGTGTTAAGTGCTTACGATAGTTGC
>SESF01032804.1_pt1 | contig 20683 bp, 18 predicted proteins | sample 3171521 | NCBI WGS metagenome assembly SESF01 (sample SAMN10866945, study PRJNA518727) | freshwater metagenome | biome: subpolar coniferous forest; feature: holomictic lake; material: water; isolation source: holomictic Lake 227, 6 m and 8 m depth | place: Canada: near Kenora, Ontario | collected...
GCGCCCGAGCAGCGATTGGGTACGGCGCGATTGGCCGGCGGCTTCCCAGGCCAGGAACTGCTCGTCGCTGAGCGTGCCCCAGAAGCTGCGGGCCCGCTGGAAGGCAGCCCGCCACTCCATTTGCACCGGGGTGCGCGGATTGCGAGGGATGGTCCTCTGGCGCCGAATCTGGCCATAACGGCTCTGGTAAGTGACAGTTAGCCCCATGGAACCGCTTTGAGGTGTATCCAGTATCTTCATGGCCTCCCGTCATACCCATTCTCAGGCTCCGCGTCAACCTATTAATCCAGTAACCCATAATATACCCATCATATACCCATCCTACATCCCTCGTATTCCCCTCATATTGTTAATACGAGGGGAATACGAGGGGAATACGAGGGGAATACGAGGGGTGTATGAGGGGTATAGCAGGGGTATATGAGTGAATACTTAACCGGGCTGGCGCATGGCCAGCAGGATACTTCGCCACAGTCGGCGCCAGGTTGAGAAAAGGGTTGCCCGGTGAAGGAGGAGCGCAGACTATCGGCGCGTGCGGCGAGATGAAAAGAGGTGGAGGGGTGGGCGACCCAATTTCAGAGCGCGAAGATAGCGTCCATCGCGCGCGAAGTGTTGTAAATGAGCACTTCGGGACAGTGCTTATAGAAGGGCACTGGCGGAATCATCTCCGCCGCCACCCACCCCTGGTAGCCTGCTGCTTTCAGTTCTTTCATCACGCCCGCCCAGTTCACATCGCCCGAAAGCAGATCACAGAAACCGTCCACGCCCCCCACCGCCCGCCGGTAATCCTTGAAATGGACCCGGCGGATGCGCGGTCCGAGAGCGCTGATCCAATGCTCCGGATAGCCGGTGGCCAGCGTGTTTCCGACGTCGAAGTAGGAGGCCACTCGCTCGCTGCCAAACGAATCAATGAACGCCTTCATTTCCAGCGGGCTGAGCAGGAACTTGTTCCAGACGTTCTCGATGCAAATCGTCACTCCGGCCTGCTCTGCGGCCGGAATCGCCGCTCTAACGAATTCCTTCGCCCGCTCATAGGCAATTTGGTAGGGCACCACTTCTCCGCCGGGGATGAAGTCCACGCCCACCGCACCGGGCACGACGAGGATGGCGTCAATACCGAGGGTGGATGCGCACTCGATCTGCTTCTTGAGGATAGCGGTGGCTTTCTGCCGCACCGCAAAGTCTTCGCTGACCGCATTGGCACCCCAATAAAGCCCGGTGGCCAGCCCGCTTAGAGCCACGCCCCGCTTTTCGGCCAGTGCGCGCACCGCCTTCAGGTCGGCCGCAGTGCTCTCAAGATTGACGGGGCCGTCTTCGCTCAGATCAATCTCGAACCCCTCGAATCCGGCGGCCTCGGCCAAACGCAGTTTTTCGTCGAGATTCCAGTTACCGTAGAAGGACCAGATGCTAATGGATTTCTTCATGGCGTGATGGCAAACAAGACCAACACCAACCATCGTTTGAAGGTGGAGCCGAGTCGTGTCGTCATGCTCTAAAGCTTCTAATGCTCGTGCCTCGCTTGCACAAGCGGAAAACTGAGTCTAACGCGCAGAGCTTCGACCAGGGTAATGAGGTAAAGGGGAATGTCATGAACAGCAGTTTGCATCCCCATGGTAATGGGGGTACTGCCGAGCATGTACAAGCTAAATCATTCATTTACAGCATGTTACAACTAAGTCAACGGGGGTGCACCCCAGCCCTGCCCTCCCTCGGGCTGAGCATTACCCAAAATTGGCGTGTAGTTTCGGCCAATCCCGAAGGGATTGCGTCCATTAGCCCAGGACGGGAGCTGCCGCGCGGTTGGGAGGCTCTATCCCACCGAAACCGGCTTCACCTTCCACACCAGGTCGCAATAGTCGCGGATGGAGCGGTCGGAGGAGAACTTGCCCATGCGGGCGACGTTGAGGATGGACTTGCGGGTCCAGGCCGACGGGTCCTTCCAGAGCGCGCTGACCTGAGCCTGGCATTCGACGTAAGCCTCGTAGTCTGCCAGGACGAGGAAGGGGTCATCCCGGAGCAGGTTATCCACCAGCGGCTGGAAGAGCCCGGTATCGCCGCCAGCCAGGGCGCCGGAGGCAATGAAATCCAGCACCACCCGCAGCTCGAAGCTTCGGTCGTAATACTCGCGCGGGCGGTAACCTCGGGATTTGAGGTCCTGGACCTGCTCGGCGTCGAGGCCGAAGAGGAAGAAGTTCTCCGGGCCAACTTCCTCGCGAATCTCGACGTTGGCGCCGTCGAGGGTGCCGATGGTGAGCGCGCCGTTGAGCGAGAATTTCATATTGCCCGTGCCGGAGGCTTCCTTGCCTGCGGTGGAGATCTGCTCGGACAGGTCGGCGGCCGGGAAGATGTGCTGCGCGTTCTTGACGTTGTAATCGGGGAAGAAGACCACCTTCAGCCGGTCGCGCACCACCGGGTCGTTGTTTACGACCTCGGCCACGGAATTGATGAGTTTGATGATCAGCTTGGCCATCACGTAGCCGGGGGCGGCCTTGGCGCCGAAGATGAACGTGCGCGCCGGCAGGTCCGCCTGCGGATTCTGCTTGAGACGCAGGTAAAGCGTGAGGATGTGGAGCACGTTTAAGTGCTGCCGCTTGTATTCGTGCAGGCGCTTAGCCTGGATGTCGAAGAGCGACTCCGGGTTCACCTTCACCCCGGTGCGCTGCTCGATGAGCGCGGCGAGGTCGCGCTTGGCCGTGAGCTTCACCGCGCGCCACTGCTGCTGGAACGCCGCGTCGTCCGCCAGCGGCTCCAGCTTGCGGAGCTGGTCGAGGTCGCGCAGCCAGCCCTCGCCGACTTTGTCGGTGATGAGCTGGGCCAGGGGCGGATTGCTGATCGCCACGAACCGGCGCGGGGTGATGCCGTTGGTGATATTGCAGAACTTCTCCGGCCAGAGCTCGGCGAAATCGTGCAACACCGTTTGCTTGAGCAACTCGGAGTGGAGCCGCGCGACGCCGTTGACGCGGTGGCTGCCGACGGTGGCGAGATTGGCCATGCGCACATACCGCGGGCCGCTTTCATCAATAAGCGACATCCGCGCCACGCGCTCCTCATCGCCCGGGAAGCGGGCACGGACCTCGTCGAGGAAGCGCCGGTTGATTTCGCAGATGATCTCCAGGTGGCGTGGGAGCAACTGCCCGAACAAGCCGACGGGCCACTTCTCCAGCGCTTCGGGCAAGAGGGTATGGTTGGTGTAGGCGAAGGTGTTCCGCGTTACGTTCCAGGCCGTGTCCCAGTCCATTTGATGTTCATCCACCAGCAGGCGCATCATCTCTGCCACGGCGATGGCCGGGTGCGTGTCGTTGAGCTGGACGGCCCATTTCTTGTGGAATTTATCCAGCGGGCGTTTCAAGAAGCGGTGGACGCGAATCATGTCTTGCAGCGAGCAGCTCGCGAAGAAGAACTGCTGCTGGAGGCGCAAGGTCTTGCCCTGGAGGATCTCATCGTTCGGGTAGAGCACCTTGGTGATGTTCTCCGAACGCACCTTGTCCTCGACGGCGCGGTAGTAATCGCCGTGGTTGAAGGCGGCGAAATCAAACGACTCGACCGCTTCGGCCTTCCAGAGCCGGAGATGAATAACGGTGCCGACGCGGTAACCGAGAATCGGGGTGTCATAGGCCACGCCCGCGACGACGGTGTTCGGGATCCAGCGCACGCGGTAACGCCCCAATTCATCGGTCCAGGGCTCGGTGTAGCCGCCGAACTTCACCTGGTGCGTAATCTCCGGCCGGGCGATCTCCCACGGATTGCCGAGGTGCAACCACTTATCGGTGATCTCCACCTGCCAGCCGTCCTTGATGGTCTGGTCGAAGATACCGAACTCGTAACGGATGCCGTAACCGATGGCCGGCACTTCGAGCGAGGCCATCGAATCCAGATAGCACGACGCGAGCCGGCCCAGGCCGCCGTTGCCGAGGCCGGGTTCCTCTTCCTGCTCGACCAGGTCGTCGAGGTTCAGGCCGAGTTCGTGCATCGCCTGACGCGCGTTCTCCGTAAGGCCCAGGCTGAGGAGCTTGCTGGCCAGGTGCGGCCCGGGCAGGAACTCCGCCGAGAGGTAGGCCACCACCCGCGCGTCCTGCTGGGCATAGGTTAGCGCGGTCCGCACGCCCTGCTTGAACACGCGGTCGCGGACGCTCAGGGCCAGGGCGGTGTAGGCGTCATTGCGGGTCGCGGCCATCGGCACGCGACCCAGACCGCAGAAGAGGTTGTCGAGGAACGACTGTTTGAGGTCGGCGACACTATGGCCGGTCCGAACACCGGCGGCAGGTGGGGCGGTGTTTCGGTGTTTCGGTGTTTCGGTGGCCTTGGTTAGAGAAGGCTTCTTGGCTGGTGGCATCAGGGGAGATTCCTTTTGGCGAGGCGGTGGGAGAACGAATAGCCAATTGCCAATTGCCGATAGCAGATCGGCAAAAGGCAAATGGCAAATGGCGAACAGTCACGCTGTGACTCGCGCGGCAAAACCAGAACTGATTACAACCAGATTTGAAGCTCAAGGACTCTGGTTTGCCGGTTGATTCATGTATGGAGTGTGCGGCGGCGCACAGGGCGGCGGCCCTATTTTTGCACCGCGGCGCGCACGGCCGAGAGTTGTCCAGCCGAGCCGAGCAACTGGTTGCGGCTGGCGATGAACTTGGCGTATTCCTCGATGAAGATCTTGCCCGGCGGGCGGAAGTCGAACTCGCCCGCTTTATCGCGGAAGAACTCGCGGTGTACGCGCGTCCAGACCAGGCGACCGTCGGTGTCAATGTTCACCTTGGTCACGCCGAGCTTGGCGGCCGGGAGATACTCATTGGGGTCCACGCCCATCGAACCCGCGATTTTGCCTCCCGCGGCATTGATACGATCAACTTCTTCCTTGGGCACGCTCGAACTGCCATGCATGACCAACGGGAAGCCGGGCAGCCGGGCTTTGATCTTCTCGAGCACATCGAAGTGGAGGGATTGCCGGCCCTTGAACTTGAAGGCGCCGTGGCTGGTGCCAATGGCGCAGGCGAGCGAATCGCAGCCGGATTGTTTGACGAAGCTCTCAGCCTCGGCAGGGTCGGTCAGGCAGGCGTTGCCTTCATCCACCTTAATGTCCTCCTCCACGCCGCCGAGCATACCCAGTTCGGCCTCGACGCTGATGCCCTTGGCATGAGCGCGATCCGAGACGCGCTTGGTGATCGCGACGTTCTGGTCGAACGCGTCGTGGGAGGCATCAATCATCACCGAGCTGTAGAAGCCCGAATCAATGCAATCGTAGCAGGTCTCTTCGTCGCCGTGGTCCAGGTGTACCGCGTAAATTGCTTCCGGGAAGATCTCGCCGGCGGAGCGGATAATGGCTTCGAGCATGCGCTTGTCCGTGTACTTCCGGGCGCCTTTCGAGATCTGGATAATGAACGGCGCCTGGCTGGCGAGGCAGCCTTTGAACAGGCCCATGGTCTGCTCGGCGTTGTTGATGTTGTAGGCTCCGATCGCATACTTGCCGTAGGCGACCTGGAACAGTTGGGCGGTAGTAACAATCATAGTGTTTCTTTAGTTATGTCTTTGAACCTGTCATCAGATTGAAACCATATTGTCAGTGTTTGCATCATTTGTCTAAATGTTTTTGCCCAGCCTCCGCACGTTGGCAAGGCCGATTCAAGAAACCCTGGAGTCGTACCGCCAACATCGTACTCGCCGGGTTTCACCCCAAGCGCGATCCGCGCCATCTCGAAGGCAGAAGCTGAGCAACTCCGTCAAGATGGGGACGCCGGTGAGGGCACCCGGCGGGGGATGCCAGGGCCATAATGAGAAGTGCTGCATCTCCCAAGGCCAGTGCGGTCGAAACCCTCCAATTCCAGGTTAAGCGTGCAGAGGACTGCCCAGCGTGCCCGGGTGCCGAGCTGGATACGGCTCTGCGCTTGCCGGAGCATAAAGTACCACCACCGAGCGAGCCACCGCCCGATATGTCAGCCCGGGAACAGTGCCCGCTCGCTCCCAGGGCACGATGTCGTTCGGCGTCTCAAGGGCGGTGTCAATCCATCGGCACCATCGGCTCTCGCCGCCCTGGCCGGGGAGCGGCAGTTCGAATTCGAGCAGCTCCCAATAGGCGTTGAGGATCAGGTGCATGAGGAGCTTCTCCTCGCGGATTTCCACGGTAAGAGCGATGCTGCGGGAGTGGTCGCTCCAATCCGGCTGGTTCAGGCGGGTCCCATGCCAGGCTTTGTTCGCTGCCTGGATGAGGCGGTTCAGACTCATCCGCTCGCGCTCGTGCGCTGTGCCGCGCAGGAGCCGGCGGGCCGTCAGCAGCTTGAAAAACCGGTGCACGTCGGCGTGCTTCTTGAGCAGGGTCCAGTCGAACCAACTGGTCTCGTTGTCCAGGCAGTAGGCGTTGTTGTTGCCGCCCTGCGAGCGGCGGACTTCGTCGCCCATCGCGATCATCGGCAGGCCGAGGGAGAGCAGCGTGACGGTCAGGAAGTTCTTCACCTGCCGATTGCGCAGGTTCTCCACCGCCGGATCATCGCTTGGACCCTCGACGCCGCAGTTCCAGCTCCGGTTGTCGTTGGCGCCGTCCCGGTTTTCCTCACCGTTCGCCTCGTTGTGCTTGTCGCTATAGGAAACGAGATCGTTCAGGGTAAAGCCGTCGTGGCAGGTCACGAAGTTGACGCTCTGCTCCGGCTCGCGCTCCTTGTGGCCGTAAATCTCCGGGCTGCCCACCATCCGGTCGGCCACGCGTTTGACTGAACCCTCGGCGCCGCGGAAAAAGTCGCGCACGTCGTCGCGAAAGCGCCCGTTCCACTCCTTCCAACTGTCGCCCACAAAGCTCCCCACCTGATAAAGGCCGGCGGCATCCCAGGCCTCCGCGATCAATTTCGTGCCTGCCAGCAGCGGGTCCGATTCAATGTCCCAAAGCACCGGCGGGTTGGGCAGCACGTGGCCCTGGGCATCGCGCGCGAGAATGGAGGCAAGGTCGAACCGGAAGCCGTCCACGTGCATTTCGCCGACCCAGTAGCGGAGGCTGTCCACAATCATGCGGCGGACCACGGGATGATTGGCGTTGAGCGTGTTGCCCGTGCCGCTGTAGTTGGCGTAGCGGGAGCGGTCCGGCTCCAGGATGTAATAGGCTTCGTTTTCAATCCCGCGGAAGCAGAGCGTCGGACCGTTCTCGTCGCTCTCGGCGGTGTGGTTGAACACGACGTCGAGGATGACCTCCAGTCCGGAGCGATGGAGCGCCTTGACCAGGTCACGAAACTCATCGAGCGGCCCGAGCGGCTCCTGGCGCGAGCTATAGGCCGGGTGCGGCGCGAAGAAGGAGACCGGCGCGTAGCCCCAGTAGTTCGTCTTGCCGGGCGGGCAATCCTGAGCGTCGAATTGAAAAACGGGCAGCAACTCTACGGCGGTCACGCCGAGCTCGTGCAGATAGGGAATCTTCTCAACCAGGCCGGCAAATGTGCCACACTTCGCCTCGGTCACCTGGGAGCTGGGATGGCGGGTGAAACCGCGCACATGCAGCTCGTAAATAATCGTCCGAGCAGAAGACCGGCGCAGCGGCGCGTCCCCTTCCCAGTCGTAGGCGCCCGGATCCGCCACCACGCTCTTCATCGCCGTGGCGGCGTTGTCGCCGGGTTGGGCGGCGGCTTCGCGACTGTATTTCGGCGGCACCACCACTCCCCGGCCATAAGGATCCAGCAGCACCTTGGTCGGATCAAACCGTATCCCGCGCGCCGGATCGGCCGGCCCATGCACACGATAGCCATAGAGCTGGCCCGGCTGCACTCCCGGCACGAATGCGTGCCAATAGTGATACGTTCGGTGTGTAACTGGATCCAATTGAATGGTCCGCATGGGTCGAGCATCGCCAGCCCCATCAAAGAACAGCAGTTCCACGCGCGAGGCCGAGCGGGAGAACAGGCTGAAATTCGCGCCGCCGGCTGCGAGCGTTGCACCCAGAGGATGGCTGGCGCCTGCTGCAAACTTCTCCTGGCAGCCGAACACTTTCTTTCCCCTCACCCTGGCCCTCTCCCCAGGGGAGAGGGAACCACCGTCGGCCGGTGGGGATAATTCACCGGGTAATGAGAGTTTTCCAACGCGGCCGAGAGTCCTCCCTCTCCCTGAGGGAGAGGGCTGGGGTGAGGGGGAAGGTGACATAACAGTGAGTTACTCGGGTTCGGGGTTGAGCTTCACCGCATGGGTATGGATCAGCCTTTCTCTTCTTGCTTGCCCACCCGCAGGAATTCGATGCGGTGGTTGGCGTCCGGATTGCGTGCGGACGGGCCGGCCACCAGCATAGCAACAGGGCCGGGCACCTGGTGCTCGCGAAGCCACTGCCGGGCGAAGTCACTCCAGTTCGCCGGGTCCTCGGCGATTTGGACAGGGTATGTGCCGTAGGAGAAGGCCAAACCCTGGCAAACTACCGCATCGCGGCTTAGGGCGACAATCCAGACTGCCGGATTGAACCGCGAGATCATCCGGGCCGTGGTGCCGGTCCGGGTGGGCACAAACACGGCGGCGCACGGCACTGTCTCCAGCGCATGTTCCACTACCGAGGCAATCGCTTCAGCCGCAGTGGCCGGCTTGTGTTGGCTGGACAGCATCTTGAGGTCATTGAGCCGCGTGGGAGGCCGGTGCGCTTCCGTATAGGCGGCTATCTTCGCCAGCATCGCCACGGCCTCCTCGGGATACTTACCCATCGCTGACTCCCCCGACAGCATGATGCAATCCGTGCCGTCGAGGATGGCGTTGGCCACATCCGTGGCCTCAGCGCGGGTGGGGAGGCGGCTGGAGACCATGGATTCGAGCATCTGCGTGGCGGTGATTACCGGCTTGCCCGCCAGGCTGGTCTTCGCGATGAGTTGCTTCTGCAGGATGGCCATTCCCTCGATCGGCACTTCCACTCCCAGGTCGCCCCGTGCCACCATGATGCCGTCCGCCGCCTTGAGTATGTCATCGAAGTGCTCCAGGGCGTCTGAACGCTCGATCTTGGCGATAACGAAGGGGTTCTTGCCGATTGCTTTGGCGGCGGCGCGCACGGCTTCAATGTCCGCGGCGGTCTCCACGAACGACTGGCTCACGGCGTCCACGCCCGCTTTGAGCGCGAATTCCAGGCAAGCGCGGTCGTGGTCGGTGAACGCGCTGATGCCCAGGTCAATGCCCGGCAGATTGAGGCCCTTCCTGGAACGCAGTTCGCCGCCCACCGTGACCTTGCAGCGGACATCCGCGCCCGCTACGCGCTCGACGACCAGTTGCACCAGACCGTCGTTGAGGAACAGCAGGTCGCCCGGCTTGACGACCAGGGGCAGCCGCTCGAAGCTCATCGAGACACGCTGCGCGTTACCGACGATGTCGTCGCCGGTCAGGGTGAAGCTCTCGCCGGGGCGCAGTTGGATCGGTTCCGGCTCGATCTTGCCGACGCGCATCTTGGGCCCGGGCAGGTCGGCCATGATGGCGACGCGCCGACCGGTGGCTTTCTCCGCCGTGCGGATGCGGACAATGCGTTCGGCGTGGTCAGTGAAGTCGCCGTGGGAGAAGTTGAGGCGCGCCACGTTGAGTCCGGCGCGGATAAGGCGCTCCAGCATCTCGGGCGATTCTGAGGCCGGGCCGATGGTAGCGACGATCTTGGTCTTATGGTTTGGCAGCAACATATCGGTTGGGAATGAGATCAGGTCAGCACTGAACCTTCAACACATAAGCTCCGTGCGTTACTCGAATCGTTCCGGTTGGCCGGTCACAGCCAGCACGGCGCTCCAGGCGAAGCCACCGGGGTCCATGGATTTCTTGCGGCTGGCGAGCATTTCGATGGGCACGTGAATAAACCGGTCGTGCAGATAGCCGATCACCAGGCCGGTCTTACCGGCCATCGCAGCGTGAACGGCGTGCCGGGCGAAGAGATCGCAGAGGATCGAGTCTTCGGCATTGGCCGGGCTGCTGCGAATGAAATAGCTGGGATCGAAATAGCGCATTACCGCGGGGATCTTCTCCGTCTTGAAATGCGCTTCGATGCGCTCACGCAGGAGCAAGCCGATATCCTTGAGCTTCACATTGCCGGAGGCGTCGCGCTCGGCCGGTCCGGTCTCCAGCAAGTCCTGTCCGGCCCCTTCGGCCACGACCACCACAGCGTGGGCCCGTTTGAGGATACGCTCTTGGAGGGCCGCCAGGAAACCGCGCTTGCCCTCCAGCTTGAAGGGCACCTCCGGAACCAGGGTGAAGTTCACATCCTGGCTGGCGACGGTGGCTCCGGCGGCGATGAACCCCGCATGGCGGCCCATGAGTTTGACCAAGGCAATGCCATTGTGGACGCTCCGCGCCTCGGTGTGGGCGCGCTGAATGACTCCGGCCGCCTCCTGGACTGCGGTCAAGTAGCCGAAGGTGCGCGATACGAAGGCCACATCGTTGTCAACGGTCTTGGGAATACCCACCACTGCCAGGTCGTGCCCACGCCGTTTGGCTTCCTGAAACAATTCATTCCCCCCGCGCTGCGTGCCGTCGCCACCAATGGTAAAGAGAATGTCAATGCGCCGACGGATCAGGTTGTCCACCGCCCGGGAAATGTCCACTGGCCCCCGGGACGTTCCCAGCACCGTGCCGCCTTCCTTGTGGATGTTGTCCACGAATTCCTTGGTCAGCACGATCGGCTCTCCGCCACGCACAGGCTCGAGCCCCTGGTAGCCACCTCTGAAACCAAGCACCTCTTTCACCCCGTAGGCATGATACAATTCGAGAAAGAGCGAGCGAATGACATCGTTCAGGCCGGGGCACAATCCGCCGCAAGTGACGATGCCGGCGCGCGTCCGTTTGGGATCGAAGAAGAGCTTTGGGCGCGGTCCGGCCAGTTCAAAAAGCAACTCAGGTGACGCCGGGGACTTCGGGTCCCGCACGATGACCTCCGGAATACGGAGGTCGTCGCGGACAGGGCGTCTCAGGGGAGAGGGAAACCGCGGTTTGCCTAGCACACTGACTTTCATGGTCTCGTCCTCCTCATGTTAAAATATCTCCCGTGCGCTGTGCTGGTCTCAAAAGGTGACTCCTATTGCGAGCACAACCGTCGGCTTGCTATCGTCCGGATTGAACACGTAGGTCGTCAGACTCACCTGCTTATACGAAAGACCCACGAGGAACCCACGCTGGATGTCACGGTGGGTCTGGTAAGCTTGGGTGCGCTGAGTCACCATGCCGAGCTTGAGCCCGTCCACCGGGGCAACCGTCAGCTCAGACCAATTGTAGAAGAAATTGCCCGAGGAATCCCGGGTGTTGCAGACGTATTCGCCCTCGCTGTACAGTTCGAGCTTCCACCAACCCAATGAACCCGTGTAACCCGGGGCGATGCCGGCGGTGTCGCCGAAGACACCCCCAAGCATGGGAATGACCGCCCACGCGAGCTTCTTGCCGCCGGAGAAGTTGTAACCCACCCACGCCGAACCGGTATCCAGGGCTTCGTAGTTGTAGCGCGCCTCCAGATGCAACCAGTTGCGATCGGCGGTGATGGTGGGCTGCACGTAGTCGTGGCTGTCGGGCACCAGGTAGGTCGAAGCCGAGGCCGAGAAAGACCACTGCTTGGCGCCCTCCTCGATGGCAAGCGGCGGGGAGTTAGTGGCAACGGGAGCATTGGGCGTTGTTTGGCCCGAGGCACGACCGGCGCAGAGGACCATAGCCACGCAGAGAACTTGAAATGCACGCATGGTCGTCATCCTCCCAGCGCCATAGTGAGGCCCACCAGGATCGCTCCGAGAATCACCATAGAAACCCCCATCACCCAAGGGCGACGACCGGTGATGCGCCCGAACGTCCAGCCGCTCAGGAACAACATCGCGATGGCGGTGGCGTTGGAAACGCGCAAAGCCGACCCGGGGTCCTGCATGACCAGGAACGGGATCACCACTGGGAAAGTGGACAGGAACACCAGCAGGAAGACCCCCAGTGCCCCGAGCCATTCGCCATTGCCCAACCGTGCCCGGGCGGGGGGCTCCGGCAGAGCTCTGAGACGCTGGCGCATGGTTTCGAGTTCCTCCGGCTTCAGAATGGACGCAACCAGCGGCGGCAGCGCGTCATGGATGAGCCGTTGTGCCTTTTGAGGATTCGTGGCTTTGCGCACGGCGCGCAAGGTAATCAGACCCTTGCCTTTCTCCGCCAGGCAGCCCATCAGATACAGCACGCCGTCAATGATTCCCCAGGCCAGATTGCAGCCGAGCGCCCCGATGAGCATCGTGCGAATATCTTTACGCCCCGCCGCGGCGATGCTGAGCGAACCGGTGAACGTGAGAACCATGATCAGTCCGAACAGCACTTCCGAAACCCGGTCGTAAGGCTCCAGCAGGCGTTTGGAGGATTTCAGCGGATCGCTCACTTCAACTGCTTCTTCACCTTGTTCAACAGCGACTGGTAGGGCCCGCTGCGAAGACCGCTGAGACGCACTTCATCTTCGAGGAGCGCACCGGCGTCGCGCACGATGTAGGCCTGGCATTGTAAACGGTAGGAGGAGCCGCCGCTCAAGGGAACGATCTCGACTTTGACTCGATTCACGGTCTGCGCGCCCTGTTGAGTGGCGTAGAGGCCTGATTGGGACAACGTCGTGGCGCGTGAGGCTAATTTCTGGAAAACCAATTGCCCTGCCATGCTCGGTCCGTTCATGTAGCCGTCCGCGCCAAACACCTTGGCGGCGGCAATGGCGATTTCTTCCGGGGAGTGATTCTCAATGGTTACCGAAGCGAAGGTGCCGGAGGCCGCCCCCCCGAGAGAGCCGCAGCCCGCACCCGAAAGCAAGAGCCACAGACAGGTCACGCCAGAAAACAGCGAGATGCGAAGGATGGATGACATAAATAATGCGTTAAGAGTTGCTGGACGCGTTAGGGGCCTAACCTTTCGGCGAGCACGAGCGGAATGATAGCAGCAAGTTTCACAGTGTAATTGATGGGTGAGTCTAATGGTCGAATACTTAGGTGTAAAGGATTGGCCCTGCTAGCTCCCTCGGTTTTCTAAAGATCAGGGATTATGCAGACAGGCACCCTTCATTGGGGCTTGCCTGGTTCGTTCCGGATTCCGTCCCGCTTGGGATCCAGATGCTCCAGATGTTCGTGCAGAATACGCCGCACTTCCTGGATCGTGGCCGGTTGGTCCAGGCACGAATGTTTGCTGTTTACGATGAGCTCGGACTCCACATAGCCCACATGGGCGCTCTGATACGAGACCACACCATCGCGGCCGCGCTGCAAATCCCCACCGCCTTTGACGGGAATGATCGAGTGTGACTTAATCGAAGGTGCCACGGCTATGTCCGCCATGACCAGCAGCCCGGGATTCTTCGGCGACATGCCATCCAGGCTCGTCGGCAACCTTCCGTGAAAAAACTCCCCGGCGCTGGATCCTTCGGTCAGGCGCAGCGCGTCTTTCCCCCGGGACACCATTTTGCCAGGCAACGAGACGAACCGCTGCGCCAGCCGGCGCGCTAATGAGCTCGAGAGGTAGCTGCCGCGGTGTGGGGTGGCGATGAACACGACGCGACTCACGAAAGGGAGAGGCTCCAGGAAAAACATACGGCGGACTTCCTGGCGCTGCGCTTCGTCAATCTTCAGGTCTTCCCACCGGTTGGTGCTGAACTGGCTCCAGACCCGGTCACCGGTGTTAATCGCGGTGGCTTTAGTCAGCAGGCCGCCCTGGCTGTGACCGATGACCACCATCTGGCGCAGTGCGGTGTTCGTTCCATCCGGATCACGTCGTTGCACTTCGGCCGTCAGCGCCGCACGCAGGTCCGCCACGGACCGCACCAGAGGATTCCCACTGGCGTAAATGAAGCTCCAGATCTGGTACCGTTGGCGCAAAACCGGGTCGACCGTCAGCGAGTTGGCCATCTCCGCCCAGGTGACCGGGCTGGAGAATGTGCCGTGGACGAACACAACGGGAATGCGGTTGGGGTCGTAGGGTTGATTGAGTATCAACTGGCTGGGAAATACCTCGGACGGAGCAAGGAAACCGAGTTTGCCGAACTTCCAGACCGCGGACTGGTTAAGATTGTAAGCGAGATAGGTCGTGAGATCGATCTCCAGGGGCACCTTGGCCTGACCGATCATGACGTGCGTGCCTTCGTCTTCCAGAGGGGAATAAAGTTCCAGCGCGGCGGCGCTCCGGCCGGCAGCAAGTTCGGCCAGAGACCCCTGCAACCGCAGCAGAACCGTAGCCGGCACGCTGCGACGCCAGCGGAAGGTGAGATCGGTCGGCCACACCGCTATCAGCGGCGCCCCCACCCCCGCTTCGCGGTTGCGCACACTCAGGCCGCGGACGCAGAATTGATCCGCGAGCAGGATCTGCTCGCACTGGCTGAGGCGCGACGCAAGCTCGTTTTGGCCCAGCCGTAATTCGATGTCACCCACGGGCAGCCGACGCCGGGCGCTTTCCAGGTGAATGACCGCGTTGGTGCTCCTGCGCCCGGTGAGCGCGAGGCCGAGACCATAGTTGTAGAAATCGCACGCCTCGCGAAAACGGCGATCAAACGCCCTGGACGGCGCATCCTTCCCTTCGCCGAAGAGGAACAGCCAGGCATAGACCGCCGAGCCGAGATAGTAGTCGCGCGCATCGCGCGGATCCCATGGCTTGACGCTGCGGCGGATTTGCTCGCCCGCCACGTAGCTCAGCTCCGACAGCGCAAACAGCAGGTCGCGCTCGCCGGTGGCCACGGCTTTCTGGTGAAGCTGACGGACCGCCTCGTCCGGCTGGCGGGCGGCCAGGCGATCCAAGCCGTAGCGGTGTAGGATTGAAACCGTTTCCCCACTGGGTTTCCCGGTCCGGAGCGCGTTGGCTTGCACCTGCGCGTAGGCCTGCCGCGTGGTCACGCGATCCGCACCGATAGGCGCGGCGCAGCCGGCGAGCAGCAACGCCGCAAGACCTAAGACAGTGGCGGCGAATGAGGGAGCGCAAACAAATCCTCGTTCCAGGGGCGGACGCCTTGGGAATTCATGGCTTGTTGGCGATAATGTTGGGAGGTTCATAATCCAGTTCCTGGCACTCCTCTACGAATCAGACGCGAGAAGTCAGCATCTTGGCCCGCCACCCGGGCGCGATCGTTGATATGGCAGCGTTGCTTGAGATCCACCAGGGGCAGGTTCGTACTGATGGCCCCACGTTCGTACAGCAGCTCGTCGCCGTAGCCGTTTACCAGCATTCGCCAGTCCCACGGGGCGCGGTCGGCCGCAGCTCGCTGCATGCGAATGCTGGTGGTGCAGTTGTGAGTGATCGCGCTGTACCACTCCGGACGCCGGTGTAAGTCATTCACCCGGCGCAGGTAGTCCAGGAAGAATGCGCGCGCCTTTTGGGGCGAACCGGTCAGCCGGAAGAGGTAAACCTCCTCGCCCTGCCGGTAATTTGTCCGGAGGCGCACCAGGTCGCGCTCGTCGCCGACGATGTAGATCAGTTCAAACTGGCGAAACAGCCCTTTGATAGCGGAGTAGCCTTGCCCCTTTTGCTTGCGGGTTTCGATCGAAAAGCATACGTAATCGCCACCCTCAAACCCGAAGCTCACCATGGTATGCGCCATGTTCGGGGAGCCCCAATAGACCATGTACAGATCCGCCGTGCGAAGCTTGTCGAGATCGAAGGTCTTGTCGTAGTACCGCGCGTCGAAGTCGGTTTCGGTGCGGTAGTCGCAGTTACGGATCCGGTGGAGCGTGACCTGGCCCCCGTTGATGTCCGCGTAAGGCAGCACGGCGACGTCCGGCTGCCAGTTGCGCTCATTCGAGGGCTGAAGCGTGAACCACCACGCAAGCACCAGCGCGAAGCCACCGGCGGTCAGGCCGGCTGCGAGCCAGCGGCGTTTGACCAAAACCCAGACCGCCAGCAGCCCGAGCACATACAAAGCAGCCAGTGGCACGCGCAGCCAGGGAAGCCGCACGTCGAAGTATAACGCCGCCACCGACCAAAGCATCGGGAGCAGGAGCAAGCAACCGAGCCCCGTGAGGCCGAGCACGCGCAACCCGCCGCGCAGCCAGCGCTGGTCGTGAGCGCGCGGCACTTGGAGTGCGGGGAGCATGACGTTCACTGCTTTCTCCTCGCGCATATGGCATTTCCCGTGGAAAACGGTGAGCGCCCCGGACCTTTTCCGTGCTCAGCGGCTCATCCGGAATGAGGGGTCTATTCCTCCCTCACCATAACGCCGGCGGTCTCATTAATTGGTGTACTTCTTAATGAGTTTCTTCTTCGTCTCCTCGTATTGCTTCTTGGTGATAATGCCCTTGTCATAGCTGTCCTGCAGGTCCTGCAACTCCTTGCCCAGGGTCTGGTTGCCCGAGGTTTGGAACGTGGCCCCGCCTCCGCCACAGCCCGAGAGCAGGATTGGGCTGCCGGCAATGAGGGCTGCGAGGACTGTCAGCTTAAGTGTGGTTATGAGTGTTTTCATATTTATTCTTAATCGGTTGAGTGCGACCAGCTTGTGTCCGGATCGTAAGTCTTCATCGCCGCCGCCAGCTTGTCGGTCCTGGCTCCCAGGTCCCGCTGATACACGCGGCCCTGCTGGTTGACAATAAAGGTCATGATGCCGGACTCGCCGTATTCTGCAGGCCAAGCCACCAGCGCAAAGCCGCCAATCATGTGCCCGTTGATCACATAGTTGTACTTGCCGCCCGGGGCGTGTTTGCTCTGGCGGGTGAGGATCTTGAAGAAGTAACCATGAAACGGTTCCAGCGTGCTGTTCCGAACCTTTCCCTCCATGCGGTATCCCTCGCCCTGCGCCTGAGCAACCAGTGGTCCGAGCGGGCTGATCTCGCCATCCAGATCGGGCGGCCAGAAGAGCCCGTCTTTGGCTCCAAGCGTGCTGGCCAGCCGCTGCGCGTACTCCAGCACTTGATCCCCGTTACGGTCGCGGCTGGCGTATTCGCGCTGGGCATCTACGTAGGAGCGCATGACCTCGATCGTGGATAACTCGTTCTTCCCGATGCGACGGCGGAAGATTTCCTCCTTGCCAGCCTCGGTGTCGAAGAACCAGCGCCCCTCCTTCTTCACGATGGGAACCGGGAACGGCCAGGAATTGGTGCCCACTTCGAGCACGCATTTCGTGTCCGACTCGTGGACGAGCCGGTTGGTCGCATTGAGAGCCGTCGTGAACGCGTTGAGTTCGTTGGTGGCCTGAACTCGGTCGGGGTTGTGCAGATCGGCGACCGCCGGCCCAAAAATGGTCCGAAGGGCGTTGCCGTCCTGCACACCGGTGGCCAGGACGAGCGCCGAGACGGCATCTTCGGGCGTCGCAAAGGTCTGCCCGGTGTCCGCGGCGCTGGCCGCGATGGGCAGGTTGAGCGCCAACGCCAGAACCAGGCTGCCCTCTTTGGCGATGCGTGAATATCTTCTCAGTCCGGTCAGGACGGAACATTTGTTCAGAGTTCTCATATCAGGCAGGGAAAAAGTTTTGTGTTCTCCATTGGGTTTCATCGGCGCCCTCCTCCTCCGCCTCCTCCTCGACTCCCTCCTCCGCCACCACTGTAGCCGCCGCGGCTGCCGCTGCTGGAGGCCCCGCGGCTGCTGTAATTCTTCGCACTCGAACCGCTGCTCACCCCGCCGAACGCGCTGCCCCCGGAGGACGAGCGGCTGGCGGACGAGCCGGACTTGTTCTGGAAATTGCTCGTCGTCGGAGCCGCCGTGGGCCGGCTGCCGCCGGCGGTGCCGGTTGAAGGTCGTGCCGCCGCGTTGCCCGAAGAGGGGCCTGCGGCTGCGTTCCCGGTGGAGGGCCGTGCCCCGGCGTTGCCCGTTGAGGGCATGCCCGTCGAGGGGCGTGCGCCGGCAGTTCCGGTGGAAGGACGCGCTCCGGCGCTGCCCGTCGAAGTCCCGGCACCACCGGAGCCCCAACCTCGCGAATCCATCGTGCGGGCCGAGTTTGCGGTGCTGGGTGCACCGCTCTTGCTCAGCCGGCTCTGGTCTGGCTGCCATTTTTGTGCGGTCTGCTGCGTGGGTCGGTTGCCGCCGCCCGAGGCGTTCCCCGAGTTATTCAGGTTGTTCCGGTTGTAATTGTTGTTCTGATTGTAGTTATTGTTCTGATTGTAGTTATTGTTCCGGTTGTAGTTGTTGTTCTGGTTGTAGTTGTTGTTGACGTTGACGTTGACATCGCCGTGATAACTGCCGTGATAACAACCGCCATGGTTCCAGTCGCAGTTGTTGGCGATGATGGCGCCCACCGCGATGCCTACGCCGAAAGTAACCAACGGAGCATAGGGGTTATACACGTAAGCCGGCGGCGGGTAGTAAACGGTGTAGGGATTGTAGGTTGGCACATAAACCACCTGCGGATTGGCTGGTTGAATCTGGACGATCGTATTGGTCACGAACACCAACTGCTGCTCGACCGTTTTCTCGATGATCGTGTTGGTGACCACCACGATCTGCTGCGGCGACGTCTGGAGCGTGCCGGCCTTCTGGGCCTTGCCGCGCATGTTCTGGATGGCGTCCATCACATCCTTGTCCTGGGCCAGGAATGCTTCGCCGAGGTCCATCGTCCAGGATAGCTCGTCATTCATCTTCTGAATCACCGCCGGCACCCGTGCCACGGCCTTCACGTTATCGTCCCAGGGCTGCGCGTCCAGGTTCGCGAGGTTGTTTGTGTTCGCGACGAAGCGCGCTGCCTGGACAATCTCCAAGGGGTAAACCGACGCCGGCAGAAGGGTCGCAATCAGCGGGTCGGGATACAGCGCGATCGGGGCGACCAGTTTTTCCAAATCCGCCTGGCTGCGTTTGGCCGGGGCCGAAGGCGGCGGTGCCGGGGTAGCGTCAGGAACCGGGGCCGCCGCAACCGACGCCGGGGTGTCGGTTACCTTGTAAACGGGGTACGAGGGACTCGTCGGGTCCTGCGCCAACGCAGCCGGCACCGTCGCGCCCAGAATCAGCGCTAGTCCCAGCCATCCTCGGCGGAACTTCTTTGTCATGGTTCTCATCATATCGTTCTCTCGTGTTTGACGAAGCCAACCTGGCTCTTCCCGAGCGGCAGGGGCACGTCATAAAGGCTCAGGACCCCGGTGCCTTCGGTGAGGCCGGCTGCGATCATCGAATCACACCATCTTTTAGCATGGCAGCGACGAATTTCGCGACCAATGGATCCATCTCGGCCACGCGGTCCATATTCTCTCTCACGACGGTCTCAGTAAGCCCGGACCAAAGACGCTTTTCGGTTTTCAGGTCGTGAAGGCTGGTCTCAAGATACACCGTTTGCTTCAAGGTGCCATACGTAGAGCTCAGATCCATGAATCCCACGCTATAGAAGTCATACCAACCCACGCTATCGACTCCGGTGATCACCGGCACATAGCGCTCGTCGCCGGCGCGACTTTCACGGTAGGTACTGCTGATGTCCGCCAGGCGCAAGATGAGAACCGCCTCGGCACCGCTCGCGCGAAAGCGGTCCGCGGCAGCGCGCTTGTCTTGCTTGATCTCCGCCAGGGAGAGCAAGTCGTAGGTGACCACGGCCGGGGCCCCGGCCTTCGTCAATTGCGCCACAAAACGATTCTCAAACCCCTGGCGCACGAGCCCCCGGTCATCAATCGCGAGCACGGCTATCTTCCCGACCGGTTGCTGGCAGTCAGGAGCTTTCCAGGTTTTCTTGAGCGAAGTCGCCGCGCAGGAACAGAGCAAGGCGGCGAGCGCGCCCAGCGAAAGGGAGTGGAACACCGCAGTCATAAATGGAGAAATTGTCTGCTTCATAGGGTTTCAGCGGTGGAAGGTTCGAGTATAAGCCCCAGCTTGCGATTCGGTTGCATAAACTCTTTCGCCGCCGCCAGAAGTCTGGCGTCAACCCTGCGTAATACGCAACCCGCGGAGGATTTCGTCCACGACTTCCTGTATGCGCGCGGCCCGCGCGTCGTCCGGCAGGTTTCGGAGAATCGGGCGGGTAGCGCAACCGCGCTTAAGCAGCTTGAAGCTCTTGGAGTCAATGATGTCGATGACCAGCGTGCCGGCCTCAAAGTAATTCGGATTCTTGCTCTTCGTGTAGGCGGTCTGTGCCTTGTCCTGCAGGGCATCGGCGTCCTCATGATAACCGAAGTAAGTGCTGATAGTTTCCGTCGTGGTGTTGTTTCCGACGATGACGAGGTAGGCCACGGTCACGTCTCCACCGGTAGCTACCTTCGTGACCCCCTGGGCGGCGAGGTTCTTGGTGATGGCTTCTTGAATCATCGTGTGAACGGCCTGCCGGTTGTCGCTGGAAGCGATCACGGGTTTCACGCCTCGATCCACGAAGTTGAAGCTGCGCGCGTGGATCGGTCCCGTGTCAACCTGGGTCGGGGTCGAGGAACAACCCGCCACCGCCAGGGCGGCAACGGCCAATATGAGGAGTGAGTTCCGTTTCATCATTATTATGGTTCTTGATTCTGGCTGGTTCCGGCGGGCGATTCAATACTTCTCTGGCACAAATCGTCGGCCCTTGAGCGCCGCCTGGTCGTCGTAGGCGCCTTGGCCCGCGAAGTTCGTCGTTTACTTCACCGGGCCCTTCATCGAGCGCTTGGGCCGCTTAACCTTCTCGCGCGGCACTTTCTTGTATGGAATCTGGCTTAGGATATGGTGGATGCAGTTGAGGCGCACGCGCTTCTTGTCGTCCGAAGGCTGGATGTAATAGGGCGCGCCGTTCTTTTAGGAGCTGGAGATGCGACGGGTATCCTCGCCTTCTTCCGGCGGGCGGCGACGGCTTCGCGTTTCACGGCCTGGGCGAGCTTCCTTTCCGCTTCCGCCAGGACCTGTTTCGCCTCGGCGACCGCTCTCTTGGCCAGCTTGG
>SESF01029419.1_pt1 | contig 20651 bp, 45 predicted proteins | sample 3171521 | NCBI WGS metagenome assembly SESF01 (sample SAMN10866945, study PRJNA518727) | freshwater metagenome | biome: subpolar coniferous forest; feature: holomictic lake; material: water; isolation source: holomictic Lake 227, 6 m and 8 m depth | place: Canada: near Kenora, Ontario | collected...
TTATAGACGTCAGAGTCCACCAAATTTCGAACTTTACGTCCAAATCCCACCGCAAGTTCAGCAGTGTGAGAGGTTTGAATAACTTTTTTGCCAGGAAACTTGCCCAAGAACCAAGCCGGAAGTAAGTAAGAAGCAAATTCGGACTTAGTATGACGAGGAGGCATATTAATAATAAGCCGTTTACATTCTCCACGGGCTACCCTTTCAAACGCTTGTGCCATCTTGACGTGATGACGACCATGAATAAAATTAGGCCATACGTAATTAACGTAGGTCATGAAACTATCTTTGGCTTCTTCTTGTGCTGTAATGTCGCTGCGCTCTTCTAATAGCTTACCGATCTTGGCTCGCACTTCTGGGGGCAGCTTATCTTTGTTTGCTTGCAGGAGTTTTAGTTTCTCAGGGTTTATCAAAATCTTCTACCACTTCGTTTTCATCTAACCGCACTAGGTCTTCTGGTCTTACTTCAAGTAGTTCTTCTTCAGGTTTTGGAATCCCCAACTCTTCGTCGGACATCTCAAGCAGACTTCGTTCTCTAATTACTTCATCTAGCTCGTTATCTACTTCGGCTGGAACTACGTCTCCTAGATATTTCTCAAGGATTTGGCTTAGTTCTGCGTCTACGTCTTCGACGTTTCTGTGTTTAACATCGACCTCTATGCGTTCTATAAACAGCCCGACTGATCCAACTTTACCTAGCAGCTCAAGGGCTTTTAGCCTGATTCTGGCGTCTTCGTCTATTGTTTCTAAAAGAAGTTTGTTGGTGACATAGGAGCGGAGGCGACTAGAGACGTTTAACAAGTCCCTATCATATTCGGAGAGTATCGCTTCTAAATGTACTAGCGCTCCCGCATTCTTTTCCGTGACTTTAAGTGGTGCGTTACCCGCAGCTACACCTCGGGCTTTGACCCTGTCGTCTTCGGTTATTTCTACCTCACCGCCAAGGGCGATGATTTCTTTAATTGTCTCTACTGCAGCTTTGGCTCTGTCTCTAAATAGTTCGATTTCTTCCGGTGTCGTGTCGAAAGGAAAAGGTATTCCAGATTCTGGCTCAATCACTATAGGCATTCGTTAGCCCCGTATAGTTTTCATTGGTTGGAGTGTAACACGGTTTTTATTTTTTCTTCGTGATGATGTATTCGGTGGCAATTAGCGCAGAGAACTATGCACTTCTTTATTTCCTCGTAGGCTTTTTTAAACTGCTTATTGCCTAGAAGTTTATGTATGTTGTATTCTTTTTCTTCTGGGTTTTCATGGTGGAAGTCAAGGGCAGCTGTATGAGAAAATCCGCATTTGGTGCAGCTGAGAGTTGCTTTGAACTCGTCCCATTTTTGTTTATGCTTTGCTTTATTTGCCGTGTTTAGTATTAGCGTTTTTTCTTTATTTGCTAGGTAGTACTTACGGCTGTACTCTTGATGTTTCTTTTTTCTTATGCTCTCGTCTTTGTATGGCATCAGGTTGTACCTTATATTTCCAATAGATAGCGTTTTTAAAAGACCACGGGTTCCCAGGAGTATATACACGAAAGCCACAAGAAATCAAGGAGTTTGCAGAGGGTGGGTTATTTGTTGTATCGGTAATAAGCCAATTCCAATTTAATTTACGTGCTTGGGCTTGTCTAACTTTGATAAGGCGCTTTTGAAGTCCATGCCCAGTAAAGCCGTCTAGCACTCCAGCCCTACATAAGTAGCCTGTATCTGTCCACCGAGTCGAGCGGACCAAGCCCGCAAAGCCGACAGGCTTTCCGCATTCTGCATATGCAACCCACCAATGACCCCGATCCGTCTGGTACGGCGTATCCTCCGGCAGTATTTTCTTTTGGAGAAAAGCTAGTATGGTTTGATTGGCTGGAACCCGCAGGTCCACTTTCTTTATCTTGAATTTTGGTGCCTCCATACTAACCCCTTGAAGTTGAAACTTATTTTAGCCTGTTTTTTGTGTCAGGCGGGTGTTGTTTTTTGGAGACTATTGGGGGCCAAAGCCCCCTGGTATTACTTAGTTTTGTACAGCTTGAAAGTGTCAGATATTACACCTAGCCAAAAATCATAGGTATCTTTAATTACTTTTTCGGTTTGCTGATAGGTCTTGTTTAATTCAATTGGTTTAAAAAAGTCATACATAGTTTTTCCTTTTGTTTAGTTTGGGAAACAATTTTCCCGATTTATATATTATACGATACATTTGTTGCAGTGCAGCATTGTTACTAGACAGTTTTTTATTTGTCTAGTATTTCCCGTTCGGGAAGATTTAGTTGTTTTTGCTTATTTTTTAGGCATTTATTCCCGTTCGGGAAACTTTTTATTAAAGTTTCATGCACTTTATGCCGGTCGACGTCACATGTTTGCACGGGTTTTTTATTTGTAATCATAGGGTTACAGTATTATTTTTTTGAGGTGGTTTTATAAAAAATATATACCCCCCGGGGGTGTTTGCACAGAAACATAAGGGGGCCTTGTTCTAGGGGAAAACCCTAGGTACATCTTGGCGGAAATTTATACCCCCTTCCCCCGTTTAAAAAATCATAATCGTTTGAGCAAAATACAGCACAAGGTGCGAGCGGGTCCCATCATAGCCATAATGGGGTGGTGGGGGTCAAGGAATAGGGGTGCGCCAAATACTGTCGGACAGTACGGGAAAATCAAATACCGCTTGACACAGGGCTAAGGTACAGGCACAATAGAGTCATCGGTTCGGGACATATTGTTTACGACGATATCCTTACAAGGAGTTTTAAAATGACTGTTAAATTATCTACACAAGAAGTATTGGCTCAATCTGTTGCAAACAACATCTTGACCGCAAGTAACGCAACGCAAGCTATTGACAAGGACTGTCAGGCTATCCGCAAGGCACGCAAGAACAAGCCTTTAGGTACTGTCAAGAATGGTTGCGCCGTAATGATCCGCTTCGTAGAGGTATTGAGCAAAGCGGGTAAGGCTGAACAAACTGTCAAGAACTTAGCGACAGCGTTTCGCAAGGCAGTAAATGACGGCGTGCCATTCAGTATGAATGCATACCGCAAACCCGTAGCAAAGGGCGCACAAACCAGCCCAAAGGTTAAGGGCGCAAAGGTAGCTAGTGTAAACTTTAAGGGCGATGCAAGCGTTGATGACATTGTCAAGGGTTTACGCAACTTGTTTAATAAGTTCAAGACTGATGACAAGACCGCAACACTAGCCAGCTTCTTACTTGATGGATTAGATGAGTACGAAGAGAGCAAGTAATACCCGAGCAGTTAAGACCCCGCCTAATAAGCGGGGTTTTTTTTTCGCCCTAAAATAGGGCAGGAACTGGTGTCATCTAGGTCGGCGAAGCCGACAGGTTTAAATTCTTTTTGCTCTTGCTTTTTCTTTTTGAAGGGCGTGATGAGCAAGGTCAGCGAGGGTGCGGGCGAAGTCGGCGAGGCGCAACTAATAGGGTAAACCCTAACGAAATACTGTCTGACAGTACGAAACCAACTTTGTTCACTGTGTTCACTCATGTTCACTGGTGAGTGAACAGACTTTTGGTGCGATGCAACACTCGCAAACCCTTGTTTTATATACTCTTTCTTTCTTTTATTTATTATAATATTTAGTAGTGTTCACTTGTTCACTCACTTTTGAAATGTATGAAGGGTAAAATTTCCTAAGCCTTTACATTGTTAAGTTTGATACTGTCTGACAGTACGACAGAAAGACCCTTTTCTTAGGTGTCATACTTTTGTTCACGAGTGAACATGACCCATTAAACTCTCGTAACCTATTGAATCCACAAGTAAATACCTTGTTCCTAAGCGAGTGAACATTGGTGAACAAAACCCCCAAACGAGTGAACAAAGTAGGCGAAGCCTTAACACAGTAAAGGGAGAGGAGAAATAAAAAAAGATGTTTTGAGTTTCTCGAGTGAACAAATCCCCCAAACATGAAACCAGTTTTTACAAGAAGCCCACCAACTGCACAACCCCACCGAACCCGAATACCGACCTGATTAAACCCGAGTAACCGAAAGACCCTATTGACACAGCCTTGACATAGCGGTATAATAGAGGGGTAGAGTCGAGTTGCGTCAAGGGACACAACAAAACCAAAGGGCGATGTAAACAAGATACTGTCAGACAGTATTTAAAAGCAAAACCCTCGTTCTTTAAAAATTAGTTAAATGCTTAGCGGTGCGGGGGAATACAGACCCCAAACCAATGCTGAGTGCAAGGTAGGCGTAGCCTGAGTGTACGGCGAGCAGTATCCTTGCGGTAGTAGTGTGGGCGGAAATATTGAAAAGCAGATTATCCAAACCTCGTAGGGTGCAAGCCACCCTCATACTGTCAGACAGTATTTATCACACCATTCACAACCTACCCATGCCCTTAACCTCTAACAAGAACTGCAACAAACTAGCAGAGGGCAAACAAACAAAGAGCGTTTTGAGGTCAGGTTAGAAATAGCCTGACTGATTGAGCGTTTTTAAAAGGAGGTAGAAATGAAAGAGATGTTATTAGTATGGCTTTGGGCAGTCATAGGGGTTTTTACCTATGTACTTTTTATGTGGACTTTGAAATTATTGGAGGTGTTATGAATATGCTTTTATTGTGGATTATGGGGTTTATCTTCCTGACTTGCTTTTATGGTCAGGCAAACCAATATGGAGTTAATTGGTTTTTGGTATTCGGTATGGTGTTTAGTGCCGTAGTTGTAACTTGGATATTAGGAGAGAACAAATGAAGAATATGTGTAGATGTTGCGGAGATGAGTACCCTATTGGTAGGTGGGAACTAGGCTATAAGTTTTGCCTAGACTGTGGGGTAGATATGGCAAAAGCGGTGGCAGAGGGATTTACAGTAGCACCACTAAACAAATCAAACTACTACTATATCCACGACCCAAAAACCCTAAAAGAACTTAACCCTAAGAGGACAACATGAAAAAAGGTAACGACAACAAGGCTCTAATTAAAAAGATGTTGGGAGATACGCTTGATGAGACTTTTGTACTTAGCGCCATCGAGATGTACTGCAACGAGATACTGTCAGACAGTACGGATTGGGGAGATAAAAGCCTTATCAATCAAACCCTATGGCAGACGATAGCAAGTCAGAACCTAGCAATTATGGAGGAACACTACAAATGAGAGGGTACACGCAAAAGGAACGGCTAACAGTCGAACCAGTAATGACCCTCGAACAGATTGCTGACATTATGGGCATGAGTCGGGAAAGGGTGCGTCAGATAGAAGCAAGTGCATTGGGCAAGTGCCACAAGATACTACGCAAGAAGGGTTATTCCCCCGAGGATTTCTTTTCAGCCCTTAAATACACGAAAGCCATAAAACATAACCCTGATGCGCCTGAGTCAGAATTTGAACTGTTTGACCCCGAAAGAGAGGAAGAAGATGAGCGTAACTGAATACCGAATGGGTAAACCCAAGACTTCTAAGGATAAACCCTTAAAGACAATCAGACAGAACTCACCCAATGAGCCAATGGAACTAACGGCTAAATTGGCGAAGGCGGACACGGCGCAAGCTAAGCGGGAACTGGTGTCGCTCGATATGGGTGGGCTTTTTTATGCGTTTGGGGAAAAGCGTAAGGCATGGCAAGGGTGGTTAAGTTATGAGGAGAATATGAATGGGGGGTAAAAAAATAGGCTTAGAAGATATACCCGAACCTACATGGCTAAAAGAAGTAGCACCGAACTCATGCATGAATTTAAAAGACTTAGCGGATATATTCCAACTAAATCTAAGTACTATGCGGGGTAAAGTATTAAGAGGCGAGTTTCCTAAGCCCGATATAACTCATTTAGTAGGTAAAGCATTGGGAAATGTAGACACTTTTTGCAATAAAGGTTTGTGGAAAACATCAACTATCAGGAAGTTTTTTAAACAGCAAGGAGAAGAAAATGGCACTAAAACGACTAAATAAAAGTAACAAGAAACAAACGGCTAAGTGGGCTTACTTGGGGGAAACAGACCCCGCACAGTTTATCCACAGCAACAAGACCCATCGGACTGTAAGCGAAGCGTTTAGAGATGCTGAGTATGCACAGTCTTTTTGGAAAAGTAAGACCGACTGGGAAGAAGCGGTTGAGTTCATAGAGTTAGCGGTTATTGGTGGTATGTGGACTCTAGTAGTAGGTGGTGCAGTTTTAGCAGTTCTGTATTGGTTAGCCAAGCCATTACTTGGCGGGTATTAAACGACATACTGTCAGACAGTATTTAACAACATCTTTTAAATTAGGAGAATCAAAATGAGTTTAGATCAGTACAAGCACTTTAAAGAGCGTTACGACAATACCAAGCCCATTCGTGGCAGAGCCGTAGAGTGCAGACCAATCGCCAAGCGAGCACGAGATTGGGAACAAGTAGTTAAGCGCTATATAGTAGAAGACGGCGCACTTGAGGCGGAAGGTGTAATGGCATACGGCGCACACCTATACCAAACCGACTGCGTTATGTATATGCCAAACGGAGATGTGCATATAAAGACAGGTGGGTACGCTACCCCAACAACGGCGGAGTTTATCGAAAGATATATACCTCGTGATATGCGTTGCTATAAGAAATACAATAAAGTTTGGTTGGACTACAAGGGTCAGGCTTATCCAATCGACTCGACCAAACCAACAATCCTAGCCTACAACAAGTTTATAGATACCTATGCTATCGAGAACCCACTACCAGTACACCAAAAGGTTATCGACAGAACCAAGATTAAAGAGGCTCGAGAGAAACTAAATGCGTTCCGTAACTATGCCAAGATCATGCTTAAACTTGCTGATGGGTGGTTAAGTAATGACCTAGTAGAGCTACACGCAGAGCCACATGGACAACATAGGGACTATTGGGGTCGTAGAGCATACAGGCTAGGTGATGAAGTAATGCGTAGCTATGAGATGTCAGGGTCAGTAAGTATCAAGACAGCAGAGAAAGTATACGAAGCCCTAAGCACCGAAGACGAAACGCAATTCCCTAAACTTCTTTGTCTAATCTGTTCGGGTAGTGATGCCGAGGAAAATCGAGTAGTTAAGACAGAACAAGTAGAGCGCAAAGACTATCGAGGCAATCCGATAATGGAGACGATCACGACTAGGGAATACAAGTATAAGTACACGACTGTCGATAATCGTATCAACTTCTTTATTAAGAAAGCGTGTGATGTGTACACAACTAAAGAAGTGCCAGTAGGTAAGGTAGTTACGAATTTATTATGAAGATCGAGTTAGGTCAGTTTTATTTGTTTGGTGGTAGAGGCGATACTGTTTTGTTGTTTACCGAATTCCTAAATGATGGCTACTACAAGGGTCATGCTTGGCAAAACGGAATGATACACAACATTCATATACAAGAAAGCAACCAACATATAAAAGAGTTCATACCAATAGACCCAGCGATAGCGAAGATGGTGCAATCCACACAACACAAGCCTATTGACACAGGGGTAGCTTAGCTGTATAATAGTAGTATAAGTTATAAAAGTAGTAGAAGTTAGTGGGGTCGTAGCCTAATACTGTCAGACAGTATTGGGTTTTTTAATTTTAAAACAAGGAGAAGTATATGAGTATCAAGTTCGGTAGTTCTTTATCCCTCAACGAATTCGCAAATGCTATTGCAACTGTGGGTTCTGATGTAACCATCATCGGTCAGGGTGAGCCCGGGATTGGTAAGTCTAGTATGTTAAAGACTGTTGCCAAGCGATTCCCTGATTACGAGTTAGCCTATATCGACTGTACCTTATTAGACCTAGGTGACTTTGCCCTTCCGTATACGGAACTGGCTTCAGGGGATAGTAACTTAAAAGTTACCAAGTTCGCACCAAACGCAAGGTTTAAATTTCAATCGGGTAAGCCTGTAATCGTTATGCTTGATGAGATTGGTAAGGCTATGAAGGCGGTTAAGAATGTCCTTCTTACCTTGATGTTGGAAAAGCGTATTGGTGATGTAGCTTTACCCGAAGGCTCAATCGTGTTTGGTACAACTAACCTAGCAACTGATGGGGTAGGCGATTCGTTAGAGGCTCATGCTCGGAATCGTGTTTGCTTTGTGACTGTGCGTAAACCCCATGCTGGCTTTGGTGCTGATGGCTCACTCGATGCAGACTCTTGGGGTGCTTGGGCGGTTGAGAATGATATTGCTCCCGAGATTATTGCGTGGGTTAAACAATTCCCTCATGCACTCGAGTCGTATACTGACCCTGCCCAAAAAGATAATGTATACATCTTTAACCCAACTAAGGCGGGACAGTCGGCATTTGTAACCCCTCGGTCATTGGAGAAAGCAAGTCATATCTCTAAGAAGCGTGCATTACTGGGTGACTCTGTAACTATCTCGGCTTTGGCGGGTACTATCGGTGAGAGTGCGGCTCGTGATATGCAAGCGTTCTTTACTGTGGTCGATAAGCTACCTACATGGGAAGCAATTATGGATAGCCCTGCAACGGCAAAAGTTCCTGATGATGCGGTAGCTAAATGTATCTTAGTGTTCTCAGCTATTACTCGTGTGGATAAGGAGTCGTTACCTAAGTGGCTTAAGTATGCAGATAGATTAGACAAAGAACTTCAAGCGTTGTTTGCCCGTTCAATCGTTAAGTCTAGCAACAAGCAAGCTATGGCGGTGTCCAATAAAGAGTTCGTGAAGTGGGCTACTGATAACCAATGGTTGTTTTAAATACTGTCAGACAGTATTAACTAAGGAGAAACAAATGACTAAACTAACAGCAGAACAACGAGTGCAGAAGTCCCATGTGGCTTTGATGAATGACCCTAAGTATTGTTTGTACTCGGGTATCTTCATGCTCGGTAAGACGGAGGTAAGTGATGATATTCCAACGGCTTGTACTGATGGGCGCAACACTTACTATGGTCGTAAGTTTGTGGATAACATGAAAGACTCAGACTTAAAAGGTTTGATCTTGCACGAGAATCTACACAAGGCTTTCCGTCATACAACAGTATGGAAACATCTTTATAAACAACAGCCCCAACTAGCTAACATGGCGTGTGATTTTGTAATCAACTTAATGATTCATGATTCAGACCCACAAGGTAATGCTGTGACTCTACCCGAGGGTGGTTGTTTAGATGAGAAGTATCGTGGCATGGATGCGGGAGAAGTATTCCGTTTGCTTAAACAAGATGCAGAACAACAAGGAGGTAAAGGTGGAAAAGGCGATGGTAGTGGCGAGGGCGAACAAGAGGGTGGCTCGGGCTTTGACGAACACGACTGGGAGAGTGCCGATGAGATGTCAGAAGATGAGAAACAAACATTGGCTCGTGAAGTCGATCAAGCATTAAGACAAGGTGCGTTACTTGCAGGTAAGCTAAATGGTAATGTGCCACGAGAGATTACTGAGGCGATGGAAGCTAAGGTTAATTGGAAAGAAGTATTGAGAGACTTTGTATCCTCTATCTGTGCGGACAAGGATAACTCTACATGGCGCAGACCAAGCCGTAGGTGGGTAGATCAAGATGTGTATATGCCTAGTTCAATCGGTGAAGCGGTAGGTCGCATTGTTATAGCGATTGATATGTCAGGGTCGATTGGGCAAGCTGAGGTTGGGCAATTCTTAGGCGAACTATTAAGTATCTGTAACCATGTTCAGCCCGAGGGTATTGACTTGATGTATTGGGACACAGAGGTATGTGCTCATGAGAAGTATGACCGAGGTGATTACGAGGCTATCCTTTCATCTACTAAACCTATGGGCGGTGGAGGTACAACTGCAAGATGTATTCCCAAGTATATCGAGGCTCACAAACTTAATCCCGAGTGTGTGATTGTCTTAACCGATGGATATATAGATGGTTGGGGTGACTGGAAACATCCTGTCTTTTGGGGTATGACAACTCACATGGTTGCGCCTGTCGGTATTAGTGTTCGTATCGAGGGGGAGTAATGGCTATTGTAAATAGAGATGATATGAAGTCTATATTAGAAGAAAGTATGGGTGCTATTTTCGATGAGGTGTATTCCCAACATGGGCATATAGAGTATCGGTTAGAACAATGCGGTAAGTTATATCGAGTAAAAAAAACCCTGTGGGGTAATAACCTAAGACCCGAATATAAAACAGGTTGGTTAAAACTAAACGAAGCACAAGCAATTTTAAAACTAATGGAGGTAAGTGAAGATGGCACAGCCTAGAGATTTTGCAACATTGATGGTGAAGATAGATACACGCAAGAAGTTTATAGAGTCAAAGAAGAAGATGGAGGGTCAGCTAGGGGTAACTCTAACCAACTCAAACGCATTAGATATTATGTGTGACCAAATACTGTCAGACAGTACGAAGATGAAGCTAAGGATTGTGCCTATGGAGGAATAATGATACGCAAACAATGGTGGCAAAAGAAGGCAATAGAAGGTAGTCATCAATGGTGTGTGATTAGGGTAACGGAGTTTAAAGTAAATAGAACTGATATGTGGGCGGGGATTACAAAAGAGATTTACAAACCATGCCATCTGTCTAACCTACCTACTGGCCCACACCTACTTAACAAAAATTTAACGAAGCATGAAGCACAAGCATTGTGCAAACTTTTAAACTTACAAGGAGTGGAATCATGATTGGAAGCAACGCTATGTTAGTCGACCTCAACATCTCTATGTGGACAGGTCGCAAGATGGACAAGAAAGTATCTGAAGAAGTAGATGTAAGCAAGAGCACTAAGGCTCGTGCGGGTAACTATCACAAGAACTTATTGGCAGGGTCAGATAAGCTAGATAAGATTCAAAAGGTTGTTACTGCGGTGCGTGCATGGAACTACCAACAAACCTTACCTTGGTCAGATGGTGGCTCACGCTTACTACCTATGAAATCCTTTTTTGATTACAAGGCTACGCTTGGTAACTATGAAGCGCAGTACAACACGGCGGTAGATGAGTTCTTAGAGGAATATCCGCAACTGGTTTCATCTTCTGCGTTTACGCTTGGGGAACTTTTTGATCGTGGGGAATATCCCACAGCCGATAGCTTGCGTTCTAGGTTTGGGTTTAAGTATGTGTTCTGCCCTGTCCCTGATGCTGGTGATTTTAGAATAGATGTTGAGGAAACGGCTAAGCAAGAACTACAACAACAATACAAAGACTACTACGAAGGCAAGCTGGCTGATGCTATGAAAGATGCTTGGGATAGATTGCACAAGACCCTGACCCATCTAAGTGATCGTATGGATTACACAGATGAGAATAAAAAGAAGTTTTGGGATTCAACTATCACCAACGCAAGTGAACTCTGCGGACTTCTTACAAGTCTTAATGTGACTAATGACCCTAAGTTAGAAGCTATGCGTCAGAAGTTAGAGAAAGCTTTGGCGGGTGTAGAGCCATCACATATCAAAGAGTCCGAAGCTATCCGTAGTTCGGTTAAGTCTAAGGTAGATGAAATTCTAAATATGTTTTAAGGAGGTAGTGATGAAAAACTACACAGTTACGGCAACGGGTACATGGAATTTAAGTATTAAGGCAAAAAGTATCGAAGAGGCAGAGCAGTTAGCGTATCAGGAGTGTTTAGACGAGGGTCTAGATGTAGGATTTATGAATTTAGAATTTGAAGCATTTGACGAGGAGGATGAGTGATATGAAAAAATGGAAAGGTTGGATTATTAGAAAAGAGTATTTCCTAGTCCATGTTGAAGCTGATACATGGGAAGAAGCTAGGGAAAAAATGTGGGATGTAGAAGTAGAAGACGAGCCAATCGAAGTAGATTGGGATATTTATGACGTAGTGGAGGATACCGATGAACCTAGAACAAGTCCATGAACGTATTGCAAAGTGGGGCAGTGATAGGTGGTTGATTAGTGACGAATTAAGTTATCAATGGAAAGGTAAGGGTGTGCAGTCTCCGTTGTTTAGGGAACTGAATGATGCCCTTGCTTGGATTAAATCTTACGACGAGGAGAAAGCAAATGCTACAACTAAACAACATAGATAAGACACAACTAAGCGAGCCTGTTGCTCAATTTTTAAATGCGATAGAGTTAAAGCACGCAAAACTACAATACTGTCTGACAGTATCGGCAATTCAAAATCCAACCCGACCTGAGTTTTGGCAGTTAAGGTTTGAGGATACCCGCTTCCTTGGTGACTCTTCAATAGATCATGTAGGCACAGTCGAGTGGACATATGGTAGCCGTAGCGAGAAAGAATATAAGGTTACATCTCGCAGGATTCAGAATGATCGGTTTGGGCATTGGGGTAACGAGCACGCATCTCGTCGCTCTAAAGACATGAAGAAAGCCTTAAAGATTGCGGTGGAAACTATATCCCCATTTGAGTGGCACGAGATTAGTAATAAGGGCAGACGTCACGCAGAACAAGCGCATGAAGGCTGGGCAAGGAAAGACCAAAAAGCAGTGCAACCTTTTTCTAGTGTAGGTTACGAGAAGATATACGAAGAGATTAAGTACCTTGTAGGCATGGGAATTCAATTTAAAACTCAGGAATTTAAAAATGCGGCAGCCGGAATGGAAGCCTACGAAGAGTTCCAACGCAAGATAGCGGTAAGGGCTAAGTTCGATACAGTAATAGTGCGCCCCGATAAAGCCGTATACATTCCCGATGGTCGTGCCTTAGAAGCTAAAGAGTTTGGCGCAGTTGAGGCGCTACCTGACAATACCAGAACTGGTATCGCTCTTCTAAAACTTGTTGGTAAAGACGAGCTATTACCCGAGGTAGGATACCGTAGTGGGGAAAACACCTACTTCCTTTTGGTTTGACAAACTCAAAATAAACCGATACAATAACTATATAAATCCTAAAAATAAGGAGAAAGAGTGCGTGACCCTGACGGCTTTAATAAAGCCATAACAGAACTGTTTGAAAAGTTCCATCACCAACCATCCACTATTAGGGTGGAGTTCAAGGGCGTCAATCGTGTATCCATAGGCGGTGGTAGAAACTTTAGTGATCCTAAAATTATCGAATGTCAGCGAGAACAATTACCTAAAGAAGTATTAGAGAAGATAGCCTTGCTTGATGTAGCTGGTAAGAAGGGTGAGATTACTGGGGTAGGTAGAAAACTATGGGACACAACCTACTATGTAGATATGACCCCTCATATGTGGGATGAATTTAAAAAAGGTATTGGAAGATGAACGAGAACGATTTAAGAGATTGCTTTGCTATGTTTGCTATGTGTGGAATTGTAAGTAGAGAAGTAAGCGATTTAAGTCAAATACCATACTACGCAATAAACGCCTACAAAATGGCAGATGCTATGCTAGAAGCACGCAGTAAAGAACCCGAAGTAGAAGAAGGAATCGTAGCAGTTAAACCAAGAAAGAGGACTACTAAATGAGAAAGATATTTATAGGAATTGGGTTAGCCGTTGTGTTGTTAAATGCCCATGCCGTAGTTAAGTGTGAGCCTGATGGTAGGGGTGGTTTATGTTGTTGGGATACTGCCGTTGATGGAATCTTTAAACCTATTGTGTGTTGATATGAACGCAAATGAACTAGCCGACCTATTAGAAGTTGACAGTTGGTACAAGCTGGTAACTAGAGAAGAAATAACCACCATGCTCCGCCAGCAAGAGGTAGAAATTGAAAGGATAACAAGTAAGCATGAAGAAATACTCCATAAACAACAAGAAAAACTAATCAAGTACGAACTACGCCATGCAGAGCAGAGAAAGCGTATTGAGGCATTGGAAAAAGAAGTTAAACATTGGCAAGATGCTTTCCATAAGGGAGTAAGGCTATGACAACACCTGAGAAGAAGGTTAAAGACAAAATTAAAAAGATATTGGAGGAACACGGTGCTTATTATTTTATGCCCGCTACTGGCGGTTATGGTAAGTCAGGTGTGCCTGACATTGTGGCTTGCTTACGTGGTAAATTCATCGGCATTGAGTGCAAGGCTAATGGCAATAAACCCACAGCATTACAAGAAAAGAATCTAACGGAGATCATGACGGTAGGCGGGTTTTCTGTATTGATTGATGAAGGTGGCATACCTATGTTTAAAAGTATGTTAGAGCAGTTAAAGACAAGCGATATACCAAGAGAAGCTGGAATTTATTTTGATTTATTAACTTCATTTAAGGAATAAAAATGCAAGACCAACAAGAAAAGACACGTCAATTAATTGAAGTGTTAGACCATGCGTTAAACCAAGCGGGATGCGGTGTATTGGATGCCCTCAATGCGGTATCTATTATGTCAACATCTTTAGCACATAGCCTTGGGTTAGTACAAAAAGATTACATTGATAACCTTACATTTATGTTTGAGCAAACTAAACCCCTAAGCGATACGACTTTAACCCCAGTAGTGGAGGATGAGAATGAGTGATGGTGGTAAAGGGGATGCTCCTCGACCTTTAGGTGTGTCAATGGAGGTATTTGATAAGAACTTTGAAGCTATCTTTGGGATGAAGGTGGCTAAACCTCAACCTCATATAGAACCTATACCTTTTATGGGTATGGTGGATACAGGAGAAGACAATGCAGAGTGAAATGCTATCAATACTAACGGCTTTCTTTTTATATTACGGAGATGCGGGATGGGGATGGTGGTTTGTGTGGGGCTTAGTCTTGTGCTTATATGGTGTGCGAGAGATCGGCAAAGCAAGGGAAAGGTTAGAGAAAGAAATTGAAGCAGAACGTAAGTATTGGGAGGGTAAGTAATGGACTTAGGGTTGACAGTAACTAAAGAAAACAAAGATGGTTCTGCCGATGCTATTGTTCGGTTTGATAAAGAGATGCTAGAAGTCTTGGTACAAGAAGGATTGTTACGGATTCTAGAAAGATATATTAAACAAGAAAAGAACGCTAGAGATGGAATCAAACTACGCAAAAAGTTAGCAAAAAAAGAAATTGATATAGATGGGAGATGTTAATGAGTGAAATGACTGTATTAAAAGAAGCCCATGCCATTATCTATGGTGATAGGGAAAAGACTTATGGGCATCCAGCTAAGAATTTAAAAACCATAGCTGTAATGTGGAACGCATACTTAAATGCCATGTCAGCTGACGACCCTGAGTTAAATGCAAAAGATGTTGCCGCTTTGATGATGCTTGTTAAGGTAGCTAGGTTTGCCAACGACCCGACTCATAGAGATAACTTAGTAGACATTTGTGGGTATGCGGCTTTAGTAGAACGGTGTGATGAAGCGCAATAGAAACTTTCGTTGGGCGGAGGTGATGCGCCATCTAGAAGGTAATCCACGAACTATAAAAGAAGTTGCTAAGTATATGGAAGTAAGGTATGAGATGGTGAGAATATACCTATACGAGTTACTAGAAGAAGGCAAGATAGAAGTATATGAGGCATATACGAAACCAATTAAGTATAGGAAGAAGAGATGAAGTTTGATACATTAGGTAAAGCAATAGTTACTATGAACGCTATTGGGATAGATTCTTTAGACATAATGATTATTCACCTAATAAAGGTAGGTCAATGGACTACTGTTGGAAATCTAGTAACTGAGTGTTTAGATATAGCATCCCCCGCTACAGTCCATAATCGCATCAAGCACAAGCTAGTACCAGCAAAGATTCTAAGGCTCGAAGAAAGCAAAGAAGATGGGCGAACTAAATACGTGCATCTTGGCGAGAAGTTTAGTAAGATTGCTGACAAATTGGAGAAGCTATGAATGAGGGCGTAAAGATATTGTTAGAACGTATGAAGACTAACCCTGATGAATTTTTAGTAGAGGGGATGCACATAAGTTCAAAGTGGGGTAATTTAATTGCGGAATACCTTGAAATCCTAGACCCCGAAGATGCAAATACGCTTAAAGCAGGTTTGAATAAAATAAATCAACAACACTTTACCGAAAAAGTAATGAAAGAACTGCTTGCGCCGGAGGATGATAGCTTGGGAAAGCCTTGGTATACAACACGAGCGAAAGGTACGCCTTTGGCTGGCACGACCCAAGGAGTTACATTAAATAGTGCGCTACACCCAAACACTTTACAAAATGTAACAATAACAACTGACCCACTAATAAACAAAAAATCCACAGTAAAGAAGCACCAAACCCTATTCGGAAAACTATTTAACTATTCATGAACATAATTACACTAGATTTTGAAACATACTATGCCAAAGACTTCTCACTCACAAAAGCCACTACCGAAGAATATATCCGTGATGATAGGTTTGAGGTCATTGGGGTCGCAGTCAAGGAAAACAAAGATGAAACAACATGGTTCACAGGAACGCATGGAGAAGTTAGTGATTTTCTGCATACATACGATTGGGCTAACTCTGCTTTGCTTGCTCACAATGCCTCTTTTGATGGGGCTATTCTTAGCTGGAATTTTGGCATTAAGCCTAAAGCGGTTTTCGATACTCTGTGCATGGCTAGGGCGCTTCATGGAGTGGATGCAGGTGGCAGTCTTTCAGCTTTGGTTGAACGGTATAACTTGGGTCGGAAGGGTACAGAAGTACTGGATGCCCTAGGAAAGAAACGATTAGACTTTGAGACGGCAGACCTAGAGCAGTATGGTAAATACTGTATCAATGACGTTGAACTTACTTGGGCGCTATTCCATCGCCTACTGGATGAGGGCTTTCCTGAGAAAGAACTTAAGGTCATTGACGTAACTATAAAGATGTTTACAGACCCAGTACTTAATTTAAACCTACCCTTACTTGAGCAACACCTAGAGGATACTAAGGAACGTAAAGAAAAACTACTTGAAGCGTGCATGGCTGACAAAGACACGCTTATGTCAAACGATAGGTTTGCTGAGATACTTAAGTCTCTGAATGTTGACCCGCCAACTAAAACATCTTTAAGAACAGCTAAGACGGCATGGGCATTTGCTAAAACCGATGAAGGCTTTAAAGAACTGGCTTCACATAAAGATGTTCGGGTTCAAGCATTGGTCGCCGCTCGGCTTGGAAACAAATCGACGTTAGAAGAAACGCGGACACAACGCTTTATCGACATAGCTAAACGAGGGAAACTTCCAGTACCAATTAAATATTATGCGGCTCATACTGGTCGGTGGGGTGGAGACGACAAGATTAACTTACAAAACTTACCTAGTCGTGGGCAGAACGGTGGCAAGTTAAAGAAAGCAATTATCCCTCCGGAAGGGTATGTAATGATCGACTGCGACTCTTCGCAAATTGAGGCTCGGATTGTTGCTTGGATGGCAGGACAAACAGATTTAGTAGACGCATTTGAGAAAGGTGAAGATGTATATAAAATCATGGCTTCGGCTATCTATCAAAAGGATGTTGCAGAGGTCTCAGCGCACGAGAGGTTCGTGGGCAAGACGACGATTCTTGGAGCAGGGTACGGCATGGGTAGTAACAAGTTTAAAGCCCAACTCAAGACGTTTGGCGTGGACATTGAAGAGGGGGAGGCAAGTCGTATTATCAGGGTATATCGGGATACATATCCTCAAATCCCTAAGCTGTGGCAAGAAGCCGGTAGGTGCTTGGAAGCGATCCACACCAATAGACCTGCGCCATTCGGGTTGGAAGGAGTCGTGTCATTCGATCACGTAAAGAAAGGCTTTCTACTGCCTAGCGGATTATGGCAACGCTATGAAACCCTACAACAAGTAATTGATTCTGAAAACAAAACCCAATATGAGTATAAGACTCGACGGGGTGTAGTCAAATTATATGGTGGGAAAGTAGTAGAAAACTTATGTCAGGCTATTGCTCGTTGCGTAATTGCAGAGCAGATGGTTAAAATGAGTAAACGATATAGGGTAGTTCTAACAGTACACGATGCCGTAGCTTGCATAGCCCCAAAGGCAGAAGCCAAAGAAGCACAAGCCTATATAGAAACGTGTATGAAATGGAGACCCGATTGGGCACATGACTTACCACTTAATTGTGAGTCAGGAATTGGAAACAACTATGGAGAATGTTAATGGATTACTCAGGGTTTTTATTAGAAGCAAGAAAGTACTTGAAATTATACGAAGAAGCTGTTATAAATCGTAGCTATAAAGAAGCACAAGAGCACGCATTAAATGCGTTTGCTGAAGTTAGATTACTTGTACATATAGCGAAAGACTTACAGGATGTCAGAAAAAACTAATCCGTGGCAATCGGATATGACCCAACAAGAGGTCGCCGATGCTTTGGGTACTACAAGACAGGTAATTCAAGATATAGAGAAAAGAGCGTTGCGTAAACTAAGGAATGAATTGCGTAAACGTGGCTATACATTAGATGATTTTTTTACATACAAAAAGAAGAGGACATTAAAAATATGATTGGCTTAACTAAAGAGCAAACACAACGGCTTAAAGATGTGGCAAGTACTTTAAGAATAGATCAAAGGGCGGCACTTACCCTTGCGGAATCAGAAGCCTATGCTAGAAAAATCAATCAAGTTCTTTACGATTTGCATATGGAAAACCCTTTGGCATTTGTAACTACTGCGACTACTACCCTATCGGGTATAGAGTTCCTTCCTATTCAAGCTATGGTAAAACGCCGTAATTTTTACCATGAGCCGCTTAAAGTACACGCTAAAGACTACAAGACTCATGTAGTTCCACTACAAAGGGAGAACCTTGTATGAATATCGAATGGGCAAAACCTCATGAAATAGAAGATGGTATTAGTGCGGTATGGGGGATCAAAGATATTGTTGATACGCTGATATGGCGGTGTGTAGATCACCCCATCCCAATGGATGAAGATCAAATGCACAACCATCTACTTGCTGTATCGGTATTATTAGATATGCACTGCGAGAAGTTAATGGATACCTACTGCAAAGTATATAACCTTAATGAGTATGCATCTGATGAAGTTAAAGCTAAAAGAGAAGCAATTTTAAATAGCTTGACTAAAAAAGCGCCTAAGAAAGCTAAGAAAAAATGACTGAAGAAACAAAACCAGTACAACTATTTATAGCCACCCCGATGTATGGGGGGTTATGTAATGGCTCTTATACAGTAGGATTGCTTACTTCCGTAGGGGTATTTGCTCGTAATAATATTAGTATCCAGTATGCCCACATGATGAATGAGTCTTTAATTACCCGTGCTCGTAATGCTTTAGCTAAAGACTTCCTTGCCAGTGATTGTACACATCTAATGTTTATTGACGCAGATGTTGGGTTTAATGCTCAAGATATTATACGAATGGTTCATGCAGATAAAGAAATTATTTGTGGTATTTATCCTAAGAAAGAAATTAACTGGGGCGATGTAGCTAAGGCAGTACAAGCTGGAGTTCCACCACAAGAACTGCATAAACATACTGGGGCATTTGTTCTTAACTTAATTGATAATGCAACATCTTTAGAGGGCGACGTATATACCCCAATGGAAATTGCTAATGGCGGTACAGGGTTTATGCTTATAAAGCGAGAAGTATTTGAAGGGCTAATCGGTAAAGTTCCTACCTACACTAACGATATGTTTACAGCTATAGATACAGAGCGTAAAAAAGAAGTTATTAATGAGTTCTTTGCAACAAGTATTACTGAAGATGATAATCGCTTGCTTTCTGAAGATTACCATTTTTGTATGATTGCAAGAAAAGCTGGCTTTAAAGTTTGGGCGGCTCCTTGGGCACAGTTATCCCATACTGGGACTTATATCTTTAGTGGGGCTTTACCATCAGCATGACAGTTAAATACACATGGTCGTACTCATCAATAAACCTTTTCAAACAATGCCCACATAAGTATTATCGGCTTCGAATAGTAAAAGATATTGTTGAGCCATCAGCCGAGCACTTAAACTACGGACTGGAAGTACATAAAGCGGCAGAAGATTATCTTGGAAAGGGCACTCCAATCCCCGAAAAGTACATCTTTATTAAAGAACACTTGGATAAGCTAAATCTTATTAAAGGCAAAAAGCTTTGCGAATATAGAATGGGGCTTACCAGCAACCTAGAACCATGTGGGTTTTTTGATAAGGATGTATGGTGGAGAGGGGTCGCAGACTTGATTATTATCAACGGCGACAGAGCATATGTTATTGATTATAAAACAGGAAAATCTGCTAAGTATGCGGATACTAAGCAATTAGAGCTTCTTTCTTGTGCCCTATTTAAACACTTCCCCGAGGTCAAAAAGGTCAAAGGTGGGTTATTATTTGTAGTTGCCAATGACCTTGTCAAAGAGAACTTTGAGGTGGATAATGAAGGGGTATATTGGACTAAGTGGTTAGAAGATACTCAACGCTTAGAAGCGGCTATCCAAAACAATGTTTGGAACAAAAAGCCTAACTTCTCGTGCCGTTCTTGGTGTTCTATAACCGACTGCGAACATAACGGAAAGAACCATTGATATGCCATACACCAAAACCCCTAGACCCTACAAGCATGAGTATGATATGCAACAGGCTCGTGATGAAGAACCAAGACGTGCTGAGCGCCAACGTGCTCGCCGTGCAATAGATAAACGTGATACAGGGACAGTATTAAAAGAATCCCCTAAGCGTAAAGGTAAAGATGTTGCCCATATCAAAGCATTAGATAGGGGTGGTAGCAATAAGGATGGAGTAGTACTACAATCTGCGGCTAAGAATCGTAGCTTTAAAAGAGATTCAAAAGGTAATTTAGTTTCTGAAGTAAGTACTAAAGAACGTAAAAAGAAAAAATAGTTTATTAGAAGACAGTTGTAAAGTAAGGTACGAGTGCTAGCAACAGGTTAATTCATTATCCTACATAACCGTATCAGTTGGGGTCGTTAGTTAGATATTTTTCCCTTCATGGGGTATCTTCCCTCCTTGGCGA
>SESF01016956.1_pt1 | contig 20619 bp, 15 predicted proteins | sample 3171521 | NCBI WGS metagenome assembly SESF01 (sample SAMN10866945, study PRJNA518727) | freshwater metagenome | biome: subpolar coniferous forest; feature: holomictic lake; material: water; isolation source: holomictic Lake 227, 6 m and 8 m depth | place: Canada: near Kenora, Ontario | collected...
TCTCCCGCGTGCGCCGCGAGCGCATGGGCCACATCGAACTGGCCGTGCCCGTTTCGCACATCTGGTTCTACAAGTGCATGCCTTCGCGCATCGGCTTGATGCTGGATATGTCCAGCCGCCAGCTTGAGCGCGTGATCTATTACGAGGATTACATCGTGATCGATCCGGGCAACACTCCGTTGACCCGCTGCCAGCTCCTCACCGAGAACGAATACCGCGAAGCGCTCGACCAGTACGGCGACGGCGCTTTCAACGCGGGAATGGGCGCCGAAGGCATCCGCCTTCTCCTTTCCCAGACCGATCTCGCCACGCTCAACAAAGAGCTGGAAGAGCAGATGGGTACCACCCGTTCCAAGCAGATCCGCAAGAAGCTGGCCAAGCGCCTGAAGCTCGTCCAGGGCTTCATGACTTCGCACAGCCGCCCGGAATGGATGATCCTCGACGTGCTTCCCGTCATTCCTCCCGATCTTCGCCCGCTGGTTCCGCTCGAAGGCGGTCGGTTCGCGACTTCGGATTTGAACGACCTTTACCGTCGCGTCATCAACCGCAACAACCGTCTCAAAAACCTGCTCCAGCTCAAGACTCCGGAAGTCATTATCCGGAATGAAAAGCGCATGTTGCAGGAAGCCGTGGACGCTTTGTTCGACAACGGCCGCCATGGCCGCGCCGTGACGGGGGCAGGCAATCGCCCGCTCAAATCCCTCTCCGACATGCTCAAGGGCAAGGGCGGACGCTTCCGTCAGAACTTGCTCGGCAAGCGCGTCGATTACTCGGGCCGTTCGGTCATCGTTATCGGACCGGAACTCAAGCTCAACCAGTGCGGTCTTCCCAAGAAGATGGCGCTCGTTCTGTTCGAGCCCTTTATCATTCGCCGCCTCAAGGAACTCGGCTACGTGCACACCGTGCGCTCGGCCAAGAAGATGATCGAGCGCCAGACCCCGGAGGTTTGGGACATTCTCGACGAGGTAACCCGCGGGCATCCAGTGCTCCTCAACCGTGCGCCCACGCTGCACCGCTTGTCCATCCAGGCTTTCGAACCGCAGTTGATCGAAGGCGAAGCCATTCGCGTTCATCCGCTGGTTTGTACCGCTTACAACGCGGACTTCGACGGCGACCAGATGGCCGTTCACGTGCCGCTCTCCATTGAAGCACAAATGGAAACGCGCATGCTCATGATGGCGCCCAACAACATCTTCTCGCCATCGAGCGGGAAGCCGATCACCACGCCTTCACAGGACATCACCCTCGGGTGCTACTACCTGACGCAGAACCCGCGCAAGACCACCGTCCCTTCGAGACTCCCGCTCTTCAGCGAAGTCTCCGAGGTCGAGTTTGCGCAGTCCGCGGGCAAGTTGCAGATTGCCGACCGGATTCGCTATGTGAATCCCGACTTCGGCAACACGACCCATTACGGCAACAAGGATCTCAAGATCATCGAGACCACGGCGGGCCGCGTTCTTTTCAACGCGATCTGGCCAAAAAACCTCGGCTTCTTCAACAAAGCTGCCGGCAAGAAGCAGCTCTCGGACATCATCTGGCGCTGTTATCAGGTGGGCGGCCAAGCCAAGACCGTCGAGACCCTCGATTTGCTCAAGGAACTCGGCTTCAAGTGGGCGACCAAGGCGGGGATCTCCATTGGTATTTGCGACATGATCATTCCTTCCGAGAAGAAGGTTGAACTTGAACGCGCTTACAAGGAAATCGCCGTCGTTGAGAAGCAGTATCGCAGCGGTATCATCACCGACGGCGAACGCTACAACAAGGTCATCGACATTTGGACCCACGCCGGCGAACAGATCTCGAACGTCATGTTCCAGACCCTCGAACACAACGAGGGCCGAAAGGATCTCAACCCGGTTTACGTCATGGTCGATTCCGGCGCTCGTGGTAACCGCCAGCAGGTCAAGCAGTTGGCCGGTATGCGCGGTTTGATGGCCAAGCCCTCGGGCGAAATCATCGAACGCCCGATTACGTCGAACTTCCGCGAAGGCCTCACCGTTCTCGAATACTTCATCTCCACGCACGGCGCCCGTAAGGGTCTGGCCGACACCGCACTCAAGACCGCTGACTCGGGTTACCTGACCCGCAAGCTGGTCGATTGCGCTCAGGACGTGATCATCACCGAAGAAGATTGCGGCACGGTCAACGGCATCGTGGTTCGTTCCATCTACGAAGGCGACGAAGAAGTGGTCGATCTCGGCCAGCGTATCGTTGGCCGCGTAAGCTGCGAATCGATTCTCGATCCGGTCACCAACACCAAGCTCGTCAAGCCGAACCAACTCATCGACGAAATCACCGCCAACCAAGTCGTGAAAATCGGCGTGGAACAGCTCAAGATTCGTTCGGTGCTCACCTGCGAATCCAAGCGCGGCGTTTGCGTCCGTTGCTACGGCCGCAACCTGGCGAACGGACTCCCCGTCAAGCTTGGCGAGGCGGTCGGCATCATTGCCGCCCAGTCCATCGGCGAACCCGGCACGCAGCTCACCATGCGTACGTTCCACATCGGTGGCACGGCATCGCAGACCTTCAAACAGCCGATCATCAAGGCCAAGAACGACGGTGTGGTTCGCTTCAACGAACTCCGCGTCGTGCAGGCCCTCGACGGCACCTGGATCGTTCTTAACAAGAACGGCACCGTTACCGTGCATGGCAAGGACGGACGCGAGCTGGAAAGCTACACGGTCGTCATCGGTTCGGTCATCGCTTGTGCCGACGGAGAAATGGTCAAGAAAGGCCAGGCCTTCGTCCAGTGGGATCCGTACAACGTGCCGATTCTCACCGAGAAAGCCGGTAAGATCGAGTTCCGCGACATGATCACCGGCGTCACCGTCAAGCGCGAGGTGGACGAAACCACCGGCGTGCTCGGTGCGGTCGTTATCGAGCATAAGGAAGACCTCCATCCCCAGATCGTCGTTGTCGACGACAAGGGCGAGGTTCTTGCCAGCTACTCGATTCCGGCAGGCGCTCACATCACCGTTCAGGAAGGCAAGAAGGCCCAGGCCGGCCAGTTGCTCGCCAAGACCCCGCGTAAAATCGCGAAGACCAAGGACATCACCGGCGGTCTGCCGCGTGTGGCCGAACTCTTCGAAGCTCGCCGTCCGAAGGACGCTGCCGAGATCGCGAAGATCGAGGGCGTGGTGGAAATCGGCGGCTCGGTTCGCGGCAAGCGCCGTTTGGTCCTCAAGGATCCGACGACCGGCAGCGAAGAAGAGCATCTCATTCCGCTCAACAAGCACATCATCGTCTTCAAGGGCGATCTCGTGAAGAAGGGCCAGCAACTCACCGAAGGTCCGGTGGTGCCGCACGAAATCCTCGACGTTTGCGGACCTCAGGAACTCCAGGAGCACTTGGTCAACGAAGTGCAGGAAGTCTATCGTCTGCAAGGCGTGGAAATCAGCGACAAGCACATCGAGATCATCATTCGCCAGATGCTGCGCAAGGTGAAGATCACCGATCCCGGCGATACGGCGCTCCTCTGGGGCGACCAGATCGACAAGCTCGAATTCGAGCGCGAGAACCTCGCAGTGGTGGAGAAGGGCGGCAAGCCGGCGGAAGCCGTGCCGGTGCTCCTCGGCATCACCAAGGCCTCGTTGGAAACCGACTCGTTCATCTCCGCGGCGTCCTTCCAGGACACCACCCGCGTGCTGACCGAAGCGGCCACCCTCGGCCGGATCGATCGTCTCCGCGGCTTCAAGGAGAACGTCATCATGGGTCACCTCATTCCTGCGGGAACCGGGTTTGACATCCATCGGAACATCCGCGTTGTTGGAATAGGCGAAGCCCTTCCCGAGCCCGTCGCTCCGGAGAGCCTCGAGCCCGTGCTCGCGTAGCGCCTAAAAGATATCCCCATCCGAGCGGCGGCACTTGCAAAGGTGCCGCCGCTTCGTTTTCGGCTCACAAGATCAAGCCTTAAGCAGAAAAAATTTCCGCTCGCATCGAATGTTTTGTTGTGGTGCTATCGCGCTGAATCCTTCGAGGTAGGAGAAATCACGATGCACTTGATGTTTGTCGATGAATCGGGCGATCCGGGTTTTCCCGCGGACGGTAACTGGAGCAAGTTTGGCGGGAGCAAGTTTTTCGTTCGGGTTGGCGTGATCATTCACGGCTGGAGGTGGAAAGGGTGGCACGAACGGATGCATAATTTTAAAAAACAGCGCGGGCTGATGTGGAGCCAGGAGATCAAGGCGAATCATCTGAAACAGGGAAAAGGAGACTTCGCGGGATGGGACGAGAATCGGCGGCTCCTTTTCCGCCAGGATTTGGCAAAGCTCATCGGGTTTTCGAACGAAATTACGTTGATCGGGGTTGGGATTGACAAACAGAAGGTTGCACTGGCGAGCCGGGATCGAATCGCACGCCCGGAAGTTCGCTCGCTGGAGTTGCTGCTGGAGCGTTATGACGATTTTCTCGAAAACGAACGCGACAAAGCCGGAGTCGTGATTTTGGATGCCTGCGAGGAGACGAAGGACGACAATCTCAGATACTTCCAATCGTATCTTCTTCAAAAGGACGAACATTTCCGGAACTCGCACATCGTCGAGGGGACGTTTTTTGCGAAATCCCACACGTCGAACTTGCTCCAAGTGGCGGACTTTTGCTCGAATGTATTTTACCACCAACTCTCTAAAAAAGGAGTGGCGAATCCAGAGTTTAACGCGATGCAAGCCCGTTTTTGGCGAAAACGGAACCGTATCCAAGGGAATGGAATCAAGGTTTGGCCGGTGTAAAAAAAGGCGGCCAAGAAGGCCTAAGCCTTGCCAGTCGCACACTCGCGGCTGTCTTGGTCGCGTCTAATTAATCGCTTCATTACGGCTTTGACGCAAGTTTTTTAAATGGAATTGACTCAGACTGCGCGGGGGCGTGCTTAATGTAAACAGGCGATCTCTGCAAAATTTCCCACTCCAAAAATTCGAAGCTCCTGATAAAGTCACGTCACCATCTTATGACCATCGCAACCAAAACTGGCGACAGCGGCTCCACCAGCCTCCTTTTCGGAAGGCGCGTCTCCAAGACCGACCTGCGCATCGAGTGCAATGGGGCGATTGACGAACTCAACAGCGCCCTCGGGATGGCGCGGGCCAGCCTCAAAGGAACTTCGGGGGAACCGTTCATCACCGAGCCGATTTACGGCATCCAGAAACAGCTCATCACGCTGATGGGCGAGGTCGCCGTCGCAGCCAGTGACCGCGATCGCCATGCGCACTCAAGTTTTGGCGCCGTCACCCCGGAGATGGTCGAGGCGTTGACCGCCCGCGTGACCGATCTGGAGCAGAACCACAAAATCAGCTTTCACGGCTGGGCCACCCCTGGGGAAACCATCGGGAGCGCCGCCTTGGATTTTGCCCGGAGCGTCTGCCGCAGGGCGGAGCGCATCGCCGTCGCCGTACACGAGAGCGACGCCACCTTGAGTCCCGAGATTCTGCGCTATCTCAACCGCCTCTCCGACCTCTGCTGGCTCTGGGCCCGCTGGGTCGAGACCGATGCGGGAATCGCGCCTTAGGATCGAAGCGGCAGGGATGCCGCTTTCACTGTGGAAGTCAGAACCCGAGGCTTTCCTTGAGCGATTGCTTGGGTGGGCGGGACTTGGTTGCATCCGCCTTAGAGTTGTTTTCGTTAGATCTGGCACTCGTCATTCGGAACGAAATTACCTCGCCTGTTGTGAGCGGGGCGCTGATCTCTGGGCGTATGGAATTTCCTTCAACCCGGACCGTGGTTTCAAAAAGTCGAACCTGTTTATTGAAAACTGTTTTCCAAAGGGTGACCGAATCTCCAGTTTCCAGCAAACCGCCATTCAGCCCACCTAAATATTCCAACCCGCCATCGGCAGTGACCACGAGATTAGTCATACCCAGCTTTGACAACATGTCGCATTTCATCACGCGGATTGACCGCTGGAGAGCATGATTAAAGTTTGTTGTTGCCGTTTGAACCGCATCGGTCACAGCACCCGCGGTAATAGTGGGTTTGTCATTTACCACCTCGACCTGAGATCGGCACACCTCCCCCTTGGTCGTCACATCAATCAAGCGGACGTTTGCGGTAAACCGCATGCATATCTTCTGAAGCGGGGGGGTGTTGCTGAATGTGGTGGTCTGAACATCAACCACGAGCGGATCAGATTGGAACTCCAAAACCAAATCGGCAGTTTTTTGCCCTTGAAGCTTTGATCGCTCCCTAACGGCAGCATCTGACGATTCCGCCCGTGCTAATTCGCCGTTGACTGCATCTTCGCTATCCCGTTCGAGAATAACAAATTGAGGATGGTTGGCGAAAGCCTCCGATAACCCCTTTGTAATGAACGATGCAATCTCACGAACTCCAACACCGTGAGTGTCGCCGGATGCTTTCCGAATGCTTTCTTCGATGCTATCCACCGTAGGGATCACAACAGCCTGCCTGCCGGCAAAGCGGTCAGGAAGTGTTTTTAATACATCCGCCGTGATTTTTACGGACCACCGATCATCCTGTGTTTTCTGTTCAGAATCGACACTATAGCGCGGCAAAAGTCCATCAAAAGTCATTGATGTGTTGTCGGAAGTGGCAAAGGTTTCGACTTCCGTCTTTCCTGTTGTTTTGTCCAACAAACCGTGGTCGCTGGAAGTCGCTACTTTGAAACCGGCGCTTCCGTGATTGATCAATTTGCCCGCGATCCGTGTCCCATGCACTTTGGCTACAGCAAGGCGGCAGGCATCGATCAAGGCAGCATCTCTAGTTTCTCCGGTGCCAACTGAGTCCATCTTGATTTGCCCAGAGTTCCCATCTTCAGCCAATATAGGGGGCAGGCACAAAAATCCTAGTAGGACTACCAGCGCCAAAACTATTCTCGCGTAATTCATAGTTCGCCAATGTTATTTCGCATTTTGGTCAAAATTTCATCAACGGCAAACTCTGGCAGCGATTCCAAAACTCGCTTTTTTGCGTCTTGCTGGGTCATGGCTGATGCAGATTTTGTTATGGGGGCCAAGGCTGCTACAAGCTCGATCTCGCCTTCACTCATTTCATAAACTTTTCCGGTGACGGTGGCCGAGATTTTTTGCATTCCGGTCAGATCGTCTTTGACTGGAAACGAAAAATCTAGCGTTCCCACCACCAAAAATTTCAAAGACGGCTTTGTGCTTTGAACTTCCGCAATCAGTGACTTGTAAACTTTTGCAGGAACGACATTTCCAGCCCCAAATGCCTCATCGAGAAGTGAAGCCGATTCGAACATTCCCCCATCTGTCACCCTTTTGAAACCTTTGTCTGTAAAACGACCGAGAACGGACGCGCCGAACGACTCTCTTGCGGTAGCATCAAGCTTGTATCTAAGCGAGTCGGCCTTCTTGTCGAGTGTGGTTGCAACACTTCCCTTCTGGTTTGTTGCTGATTGTTCGTCAGACAAAACATCCTTCCTTTCCGAAGTTGATTCCCTCCGCGTCTCATTAGATAAAGCATCCTTTGAATTGCTTCCGCCCCCCTTTTGTTGCGTCAGAGTTGTTTCGTCTTTTGCAACGCCTGATTCACTAGCGTGAAGAGTTCCTTCGGCCTGCTGGTTTGATGCGTCCTTCGAATTGTAAGTCCCGCTTGTTGTTGCCGCAGATTTGTTGCTGTTTGTAGCGCTTCCATTGCTTTGCGCCTGAGAGTTAGCCTGGGTCTGCTTGTTGGTTTCTCCTTGATTGCTGTAGCTGAAGCTTCCAGCATCGACGCTGGCCTGTGTTGTTTCGCGCACTGTAAAGAAGATGGCAATTTTCGACTTTGACCGGTTGACTTGAGCCTCTCCTCCTTGCAGTCCGTTTAGAACGTCGCGGAGAATGGCCAGATCCAGATTTCCGCTCACAAAGGCGGTAACAATCTTTTTGGGCGAGTTGGTATCGAATCGATATTCGAGGTTTCCCAAGACGTGTCTGGATTCATAATCGGCAATCTTTAAAAGACCAGCAGCCCGGTTATTAAATTGTTGCCTTAACGAATCGGACTCATTGGCCAAAGCTCTCCCAATGGCATCCTTGACGGCCTGCTCCTTGGATTGAATGACAGCGTCTGGTTCAGGATTTCCTGTTGCTATGTATAGCGCAGCCCCCTGTCCATTGATCTTTATCTGCTGCGAATAGCCAGTCAATGACGTGATTGCTAAAAGCAACAGGGAAAGGATAAGTTTTCTCATGGTTAAACGCGACTATTGTTGTTTGGAAAGAATGCTCCACGGTGCGCAATCCAGAAAAAAGCGCCGGATTTCGGATGGAATTATAATTTTTACTGGCTTGAGTTGATCGACAGTTTCGCCTGCGCAATGATCCTTGAGGATTTGCCTGGAGCCTTTATAGAACAGGGTGTTGATGGCGTCCGAATATGCGAGCCACGGTGTTTTCCGTGAAGACCCGGAGGGAATGAGGTTCTGCACATTGCCGTCGTGCTGAGTAGAGTAAATGACACGATCTCCGTGTTTGATGGTTATTCTTGAATAGGCGCAATTCTGAACAAGATTCCCTGCCGGTCCCGAGGTAGCCGTCACGGTTTTGAATGCTGGGATTACGAACTCGATCTCGTAGTCTGGTTTCTTAAGAACAAAGCTCATACCGGATGCTCCAGCCTCGCTTTCGCTCAGTGCAACCACTCGGTTCGCATCTGAAAGCTGCTCCCGCATGGCGCAAAACGAAACCTCATTGCCTCTGGAGAACGGCAGGAGCGGGATCCCCGAGCCTTCATAAAAATTGCCTGCCGCAACACCGGCAAAGTATTCCTCAACCCTGCTTTGCAGCCAGTCCGGGCAGATCGATTTTGCTTCGGGAAAGAGGGTGATATTTGTTACGGCTGCGGTCTTGATTCCCAAAAGCTCTGGCCCGTGTGATTGCGCTAGTTTGCAAAATTGTTTAACAAGTTCCTCTTGATACAGTTTTTTTAAGAGTTCAGTTTTCTTCTCAGGAGTGATGTTGTCAGCTTTTGAGACGTCGGTGCGAGTCACCCGTCCCGGCAATGAAATTACAACGGAACGATCAGCGAAATTGCACACGATCAAATCAAACCCGACCTCCGCGATCACCTTCTTGATCCCACCGATTTCGATACCATCCACATGTTCGTAATTGATTGCGCAAGCCATGACCAACGCCTCCCCCGTGGAAGCATCCGGCGTATAGTCGTCAGGTGCCACGACATCAATGATACGGCTGCCTTCGGGGTTGGCGTGGGCTCTTAGATCCCTCAAGAGGGCCTGGCTTAGGGTCGCATCTCCTTTATCGTTGAACTGCATTGCGAACCCTTTCCCAATAGGGAACAGCCGATCCGCATCAGAATATTTTCCGGAAAGCCAAATCCCAGAGTATTTGATGAGTCCAAACCGTTTCGGCTGCGCAGAGCTGATTTCGTTTTGATTCTGGTGTTGGAAAGCACCCCCGTCTTTCACATTAAAGGCCGAAGATGCATTCTGGGAATAGGCAGCCAAAGGCACGAGACTCAAAAATAGGAAACGAAACCGCAGGTATCCAACAATGAACCTTAATTTGCGGGGGTGGGATAAGAGTTGCAGTTTCATTAGTTCCTTTACATCAACTCCATGCTGGGATTTACAACCTGACTGAGAGAGAAGCGCCTCCCTCAGTCAGGCATTGAAAGCGTCCTGCGTATTAGAACGCAATGTTACTAAGTTTGGGTGTGGGCAGGGACTGCTTGGGAATGCTGATGTTGTAATTCTTGGCAAACTGCTGACAGATTCCTTCAAAATTGCGTTCCTCCGCCAAGAAATTTGGGACATCCTTAGCAAAAAAGAACATGGGGTCGAGGGTTGCGGTAAGCAATACCTTATCCATCGTTGATGCTTTACGCATGGCGTTTATGCCCACGACTGCTTGAACGCTCGCCTGCTCAGCAAGCTGCAATTCCAGGACATATGCCTCGTTTTTGATTCTGTGACCTTCAACAAACTTGGCCTTGCTTTGTAGGGTAACGCCCTTGGATGCACTCAGCTTGGAACGGACTTCCTTGATTAAGGGAGCCGATCGGGAAAGTGCCTTGCGGGTGTCATCCAAGGATGAACCGGCATTTAGCGCCTTGGATTCGGCCCGAAGTTTGGCGGCCTCAATTTTCATATCGATGGCCTCGGCAATCGTTGCATAACCCTCGATCATCTTGCGGGTGCCGGCAGTGAAATGGTGGGCAAGCACTTGTTGCTGCCGAACCAACTGCTGGACCTGGCTGCGGATCGGTTCCGGTAGTTTCGCTATGCGTTCCGGCGTGGCGAGGTTTTGGGTTACCATCGCGCAAGCTGGAAGGATGATCGCAATGGCGCTGGCCAAAAGTAGTGAGGTGAGGATGTTTTTCTTCATTTGGATTGTTTGAAATATGAGCCGACCAGACCAAATACGCGTCAATGCGGCAACAAGTCGAGAAACTTCTTCATGAAAATGTGGGATAATTGCACAATTGTAGGGACGGGTTTTGGGAAGGTCAAGCGTGCGAAAAGTGCACACTTCATCCTCACAACCGGCAGGCGAACGAAATGTAATCGGCCCGCGTATCCGAAAATTACGCAAAGCCTGCAAGCCACCTGTCTCTCAAGAAGACTTGGCTGCGCGTCTGGCCGTGAGGGGCGTATACTTTGACAGGTCGGCCATTTCCAGAATGGAGGCCGGGTTGAGATTTATTCGGGATTACGAAATTGTTGCCATAGCCAAAGCTCTCGGTGTGTCCATCGAATTACTTTTCGAAAGCGCGCGCCCTCAGAATCGCCACAGATAACCGCCTCTGCGACCTCTGCTGGCTCTGGGCCGCTGGGTCGAGACCAAGGCGGGAATCGCGCCCGTGTAGCCGCCTTGCTTAGTCGCATGCGCGATATTAAAGCAACGCCACCTTTGGCGAATTGTATCGTTAAGCGGAACTTTTCTGCTACAAATCGTCCGCTTCAACTTTTGCATCCTTCAGGATTTTTGAAAGCAGGCCGGGACCGATGACCTCTCCGGCATGGACAGGAGCAACCGTTCTTCGTCCGTCCGGATGGTGAAGGAAATGATGGCTGCCTCGAACTCGAATCACCTCAAAGCCGAGCTTGATGAGGCTGCGCGTCAGTTCCTTGCCACGGAGTCGTGGAAGCTTGGGCATGGCTAAACCAGAACACGTTGAACGCCAACGAATTCCACGCCAGTTTCAAATTCATCTTCGACTTCCAGGCAAAGCTCAATGGCTTCCTTGATGCGCTTCATGAGGGCATCCAGCGTCTTGGCCTGAGTGTGGCATCCGGGCAGGGATGGCACAGACGCGACAAAATAGCCTTCCGAATCCCGCTCGATCACCACGCTGAATTCTCTTTGGCGTTTCATGCTTGGAATTTACTGGATCGGTCGGGAAACGCAATTTTCTTATTCGAACGGAGAAAGGGCAGCTGTCGGTTCCTAACAGAGGCAGGGCCTATTGCCCCTAGGCTGTGTTCTGGCTCAGGCCTCGCCGAGATTTCGGCGCAAGAGATTCTCAATACCGGCAGGTTTGAGCAAAGTAATCGATTTGCCTGAAACCCTCAGCAATCCGTCATCGCGGAATTTCGCAAGGGTCCGCGAAAGGGTTTCGCTGGTCGTACCGAGTTCTGCTGCGAGCACGCGCTTGGTGCCGTCCAGTTGAATGAGCTCGCTGGCGGTTCCCGGAGGTTTTTTGCGACGCTTCAAGAGCCAGTTGGCCAGTCGCGTCTCCACGTCCTTTAACGTCATATCGTCGAGAAGACCGACGATCACCCGCAAATGCAGGCTCATCGAAGCGAGCATCCGCAACGCCAGTTCCGGTCGTTTGCGCAGAAGTTCTACAAAGTCGGCCTTTGGCACCAGCAATACATTGGACGGTTCGGTTGCGCGGGCGTCAGCCGGGTAACCTTCCTGGCTGGCGACGGCAGCCTCGGCGAACGATTGCCCGGCTCGAAACACGCTGATCACCTGTTCCCGGCCTGCCGGGCTGACTCTATGCACGTTGATTGCCCCGTTCCTCACCACATAAAAACCTTCCGCCGGCGCGCCTTCGTGAAAAAGGTAATCGCCCTTTTCCAAGGACTTGAGCACGACAAAGGAAGCGATGCTTTCCAGATCCTCCGCCGAGACGCCTCCAAACAACTGGCACGCACGCAGCGAGTTGGTGATCGCAGGCAATCGAGAGACGTTGCAGTTCTGGCGCATTTGTCCCCTCCTATTTCGCCGCCGTCGCCGCTGGTCTCGGCGAGGGTTTGCCGCGCTTATAGGCGACCACGACAAAGCCGATGCCGAGCAGGATCATGAAGAGCGAGAGAAACTGGCCCCGGGTCAGTTCGATACCAAAGAGCATGGCGGTCGCGGCGTCGGGCTCGCGGAACATTTCGCCGAAGATGCGGACGCAGGCATACAAGATGAAAAATGTGCCGGTGACCACCCCTTCGGGCACCCGCGTTTTGGTTCGCAGCAGCCAGAGCGACACAAACAAGAAGAGGCCCTCCAATCCCGCCTCGTAAAGTTGCGAGGGATGGCGCGGATTCAAAATCTCCGAGAGCGCTTGCCTTACAGGTTCGCTCTTCTGGGTCGCGTCCACGATGGCTTCCGGCGTGATCAGTTTGGGGTCGATCGCGCTACACGCCTCGACCGCTTTTTTCGCCAGTCCGTCGTCCTGATAAAGCTCCTTCGGAAATTGAATGGCCCAAGGCACCTGGGTGATCCGGCCGAACAATTCGCCGTTGATGAAGTTTGCGATGCGCCCGAAGAAGACGCCAATGGTCGCCACGACAGTGATGTTGTCGCCGAGGCCCAGCATCGAGACCTTATGCCTCCGGGAATACCAGAGGAGGTAGAATACAATCCCCAGCACGCCGCCGTGGCTGGCCATGCCGCCTTCCCATACGCGGAAGATCCGGAGCGGATCGTGGAGCACGCCATCGAAATCGTAGAAAAGCGCGTAGCCAAGCCGGCCACCTACCAGCACCCCCCAAAGGCACGCCCCGGTGATGAAGTCGGCCACTTTGGAAACCGGCAGTTCGGAGTAGCCGTGCCGCGCCAGCCAGGCAAACAACTGGTAGCCGAAGATGAATCCGAGGACGTAAGCCGTCCCATACCAGCGGATGCCCACCCCGTGCCAAAACTCCACGATGAACGGACTGAAATGATGAACGTAGTAGGCAGGCATGGATGAATGGATGAATGGATGAATGGATGTAGTTTTTCAGAACCGACGGGTTCCGAAAAGGGAGATTTTCTGGACGACTCCAACGGCGGCGAAGTGCAATTTCGGGACAGGGTAAATTGCCTTCGAGCGGTTTGCGAATCCGGAGATTATCGCCTTCGGCGTTCCGCGTTGTGGCTTCGCTTTGGAAAGGGCATCCTCGGTCCGGGATTCATATTTTCACCGCTTAGGCATTGATCATTAACCCACTTCGGCATTGTACCCCGGCGGCGACAGCCAAAGCGTGTTTGGCGGTCGAAACGAGCGAAGTGCAACTTCGCGGGCAGGTATGTTCCCAAATGCAACTTGGGAACAAGGGTTGGCGTGAACTTATGCCCCTCTCTCCGCGTCACCGCGTCTTCCCTTCTCCACGCCTTCAGCCAGATACCGCACGACCTCCTCGTCCGAGACCTGCTCGAAGCGCGAATAAAACTGTCCCACGGCAGCAAAATTCGGGGAGGCATCCAGGATAATCACCCGGTCCGCGGCGGCCCTCAATCGGGGCATGATATCGAGGGGCGCGACCGGCGCGGCAAAGATCCTTTGAGACGCACCCGCACGCTTTAAAGACGAGAGTGCCGAAAACGCGGTGGCTCCAGTGGCCACGCCGTCGTCGACGAGCACGACGTTTTTCCCCTCCACCACCACGGGTTGATCGTGCCCCCGGAATGCCAGCATCCGCTGCCGGAGCGCCTGCTGCTGAGCGGCGATTTCCCTTTGAATGTAGTCCGCCCCAACTCCAAGCGCTTGGATAGTGTTACGATCGAGCAATACTTCGCCATGCACAGAAACCGACCCGATGGCGAACTCGGGGTTGGCAGGAGCCCCCAGTTTGTGGGCCAGCCACACGTCCAGCGGAGCGTGCAGTTCCCGGGCGATTTCCGCCCCGACGACCACTCCACCGCGCGGGATTGCCAGCACGAGCACATCTTCAGCGCCCTCCAGCCACGGATCTTGCTCCTTTATGGCTCGAGCAAGCAACTGTCCCGCTTCAACTCGATCCGCAAATAACATCGCTAAAGATAGTTTCGGGGCCGGGTTGCCTTTTGGCAGTGGGCTGAAATTGCCCCCACCCTGCCGGGGTGGCGTTTCGATTGAGAGGAAGGCCGGAGATCGTCAGATTTGCCTTTTCTGGGGGCACAGACCTGCTTTGATGAACGCGAAAATATTATTTCAACATGAAAATCTTCGTTACTGGCGGCGCAGGCTATATCGGAAGTATCTGTGTGGAACAACTGCTCAATCTCGGGCATGAAGTCACGGTCTTCGACAACCTGACGGAAGGCCACGCCAAGGCGGTCGATCCCCGCGCCAAACTGATCACTGGGGATTTGCAGCAACCGGAGCAGATCGCAGCGGCTCTTCTCGAAGTGAAGCCGGAAGCGGTGATGCACTTCGCCGCTAACGCGCTGGTGGGCGAGTCGATGGTGAATCCCTCCAAGTATTTCCGCAACAACGTCTATGGCGGCATCAATCTCCTTGATGGCATGGTCGCCGCCGGCGTGAAGAAGTTTGTCTTTTCCTCGACCTGCGCCACGTTCGGCCCACCGGAACGCAATCCCATCGACGAGACGCTGCCCCAGCGCCCGATCAACCCCTACGGCGAGTCGAAGCTCATTTTCGAAAAAATCCTGCGCTGGTATGATGAAATCCACGGGATCAAGTTCGTCGCGCTCCGCTATTTCAATGCGGCGGGAGCCACCGAGCAGTATGGGGAAGATCACCGGATCGAATCCCATCTCATTCCGAACATTCTTAAAGTCGCGCTCGGGCAGAAGAGCCATGTGGAGATTTTCGGCACCGATTACGAAACTCCGGACGGCACCTGCATCCGCGATTACATCCACATCGTCGATCTCGCCCAGGCCCACATCCTGGCGCTTGGCGTGGCGGAAAGCGGCTACTATAACCTCGGCACCGGCGGCGGAACCAGTGTGCGCGAAGTGATCGCCACCTGCGAAAAGGTCACCGGCAAGAGCATCCCGGTGATCGAAAAACCGCGCCGCGCCGGCGATCCCCCGCTGTTGATCGCGGCGTCGGACAAGATCAAGAGCCAGTTAGGCTGGGCGCCGAAATACCAGTCGATCGAGAAAATCGTCGAGAGCGCCTGGGCCTGGCATGTAAAGAACCCCGGCGGCTACGGGGACTAGGAAGAGATGGGACTTATGGGACGGATGGGACAGATGGGACCTATATAAGCCCCATCCGTCCCATCTGTCCCATCTGTCCCATTTCAGCAGGCCACGCCCCGCCGATAGATCTCGATCTGCTCTGAGATATACGCCTCCCGGCTAAACCGTTCCCGGCCAGCGAGAGCCGCCGCTGAAAGCCGGCGGCGCAGCTCGGCGTCCTCTGCGAGTTGCGCCATGGCGGCCACCAGGCTCTCGACCGAGAACTCCCGGATCGCCAGACCGTCGATCTGGTCTCGCACCACGTCGCGGCATCCCCTGGCATCCCGCGTGATCACCGGCACTCCCATGGCCAGCGCTTCCATGAGGCACACCGGCATCCCTTCGCGTTCGCTGGGAAACACCACTGCGTCGGCGATGGGCAGGTAATTCTGCACTTGGCTCTGATACCCGGCCTGGATGACCTGAGGCGAGTTCGCAAGCTCGGCTTCCTCTTCCGGAGTAAGCCCGGTGGGATGCAATGCATCCCGAACGCCGATAAGCAAAAGTCGCACCTCGGGATGGCTCCCGGCCAGTTTCAAAAACGCTTTGACAACCCCGGCAAAGCCTTTGAAATGCACAAAACGCCCGACAAAAGCGAAGACGCAATGCTCTGGGGTAAACCCATACTCCGCGCGCAATGAGGACCGCGCCGCTTCGGAAATCGCCGCCGGATCGAACCGGTCCAGTTCACATCCGATCCCGCATGAATTCTGGGTATGCACCGTCGCCCTTGGGGCTGCGGCACTGAGACATTCTTTGTCGTCCTCGCTCAGGACCCAAACGGCATCCATTTTACCAGCGGCCCATGTCTCGGCTCGCTTAACCAGAGAGCTTTTCCAACCGCTGGTGAGCGCGAAATGAACGCCGTGAAACGTGCCATAAGTTACAGGCCAGTTTTTTGTGCGGGCGATCGCGGTGGTGAAAATCGCGGCCGAGAAATGCGCGTGAACGAGGTCTGGTCGAACCTGTTCGACCACGCGGTTGAGTTCGCGCGCAGACGCCAGATGCGCGACTGGATTCATGCCGCGCGGAAAATCGATCGGATGTAAGCAGCCGGGAAGTTCCGGCGGGATCTCGCATGGCCCTGCTCCGTCCATTGAACAGGCGAGATGAACTTCCACCCCTTTTCTTTCCAGAGTTGCGCCCAAGCCCGTCAGAAACGCCACATAGCTGACGATGTTCGGAACGACGATGAGGATTTTCAAGGCGCCCTCCTTGCTTCTCTTCCGTTGACGCACTGATCGTAGAGTTCAATCGTTTGCTCCACCATTCGCTGAATGGTGAACTCGCGGAGCACCCGCTGCCGGCCCGCGTCGCCCAACAGGGTCCGCAATGACGTGTCACACAGTTTGCATAAGGCCGAGGCGAGTGCCTCCGGCGTATGCGGGTTGATCAGCAATCCGGTTTCGCCATCGACCACGATTTCGGGGATGGCGCTGACTCGGGTGGCAACCACCGGCAAGCGGGAGATCATCGCCTCAAGTAATACCAGGCCAAATCCTTCGTAGTGCGAAGTCAGCGCGAACACGTCGAACGCGCTCATCACCTCCGGGATGTCCTCCCGGAACCCCGCCCACACTATCCGATCCGCAATTCCGATTTCTTCCGCCAGCCGCTTCAACTCCGCCTCAAGTTCCCCGATACCGACCATGACCAGCTTCGCGTGTTCAATTTGCGAGGCAAAGAGAGCAAAGCCGCGGATTAAGGTCGGGAGATCTTTTTGCGGCACGAGGCGACCCGTAAACCCAATGGCCAGCGTGCCCTCTGGAATGCCCCATTCGGTTCGAATTCCTTCCCGTTTCGCGCATGAGCTTTTCGCGAAATGTTCATCGATGCCGTAATAGATAAGTCGGAGCTTTTCCGGGGCGAGACCGAGTCCCGGACCGGCCATGAATCGGTTTACCGCCTGCGAAATGCAAATCACGCGGGCAGAACGGCGCGCCACCCAGCGTCCCATGAAGCGCTCGCCGGGCCCGCGGTAGAACCCTTCGTCATTGTGCTTGCTGATGACGAACGGCACGGACCAACGCCACGTGCCAAGCAAGGCCAGTCGGGTATAGAGTTCAGCCGGCGGAAGATGTGCGTGAATAAGATCGAAATCCGATCCGCGAATGACCCGCATGAGCTTGGAGAGAGGCGCCAACTGCCCATAATACCTGAGCCCGAGATCATGCACCTCCACGCCCAATTCCCGGTAGGTATCGGCCCAGTAGCCTCCCCCTCGCAAATAGGCAACGCTCACATCCAATCCGCTAGAGCGCTGTCCTCTGGCCAGTTCGAGCAGGTGGTTTTCAGCCCCGCCGCGATTGATCGTCGTAATGACGTGCAGGATTTTCATACTTAAAAAAAATCATTCTCGCGCAGAGGCGAGGAGACGCAGAGAGTCTGGTTTTGGAAAAATCTCTGCGCCTCAGCGCCTCTGCGCGAGTCCTCCTTGCCGGATTTAGGATCATAAGGTCGCCGCTTGCGGGACTCCGGTTTCGGTCGACGCTTTTTTGGGCACTCGCTGTTCGATCGCGATGGCTATCCCGAGGAGAATCCAGAGGATGCGCGAGAAGTAGGAAGAGGGCACGAGCCAGACCGCCGCTTGATTTCCAAACACCTGGGTAATAAGCCAGATGAACGCACCGAGATAGAACGTCTTCAGGAACGGGTCCTCCCAGCGCGTTGCGATCGACCAGAACAAGCGCGCTGCGGCAAACATTAGAAACAGGTAGGCAGCCAATCCCGCAATCCCGCTGTCGGTGAGAATCTGGAGCAACTGGTTATTGGTATTCGCAGTGGCGCCATCCTGACGGTTCAAATTGAAATACTCCCCGCCCCCATAGTGCTCCAGCGCCGACTGAAACCCCATGTAGCCGACACCGAGCACGGGATTGTCGGCGATAATCCGCCCGGCCATGGTCGCAGACGCCATGCGCTGGATGCCGCTTGAGGCCGCGCTACCGGAACTCAACCGATTCCTTAAGGGACCCGTCATCGGCCCAACGAAGAGCACCCCGAAAATAATCACGGCGGTTCCGACCAGAGGCAAAGCCCACAGATTTCGCCGGATCGACTCTTTGAAGAGAGCCGATCTCATCGCGAACGGGAGAAAGAATAGCGTTCCCATGAAGGTTATAAAAACCGCGTTCAGCCCGAGGGTGAGCAAAATTCCCCCACAGAACAGAGCCGCGCCAACCCACCTTCCGAAGCAGAGCGAGGTCACATAGCCGAGCAGGAGGATGGTCCCGATCGAATCGCCCACCGGCCCGAAAAACCGTGGCGGCTTGCGCTCAAGCCCCTGGACCTCGCCAATCGTGATTCCGTGGTTCACGCCGAAAAAATCGATAAACTGAATCAAGGCCAGCGCGATGAGCAATCCGAGCACGATCCAGACGCAAGTCCTGGCCTCAGCTTCGGTTCGAATGAACTGGGCAATGATCGGTAGGATCATAATTTCAGAACTGAAGCGCATCAGGGAAGTCAGCCCACGCATCAGTTGGGCATCGCCAAGCTTGAGCCCGGCAGCAAGGGACGCCGTCAGGTTCACTGCCAGGAAAATGCAGATCGCCGAATAGAGGAGCCTGTCATACGGCATCTCCCTTTCCCGGAGCACCCGCAATATGAACTTTCCAAAGAGGATCATGGTCATCAAATCCATCCCTCGGATATTCATCAACCCTGCCGAAGCCAGCGCTTCATCCGGGGGGACTCCCATATTGAACAGAACCCACAACGCCGGCATTCCTGCGGCTGCGTAGCGGCCCGGAAGCAGGAGGCCAACCAGGATCAAGACGATGTAAATGGTTACGATCATAAGCTCGCAATGTGAGGAGTAGGTAATATCCGGCCCAGGAATTTGATTCGCGTGCCGAGGATGCGTTGGGCAATCCGCAACATGTCGGGATCGCGGAAAATCAAACAACGCAAGCCGGCGTAAAACAGCCCCGCAAAAAGCGCCCCCTCTATCAGCAAGCGCGGCAGCGGCGGGAGCGGCAGCCCCCATCCCGCTGCGTAAGCAAAGGCGCACCCCCCCAATCCAATGGCAGCGCCCTGCCAGGGAATGCGAAAGGTCTGCGGCGGAACCAAGGGAAGCAGCGCCACCAGATTTAGCGCAGCCACGCAGGCGCGCACGCAGCCCACAGCGGCGATGACGATTTCGATCCGCTGGTTATAGATCAAGACCAGGGTGGCGAGCGTGGCGACTGCCTGTAAAACATTGACGCTCATTAATTGCCGGTACCGCGCATTGCGCAATAGCGCCGGTGAACAGCACCCGCGAATCCAGTTCTCGAACGCGGTGGGAATCAGCAACAGGATCGCGATCACAACCGCCCCGCTGTACCGGCCGCCATACACAGTCGGGATGAACCAAGGAAAGATCAGCAGGCCCGCCGCGACGCTGAAACTATAGAGCAGGCTTGAGAATTTCACCACCCTGGCAATGGCCAGCCCCTGGGCTGCCGGATCGTCATTAGTCTGGCTAAAATAGGGCGCAACCAGGTTTCCCATCGGCATCACGGTGAGGCTGACGAGTTTGCCGACCAAATCGATGGCCAGGGCCAGCAACGCAATGAGTGCGGCTGGATGGCGCGGCGCCAGGACCAGCATCAATACCGTCCCGCTTCCGAGCATGGCGCAGGTCTTGTCGAATATAGTCAGCAATCCGAATGCCTGGGCCCGATTTACAAATGCTTTGGAAATCGGCTTGCGCTCGGCTCCGATATGCTGCCAAAGCCGGAAATTCACCCAGCCCGCTTCCACCACGGCAAGCACCAGCACAGCGGAGACCAGCCAAACCAAGCCGCCGCCCGCAAGCGCGATTGCCGCAAGCGACACCGCCTTTAGGACGACAAAGCCTTGCTGGATCAGCAGGGCGGTCTTCGTTTCAAAAAGTGCCAGCAGGCCGTAATAAGCGAGCAGGCGAACCAATCCCGCCGCGACGATTGCCGCCACGCATACAAAGATCCAGGGTTGCGCCGCCAGGCCGGAAAACTGCGTCGAACGGGCATACATCGGGCCAAAAACAATCAGCGCCACTCCGCACGCGAACGCCGCGAGCCATCGCCTGAACAGCATCCGCCGGAAAAAGGTCCCACGAGCATGCGCCCTCTCCGCTTCGCTCATATAGCGCGTGAGCCCACTGTTGGCACCGGCCTCAAAAACCAGAGTGGCCAAAGTCACGATTCCTATCACGGCTGAATATTCCGCGAAGAGAGCCGGAGCCATCGTTCGGACCAGCACGACGGTGGCTGCAAATGAGATGACCAGTCCCGCGGCATTCAGCCACAGGTTTGCATGCAACGCCCGGATGATTTTGTGTGAACTC
>SESF01001529.1_pt1 | contig 20585 bp, 14 predicted proteins | sample 3171521 | NCBI WGS metagenome assembly SESF01 (sample SAMN10866945, study PRJNA518727) | freshwater metagenome | biome: subpolar coniferous forest; feature: holomictic lake; material: water; isolation source: holomictic Lake 227, 6 m and 8 m depth | place: Canada: near Kenora, Ontario | collected...
AACCCAAAAACGCTCTAGCGACCTGTTGAAAAATCTTTGTGGGGCCGCCATGACCGATGAAGTTTATGTGCGAGCAATGGCTGCAAATGACCCGCCTTGCCATCGCGGAAGACTATTACCTTGTAACAAGGAAAATGGCGCATTGGGCGCTGGATTTTTGGTTCAGGGCAAGGCGAAATACCCTAACGGAAGAAGTAATAGAGGCCGCACATCGCCACGAATACCAAGGCAGCCAAAACCTTGTAGTTGGCCAGGCCGGGCCAACCGGGAGACTGTAAGGCGTCCAATGGATGTTCCCAATAAAGCTTTTCGGGATCTTCCGCTGGCTGCTTGGGGCGGATCAACGTCAGCACCACTTGCAACACAATGCAAAAGCAGAGCATGTAAAACGCCATGAGCATGAAGGGAGTTTTATAGAAGAACGGCGGAATCCAGCCGAACTCGGCCGGTTTCCAGACATAAAGCGTCTTGATGGCAAAAATCAGCGTGCCGGTCAACGATCCGATCCACATCGTCCATTTGGCACTAAATGCCGAGGCCCTGGGCCAGAATACCCCCACCGCGAATACGCATGAAATCGGCGGGGCGATGTGGGCAATGATATCGTTGATGCCGGCGAAGATGCTCTTGTAGTTATCGAGCAACGGCACCAAGGCAATCCCCAACAGGAACGCGCCCAGTGAGGCCATTCGCCCGATAAATACCAGCTTGCGCCCAGGGGTTTCCGGGCGAAACCGGCGGTAAAGATCATAGCTAAACAACGTGGCAATGGAATTGGAGGCGCTAGCCAGATTCCCCATCAAGGCGGCCATGAGGGCGGCCGCCATCACGCCGAACAATCCGACTGGCATCAGATTTCGAATCATCAATCCATAGGTTTCCTTGGATGACATCACTGTCACATTGGCCGGCAACACGAGATTCTTTGCATCCATCCCGGTCATCAGCGTCATCGCTTTGCCGCCATTGCTCAGGCTCTTAGTCAAATCCAATGGCGACTCGCCTTCCGTATAGACGAGATGCTCGATTTTTCCTCCCATCTCCGCGCCGGACATCTCCATTTCGTAGTTTCTTTTTGGACCTTGCGCTGTTTGGATCATTGCGCTGTCGCTGCGCACGCGGAGTTGTGTGATCCCGTCGATTTTGCCGCCCTGGATCATCGCGAGAAACATCAGGCCAGGCAAGATAAAGACGAACACGGGAAACACCTTGATCAATCCGCAAAACAGCGGGCCGATGCGGGCGTGATTTTCATCCTTTGCCCCGAGAACGCGCTGAACGATGGTCTGGTCCGCGCACCAGTACCAGATGCACAAGGCCGGGTAGCCCAGTGCGACTGCATACCACGGCATGGAGGGTTCTTCTGTCGCGGTGCGCAGCATAGACATTTTGACCAACTCGTGGCTCGCCTCTAGCTGCGAGAGCATGCCTCCCCATCCGCCCACTTTCGCATAAGCAAGCGCGGTAATGATCAGGGAACCGGTCAGCAAAATCACCGCTTGGATCGTCTCGGTCAGCACCACGGCGGAAAGGCCACCCAAGATGGTGTAAACCGCCGTCAATGAAGTCAGCGTGATGATGCACACCCATTTGTCGATGCCAAAAACCCCGTGCAACACGAGCCAGCCGGTGGAAAGCGGGAAGGCGATGTTAAAAATGATTGCCGTGAGCATCGAAACCCCCGCCAACCAATCCCGGCACTCCGAACAATAGCGCTTTTCCAAAAAGTCCGGCAGCGTGGAAATCTTCGCCCGCATGTAGAAGGGCACAAAGAAAAGGCTTAGGGCAATGAGTGCGAAAGCTGCGAGCCACTCGAAATTACCCATCATTAGGCCGGAGTCATAACCGGCCTGCGCAAGACTTACCAAATGAAGGCACGAAATATTGGTGGCAAACAGGGCCAGCCCGATCGCCCCCCAACTCAGCGTATTTCCAGCTAGAAAGTAGCTACCGGCATCGCCTCCCTTGCGTTTCTTGAGTCCGACATATACGCCGGCCCCGACAATGCCGCCTAGATAGAGAACAATGATGATCCAATCGATGATGCTTATTTTACTCATTCGTGATTATTGGTTTTAGCTGGAAAATCCACACAATGCGCCGCGCCTGCTGAACTCGTGCACAGCGACGATATTCTGCGGCGGCACGTCCGTGAGGATGTTGTGGATGGGGTTAAAATAAACCCGCCGCCGGGAGCGATGACGTCGCAGCCGAAATCTTTTTTAAGTCGCTCGGATTCCATTTGATAACAAGCGGTCTGGACGGGATTGATCACATCGAAACCCGCCCCGATACAATGCGGCATAAGCGAGTAGACCGACCCGCACGAGGGCAGGACGGTTTGCATTGTCGAGTGCTTGTGAACATAGTCGCAAAGTGGCGCGGTTTGAAGAAGCTGACGCAGGTGGCCGGCGACATGAAAGGGTGGCCGGTGCCCAGGCACGAGGCGTCGCCGAACCAGATACCGACTACCATGTCTCCCAGCGCCTTGCAAACGTTTTCGAGCATCTTGAGGTGAATTTCCAGCGAAAAACATGAGGCACCCACACCTCACAATTTTTAAAAACTCCGGCAAATTTTCCCGCGGGACGCAATGACTATTTATTCAGCGATCCTTTAGGGACACGGCGCAGCCCACGAGAGTTTGATCCATAGCTGGGATGCCACGTGTTGCGGCTCCTTAAAATTCTTGACGAAACTAGAGCGTTGTAGGAGCATCACCCGAAAGCGTACGTATCCACTTGCCCCTCTTATGAATAAAAAAGTCATTCATGCTCTGCTTTTGTTTGATCCTGCTTCCCGGTCCCGCATGCACTAACTTGTTTCAAGGCCAACAAACGTGCTTCTGCGAATGAAATGAAGTTCTGGCCGTTTTTAGGCAAAATGGAAAAAGGCTGGATTATGCAACTGCACGATCATAGGGGGGCGCAGAGCAGCGAGATCATGGTGCCGTGCGGAGCACTCCCCGCCGATAAGGCCTTGATGATGCGGCTATTCCGCAGCCCTGCTCGGAGGATAGAGCCGCTCACCTTTAGGAATCGTTGATCCAATCAACATGGGACAGATGCGAGGCAAGTTTTGTTGGCTGGTGACACCGGGAACAGCGGCAATATCAGAAAATATTGACGCTGCGAGCGGTGGCGGCAGATGGCAAAAATCGCTCTGCAAACGGTCTATCGTTCATTATTTCAACAGCCTGTCAGGAAAAGAAAGAGCGGAGGAAAGCTGAAAGTTTTTGGTGTAGCCCGCAGACTGCAAGCTAGAGCGAGGTCATAAAATTCCAAATCTGAACTTAAAAAACCCATGCACATTGGAAACTTAAATAAATTTTTCCTTCTGGCGCTGGCTGGCTGCTTCAGCCTTTGCATCTCCCGGGCCTGCGCAAATGCCCCGACCATTCATTTTTCGGTAAACGAAAAGACTGGCGCCATTGTCCTCAAGGATCTTCGCAACGGGCGGACATGGGAACAGGTGCTTCTGGCCGATCAACCCGCCCAACGCTTGATCTCCTACGATGCAAAAAGCGGGATTGCAGAGTTGGAATGCAAAATGTCTGGCATACTGCGGACCGGCAAAAAACAGGAGGAGCCCGTCCGGGTCACGGCGAAACTCGATCCCGTCCGGCCGGAAGTTGAGCTTACATTCATCTTCTCTGGAACCGGGGAATGGCGGCAGGCCGACTATCCTTATGCTTTCACCATGGAGGAGGAGGATGCCTGCAACCTTTATCCGCACGGCGAAGGGATGCTGGTGCCCGTGAAAAGGAGCAACCCGGACTGGATCCCGATCATGAGTGATCTGTACTATGGCGGCATTCATTCGTTCATGGCTTGTTTCGGGGTTCTTGAGCCGAAAAGCGGCATCGGCATTTTCACTCTGCTGCCGAGCATTGAGTCGACCATGGTAACATGGAGCGAATCAGCCGGAGGCCGGACGGTGGCTGAGTTTGGGTGGCGCCCTAACAAAAACGTCTTCGACCGCCCCTACAAGATGATCGTGAGCCTGTATGACAAGGGCGGCTATGTGGCCATGGCCAAGCGATACCGCGAATGGTTTGCCGATAATGGCATGCGCCGAAGCCTGGACGAGAAAGCCAGGCAGAATCCCGATATTAACCAATTGGCAGGAACGACGGTTTTTTGGGGGATCACTCAAAAGACCGCCGAGTTACGCGAAATGGCCGACTTGCTCAAGTCGAACGGAGTCGATCGCTGCCTCTTTGCCATGCCGGGCATATTTTCGCCCCAGCACCACTATGCCGATAAGGCCGACCTGGCGGCCACCATTGAGCACGTTAACAAGCTCGGTTATTTGAGCTATCGGTATGACCAGTTCCGCGACGCCTTCAGGGCAGATCCCAACATCGGCGCTCACCTTCAACTCAACACCGATGCATGGCCGGAAATGATCACCATCCAGGAAAGCGGGAAAATGGTGCAGGCATTCGGCCCCGATAGTGGCGTGATCTGTCCGCAGTTTTTCCTTTCCCTGGCGAAAAAACATCTGCCAGCCACCTTTGCGGAGTTTCCTTATAAGGCATGGTACCTAGACTGCATTGGCTCGGTCAGTTTCAATTTCGAAGGGGAATGCTGGTGCAAAGAGCATCCGGCGGACAACTTCGATGCAAGACGCGAGCGGCTCAAGCTGATGGAGTATGTCACAAGCCTTGGCAAGCTGACCTCCACCGAATGCGGCCTCGACTATTTGATCCCGTATGTGAGCTGGTATGAGGGGGGCACCAGCCTTGTTGCCTATGTTGAGAAATTCCCCCCGGGAGTGGCGGCCGCTGGGGGGGCAATGGATGATGCCGATCTCTGGAAACGTGTGGCAAAAGCCGCGCCGACTGAGAAAGTGCCATGGACGGTCAACCTGAGCACAAAATATCGCATTCCCTTCTGGTCGCTAGCCCATCACGATGAAGCCGTCATGACGTGGCGATGTGAGGATGGAATGCATCAGCAGCCCGCCTATTGGGCCCGGAAAAATCTCTGGAGCGCCCTCTACGCCGCTGCGCCAATGTACCGCCCCTACACTTTAAATGTGCGACAATTCGCGGCTGAGATCGGGCGAACCTCCAAATACATTGGGCATGTGACTAGCCGGGTCGGCATGAAGGCTATGACTGATCACCGTTTCCTCACCGCTGATCGCGACGTACAGGAAACCTGTTTTGAGGGCGGCTTTGGCGTCATCGCCAACTTCGGGGAGTCTGCTTATAAGATCTCCTCCGGCCCGGAGATCCCGCCTGGGGAATATGTGGCCTACGCGGAAGCAGCCGGCAAACGCAATTACCTGCCCCCTCCCTGTCCTAACGTTTTTTCAAAGTGAAAACATCTCTACCTCCACAAATGTCACAGGCAATCTTTCTCGAACCTCTAAAATGTCGAATCCAGCGCTCAGCAGCCGATACATCATTTAGTCAATGGCAAGAGCCGCCAACCGGCGGATGGCAACTCCCCCCTGGTTCCCGGCTTTATATTGATTTTGGGCAGAAAAGGGTGGGCCGCCTGCACATCCTTGCTCTTGCAGACCGGGATGCGGAACTCCCCTGCTACGCCTATCCGCACCCGGCTGCCGAAAGAGCCGTCGAATTTTCCTCGAAACATTACAAACACCCGGATTTTCCGCTTTCCTGGGGAACGATTATTTCCCCCCCCATGGAAGTCCGGCTGCCTCGTGGCACAAACACGTGGACCGATTGTCACACCCGTGCCTTTCGGTATTTGCGCATTGATGCGTCCGTGGATATCCACGTGCTGGCAATTAAGCTGGAGCAATCCGCATGGCCCGGAAAAACGGAAGGCGAATTTAGCTGTTCCGATAAGGATGTCACGCGCGCATGGGAAATGGGCTGCCAGACCGTGCAGCTTTGCACCCAACCCGCTCTGCATTCACAGCATCCCATCGGCGAGGTTGGCCAATGGGTCATCTGGGACGGCTGCCGCCGTGACCGCGAAATCTGGGTGGGCGACCTGCGCCCGGCCGCGCTGGCCCATTACGCTCTCAGCTCCGATCATACACCGATCCGGAACTCCCTGAAATTGGCGGCTGACGCCGTTCTGGAAGATGGCCTGATTCCCGGCAGCGTATCCAGCCGTCAAGTCTTCTATGAATACGCGCTCTGGTGGATTGTGACTTTGTGGGAATACGTGCTCCACAGCGGCGAGGTAAACTTTGCCAAGGAGTTGATGCCTGTGCTTGAACGCCTGATGGAGTGGGTGGAGGGGCATGTGCGGAAGGGCGGCGGGCTTTTTAATGTCACCAATTCCTGGAGCTATACGCTCCCAAGAACTGGCCCGCTCTGTGGCCCAAACGCAGCGCTCTGCGCTGCCTACCGTGCGGCCGCCGACCTCCACGACGCCTGCGGCGCCTCTGGCGCAAAATATCGGATCCTTGCCGAATCGCACAAACAACGCATCCTGGAAAAATTTTACGACTCAAAGAACCATATTTTCCGCGATACGCCGGACAATCCCTCCGACACCCGCACTTGGGAAGACAACAACGCCCATGCGATTCTCATGGATATCGCACCGCCGGAGGATCGCCTCGCCATTCTCTCCGGGCTCAAAGCGCGTCTTTGGAGCCCAAACGGATCGGCGACCTGCGCCCCGATTTTTCCTGAGCAGGAGTTGGGAAACATTTGTCCATGGGCGCACAACGGAACGATCTGGCCGTTTGCCAATGCGTACGAAGTGGGGGCATGGATGAAATGCGGCAAGGTAGCCGAGGGGCTCGAATTGCTCAAGCGTTTCACCAGCGCGTGCGCTACGGCAGGAACCGAAACAATCTGGGAGATGATCTATCCCGACGGGACGATTCCCGAAAGTCCTGATGGGCGCTATCTCTTGAGCCTATGCCATGCATGGGGAGCCACGGGCAACCATTACCTCCACCGGCATGTGCTCGGGGTGCGCCCTGCCGCTCCGGGGTGGACTGAAGTGATTCTCGAGCCGAACCTCGGAAACTTGGACTGGGCAACAGGAACCGTTCCCACCCCCCTGGGGCCGATCCGAGTGGAATTGTGCCGTAGCGGCAAAACGTCGAGCTACAAGCGCCTCGAAATCCCGAGAGGAATGAGAATCAAGCAAGTCCCTGAGAACGATTGTATTGAATTTATTAAAAACTGAGTTATAAACCGCCGGTTCAGGATATGTGCACGTTCGAATCAATGAAAACGCTTCACTCCCCCTCAAGGGCAGCACTTTTCAACCGCCGTTTACAATAATTCGAATTTCAAATATATCCCCAATTTCCAAGACCCACCACCTCCTATGCCCACCAACATCCATTTGTCGGCTGTCGATTACTCAGTCCTAGTCCTGTATTGCCTTTTTGTCGTCGGGATCGGGTTTGCCTTGAAACGCTACATGAAGACCTCGGCGGATTTCTTCATGTCCGGCCGCAGCATCCCGGCTTGGGTTACGGGCCTCGCCTTCCTTTCGGCAAATCTCGGGGCCTTGGAGCTTGTTGGCATGGCGGCCAGCGGCGCCAAGTATGGCATCGCCACCGCACACTTCTATTGGCTTGGCGCGATCCCGGCGATGGTGTTCCTGGCTGTCTTTATGATGCCGTTTTATTACGGCTCCAAAGCCCGCTCGGTGCCGGAGTATTTGAAACTGCGGTTTGACGAGCGCATCCGCTGCTTCAACTCGCTGTCGTTCGCGGTGATGACGGTGTTCGCCTCCGGCATTTCCATGAATGCGCTGGCCAAGCTGCTCAACCAGCTTCTCGGCTGGAATTACGATTACAGCCTCTGGATCTGCTCGGCCGTGGTGCTCGCCTATGTTCTCAAAGGGGGCCTCACCTCGGCCATCTACACCGAGGTATTGCAGTTTTTCATGATCGTGCTGGGATTCGCCCCGGTCGTCTATCTCGGGCTCAAAGACGTCGGCGGCTGGAAGACTTTGAATGCGACACTCGCCCATGTGGCGATGGAACCGGCCAAGCTCGACATCACCAGCAAGGTCTATGCGAGCGATGCTTGGACAAGCGCCTGGAAGCCGCTGCTCGCCGGGCCTTCCGCCAACCCGATGGGCGTGGACCTCTTCGCAATGGTCTTCGGCCTCGGCTTTGTTCTTTCCTTTGGCTACTGGTGCACCAACTTCCTGGTTGTTCAGCGCGCGATGGCCGCCAAAAACATGAGCGCCGCCCGGCGCACGCCGCTCATTGCCGCCGTGCCGAAGATGCTCTTTCCGATTCTGGTCATCCTGCCGGGGATGATCGCCGCCGGGCTCGCCTTCACTGGCAAAGACAACTATCGGCTCCCGCCGCGCATGGTGATGAACGAAGCCTACGTCAAGGCGATAGCCGCCGTGCAGCAATCGGGCTCGGAGAAACTCGACGCGGAAGCCGCCAGCAAAGCGCTCAGCCAGGCCGTCGGCTTCAAGATGAACAAGGAGAAAGTCGCCGCGCTCATCAGGGACAACAGCGCCAAGGCGCTGCCCGAACCTGAGCTCAAGGCCCGCATCCAGGCGGCTGTTTCGGAAAACGACTACGATGGCGTCATCCTCTCGCTCGTCAAGAAATACTGCCCGCCGGGCATGCTGGGCCTCGCGCTCACGGCGCTGCTTGCCTCATTCATGTCGGGAATGGCCGGCAACGTGACCGCATTCAATACCGTCTGGACCTACGACCTCTACCAGGCATATATCGCCCCCAACAAGAGTGACGCCCACTATATGAACATGGGACGGCTGATCACGGTGGTCGGCGTGTTTCTGAGCATTGCTTGCGCCTACGTTGCCAGCAATTACTCCAATGCCATGGACATCATCCAACTGGTATTCGGGTTCGTGAACGCGCCCCTCTTTGCGACATTCGTGCTTGGCATGTTCTGGAAGCGGACCACCTCACATGGGGCATTCTACGGCCTGCTGGGCGGCACGGCGGCATCAATGCTCTTCCACGCCACCACACTGGCCACGGGCAACGCCCCGGGAATCAAGGGAGGCTACCTTGCCATCCTCGCCACACTCCCGAGCGAAATGGCCCAGAACTTCTGGCTTGCGAGCTTCGCCTTTGGCGTCTGCTTCGTGCTCACGCTGGCTATCTCGCTGGCGACGGACCGGACCAAAGTGGACGAAGAACTCAAAGGACTCGTTTACTCCCTTACGCCAAAGCAAGTGGACGAGGAGCAAGCATGGTACGCGCGGCCGGCATTCCTCGGCTGCATCTTGCTCCTGGGCTGCGTCCTCATGAACTTCCTCTTCTGGTAACCGCCAGCCTTTAAATCACAATAGACAAAGAAAATTATGGGCCTCGATATTCGACTTCCAATCGGAATGATGTTCACCTTGATCGGCCTGCTGCTTTCCATCAGCGGATATTTGACCAAGGGCAACACAGAGATGTATCAATGTTCCCTCGGGATCAACATCAACCTCGTCTGGGGTTTGGTGCTGCTGCTTTTCGGGGGGGTGATGCTCTCCTTTGCGCTTCTGGCCAAATCCGCCAAGGCGGACGAGACTCCCAAATCCGCACAGACGGCTGCTTCCCGCCGATAGAATCGGCTTCAGGCGCCATCCACTGGCTTTTAGAAGTCCAATAAGGCTCCCTCCCGGCTCTGCCTTGACTTGTATCCACATTGTGGCCACGCCAGCCACGAGTGAAAGGCAGAGGGGGGGACCGCACCGGCGTTACCGCACTCAGCCGCGCCAAGGCAAATGACGACGCAGCAGGGGCGCGGAGGAACGGGACGAAGATCCGCGCGGGCAACGCACCTATCGAAGCGGCCTGCCATCTCCTTTTTTCCATGCTCACGATTCGCGATCTCAAAAAAACCGTCGGTGGCCGCACCCTCTTCGAAAATGCCTCCATGCAGGTCAACTACGGCGAGCGCGTCGCCCTGGTCGGCCCCAATGGCACTGGGAAATCGACCCTCTTCGGCATCATCCTGCGCGCAGACGAACCCGATGCCGGGACGATGGACCGCGACGCCTGGACGATGGTCGGCTATCTGCCGCAGGAGAGCGAGCCGGCCGGCGACGAAACCGTGCTCGAAGTGGCCACGGGCCGCGCTGGTGAACTGGCCGTTCTCGAAAGCCGCCTGCACGATCTGGAAAAAGCGGGCACCGTGGACATTCCGGAATACCTCGAAGCCCACGCCAAACACGACGCCCTCAACGATCCGCAGGTGGAAGCCAAGGCCAAGAAAATCCTGCGCGGGCTGGGCTACCGCGAGGACCAGTTCGAGCGGCGCGCCCGTGAAATGAGCGGCGGCTGGGTTATGCGCGCCCACCTGGCCCGGCTGCTCGTGATGGAGCCCGACCTCCTCCTCCTCGACGAACCGACCAACCACCTCGACCTCCTCTCGCTCCTCTGGCTTCAGGAATATTTGAAGACATATTCCGGCGCCATCCTCCTCATTTCCCACGACCGCCAGTTCATGGACGAGATTGTCGAGACCGTCTACGAGATCAACGAAACCCGGCTCATCGCCTACACCGGCAACTACACTGATTTTCTGCGCCAGCGCGAGGCCGCTTACGAGCAGCAGCTAGCCGCCTACAACAACCAGCAAAAGGAAATTCGCGCGCTCCAGGAATTCGTCGAGCGCTTCCGTTCCGTCGCCTCCAAGGCGTCGCAGGCCATGAGCAAGCTCAAGCAGATCGAGCGGATGGAGAAGCTCGACAAGCCCGTCCCGCCGCGCAAACCGTTCCGGTTTCACATTCCCCAGCCGCCCCGCGGCGGCCAGCGGGCGATCACCCTGGAAGACATCCACATGGCCTACGGCGCGCACAAGGTCTACCAGGGGATCGACCTCACCATCGAGCGCGGCGAGCGCACCGTGCTGGTCGGCCCCAACGGCGCGGGCAAATCGACCCTGCTCAAAATCCTCGCCGGGGTCGTCGATTTCCAAAAAGGGGAGCGCAAGCTCGGCCACAACGCCAAGATCGGCTACTTCAGCCAGCACCGCGCCGACACGCTCGACGCGAACAAGACCGTCCTCGAGGAAGTCATGGACAGCGCCCCGGAAATCCGCGAAGACGAAGCGCGCGGCATCCTCGGCTCCTTCCTCTTCCGCAAGGACGAGATCTACAAAAAGACCGGCGTCTTGAGCGGCGGCGAGAAGAGCCGCCTCAACCTGATCAAATTCCTGGTGGACCCGCCGAACCTCCTCCTCATGGACGAGCCGACCACCCACCTGGACATCCACAGTGTCGAGGCCCTTATCCTCGCCCTCGAACGCTACGAAGGGACGCTCGTCTTCATCTCCCACGACGTCCATTTCATCCGCAAACTCGCCACCAAAGTGCTGCACGTCCACTCGGGCCAGCTTTACCCCTACCCGGGCGGCTACGACTACTATCTCGAAAAATCGGGGGCTGGCGACGACCGCGCCGCGCTGACGGCACACTAGTGCTGGCTACCTCAGCAGGTCGGGCCGGTGGCTGCGCGTTTTTTCCATCGCCTTCTCCCGCCGCCATTGGGCGATCGCGGCGTGGTTTCCGCTCAAGAGGATATCCGGCACGCGCCACCCCCGGAACTCCACGGGCCGGGTGTAATGGGGGTATTCGAGCAGGCCGTCGGAAAAGGAGTCTTCCGCCGCGGAGGCTTCGTCGCCCAGGACGCCGGGGATCAGCCGCACGATGGCGTCGGTCACGACCACGGCGGCGATGGCCCCGTTGGTGAGGACGTAATCGCCGATGGAAATCTCATCGTCCACGAGGTGGTCGATCACGCGCTGGTCAATCCCCTCGTAATGCCCGCAGAGGAGAATCAAATGGCGCTGGGCGGCGTAGGAGGCGGCCAGGGATTGCTGGAAGGCGCGCCCGGCGGGCGTCATCAGGAGCACCTTGCTTTCCGGCGTGCGCAGCGCCTCCACGGCGGCGAAGACCGGCTCGCACTTCATCACCATCCCCTGGCCTCCGCCGTAGGGGGCGTCATCGGTGGTGAGGTGTTTGCTGGTAGCCCAATCGCGGATGTTGTGGACACGCAAATCCGCCAATCCTTTTTCCTGGGCGCGCTTCATCATACTCTCGGCAAGCGCGCCTTCGCAGAGTTTCGGAAAAAGGGTGAGGATGTCGATTCGCACGGGAAACAACGTAGCAGAGGAAAAATTTGCCGGAAAGCGGCAAAAGGAAAAGAAGGGATTTTATCCTCGCCCCCACCCAAGTCGTCATTGGGATCGTTTTCCTTTGCGGCTTAGCGTCTTTGCGTGAGAATAAAAACGCTCCCCATTTTCATGCCGCGTGGAGGGAATCTGTAGTGAAATGAATTTGACTTCATTTGGCGCGGATTTTGGTGGAGGCTCTTCTATTCCGTGTTTCACCGTCCTTTCCACCAACTCGAAGTCAGGGCTCTCAAAAAGCCGAGACAGACCGCCGCCCGCCGCCGCTGTCGCTGGACGATGCGCCTCCTTTTTTTGGCGCTCCTGGCCGGGATCGGCGTCTGCGCGGTCTATGGGACGTGGGCCGGTTTTTATGATCTGGGCCAGCTCCGGGTGATGCCGCAGCGGACGTGGATTTACGACTGCAATGGGAATGCGTTCAGCCGCCGGGCGGGGGAGGACCGCGTGCTGGTGCCCATCGGCAAGGTTTCGCCCCATTTCATCGACGCCCTGCTGGCCCGCGAGGACACCCGTTTTTACCACCACTGCGGCATCGATCCCGTGGGGATTCTCCGGGCGATTTTCCGCAACCTCATCCACCTGCACGCGCGCGAGGGAGCCAGCACGCTCACCCAGCAGCTTGCCCGCAATTCCTTTGAACTCGGCGGCCGCAATCTGCACCGCAAATTGCTGGAGGCGTTCGTGGCGTTGCGGATCGAGCGTTCCTGCACCAAGGCGCAGATTTTGGAGTGCTACGTAAACCGGATCTACTTCGGCGCGGGTGTTTTCGGCGTGGAAACCGCCAGCCGCGCTTATTTCGACAAGCCGAGCGCCAACCTGACGTTGGGCGAGGCGGCCATGCTGGCCGGGTTGATCCGCAGCCCGAGCCGGTTCTCCCCGTTCCACAACCTGGAGGGGGCGCTCCGGGAGCGGGATGCCGTGCTGGACCGCATGGTGGCGGTGGGAAAGATCCCAGCCGCCCGGGCCGCCCGGGCCAAAGAGCAGCCCGTCAGCGTTTCCGCCACGCGCCCGCCCACCGCCGGGGATGGCTATGCGATGGGGCTGATCGAGGAGGCGCTGGCGCTGAACCTCGATAGCGACCAGCTTGCCGCCGGCGGGCTGCGCGTTTACACGACGCTCGACCCCGCGTTGCAAAAGACGGCGGAAGTGGCATTGGACGCCGAGCTGGCAAAAGTGGAGGAACGGCCCGGCTACGCCCATCCCAAGCGGGCCGACTTCGGCGGGCGCACCGACGGCGCGACGAGAACTCCCTATTTGCAGGGGGCGCTGCTGGTGCTGGACAACGCCACCGGGGGCATCCGGGCGATTGTCGGCGGGCGCAACTACGCCGAGAGCACCTACAACCGCGTCTACGCGCGGCGGCCGGTCGGCTCCACGTTCAAGCCGTTTGTGTACGCGGCGGCCTACGCCGGCGGCCGGGTGACGCCGTCCACCCCGGTTAGCGACGACCCGATCCGCCGCCGCGAGATCGACGGCGCGCCAAACTGGGCGCCAGGCAATTCCGACGGGACCTTCCGGGGGCTCCTCCCCGCGGAGGAGGGGCTCATTCTCTCGCGCAACACCATGAGCGCGCGCGTCGGCAACGCCGCCGGGCTGGACGCCGTGCGCCTGGTGGCGGACGCCGCCGGGCTCGGGCCGGCCCCCGAGTTCCCCGCGATTTACCTGGGAAGCTTTGAATGCTCCCTGCGCGACCTGGTGAGCGCCTACACCCTCTTTCCCAACGGCGGCGTGCGGCGGCAGCCCTATCTCATCACGCGGGTGGAGGACGCCCATGGGAAGATGATCTACCAGGCGTCCCCCCAGGAAAGCCGCGCCCTTTCCCCGGCTGTTTGCAAGCTGGTGACGGACGGGCTGCAAAAGGTCATGGAACGGGGGACCGGGGCCTCGGCCAACTTCCACGGAACCGCGGCGGGCAAGACGGGAACCACCAACGATTACAAAGACGCCTGGTTTGTCGGCTACACCCGCACCCTCACCTGCGGCGTATGGGTGGGCTTGGACGAACCGGCTCCGATTGTGGCGCACGGCTATGGCGCGGCGCTGGCACTGCCGATCTGGAGCGATGTCATGAACGCGGCGGCGGAGCGGTATGCGTCGCGCGGCTTTGAGACGCCCGGGGGGATCGCCCCGGAGGTGGTGCGCCCGTCCGCCACGCCGCGCAAAGCGTTCCCCTCGCGGCTACTGAACTCCGTCCGCCACCTCTTTGGCGGAGGGGACTAGTACCTTGTAACAAGGAAAATGGCGCGTAGAGCGCCGGATTTTTGGTTCAGGGCAAGGCGGGGTTTATCAGCCTTAGAGCGTTTTTGGGTTATTTTGTCGCAATGATCTGAGAGCGTCGTGGGTTAATGCGCGGGCTTTTCAAGCGAAGCGGCTGTATTTTAAATACTGCCCGAGCTTGAAAGACCGCGCAACGGTCTGCGCCGCCGCAAGGCTCGGCTACAGAAAAACTTAAGCCGCTCTAAAGCGGGCGAAATACCAGAGGCCTCCCCACAGGTTCCAGATGAATTCATTCGTCACCATGAGTGCCGAAAGAGCGATGGCGATCTCCTGGACACTAGTTGATGGGCCGCCGAGAACAGCGATCCCGAGTTTTCCGAAATAGAAAATAAAAAGCACCTCACGCAAACCGTGGCCATTGACGGTCAGCGGCAGCATGGCGAGCAACAAATAGACTGGCATGAAGAGCAATACCTGCGTGAAGGAAATCCCAATGTGCAGGGATCGCGCAAAGCAAAAAATGCTGAAAAAACTGATCAAATGAACGGCGAAGGCGATGCCGAGGCCCGCGGCCAATCCCACATCGGGCAAAAAACTCGTCTTCAGCACGGTGATTAAGTGCCTGAGACGTGCCATCCGCCGTTCGGAGCCACGCAACCACAGCAGGCCCAACCCCGCGATCACCAAGCCCGTTCCCGCAATGACCGTAAACCCCAACGCATTGCCAATCCGAGTCCCTCTCCCGAGATCCACCCAGGAAACGGGACAGGCCAGGAAGGCAGTTCCCGCCATGGCAACGAGAGCGATCAAAGCCGTGAAGCGATCGGTGATCACGGTAACGGCAGCCGTGGCCCTTTGACCTGGAAAGAGGCGGCAGAGCTGATAGATTTTAACGAAATCCCCGCCCGTGCTGCCGGGCAGGATCGTGTTGAAAAACTGGCCGCCCCAAGTAAGCGGAAAAACCGTTGGAAAGGGCACAATGAGCGATTGCCGCCGCAGGAAGATGCCCCAGCGCACGGCGAGCAAGACGAGCACGGGCAGCGTCAACATGGAACCCGCCATGGCCCACGCCGGATCGGTCCTTTGCAGCAGCGCGCCAACCTGGTGCCAGTCGAGCTTGCGCACAATCAGCCAGATCAACGCCAAGGAAGCAAGGCAGCGGAGCAAAAATTTGAAGTTCATCGCCGTTTCTTCAACGCCTTTAAAACCAGTTCCAAGACGCCATACTTTCGAAGAAATGCCAGGACTTTCAAGATGAAGCGATTGCCGAAAACAAAGACGAAGAGGTGGTTCTTCCATGCTGGGATAAAGCGTCCCGATCCGAGTTCCAGGGCTGCTAGGGAACGATTCACCAACTCGTCTGCCGACATCCAGAGAAACGGAGGGATCCGGCCTGGATCAAACCCCTGCATGTCCGGGGTCGTCGTGAAGTTTGTATAGGTCTGGCCAGGGCAAAGCGCTTGCACTTTGACGCCGGTGCCTGCGAGTTCGGCCTCCAGACATTCGGAAAAAACCAGCAAGTAGGCCTTTGTGGCGCTATAGGTGGCTGTTTCAGGGAAGCGCAGAAAAGCGTTGATGGAACAGATATTGATGATCGAGCCCGCGCCTCGTGCGATCATGGCCGGCAGGGCAGCCCTGCAGAAGCGGACCGCAGCCAGAACATGCACGCTAATCATGTCGATCTGCCGGTCAAAATTGGTGGCGACAAAGTTCCCCGTCGTGCCAAAACCGGCGTTATTTATCAATAGGTCCAACGCCTCAAGCTGGGCAATATAGGCTTGGACGCGTTTCAGATCGGCCTCGTTCGCCAAATCCGCCTCGACGAAATCCACTTTGATCGAGTATCGCCCGGCCAGTTCTTTGGCAAGCGCCTCGGCTCCTTCCCGGGACCGATCGACGACGATAATGTCGTAGCCGCGTGAAGCAAGGCTGCGAGCAAACGCCGCTCCGATCCCGCTCGCCCCTCCCGTGATCAACGCTATGGATGCGGGCATGTCAGAAATTAATGCGTTCTTTTTCCGTGACGAGCGGCCTGCTCAATATCTTCGTATGCATCGCGCCAATGTATTCGCCAATGACGCCGATAAAGAAAAGTTGCACAGAAGAGAAGAGGAACAGCCCAATGACGGCCGGCGCGATTCCCACTGGGAAGCTTTTCCAGAAGAGAAGCTTGTAAATGAAGTAAATAATGGCTGCCAGAAAACTCAACAACGACATGGCAAACCCAAGCATGGCCGCCAGGCGCAGAGGAATTTTGGAGTGGCTGGTAAAGCCCAGCATGGCCATATCATAGAGCGTGTACCAATTATTCTTGGTGATTCCGCTTTTGCGGTTTGGTTGATTGAAGGGAATGCGTGCAATAGGATAGCCCAACTCCGCCACGAGGCCGCGCACATAAGGATACGACTCGTCCAAGGACCGCAGCATCTCGACGACTTCCCGATCATAGAGCCCGGTGCCAGTCACGTTTTCCAATAAGTCCACATCGGAGAGCCGGTTTACAAGCCGGTAATACAAGCGGCGCAACGAAAACATCACCCCGTTTTCGTCGCTGCCGATTTTCTGGCCCAGCACGATTTTGAATCCGGCCTCCCATTGGCGCACGAAGTCGACAATCAGTTCTGGCGGGTCCTGCAAGTCTGAAACCATTCCGATCATTGCTTCACCCTTCGCTTGGAGAAGGGCGTGGTAGGGCGAACGAATGTGGCCGAAGTTGCGGTTATTGAGAATGACCTTGACCCGCTTATCTTCAGCCGCGAGCCGGCGGAGGATGGCGACGGTCCCGTCCTTCGATGCATTGTCGATATAGATCAACTCGAAATCATAACCAGGGATGCCCTCAACGACAGCTTTGACTTGCCGATAAAGCTCCTCGACGTTGCCCTCTTCGTTGTAACAGGGGGTAACAATGCTGATAAAATGATGGTTCGAATCTTGCATCTGTCTCTTGGAATAGCGTGACGACCCAATTTCCGGGGCTATCGTTTATAAAGCAAGATCTTATCCATGCGGTCTTGATCTTGTTTTACATCGGTTCGTCGATGATCGGGACAATCATATTGGCCTTGAATTCCTCCCGGTCAAGGAACGGAAACAAATCTTCGAGCGGCTTGGAGACCATCGAGCCGTCCGGGCGCTGAATGGACGCAAGGCGGGGAACGCGCGCTTCATCCGGCTGGACGACGACTTCGCAGACCACGGGGCCGTCGAAGTCAAGCACCTGGCGGATTTTCTCCTCGATTGCGTCGCCGGAAGCGATGCGCTCGAAGTGGAGATCGTAAGCGAGGGTGACTTTCTCGAGGCTGGGAAGGCAAACGCCGCTGCTGGTGTCGGCACCCACTAAATGGCCGTTGAAGTAGCCGCTCTGCGACGCGCGGATGCAGGCGTAGCCATTGTTATTGACCACAAAGAATTTGATGGGCAGGTTGTGGGTTGCAATCGTTGCCAGCTCCTGAATGTTCATCTGGAAGCCGCCGTCGCCGTCTACGCTGACGATGCGTTTGCGGCCGCTGGCAAGGCATGCGCCGATGGCGGCGGGAATCGCAAATCCCATGGAACCCGTTCCGCGATTGTGGAAAATCCGCTGGCCTCGCTTCGCTTTGGTCATCAGGAAGAAAATTTCGCTGGCGAAGCCGGAGCTTCCAGGAACGACTATCTCGCCTTCGCGTAATGCGCTCCAGAGCTTGTCTGAAAAATAATACATGCTGAGCGCGCGTCCCGGCGCGGGATAGTGTTCCGGCCGGAGGAGCGGGTATTTGCTCTTCCACTCTGCACAACGGTTCATCCAGGGGGAACGGTCGCGGCCGTCCTGCAGGGAATCTGCCTGGCGAAGCAATTCTTCCATGAATGCCTTGGCATCCGCGACGATGGGGTGATGAATCAGTGTCTTCATCTTCCGAATCTCGTTGGCATCCACATCCACCATGATTTTCTCGGCTGCGCGAGCGAATTTGTCGTGGGCGTATCCAGTAAGAGCCATGTCCAGCCGCGAGCCGATGACGAGCAGGCAGTCGCAGTTTTGAAGCGCGAAATTGGCACCGCGCGGCGCGATGGCTCCGGGGCGGCCGACAAAATACGGGTGGTTGTCCGGGATAAGGTCGAGGCCCAGCCAGGTGGTGAGGACCGGGATCCGCAGCCGCTCGATCAGTTGCTGTACGGTTTGCACCCCGTCTGCCACCCGAATTCCATTGCCAAGCAGAAGGATGGGCCGCTCCGAACGATTGAGTGCTTCGATGACACCGGCTACTGCGCGCGACAGGGACGCGGAAATGTCCGGCGGCGTGTCGGGCGTGAAGCCGCGCAATTGTTCGGGATCGATCTGTGCGCCTTGGGAGTCAATAGGGATATCAATCCAGACCGGTCCCGGCCGCCCTGATTTCGCCAGATACAGTGCTTTCTCCATCTCGTAGCGGATGGATTTTGGGTCGCGAATCGTGACCGCATATTTTGTGATGGGTCCTACGATGGAGGTGATGTCGATTTCCTGCACCCCGTTTTGCCGTTGGCCCGGGAGTGCTTTTAGGTCCGCTGTCTTGACCTGTCCGGAGATGAAGAAGCAGGGAGTGGAGTCAAGATAGGCGCCCGCCACGCCCGTGATGGCATTGGTGCTGCCAGGCCCCGCTGTGACAACGGCGAGCCCGAGGGTGCCCGTCACTCGCGCATAGGCTTCCGCCGCGATGGAACACGCCTGTTCGTGGAGATTGGCGATATATTCCAATTCACCGCTTCGCCTGCCGACCGATTCATTGAGGTGCATGGCCGCGCCGCCCACCAGCATGAATGCGTGCTTGACCCCTTGTTGGATCAAAAAATCAATGACGTAATCGGATAGCTTCATTTTTGGAAAACCAAGCGGTCGAGCACTTCCCTGACGGCTCCCTGCCCGCCGGGATATTGGCTGATAAATTGGACGATGGAACGGACCGATTCGTGCGCGTCGGCGGGAGCCGCGGAAAAACCGGCGATCTTCAGCGCGCCCAAGTCGTTGACGTCGTCGCCCATGAAACAGATGTCCGCAAGATCGATCTGCGCTTTGTCCGCAAAGCAGCGCAAGGCGGCTTCCTTGTCTTTGCACCCCTGCTCCACATGCTGGATGTGGAGTTTCTCGGCGTAGCGGTCAATCAGCGGGTTGGCCTCGCCGGAGATCAGCGCGAAGAGGATGCCCTGGCGCGTCGCGCGGGCGATGCCCATCACGTCGCGATACGAGAAGCGCTTCAGTTCAGAGCCGTCAAACCCCCACCAAAATGTGCCGTCCGTGAGCACCCCGTCGACGTCGAGCGCGATTGCCTTGATCGATGCCATGGGATCGATGATCGCGGCGGATCAGGCTTTCAGGCCGACGCGGCGCAACTTTTTCATGACGGGGATTTCCCGCTCTTCAACGCGCTTAACGCCGTCCCCCAGCGAGGTTTCCACAAGGCGAATGTCCCGAACGAGCCGCGAGATCCCGCTCGGCTCCAGCGATGCGGCCTGATCGGAACCCCACATGGAGCGGTCGAGCGTGATATGGCGCTCCACGATGCATGCACCGAGCGCCACGGCGGCAACGGAGGATGCGAGCCCGGTTTCGTGACCGGAGTAGCCAACCGGGATTCCGTAGCGCTTTCGCATTTCGCCGATGACGCGCAGATTCAGCTCCGGGTAATGAGAGGGATAGGCGCTGCAAGTATGCGCGAGGATCAGGTCATCCTTGCCAAGAACTTCGACCGCGTGGTCGACTTCCTCGTAGGAGCTCATGCCGGTGGAGAGGATAATCGGCTTGCCTTTGGAGCGGGTGTGCTTGAGGAGGGCGTCGTCGGTCAGCGAGGCCGAGGCGATTTTGTAACAAGGCACCGGGAATTGATCGATAAAGTCCACGGACGGCTCATCCCAGCATGACGCGAACCAGGGGATGCCGATCTCACGACAGTATTCATCGATTTCGCGATACTGCTCCAGGCCGAATTCCAAGCCACGCTTCAAATCGCCGTTGGTCGTCCCAAACGGACTCTCGCGGAGGGCGGCGAGCTCTTGGGCGTTATAGACGATGTCGATGGTCCGCTTCTGAAATTTGACGGCGTTAAAACCGGCGTTCTTAGCGACGGAAATCAGGTTTTTGGCGATATCCACTTTGCCGTTGTGGTTGATGCCAATCTCTCCAATGATATAGCAGGGATGGTTATCGCCGACAAGAGTGGTGCCGATTTGGATTTCTGTGTGGTGCATGAGAGGAGGGGGTGTCGATCAGAAGTATCTGCGGTCCTTATTGCTCTGAATTCAGCCCTAGTCAAGAAAAGCTAGTGTGGTGAAAGATAAA
>SESF01029049.1_pt1 | contig 20583 bp, 26 predicted proteins | sample 3171521 | NCBI WGS metagenome assembly SESF01 (sample SAMN10866945, study PRJNA518727) | freshwater metagenome | biome: subpolar coniferous forest; feature: holomictic lake; material: water; isolation source: holomictic Lake 227, 6 m and 8 m depth | place: Canada: near Kenora, Ontario | collected...
ATTTTTTAACCTCTGCGGCGGTCTTTGCCACGGCCAGTTCTCTCTGCCGGAGCACGGTATTTATCAGGGCTATCTTGCGGCGGGCAAGACGCATCTGCACCGGGTTCTCCACGGGCGCCGTGATCCGCTTGAACTTAAGCTGGAATATGTTCTTCTTAAGGTCAGCGGCCTGCACCTTCAGCTCGGTATCCGACATGTTTTTAAGATTTTCTTTATCTTTTCTTTTCATAATAGCGGTGAGGCTCCTTCCTAATTTTCGTCGCGCGAAACGAAGCGCGTGCTGATGGGCAGCTTGTGGCCGGCCCGGGTAAAAGCCTCTTTCGCGGTCGCTAGGTCCAGGCCTTCGATCTCGAAAAGCATCCGGCCGGGCTTCACGACGGCTACCCAATGATCGGGCGCGCCCTTACCTTTACCCATGCGGGTTTCGGCGGGGTGCTTGGTCACGGCCTTGTCGGGGAATATGCGTATCCAGATCTTGCCTTTCTTGCGCAGGTAGCGGACTATGCATACGCGGCAGGCTTCTATCTGGCGGGCGGTTATCCAGCGCGGCTCTAGCGCTTTCAGGCCGAACTGGCCGAAGGCCAGCGTGGTTCCGCGTTTGGCAACGCCCTTAATGCGCGGGGCCGAATGCGTTTTGCGGTATTTTACTCTTTTTGGCATCAACATGGCTAAATCTCCTTGAACTGCTGATTCAACGCCTTACGCGCCGGGCTGCGCCTCGCGGCGCACCTGCGCTGACTCGTCCATCACCTTTATTTCGGTGGGGTTCTCGGCTTCCATCTTTATCAGCTGCTCGCGCAGCTCGCGGGGGGTCTTCGCGAAGAACAGTTTCTTGAAGATCCAGACCTTTATGCCGATCTTGCCCATCGTGGTGTTGGCTTCGGTCAAACCGTAATCGATATCGGCGGAGATCGTCTGCAGGGGCACGCGGCCCTTGCGGAACCATTCGCGCCGCGCTATTTCCGCGCCGCCGAGGCGGCCGGAGGCCATCACTTTTATGCCCAGGGCGCCGGAAGCCATCGTGCGCTCCATGCCGCGCTTGATGGCGCGCTTGAAGGAGATGCGCTTCTCGAGCTGCTGGGCTATGGACTGCCCCACCAGGCGGGGGTCCATTTCGGGGACCTTGATCTCGGACACGTTGATGAAAACTTTCCTGCCGGTAAGCTTCTCGACGTCTTTCTTAAGATTCTCAATATCGGTGCCCTTGCGGCCGATCACTATGCCGGGGCGGGCGGTGTGGATGCTCACCTTAAGGTAGGCGCCGGCCCGTTCGATGTCTACCCAGCTGACCGAAGCCAGGTGGAAGCGCTCGGTGACCATGGCCCTTATCTCGAAATCTTCGCGGATGAGCTCCGGCATCTTCTTCGGGGAGAACCAGCGCGACTGCCAGTCCTGGATGTAGCCGAGCCTTAAACCTCTGGGGTGAATTTTTTGACCCATATTAGACCAGCGCCTAGCGCTTCGCCTCCTTGGTATCGGAAACCATAATGGTGATATGGCACATCTTTCTCTTGAACGGCATAGCCCGGCCCTGGGGCCCGGGCTGCACGCGCTTGAGCATCTTCATCGGGCCCTGGTCGGCGAACGCGGTGCTGACCCAGATGTTCTTGAGGTCGAGCTTTTTACCGAGCTTCACCGAGAGGTTCGCGCCGGCCGACTGCATGGCCTTGTGCACCACGGTGGTGGCGCCGCGGGGCGTATTGGCCAGCAGGTACCCGGCCTCGAAAAGGGATTTCCCCTTTATCGCGCTGAGCAGCTGCGCCACCTTGCGCCGGCCGTACCGCTGATATCTGAGAACGCATTTTGCTTCCATAAATTTCTCCGTTTGACCGATCCTGGAACGTTTGCCGCGCCCTTACGTAAGGGACGTCGCTTCCTTCGTATGCGAAGAGCCGTGGCCCTTGAAGATACGCGTGAAGGAAAATTCACCGAGCTTGTGGCCGACCATGCGCTCGTTGACGAACACGGGCAGGAATTTACGCCCGTTGTGGACCATCAGCGTGTGCCCGATGAACTCAGGGGTTATCGTGCAGGCGCGCGCCCAGGTCTTTATCTGCTTCTTGTCGCCGGCCAGGTTCATTTTCTGGATCTTTTCCAGCAGCCCCTGATTTACGAAAGGTCCCTTTTTAGAAGATCTGCTCATTTAAATAATCCTCCGTACGATCAGGCGTTGGTAGACTTGCGCCTGTCCTGCACTATCATCCAGCCCCAGATCTTGGATTTGGTCCTGGTCTTGTAGCCCTTGGAAGGCTGGTTCCACGGCGAGCGCGGAACGTTGTTGCCCTTCGACTTGCCGCGGCCGCCGCCCAGCGGGTGGTCGGTGGCGTTCATGGCGCCGCCGCGGACCGTGGGCTTCACGCCGATGTGGCGCTGCCGGCCGGCTTTGCCGAGGGAAATGGTGTTGTGCTCGATATTGCCCACCTGCCCGATGGTGGCCATGCAGTTCTTCAGCACCTTGCGGATCTCGCCGGAGGGCATCTTGACGAGGGCGTAATCGCCCTCCTTGGCCATCAGCTGCGCCTGGGTGCCGGCGGCGCGCACGAACTGGGCGCCCTTGCCGGGGATCATCTCGATGGCGTGGATGAACGTACCGTCGGGGATATTGGTGATGGGCAGGGCGTTGCCCAGGCGTATCTCGGCCTTGGGCCCGCTTACCACGGTGGCGCCCACGCCCAGGCCCAGCGGGGCCGGGATGTAGCGCTTGTCGCCGTCGGCGTAATGCAGCAGCGCTATGCGGGCGTTCCTGTTGGGATCGTACTCGATAGCGGCCACCTTCGCCGGCACGCCGTACTTCTCGCGCTTGAAATCTATGTCGCGGTAGCGGCGGCGATGGCCTCCGCCGTGATGGCGGACCATGATCATGCCGGTGTTGTTGCGGCCGCCGTGCTTGCGCAGGCCCGTGGAGAGGTTCTTTTCCGGTGTGGTCTTGGTGATCTCGGAGAAATCCGCGATCTGCATGGTGCGCCGCGAGGGTGTGTAGGGGTTAAATGATTTAACTGGCATATCGTTCTCTTCCTTTTATTATCGTTAAAGCACTATTACTTCGGCAGATCGGTAACGTCGATCTTCTGGCCGGTCTTCACCGTTACCATCGCCTTTTTCCAGTCGGAGCGGTAGCCCTCGTGGCGGCCCACTTTGTGCAGCTTGCCGGGCATATTGGCGGTCCTGACGGCTTTTACCGTGACCTTGAAAAGCGTCTCAATGGCTTTTTTTATTTCGGTCTTGTTGGCTTTGGGGTTGACCCTGAAGCAGTAGCGGTTCTGCGTGTCCTTCATCGTCACGCTTTTTTCACTGAGTATGGGGGAAATAAGAACTTCCGTAAAATTCATGGTTAATTCTCCTTCACGTTTTCGGTCAGCGCCTTGAGGGCCGCCGTCGTGAAAACGAGCTTGTCGTTGCGCAGCGCTTCGTAGGCGTTGAGGTTCTTCGCCAGGATCCAGCCGAATTCCGCGACGTTCTTTGAAGCGGCCACGAAATTCTTCTCGGTCTTGTCGGTGACGAACAGCACGCGCTTGCCGCCGGGCGACAGCGTCTTGCGCAGGTCGTTGAGGGCGCTGGTCTTGACCACGTCCATATTGAGGTTCTCTATCACCAGCACGGCGCCGTCGGCGTAGCGGGCGGACAGGGCCTCGAGCAGGCCCTGGCGGAGCTTCTGGATGGGCAGGTACTGGCGGAAAGAGCGGGGCCGGGGGCCGAACACCACGCCGCCCTTGCGCCAGATCGGCGAGCGGGTGGAGCCGGCGCGGGCGCGGCCCGTGCCTTTCTGCTTCCAGGGCTTCTTGCCGCCGCCGGATACTTCGGCGCGGGTCTTGGTGCACGCGGTGCCGCGGTGCTTGTTGGCGAGATAATACTTAACTATCTCGTGCAGGAAATGCTGGTCGGGCCTGACGGAAAAAATAGGCTCGGGCATGCTGGCCGTACCCACTTCTTTTCCCTTTATGTTCAAAAGTTTTGTTTCCATTGTTCTCTCCAGGCTGATCCGCGTTATTTCTTAGCGGCCGGCTTCTTGGCCGCGGGCTTGGCGGCTTCTTTCTTGGCTTTCTTGCCCGTGACCGCCGCGGGGGGTTTGGGGACCTTCTTCACGGTGCTGATGACGTACACCATGCTGCCGGCCGCGCCCGGGATGCCGCCGTTGATCAGCAGCAGATTGTCTTCGGCAATTATCTTTATGACCTTCATCTTCTGGACGGACACGGTAACGTCGCCCATGTGGCCCGCCATGCGCTGGCCGGGCAGCACGCGCCCGAGCGAGCGGCGCGAACCCAGCGAACCCGGCGCCCTTTCCCTGTCGGAGGCGCCGCGCGAAGCGGGACCGCCGGCGAAGTGATGGCGCTTCATGCCGCCGGCGAAACCCTTGCCCTTGGAGACGCCCTGCAGGTCCACGTATTCGCCCTCGGCGAAACGCTCCACGCCGGCTATCTGGCCCTGAGCGGCTCCGGCGAGATCGTTGACGCGGAATTCTTTAAGGTGCTGGAGCGGCGCGGCGGCGAGCTTTTTCGCGAGGCCTTTCTCGGCCGCGTTGGCGCGCTGCTCTTTCTTGTGGCCGAAACCCAGGCAGACGGCCTGGTAGCCGTCCTTCTCTTTGGTGCGGGTATAGGCTACGCGGCACGGGCCGGCCTTCACCACGGTCACGCCGTAAAGCGAACCGTCCGCGCCGAAGATCTGCGTCATGCCCATTTTCTGGCCGACGAGAAATTTATGGTTCTTGGGCATTTCCTGCGCCGCGGGCTTCGCCTCGGCGGCTGCGGGGGTTGTGTTTTCTTCTGTCATACGATCCGCTCCTTGACTGTCCTCTCGATCGCTAAACTGCGCCGTTCGGGTCTGCACCGGCGAAGATACCCCGTCGTTAACGACGGGCGTACCGCGCGGCCGAAAAAACGGCGAACAGGCCGCTCCGGAACATTTCCTGTTCCGGTTAAACAAAACAATATTTTTAGTTTCTATGATTAAGCCCGCAGGTGAAGGGAAATCAAGGCCGCTTCATCTATAGGGCCGCTGCCCGTATTCCGAAGAACGCGACAGCGTAAAATAAAAACTTCTTTTCAAAGAAACCGCGGCGTTGCCGCAGTTAGTACGGATTAATTATAACAAAACGCTGAAATTATGTAAAGCGCTATTTTACTCGTTCCGCTACCGGCCGCGCGAAAGCCAGCACATGGCCGTCCGGGTCCAGGCTGTAGGCCGCCTCATGCCCCCAGCCGCGCGGAGCCAGCGGGCTCAGTTCTATGGCGCCGGCCGCCAGTGCCCGCGCGTGGAAAGCGGCGGGGTCGGGGACCGTAAGATATACCTCGGCGCGCGGTATGCCCGCGGCGGCCTCCGGGTCAGGCAGGCCCGGGAGCAGTCTTTTTATGCCTTTTTCCGGCATCAGCCCCAGCACGCAGGCGGCGGAAAGCCCGAACTCGGTCATGCCGGGAACGTCAAGCTGCGGGGCCAGAGCGAGCGCCAGGGCGTAAAAGTCCCTGCTGCGCGCCTGGTCCCGTACATAAAGGATTATATTGCAGACCATATTGATATCTATATTATACTATCTTATGTCACGTAATACTGCTTCGGCAGAACAGGTTCCCGCGGCGCGCGTACGCCGCTTTTAAACGCCGCACCACTACCGGGAGCAGGAACATGGCGGCCAGTATCACCCACATGGTCCGGTTCGGGTCGCCCAGCGCGGAGTTCAGCCGCAGGGTGGCCGCCATGACCACGCCGAAATACAGCATATCGCCGGCGATGGCTATCGCCCAGCCCGCTATAAAGCCGTGCCCGGCCGCCGCCGCCGCCGCGCGGCCCGTCATCGGGTCCACTCCGAAAGCTATCATGATCAGCGCGAACGGCCCCGCGCCGCCGTAATGCGCCGTGGTCCGGCTCATGGCCGCGCGCATAACTTCCGCCGCCCGCCCGATAAAGTTTATTTTCCGGCCCGCCAGGATGAGCAGCCGGAGCACCGGCTCGAACAGCAGCGCCAGTATCACGTCCGAGACGAAATAAAGCCCGGCCGTCACCGGCCAGGCCAGGGCGTGGCTGCGCGCCAGCAGCACCCCGGCGGGGATGCCGCCGCCGACGGGAATAAGGAAAAGCATCAGCACAGGGATCATAAATGGCCGCGCCGCCGCCGCCCTTGAGACGGCGCCGGCATAGTATGTATTATAGCCTTTGAGGACGGGCCTGACAAAGCCGGGAGGGAGCCATATGGAAGAACACCGCCACTTATCGCTGCAGGAACTGGAAGCCGGGCTGGAAGGGATCTGCGCCGCGCCCAAAGACGCGGGCGCCCTGGAACTGATTGTGCGGCGCGCCGGCGCCGGCCTGCGCGAGGTCCTGGAACAAGGCGAACTGGACGCGGCGGAGGGCCTGGTAGGCGACAGCTGGAAGGCCCGAGGCAGCTCCCGGACGCCGGACCGGGCCGCCGATCCGGATTCGCAGCTGACCGTGATGAACGCCCGCGTGGCGGCGCTGCTGGCCGGCACCAAAAGCCGCTGGCAGCTTTCCGGGGACCAGCTTTTCCTTGACCTGGACCTGAGCGCCGGGAACCTGCCGCCCGGGACGCGCCTCGCGCTGGGCGCGGCCGTGCTGGAGGTCACCGCCTCCCCGCATACCGGCTGCAAGAAATTCGCCGACTGGTTCGGGCCGGCCGCCGTTACGTTCATCAATTCCCCGGCGGGGAAAGCGCTGCGCCTGCGCGGCCTGCACGCCAGGGTGATAAAGTCAGGCGCCGTAAAACAGGGCGACATCGCCCGGAAGCTTTAACGGCCGGTCAGGCCTTCAGCCTGGCTTTCACTTTCTCCCACGAGCCGGTGATAAGGAAGCTTTCGTCCATGTCGCCCGTCATGCGCGCGAATTTCTCCATCGGCACGGCGAACGTCAGCACCCCTTTCTCCACGAACGGCCGCGCCGACACGTCGAACATCCCCAGCACGGCCCGCGGCCGGGCCGAGCCTGTTTCCTGGCAGGGATATTGAATAATGGAGCCGCAGCCGGCGGAGAAGGGGCAGATGACCCCGTCAGGCTCCGCGCCGTCGAAGTTCGCCAACGTGAACAGCCCGGCCAGCACGTCGGGCGGCGCGAAAAAGACCGCGGCGGCGGGTTCGTCGGCCTCCGCAAGCGTGTCGAAGCGCTTAAAGACCAGATACTTCCCCGGCGCGGCGAACTTGCGCGCGGTTTTCATCATTTCCGCCACCAGTTCCGGGGATTTCTTATAGCGCTCCCCCTCCAGCTTTCCCGGGATGCCGCAGGACAGGAAATATTCGAAGTTCGGCGCCAGCTCCGCCCGGAAGCCGGCATATCTTTTGCCGCCGAAACACCCTATGGAAGCGGCGTCGAAGCTCAGGGCCTCTCCCCTGCGGGCCCTGTTCAGCACGCCGATCATGCACTGGTGCCCGGCCGGCGGCCGCACGTATTCCGGGCCCGGGGCCTTGTCGGTGTAATAAAAACTTACCGGCAGCTCGGCCCCGGGAAAATATTTTTCCCAGCCCGCCATGAATTTTTCTTTCAGCAGCATGTCCATATGGGCCTCCGGGCCTCCGCTATAAGTTCCGCGGGAATCATTCTACCAAAACAGAACCGCCGCGCGCCCGGCTGTTGACTTTTCCCTGCTTTGATAGAATAATGTAAAGATGAGACGCTCAACCGCCCTGGCAGCCGCGCTGTTTTCGCTGTTCTGCGCGGCCGCCGCGCTGTACGCCGCGCCGGGCAGGCAGATGACGCATTCGGAATTCATGGAGAAACTTTCCGACATGCTGGAATCCGTCCCCCCGCCTCCGGCAGTGACGGAAGCCGAGGTGATAGAGCTGGAGGACGGCGATCCGAAGACCTACATCTTCATCCGCGGGGCGCAGGCCCATCCGCCGGCGCCCGTGAACTTCGGCGGCGACGGCCGCCTGGCCCTGACCCGCAACGACAGCGGCGAACAGGCTACCGCCGTCTACCGCAACAAGGACGGCACTTACGACCAGGGCGAGCTGGGTAAAATAACCAGGCTGCTGCGCTGCAGGCTTACCGGCAAGGAAACCCCCGTTTCAATAAAGCTGGTCGAGATCCTTGACGCCGTAGAGGATAAGTTCGGCGGGCGGGGACTGATAGTCCTGAGCGGCTACCGCACTCCCACGCTGAACCGGCAGCTGCCCGGAGCGGCGCGCTGGAGTATGCATATGCTGGGCTGGGCCGCCGATATCAGGGTGCCCGGCTACGGCCCGGACAAGGTGGCGGCCTACGCCCGGAAGCTGCGCGCGGGCGGCGTAGGCTATTATCCCGACGCCGCTTTCACCCACCTCGACTCCGGCCGTCCCAGGCACTGGGCGGTCAGGCGCCCCGCTAAAGCTCCGGCGCCGTAGTCAGGGCGGCCGACTGGCCGGCCAGGTAGCCGGTTGAAAAAGCTTCCTGCAGATTGTAGCCCCCGGTGAGCCCGTCCAGGTCAACCACCTCGCCGCAGAAATAAAGCCCGCGCACCAGGCGCGACTCCATCGTCTGCGGATCTATTTCGGCTAAATTCACCCCGCCGCGCGTTACGGTAGCCTCCTGCAGCGGGCGCGGCCGGGTCAGGTGTATCCGGAAGTCCGCCAGCAGGCCGACTATCTTTTTGCGTTCGGCGGCGGTAATGGAAGCGCACTGCCTGGCGCGGTCCGCGCCGCAAAGGCGCTCGAACACCGGGGCCAGCGAGCCCGGCAGGATAGTCCTGAAATAGCTCGTCAGCTGCTTACCGCCGTTCGCGGCGAAATAAGCCCGGGTTTCCGCGTTCAATTCTTCCGGCGTCCTGTCCGGCTTCAGGTTCACGGAAAGCTCCACCCTGCCGCCGGTCCCGAAACCGTCCACGGCGGCGCCGCTCAGGAGCAGTAGCCGCGGGCCCGACACTCCGAAATGCGTGAACAGCAGGTCGCCCTTGCCCGCCGCGGTCCTGGCGCCGTTCACCAGTACGGCCATCGTCACGTTCTGCAGCGTCAGGCCCTGCAGGTCCTTTATAAAAAGCTCGTCGGATTCCAGCGCCGTCAGCCCGGGCCGGAGCGGGACTATGGTATGGCCGCCCTGCCGCGCCAGGGCGTAGCCGCCGCCCGTGGAGCCTGTTTTTGGGTAGGACATCCCGCCGGTGGCTATTATCACTTTTTTTCCGCGCAAAACACTTCCGTCCGAAAGCACAACGCCCTCCAGCGCCGCCCCCCCGCGCAGCAGCAGCGAGGAGACCTGCAGGCCGCAGGCGACCTTCACCCTGCCGTGCCTTAAATAGGAGCTCAGCGCCCCCAGCACGCTCTGCGCCTTGTCGTCCGCCGGGAAGATCTTGCCGTCGGGATCGGCGCGGGTGGGCACCCCGTGGGAGTTCAGAAAGCCCGTCAGGCTCCGGCTCGAGAAGACGCTCAGCGCCCGGTACAGGAATTTTCCGTTGGCGCCGAAAGCCTGGATAAAACCTTTAAGACCGGCGCTGTTGGTAACATTGCACCTGCCGCCGCCGGTGAGCAGCAGCTTGAGCCCCAGCTGCGGGTTCTTTTCGATAAGCGTGGCCTTAACGCCCAGCTCACCGGCGCGGCCGGCGGCCATGATGCCGGCCGGACCGCCGCCTACAACTATTATCCCGGGGCCTTCCCGGCCCGCGGGCTGTTTATTCGTATTCATTTATAAGGGACCGCGCCGAAGAAAACAAGGCGCTCCTATTTATCCGTTCCCGCCAGTTTGAACCTTATCCTTAAGATCCCGTTCTCGAAGCTGGTGGAGACTATCCTGAAACCGCCTATTTCCGCCGTGGAAGCCACGTGCGGCCCGATGCACGGGCAGGCGTCGTAATCGCCTATCAGGATAACGCGCAGTTTTTCCCCCGCGGCCCCCTCGGGCAGGCGGCACAGGTCCAGCCTGGCCGCGGCCTCTTCCCCGGACACGAAGCTCTCGGTCACCGGCAGATCGGCCCGTATGTCCTCGTTCACCCGCCGCTCCAGCTCGGCCGCCTCTTCGCCGGTCAGGGCCCGGGAGAATTTATAATCGCATTTAGATTTCTTTTTCTCGATGTGGGAACTGAAAGCCCGCCCGGACCCGAACATGCGCACCATGGTCTGGTTGAGCAGGTGCTCCGCAGTATGCATCCTGTTATCCGAATATTCTTTCATAGGCCTTCCCGTAGAATTGTACTAAAAGCGGCCCGCGCCGTTTCAGGTATAATTCCGTCGGCGGCCGCGCTTTTTGTTATCATAACGCTAATGGCCGCGCCCGACATCCCCCGTTTTAATCCCCGGCTGGCCTGCCCCTGGCCGCGCCGGCTGCCGGCTCGCGTGCGCCTGATAGAGGCGGACGAGCTTAAAAGCTGGGTCCTCTGCAGCGACGAGCAGGTGCTGGTAATAGACAAACCCGCCGACGTGGTCTGCCACCCCTCCAAGGCCGGCCCCCGCTCAAGCCTGGCCGGCGCGGTGCGCGAGCACCTGGGCCTCGCCAGGGCGCACCTGGTGTTCCGCCTGGACCGCGAGACCAGCGGCGTGGTGGTCTTCGCGAAAGATCCCGCCGTGGCCGGCCGGCTGCAGCGGGCCATGTGCCTTCACCAGGTAGGCAAGGTCTATCTCGCGATAATGACCGGCGAATTTTCCGGGCCGGTCACCGTGGACCGGCCGCTGGGCGACGACGAGGAAAGCCCGGTACTGGCGAAAGCGGCCGTGCGCCCGGACGGCCGGACCGCCGTAACGCATTTCACCCCGCTGGCGTGCGGCGGCGGCTTCACGCTGGCGCGTGTAGTTACCGAGACCGGCCGCAAGCACCAGATCCGCGCCCACGCGCAATGGCTGGGCAGAAGCCTGGCCGGGGACAAGATCTACGGTCCGGACGCGCGCTATTTCCTGGAGTTCATCGACCACGGCTGGACGCCCGCTCTGGCGGCGAAACTCCCGCTGCCGCGGCAGGCGCTGCACTGCGCCGAAATAGATATGAGGAGGGCGGGCGTCGACCGCGTCTTCTCCGCCCCGATGCCCCCCGACCTGCGCGCCTTCTGCGCGGCCCGCGGCATACCCGTCCCCGAAGGGCTCTAGCCGCGGCAGCCGCCGGCGCTCAATATTTTTTTATAAAAGTGCCCTTGCGGTACTCCTCGAAAGCCTTGCGCAGCTCGGCCTCGGTATTCATGACTATCGGCCCCTGCCAGGCCACCGGTTCCCCGAGCGGCTTGCCGGCGATGAGCATGAAGCGCAGGCCCTCCCCGGAGGCGGAGCAGGCCAGGCCGCTGCCGCCCTCCAGCACCGCCAGCTGGCCGGGCGCGAGCGCCCGGGTCTTTTCCCGGTCAAAAAAACCGCCGCCCTCGAAAACGCAGCACAGCAGGTTGTCTTCGGGCCTGATCTTCAGGGTGAACTCCGCTCCGGGCGCGGCCTGTACGTCGAAGAGCCACGGCTTTATAGTTATGTTCCGCGCCGGCCCCTCGGCGCCGCCGTACTCGCCGCAGATGAGCTTCAGCTTATAGCCCTTCCCGCTTATCTCGGGCATGGCGCCGGCGGGAATGTCGCGGTAGCGGGGGCGGGTCATTTTTTCTTTTTTGGGCAGATTGGCCCACAGCTGGAAGCCGCGCATAGTGCCTTCATAAGCTTTGGGCATTTCCTGGTGCACTATGCCCGAGCCGGCGGTCATCCACTGCGCCTGGCCGGAACCTATCACGCCTGAGTTGCCCAGGGAATCGCCGTGCGCCACCTCTCCCTCTATCATATAAGTGATGGTCTCCATGCCGCGGTGGGGATGCCAGGGGAACCCGGCCATATAATCTTTAGGGTCGCCCGAGCCGAAATTATCCAGCAGCAGGAAAGGATCGGTCAGCGCGGTATCGCCGAAACCGAAGATGCGCTTTAGTTTCACCCCGGCCCCTTCCAGCACGTAACTCCCCTCGAGCACCGCTTTGAGCTTCCTGTATTCCATAGTGTTCACTCCGGTCCCGGGGCCAGCCCCACCGCCGTCAGGCCTTTTTACAGACGTATAGCTGCTTCCTGGCCGCCGACGAGAAAGGCTTTTTGCCGTAGCCGCCGTACTTGCGCAGCACTTTAAAGCCGTTATATTTCAGCAGCGCGTCCATTTCAAGCGGGTAGAAACAGCGCATGTCCAGTTTCTGGGCTACCGGCCGGCCGCCGTCCACGTGGTGGATCCAGGTGACCCTGTTGACCTGGGCGGCGGCGTCGTAACGGCAGACCTCGTCTATAACTACGCGGCGCCCCGCCCGGGTGCGGAACCTGTATTTTCCTTTCTGCAGCTTCGCCAGCCTGGCCATGTATTCGATGCTCGGGTTGAAGATCTCGAAGATAAAACGCCCCCCCGGGGCCAGGTGGGCCCGGACGGCCGCGAACACTTTTTCCACGTCGCTGACCGTGTAAGTGTTCTGCAGGGAGTTGAACGGAATAAAGACCAGCCTGAATTTCCTTTTCAGGTTCAGCCGGCGCATGTCGCCTTTAAGGAACACGTCCGGCAGGCCGCGCTCGGAAGCTTTCTTTTTAGCGGCGGCCAGCATGGCGGGGGTGAAGTCCACCCCCGTGACGTTTATTCCCGCCTTCAGCAGGGGCAGCGTCAGCCGCCCGCTCCCGCAGCACAGCTCCAGCACGGGCCCTCTGGCCCGCCGGCAGGCTTCCAGGTAGAACGGGACATCGTGCGAAAAATCGTTAAGCCCGTCGTAGAGGTCGGCCTCGTACACCAGCCTGCCTACTCCGAGCTCCCCCGCGGTCCTGTTATGCTCCATACTGTTATTCTACCAAACCCGCGCGGCATTTTAAGCCGGCGCTTTGACCGCGGTCATAGAACTTAATGCCCAGGCGCGGCGGGCCTAAAAACCCCGCCCGGCTAGGGCTGATGGCCGTTACGGGACCGCCGGATATTTATTTACACTTATAGCCGAGGGACAATTTAGCGGTACAGGAGAAAAACACAATGAGAAAGATAGCGGCTCTGATGCTGGTGGCGATGGCGGTGGCGGCGCCTTTACGGGCGCAGACGGCGGCGGGCGGGATGGGAATAATGGCCCCGAACCTTCCGGAATATTTCGACGAGACCTACAACAGACAGACCGTGGCCGTGCAGATAGGCAGCGTGGTGGAGATACGGCTGCCGGAGAATCCTACCACCGGGTTCATGTGGATGGTGGACAACCTGAACGCGGACAAGCTCCAGCTGCTCTCCAACGAGTTCGTTCCCGCCGGGGACACGCACTCCCCGGGCGGCATGGTCGGCGCCGGCGGCACGCGCGTATTCAAAATGAAGTGCCTGAAGATGGGCGCTGAGACCGTGCGCCTGATCTATACCAGGCCCTGGTGGGAGAACTCGACCCCCGCAAAGACCTTCTCCCTCAGGCTGGAAGCGGTAATGTTCTGACCGGCAGCGACGGAACCTGAAGGCGCGGCCCGCGGGCCGCGCCTTCTTTTTGCGCCCGGGAACGGCAGCGTTCCGGCGCCGCGCTGCCCGGCTGGCGCGCAAAGGCGGTCTTTCGCCTGGCTAGTTACCTGGGAGCTTTTTTTCTGCTTTTTTTCACGGCCCCGTGCGGCCCGGCCGGACAGCGCGCCCAGACCCGCTGCTCGGCCTTACCGAGCTTTTCCGTTTCGGCCGCCAGCACCTTCAGGATCCCTTCCCAGTCGCCGGCGCATTTATTGGAGCACGGCTCCGCGGCGTTCTTTTTCCCGCCGGGGGCGCAGCAGGCGGCCAGGCTGGCCTTCGCCTGGGCGGTCTTCTCCTCCAGCACTTTTTTCTTCCCGATATACCGCGCCGAATCGATAACGCACTTCTTCAGTTCATCGCAGGTCAAAAGCCCGTTCTCCTGCGGGGCCTTGCCGTTATCAGCGTATTCCATTTTGGCGCATTCCGGCGCGGTGGGCGTCAGCCGGGCTAGGAAATACGGCGGCAGGCCGCCGGTATACTGGATGCAGTAGCACCAGCTCTGAGGCACGCTCGCGGCGGCGGCCGGGCCGTCCCCCGCCGTCGCGGCTACCGGCAGGGCCAGGGCCGCCGCAAGATATAACGCTCCCGATGTTACCATAGCCCCTCCGGTCCGGTTAAAATTAAGCTGCCTGTCCCCATTTGCCTCACAGAAGTTCTTCCATCTCGTCCATGGTCTCGTTCATTTCCTTCATCGCTGCCTTGAACGGGGCGGAGGTGGTCATGTCCACTCCGGCGTCCTTCAGCAATTCCAGCGGCTCCTTGGCCGAGCCGGAGGAAAGCATTTTAAGATAAGCGTCCCGCCTGGCCGCGGACCGGCCGGCCGCGGCCTCCGCCATGATGGAGTCGGCCAGCAGCGCGGACGCCATGGCGCTGGTGGCGTACTGGAAAACGTAGAAGTTAGAATAAAAATGCGGGATATAGGCCCATTCAATGCCGTACAGATCGTCCACGGCGCAGACCCCCTGGTCGGCGCCGTAATATTTCCTGAGCAGGCCGCGGTAAAGGCCGGTCAGCTTGTCGCCGGTCAGCGGCTCGCCCCGCTCGGCCAGCTCGTGCATGCGCAGCTCGAATTCCGCGAACAGCGTCTGGCGGAACAGGTTCAGGCGCAGACCGTCCAGCCTGGTGCCGAGCAGGTAAAGTTTCACGGCCTTGTCCCTGGTCTGCGCCAGCAGGTAGCGCAGCAGCAGGTCCTCGTTGAGCGTGGAGGCCACCTCCGCCACGAAGATCTCGTAATCGCTGGTAACATAAGGCTGGTTCCTGCTCGACAGCAGCGAGTGCATGGAATGCCCGGATTCGTGCGCCAGCGTGGAAACTTCTTCGTAGCTGCCGGTGAAGTTCTGCAGCTGGTACGGGTGCACGCCGTAGACCGCTGTGCTGTAGGCCCCGGATTGTTTCCCTGTGCTGGGCATAAAATCCACCCAGCGCTCGTCGTAGCTCTTTTTAAGGTCGGCCGCGTACTGCGCTCCCAGCGGGGCCACCGCTTTCAATACCAGCTCCCTGGCTTTCTCCGGGGTATAGACCAGGTCGGCCTCTTTCACCAGCGGCGAATACAGGTCCTCGTAGCCTATCCGCTTAAGGCCGAGGATGCGGGCGCGCAGCTTTATGTAGCGGTGCAGCGTGGGCAGGTTCTCGTTCACGTCCGCTATCAGCCTCCGGTAAACGGCCGCGGGCACGTTGGCCTGGAACAGCGCCGCCTCCAGGCAGCTGTCGAACTTGTGCACGTTCCTGTTGAAGATGTGCGCGTTGACCAGCGAATTGAGCGTGGTGCCCAGCGTGGTCTCGAATTTCTTGTATTCCGCCCAGAAAGCCCGGAAAACCTTTTTCCGGTCGCTCCGGTTCGAAGACGCCCTGTACAGCGTGTACGCCTGCGCGTCGAGCCGCACCTCTTTCCCGCCGGAAAGCCTGACGTAGGGATAGGGCATGTCGGAGTTGGTAAAAGCGGAATACACGTTATCCGCGGCCCCGGTCAGCAGCCCGGCCTGGGCCGCCACCTGCTCTTCGGCCGCGCCCAGCGTGTGCGGCGCGTAGCGCAGAACCCTGGCCAGCCAGGCAGTGTACGGGACCAGCCGCGGTTCGGCCGCTATGTAAGCGTCTATCTTTTCTTTGCCGAGGGCTATTACCTCCGGTTCCAGGTAGGCCGTGGCCGCGGCCGCTTTCGTGCCCAGGTCGGTAGCGGCCTGGCTCATCTGCCAGGTCCTGCTCACGCGCGTATCCCCGTCGCTGCACATGCTCGCGTAGACCTGCAGCCTGTTGAGGTCCTGCATCAGGGACATCTTGGCGTCGATGGCCGCGAACAGGTCCCGGCCGGAAAGCCCCAGTTTCCCCTGGTAGGACGCCAGCCGCGGGATGCGGGCGGAGATCGCTTCCTTATCTTTCTCCCAGGCCGCGTCGCCCGGATAAAGGTCGGCGGTGTTCCACTTGTACTTTTCAGGCACCTCCGCCCTTTCCACCGCGGCCGCCCGGCCGCCGCACAGGGCGGCGGACAGCAGCAATAAACAAAAAAACGATCTGTATTCTTTCATGGTTTCCTGAAGGCCGTTCCTTATTTTTCTCCGCCGTCCTTACCTGCCGGCGCCGCGTGCAGTTTCGAGAGCAGCCAGGCCATGTTCTCGCCCAGCACCTTCATCGTGGTCATGCCCTCCGTATCGTTCTCCACTTCGCCGATGGCCCGGCCCACGCCCACGTTCCAGTAGTTCGAGCCGGGGATTATCATCTGCGTTATGGTGAAGAAATGGTTTATGGTGTCGAAAGCGTGCACGGCCCCGCCGCGCCGCACCGCCACCACCGCGGCGCCGGCCTTGCGCCGGAACAGCCCGCCGTTGGCCATGCTCACGTAGCCTGCCCGCTCTATCAGCGCCTTGGTATCGCTGCTCACGTCCGCGAAATAAGTGGGAGAGCCGATAAGTATCCCGGCGGAAGCTTCCATTTTCGCCACGTAGCCGTTCAGCCCGTCGTCCGGCTGCGCGCATTTCTTATCCTTGCTCTTGAAACAGCCGTTGCAGGCCGTGCAGCCGCGCAGCGGCCTGCCGGCCAGCTGCACCAGCTCCGTTTCGAACCCCTGCTTCTCCAACTCGGCCAGCGCCGCCTTCAGCAGGATGGCCGTATTCCCGTCCTTGCGCGCGCTGCCGTTAAAAGCCGTGACTTTAAGCATCTTTCCTCCAGCCTGTGCCGTTAAGATCTTCCGTATTCACTATTGTATGATATCCCGCCCCGGCGGCACTAAAACAAAACCGCCGGGCTTCCCCGGCGGTCTTAAGACCCTGACGCCGTTCTCTTAGCCGCCGGTGAACAGGCGCCCCTGTATGTTATACAGTTCGGAGCCGTCTTTCTTGTTCCAGATCTCGGAATAGTCGAAATGCAGTCCGTTGACCCTGATGACGGTCGTTATGTCTATCGTTTCGCTGTAAGCCTCGTAAAGCGTTATCACGTTGTTTTCATAGGAGCCCGCCACCGCGCCGTTCTCGCCGAGCAGCTGCGTGCCTTTTTTAACGTAGCGCGCGGGGTCCACGTTAAGCGCCACCACTCCGCAGTCGAAATACCCGCTCTTGCGGAAAAGATAATCGGTCCCGTCCTCGAACTCCAGGCTCATAGTATCGCAATGGGTGCCGGAGCCCTGGTAGGTCCAATCGCCCCAGCCTATCCACTTTCCGCCGAGGCCCGGGTTGGCCCGCTCCGAACGGCTGCCGCCCACCATGGGCAGATACTGCCCGGAGGGAAGGATATAGCCGGAACCGTTATAAACGGCCGGGACGTACTGGCCCGTGGAAGCCACGATGAACCCGCCGCCGGCGGAGATAGCCGTAAAGGTCTTGCCGGTGCGCGGGTCCAGCAATATCATGGTGCCTTTATCCTGCGCAGGCGCAGGCGCCGCCGGAACCGCTAACCGGGCGATATCGTCGGCCTTTACCGCCGCCGCGCCGCCCAGCTGGGACAGCGCCGGCGTCTGCGCGGCCAGCGCGGCAGGGAAAACAGAGAAAACCAGGAGGAACATCGTTTTTTTCATAAGACCCCTTTCTGAAATCTGAAAATAAATTTACCAGTTTCCCCCGCCGTTGTCAATTTGACCGTATCGGCCGCGCTGACCCGGTCGAAAGGATAACGGCCCGGGACCCGGTCCGCGGGGTAGGGCTAAAGACTTTGAATATGGGGCCTTCCGTCCCATCCCGCGGGCCGGGGCAATAGGTTATACTTACAGTAATGAAACTCACTGCCGCGTTGGCAGCTTTACTGTTCCCGCTTTCGGGCGCGGCATATGCCGGTCCCGCGCGGGACGGTCTTACGTACGACCCGTTTCAGACGGGCAGCCCGGCTTTAAAACCCGGGGCGGAAGTCGCCCTGCCGGGGCGCGCTTCGCCGGAGCTCGAAGGACGATACGCCGGGGTCAGCGTGCTGAACGCGGCCGTAACATACGATCCCGCGGTGAACGCGATGCTTGAAAAAGTTACGCGGCGCGAACTGGAACCCGCGGTAGCCGAACTCAGCGGTGAAACTCCGGCGCTGATAGGCGGCGCCCCCTACACCTTCAAGACGCGCTCCTCCGACTCCGGCAAGCCTATAGCTATGGCCGAGCAGTACGTGTACGAACACCTGCTGGCGTACGGGCTGGACTCGGTGGCCTATCAGGCTTTCCCCGGCGAGAAAGGCGCTCCCCCGGGCCGCAACATCATCGGCCAGATAAGCGGCACCGCTAAAGCCGGCGAGATCGTGGTGGTCGGCGCGCACCTCGACAGCTTCCCGTGGACCGGCGCCGCCCCCGGCGCGGACGACAACGCGTCCGGAGTTTCCGCTACGCTCTACCTGGCCCGGGCTTTCGCCGGCAGGAAGTTCGAACGGACGATACGCTTCGCTTTTTTCGGCGACGAGGAGAACGCGCCCTGGGAATGCAGCCGCATCGGCTCGGCCGGCTACGCCGCCCGCAGCAAGGCCGCGGGCGAGAACATCGTGGCCATGATCCAGGCCGACGCGCTGGCCTACGATCCCCCGGAGTCGGACCAGCACATAGTGGAAATGAACACCCGCGCGCCCAGGCACGACCCCGGCGGCGGCGACCTGGCCATCTTCAGCCTGTGGCGGGACGCAATAAAGACTTACTCTATCTCCGGGCTCACGCCCGTCAACGTCGCCATCGGCGATAACTGGAGCGACCACGGCAGTTTCTGGAATAACGGGTATCACGCGGCCATGCTCAGCGCCGAGGAGCAGGACCACTGGAACCCCAACTGGCACACCGCCAGCGACAAAGTGTCCGCCTTCGCCTGGCCCTTCTATCTGCAGGTGACCAAGAGCTACGCCGCGGCGGCCGCCCACGCGGCCGGCATACTGCCGCAGCAATAAATGAAACTCCACGGCGGCATAACGATAAACGGCAGGAACTACGCCCAGGGCGCGGACGTCCCCTGGTACTTTATCTATCCGTTCTTCATGTTCCACATGCTGATGTTCGGCGGGTCCGGCTTTTTCATGGCCTACGGCGACGCGCACGCCCCGCTGCCCTTCCTTTACATGCACGGCGGCCTCGCCATCACGGTCTACACCATGTTCTACATAGTGATCTTCGGGCTGGACGACGTTAAATGGATGTTCATCAACGCCGGGCTGGGCCTGCTCGCCATCTATACCCAGGTCAGCTGGCTGCTGTCGCTTTTCGGCAAAAAAATAGGCGATTACCCGTTTTCCGTGCACGTGGTCCCCTTCCTGTATTACATCCTGTACACCTTCCTGCTGCGGCACGCGCTGCTGGACATCACCCGGGCCCACGACGACGAGAACAGGAAGCAGGCGGTGGAATATTTCTACATCGCCCTGTCGCTGACCGCTTCCCTGGCTTCCTATTATCTGGAAAGAGCGCATTAGCTCCCGCTGGCCGCCCGGAAACCCGGCCGGCCCTGCTTTAGCAGAACGGGGATGAGCAAATGACCATAAGCAAAACACCGCGCCCGGTCCGCAGTTCCCTCGGCACGGCCGAGGCGCGCCGGCGCGTCCTTTCGGCGCAGGGGCTGCTGGGCGCGCCGCGCTTCGGCGAAGGCAAGGCGGGCGCGCTGGCGGCCATAGAGCACCTGGGCTATGTGCAGATAGACACTATTTCGGTGGTCGAGCGGGCGCATCACCACACGCTCTGGGCGCGGGTCCCCGGCTATTTACCCGCCCACCTGCAGGAACTGCAGGCGCGGGACCGCAAGGTGTTCGAATACTGGAGCCACGCCGCGGCTTATCTGCCGCTGCGGGACTACCGCTTCGCGCTGCGCCGCATGGAAGCCTACGCGCGCGGCAAGCGGCACTGGTTCAGGCGCGACGACAGGACGCACCGCTACGTGCTGGACCGCATACGCGCCGAAGGGCCGCTGCGCGCCCGGGACTTCGACGCCCCGGCCGGGCACCGCGGCGGCAGCTGGTTCGAGTGGAAGCCGGCAAAAAAAGCGCTGGAGCAGCTGTTCTGGTGCGGCGAGCTGATGGTGCGCGAAAGGCGCGGGTTCGAGAAGGTCTTCGACCTGCGCGGGCGCGTATTGCCGGCGGGAACGGATACCAGGCTGCCCTCCGAAGAAGAATTCCTCCGGCACCACATAACCGCGGTGCTGCGCGCGCAGGGCCTGGCCGCGGCGCGCGAGATCTCCTACCGGCGCGCGCTAGAAGCCGCGCGGCTGGGAAAAGTCCTCCGCGAAATGCTCGCTGCGGGCGAGGCGGAGGAATTCGAAGTGGAAGGGGCGCCCGGTGAAATATATTACGGGCTCAAAGACTTCCCCGCGGCCGCGGGCCGGGCCGCAGAAGCGGGCGAGGTGCGCATACTTTCGCCGTTCGACAACCTGGTCATCCAGCGCAAGCGGCTGGCGCGCCTGTTCGGCTACGAGTACCAGGTGGAATGCTACGTGCCGGAGCCGAAACGTAAATTCGGCTATTTCTGCCTGCCGCTGGTCCGGGACACGGCTTTCATCGGGCGCGTCGACGCGAAGGCCGACCGCGCGGCGGGGCTGCTCCGCGTTGAACGGTTCCACTGGGAAAGCGCGGCGGGCCCGGCCGGCCGCCACAGACCGGCGGTAAAGGCCGCGCTGGAACGCTTCGCCGTCTTCAACGGCTGCGGCGGCCTGCGCGGGCTGTCAAAATTATAAAAAGACCGCTCCGAAAGCATCAGGCGTGAAATATGATTCCCGCCGGCGTTATTTTGCCTCTTTAGCGGGCAGCAATCCCGCCAGTTTCGCCTCGTACGCCGCCCTGGAGATAGTGCGCAGGTCCTCCACT
>SESF01009467.1_pt1 | contig 20579 bp, 19 predicted proteins | sample 3171521 | NCBI WGS metagenome assembly SESF01 (sample SAMN10866945, study PRJNA518727) | freshwater metagenome | biome: subpolar coniferous forest; feature: holomictic lake; material: water; isolation source: holomictic Lake 227, 6 m and 8 m depth | place: Canada: near Kenora, Ontario | collected...
ACTTTCACGCTTTGGGGTATTCTTTAAAATGAACTCGATATCGTCTTGGAATCCCATGTTCAGCATTTCATCTGCTTCATCCAAAACCACATACTTGATCTGTTCCAGATTGATTGCTTTTCTTTCAATCAAATCAATTAATCTTCCCGGTGTTGCTACTACTATCTGAACGCCTCTTTTTAGGTCACGAATTTGTAACCCGATAGATGCTCCTCCATAAACGGCAACCACGGAAATGCCGGTCATATATTTTTTAAAGAGCTCTATTTCTTTCACAATTTGCATACAAAGTTCTCTTGTAGGGCATACGATTAATGCCTGAGGATACTTTGCAGCTGCGTCAATAATGTGCAGTAATGGTAAACCAAAAGCTGCTGTTTTTCCGGTACCTGTTTGCGCTAAGCCGATAAAATCCTGTGTGCCGCTTAGCAAAATAGGTATTGCTTGTTCTTGTATTGCGGTTGGGTTCACATACCCCAACTCATCGGTTGCCTGAATCAATCTCGCATCAATTCCCAACCCTTCAAATGTCATCATGTATTAAAAAATTTGCGGCAAAGGTACTTTTTAATAAGGGCTTTGCCTGTATTTTGTTTGTTAAACGCTCCCCAAAACCTATTTTAAGATGCGTTTAATACCATTTGCCTGTTCAATCAGCTCTTTTAGATAATCGAAATTCTCCTTTTCAAGGCATGATTTAAACTTTCTAAGCTGACTAATATGCTCATTTAGAACATCTAACACGTTTTCTTTATTTTGCATAAATATTGGCACCCACATGTCTGAATTGCTCTTTGCCAAACGCACAGTGCTCTCAAAACCGCCACTTGCCAACTCAAAAATATTGTCCTCCCCCCGCTCTTTCTCTAATACAGTATTGGCCAGTGCAAACGAGGTAATATGAGAAATATGACTCACATAAGCCACGTGCACGTCATGTGCTTTTGCATTCATGTATACCAAGTGCATCCCTAATGCAGCATATAACTTTTCGACAAGTTCCAATGCATCAAGATCATTTTCTTCCTTATTACAGATAACTGTAGCCTTGTCTATAAATGCCCCTATAACAGCTGCGGTTGGTCCACTATTTTCTGTCCCCCACATAGGGTGAGTGGCAACAAACCTTCCCCTCTTCGGATGATGCTTGATGCTTTTTAATAAACTCTCTTTGGTTGAACCTACATCCATCAAAACTTGCATATGTACCTGATCTAATAAACCGGGTAATAATTTTTCTGCAGCATTAACAGGTATCGCTAAAATGATTAAATCAGATTTTACTACGGCTTCATTTAAAGGAAGAATTTCATCTACCAATTTTAATTCTAAGGCTTTTTTCTGATGCTCCAGATTGGCATCAACTCCAACCACCCAATCGGTAAATCCATTTTCTTTCAATGCCAATGCCATTGATCCACCAATTAAACCGATACCTACAATTGCTATACGCATATCAATTCATTTTAAATATTGCCGATTGCTTTTATTCTTTCTATTGCCTGTTCAAATCTTTCTATCGAACCGCAAAGGCTCACTCTGATATATCCATTACCTGCATTTCCGAAAATACCACCAGGGGTGATGAACACATTTGCTTCATATAAAACCTTATCACTTAAAGCATACCCATCTTTACATGTACCCGGAATTTTTGCCCATACAAACATGCCTACTTGATCAGTCGAATACACGCAATTCAATAGATCCAATAATTCGAAAACTTTTTTTCGACGCTCTGCATATATTTTATTAATACTATTATACCAATCTTTATCCAAGCTCAAAGCCTTTGCTGCTGCTAGTTGTAGAGGAAGGAACATGCCACTATCCATATTGCTTTTAAAACGCAAGATCTCGTCAATTCTTTCTTTTGCGGCACATAACATACCTACTCTCCATCCTGCCATATTAGAACTCTTACTCAAAGAGTTCAACTCAATCACAATTTCTTTAGCCCCTGGCACGCTTAACAAACTCACAGGTTTCTCATTTAGAATAAAACTGTAAGGGTTATCATGGCAGATTAAGATCTGATGTTTAATTCCAAATGCTACAATCTTTTCATACAATGCTTCATTAGGCAATTGTCCCGTTGGCATATGCGGATAATTCACCCATAACAATTTCACTTTACTCAGATCGGTTTTTTCCAAAGCCTCAAAATCGGGCTCCCAATTTTTATGCTCACTCATTTCATAAGGCACAGCCACACCACCCGCAAGCTTTACAGCACTGCTATATGTAGGATAGCCAGGATTTGGAATCAATGCCTGGTCACCTTCATTCAGATAGGTCATACAGATATGCATGATCCCCTCTTTGCTTCCTATTAAAGGAAGTATTTCTGTATCGGGATTCAAATCAACCTGGTACCATTTAGCATACCAATCGCGAATCGCATTTCTTAAAATAGGTGACCCTTTGTAACTCTGATAAGCATGAACATTGGGTTTCGCCGATTCTTCCTGCAACACTTTTATCACATCGGGATGTGGAGGTAAATCCGGACTACCGATACCCAAATTAATAATCGCTTTACCAGCTTTATTGAGCTCATCGATTTCGCGGAGTTTCTGCGAAAAATAATATTCGCCAATTCCTTCCAGCCTTTTTGAAGTACTAAATGCCATATCTATCCTTTTACAAGTTTTCCTTTTTTATAAACCCCGAATAATTTAACGCTGTTGGTCAATCCCTCTATTGACTGCATCACTGCATGGAACTGATTGATATTTTCAAATTCCAGATCAGCATAAAATCCATATTTAAAATTACTACCTGGTATGGGCATACTCTGCAGTTTACTTAAATTGATATCTCCTTCAGCAATTAAGGTTAATACTTTCGACAAAATCCCTTTCGAATGATTTGTCTGAAAATAAATAGACGCTTTATCTGCATCCGCAATTAGTACTGCTTCTTTTTCTCTTTGTAAAACCAAGAAACGGGTATAGTTATTTTTCATGGTCTGAATATTTGGTGCGATCAGATCCAATTCAAATAATTCGGCAGACAATTTACTGGCGATAGCTGCAATATGTTTGCTTTTGTGTTGGTGCACATGTTTGGCACTTAATGCGGTATCATCTGTTTCAATTAATTTCCAATTGTATTTCTCTAAATACTCTAGACACTGTAAGATGGCCATTGGATGACTATGAACTTCCCTGATATCTTCTAGCTTCACACCAGGATTCACCATTAGGTTCTGACTGATACTTAAATAAACCTCCCCAACCACTTTCAAGCTACTCTTTTGGAGAAGGTTATAATTAGGAAGGATGCTACCTGCAATGGAATTCTCGATGGCCATGATGGCACCACTAGAAGTAGATTTATCAGATGCCACACGGATCAGGTCCCTAAAAGTAGCACAAGGAATTACCGCCACTGCTTTACCATACATATTTCTGGCAGCCACCTGGTGGAAGCTTCCTTCGTATCCTTGGATGGCAATCCCTTTTTTACTGTCAAAAACCGTTTTTACAGTTCCCATTTTTTCATTTTCCATATTCAGTTCCTTTCGATCCCGGCGAACGGGCAAAAAAAAACCCGACCTATTGGCCGGGATATGATGTTTCAAGTTTATTATTAAGCTTTAGCAAACACTACCCGGCTACTTGTTTTAAAGTAGAAATAAAAGAAAAAATAAAATCGGGTGTTGTTCAACAATGTTTGCATGATAGACCAAATATAAACTATCCGCTTATACGAACCAAAGGAAATTGCGAAATTTTTTAGCTAACAACCCTTAGTTTGCATTGAATTTGAGGATGTTAGGGCAAAAAAAAGGGTCCCTCCGTGGAAACGGAGCGACCTCTAACGATTGCTTGCCATATGAAAATCGGTAATAAGCTAATTCGGTACCGGCAAGCTGAGTCTCACAATTCTCTCAGCACTTAGCTTTTAATAATTTATTTTTTCTTAGCAGCAGTATCAACTTTTGCTTTAGCAGCAGTATCAACTTTAGCAGCAGCAGAATCAACTTTAACAGCAGCAGAATCAACTTTTACTGCAGCAGAATCAGCTTTAACTTCTTTGTTTTCTCCAGAACCGCAAGCTGCGAAAGCACCTAGCGCAAGAACGAATAATACTTTTTTCATTTTTTGAGTTTTTTTGTTTGAGGTAATTTAGTGTTAATACCCAAAGGAGATAAAAGGTAACCTTGAGAATTAATTTATTTTTGAAAAATATTTTTTGTGGCAATTTGGGTTACTTTTATCCACTTCATAGTATTAATTGCAGTAAAGTGAAAGCTGAACAGAACGAACAAGCATTATTAAAAGGACTGGCAAACAACGACTCAAAGGCCATCGAATCAATCTATAAAGACAATTTTAGTATGGTTCAGGCATTTGTTTTGAATAATAATGGCTCCTACGACGACGCAAGAGACGTTTTTCAGGAAGCAATGATTGCTCTATATGAAAAGGCACAAAGCGAATCATTTGTATTAACCTGTCAAATTAAAACTTATGTATATTCCATATGCAGGAGACTGTGGCTTAAAAAATTACAACAACTTGGAAGGTTCTCCAACCAAGTCGATAATCTTGATGAAACTGTTCCTGTTGAAGAGGATCTCGAGATTCACGAAAAACGCAACGCTGAGTTTGCGATAATGGATCGGGCGATGAAGAGTTTGGGTGAGCCTTGTAAAAGTTTATTAGAAGGCTACTATTTGAAAAAGATGGGCATGCAAGAACTGGCGGCAGAATTTGGTTATACAAATGCTGATAATGCTAAAAACCAGAAGTACAAATGCCTGATGAGATTGAAGAAATTGTTTTTTTCGCAATATAATATCGGAGAATAAGTACCATGGAAGACATTCAATTACTTGCAAACATCGAATCTTACCTCGCCGGAGAAATGTCTCCGACAGAGGTAGCTGTTTTCGAAGCCCTACGCAAAAAAACCCCTGAGATCGACCAGATGGTGGTAGAACATAGATTGTTCCAGCATCAGATAGAAGACTACGCCGCTACCGTTAACATTAAACATACCCTTCACGAAGTACATGCCAGATTATTAGAAAATGGCGATGTAAATGAAGGTGGCGAACTTTCTACAAAAGCACAAGTTGTGCAATTGTGGAATAGATATAAACGCGTTACAGCAATTGCTGCATCCGTTGGTGGTGTGATTGCGCTAGTGATCAGTGGCTTAGTTACCTATTTCTCGCCCGTTGTTAACGGTAACCAGATTCAGCAATTGAGCAAGGATATCGAAATCATTAAACGCAACCAGCAATATCAAGGGTCCCTAATCAATGAAGTAAAAAGTAAGATCCCTACTGGTGTTACTGTAATTAGTGGTGGATCTGGTTTCTTGATTGATGCTAAAGGTTTTATCATAACTAACGCACACGTACTAAAAGGTACAGCCGCAGTAGTAGTTGATAGTAAAGGAAATGAGTTTACTGCTTCGATTGTGCATATTGATACCAAGAAAGACTTGGCTATCTTAAAAATAAACGACGATGAGTTCACTCCTTTAAAGTCCCTTCCTTATAGTATCGGCAAAACCAATGCCGATCTGGGAGATGAGATCTTTACTCTTGGGTACCCTCGTAACGACATTGTTTACGGAGTTGGTTACCTAGCTTCAAAAACTGGTTTTAATGGCGATTCTTTGAGTTATCAAATTCAAATCAGTGCTAACCCAGGTAATTCTGGTGGTCCGGTTTTAAATAACAACGGAGAAGTAATTGGTGTTTTAAGTACTCGTCAGGCTCAAGCTGATGGTGTTGCCTTCGCAGTAAAATCAAAAAATATCTACGAATGCGTGACCGAAGCTAAAGAGAATGACCCTTCTTTAGAGAATATCAAAATTTCAGTTCATTCAAGCATGAAAGGAATATCTCGTAAACAACAGATCAACAAAGTGGCTGACTGTGTCTACAACGTTAAGGCGTTTAGCAAAAAATAATTACAGTTGAGTTTTAAATATCGGTAACCTCTCCCCACAGGAGGGGTTATTTTTTTGGTAGGCAGCAATAAAAAAAGGAGAACATCACTGTTCTCCTTTTTAATTGCTATGCAGATACTAGGCCCACAAATTCTTAGGGTATACTGCATCGGCAACTAATTTATTGATACTAGCTTGTACATGCGGCGCATCTTCTTTATAAGTTACACCAAACCATTGTGCTGCTGTATGAACAACCTTAACAGCACCTAATCCAGCTTTCATAAACTGACCAGTTACAACTGGAATAAAAAACTCTGATTTGATATTTTTTAGATTTTTTTCGTTAGCTAAGAACTCGGTAAACTTAGATTCACAGAAATCGATATAGCCTGGTGCAAAACATAAGAAATTCATGCTTACTAGGCTGTCTTCACTCAATTCATGAAATCCAGACTCATCCTCATAAGTAATGATCCCTTTATCATTCCGAGAAATACTTGTACGCTCGTTTATATCTGTCAAGTTATGATTTGCATCAATAGTACAAACACCTCTACTTACACTACCAAAATCGCTTAATGTTTTCTTTAACTCATATCCGATGATGCTATAAGTTTGTTCATTACACTGGTTCACTAAGAAAGTATAGGCCTTTACAAAAGAATCAGTTCCATAATAATCATCCGCGTTAATCACTGCAAAAGGCTCATTTACTTTGCCTTTACAACAAAGAATCGCGTGCGCAGTGCCCCATGGCTTTGTTCGATTCGCTGGCACTGTCTTATCTCCAACAAATGCATTCAAGTGTTGATATACATAATCAGTTTTGATTTTACCCGCTAACTTTGGCTCAAATATTGCTTTGAAATTATCTGCAAAATCTTCCCGTATAATGAAAACAACTTTTTCAAAACCAGCTTTTATTGCATCGTAAATTGAATAATCCATGATAGTTTCGCCACTGGGACCAAAGGACTGCGTTTGCTTTTGACTTCCATAGCGGCTAGCCATACCCGCCGCTAATATTACCAAAGTTGGTTTCATCTAATAAATTTTGTGGCATAAAGTTACTTGATAATCTTTAAATACAATTCAGAACGAGTGCAAATAAATACCGAATCGATTACCATACAACAACTCCAATTGGGTGCTTCTGAAAACATTTTAATCGATGTGCTTCGGACAGATCTGATACACCCAGTTATTAGTGGTAACAAATGGTATAAACTCCGCTATTATTTAGAAGATGCAATTAACAGTGGGTTCACAGAAATTGCAAGTTTTGGGGGCGCATATAGTAATCATATTGTTGCTACTGCCTGTGCATGCCAGAAATTCTCATTAAGAAGTATTGGATTTATTCGCGGCGATAAAACAGAACAACTCTCCCCTACATTGCAATCCGCTGAATCCTACGGTATGCAATTGCAGTTTATAAATAGAACAGATTATAAGGATAAGACCAAAATCATAATAAACAATAGCAGTGATGGCCGCTATTGGATTCCAGAAGGCGGGTATGGCCAATTAGGTGCAATGGGGGCTGCCACGATCCTAGAGAAAACACCCATAGAAAACTACGATTATATTGTGGCAGCAATTGGCTCAGGCACAATGGTAGCGGGACTTTTAAATGCAAGCCTTCCGCATCAAACAGTTCTTGGAATAAGCTCTCAGAAAAATAATAGAAGCTTGGAAGCAGAAGTAAAATTTCTAACCCATCTTGAAAACCATCATCGATTTCATTATATTCCTGAATACCATTTTGGCGGATTTGCAAAACATCCACAGGAGCTCTTAGATTTCATGACCAGCTTCTGGCACATAGAAAACATTCCTACTGATATTGTTTATACAGGGAAAGTCTTTTATGCCATCAATGACCTTGTTGAAAAGAACTATTTTAAAAAAGGAGATCGGATTCTTGTGATACATAGCGGGGGACTTCAAGGCAATTTATCTTTACCTAAAAACAGTTTACCCTTTTAAATAGCGCATTAATATATTTGTAATACATGAAACATCGCATTGGGCTTTTTTTCTTTTTATTTTTTACTAAATTCTGTTTAGCACAGGATGAATTGCCTGAATTTAAAATAAAACAGATAGTACCGGGAAAAGTCACAATCAGTTGGCATAATCCCTTCCACAATTGCAGGCAATTATTTGTTCAGCGTTCAGCAGACAATAAAAAATTCAAAACCATTATTTCAGCAAAAAATCCAGGCCTCTTCGAAAACAGTTTTACTGACACAAAATTACCCCTTAACAAAACCGTCTATTACAGAATTCAGTACACCCTTAAAGGAGGAAATACGTACTTTTCAAAATCGCATCCTCTGCCTGATAAAACCCTGATTGAAAATAATGCCAGTGTGCCAAGCTCACCAAATTGGAAAGCATCACATTTTGTTTTTACTAATAAGAATGGGAATATTCAAATCCTTTTGAATAACCCATCAGAGCATAACTATAGACTCGTATTTCAAGATGAAAAAAGAGTTGAACTATTTCAGATGAAAAATATTCTATCAGATAATCTGGTACTCGACAACGCAAACTTCACGCACAAGGGATGGTTCTATTTTGAATTGTATCAGGATGAAATTCTAATAGATAAAAACAAAGTATTTTTAAAAGGCGATAGCCATTAATATTACTACTGATCAATTGGTAATTAATACCGCATCAAATACACGCTCGAAATTTTTCTTTATTAAATATTTCACTTCTTCCAATGGGATGGGTCTACCCAATTCCTTTTGTAAAGAAGTTACCTGTTTGCCCTGAATACCACAAGGAACAATATCATGAAAATAATTTAAATCCGTATTTACATTAATAGCAAATCCATGCATGGTAATCCATCTACTACATTTAATACCCATGGCACAAATCTTCCTTTCTTTACCAGGAATATGTGGATCTAACCAAACGCCTGTTTCACCGGGACTTCTATCACCTGTTAATCCGTATTCAGCCAAGGTTAAAATGATTACTTCTTCCAAACTACGCAAGTACCAGCCTAGATCGGGTTTGAATTTTTCTAGATCCAAAATGGGATAGCCTACTAATTGCCCCGGGCCGTGAAAAGTAATATCGCCACCCCGATTAATATGAAAATAATCGATCCCTCTTTTAGCAAGTGCCTCTTCATTGAGTAATAAATTGGCTTCTTTACCACTCTTACCCAATGTATAAACAGGAGGATGTTCAACAAAAAGCAAATAATTATTAGTGGGTATTGCTTCAGGAGATACATCATCAGATTTTCTGAACAATGCTTTTAAATCGGCATTCTCCTTCAATAAAGATTCCTGATAATCCCAAGTTTCTTTGTATCGCTTATTGCCCAAGTCTTTAAAATTCACTTGCTGTTGCATACTGTGAAAATACATAATTCACAACAATTCCGATGCCCCAAGGCCTAGAATCGTATATCTCCTATAACAATAGTATTTTTACAGGATGGAACCCGAGTTTGACATTATATCTGACGAGACATCAGAAGACCTATATGAACGAAAATCCTTTAAAGTTGACAAAGGCCAGGAACCCTTGCGGATCGATAAATTTGCGAAAATGCATATTGAAGGTGCTACTCGCAATAAGGTTCAAAATGGAATTGAAGCTGGTTTTTTAACTGTGAATGGAAAGACAGTAAAATCAAATTATAAAGTAAGACCAGGTGATGAAATAGTATTCCTTAGCTATATCAATCCTGAACATACAGAGTTAAAGCTCGAGAATATTCCTTTGGACATTGTTTATGAGGATGAAGCCCTAATGGTAATTAATAAGCCTGCCAATATGGTGGTTCACCCCGGAGTGGGAAATTTTAGTGGCACATTACTAAATGGAGTGGCTTACTATTTAAAGCAACAAAATCCTGATCTAGATGAAGACGCTCTACCTCGTTTTGGATTGGTACATAGAATTGATAAGAATACCACGGGCCTAATAGTACTTGCTAAAACTGGACAAGCTGCTGCCGCTTTAGCCAAACAGTTTTATAACCATACCGTTTCACGAAAATATGTGGCACTTGTTTGGGGTGATGTAAAAGAAGACGAAGGAACTATTGTGGGACATATTGCACGCCACAAACAATACCGAAAAATGTTTGACGTATATCCCGAAGGTGAAATTGGGAAACATGCCATTACCCATTACCGGGTTTTGGAGCGTTTTAATTATGTAACCATGGTGGAATGTATTCTTGAAACAGGCAGAACCCATCAGATCAGAGTGCATATGAAACATATTGGTCACACACTTTTTAATGACTTTGAATACGGGGGAGATAAAATTTTAAAAGGAACTATTTATACTCGCTACAAACAGTTTGTAGAAAACTGTTTTGAAATTTGTGGAAGATGTGCCTTGCATGCAAAAACATTGGGATTCATACATCCCACTACTGGCAAGGAAATTTTATTCGAATCTCAATTACCAAGCGACATGACTGGCGTAATTGAAAAATGGAGAAACTATCTTGGAAATAAAAACAATATCTAACTGTTAGTGACTTTCAATATTAAAAAATTAGCAAAAAAAATACAAGCATATTTACCCTTTGCTGTTGGTAAAAATGAAGTGTACGATCGGTATTCAAAAGAGATCATTTTAAAATATTGTAAGCCAGATTCGATTTGTATAGATATTGGTGCTAATGAGGGTAAAATTTTAGATTGGATGATAGTCGCTTCTCCGACTGCTACACATTTTGCATTCGAACCAATACCAGCATTATTTGATGGATTGAAAATTAAATTCGCAAAAAATGCAATCATATATCCCATTGCGTTAAGTGATCAAAAAACTGCTGCTTCATTCAATTGGGTAATAAGTAACCCAGCATTAAGTGGCCTTTTAAAAAGGCCCTACCCAACTTATCACAAAGAAAGAAAAATAACGGTATCCACTGATCTGTTGGATAATATCATCGAACAGGGATTAAAGATCAGTCTAATTAAAATAGATGTGGAAGGTGGAGAATGGCAGGTATTAAAAGGGGCCATTAATACTATCCTCAATAATCAACCTATCATACTCTTTGAATCTGGTAAATTAGGTGGTGATCTTTATGGTTTTAAGAGTTCTGATATTTACGATCTATTTGATCAGCAGCTTCATTATCAGATTTTTACACTAAAAGATTGGTTGAAAAATAAAAAAGCTATCTCTTACCCTGCATTCGAAAATTATTTCGAAACTGGAAAAGAATTTTTCTTCTTAGCAGCCCCTATTGACATTGCTATTTAAATTAGTTAACTTTCTTTTCAAATAATACACATGAATAAGTTTGAATTGATAGAGGCAATGAATGAAAACCACACCCGTTTCATTAATTATATCAATACATTAAGTGAAAAAGAATTTTTGTTTGCCCTACCAGAGAAATGGAGTGCAGGGCAGCAATTAGACCATTTAGTAAGATCAACTAAGCCATTGATTTTAGCTGTACGACTGCCCAAATTTATACTTCAACTAATTTTCGGAACCGCTAATAGACAATCAAAAACTTATGAGGAGTTAGTTGAAAAATATTTAATAAAGATTGCTGAAGGCGCCAAAGCAACTGGCAATTTTATTCCGGCTCCCGTTGGTTTCGAAAAAAAAGAACCACTTAAAAAAGAACTTCAATTGATCATTACTAAAATCAATAAAGGGATAAGCAATTTTACCGAGGAAGAATTAGATCAATGCATTTTGCCTCATCCCCTATTAGGTAAGATCACATGCAGAGAAATGATTTATTTTACAATCTACCATGTAGATCATCACCATTTCATAATTGACAAAGCTTTGCAGGACAACTGCATCTCTAACTAAAGGTTATCTCCTTTCAAATTAAAATTTAGGGAGAATTGATGAAAGAGATTTTGTTGATAAAAACCAGTTGCATAACGAATATGCAGCTTATTAAGAAGCACCCCAAACCCGAGACTAAAACCATTCAGTCCATTTGTAATATTATACGCATTGAGGCTTTGACGACGCATTAAATTTAGCGCTGCAGTAATTTGAAATTGGTTACTTAAAAATACATCCGTAGAGAAAACCAAGTGTGCCAATAATTTTTGGAAATTGTTATTGGCACTAAACCTCGCATCACCTTCTTGTGCATTAAAGAGTGTGTCGTTATAAAATATATCGAAACGATGCAAGTGGTGTGCAGTCACGGAAAATTGTATCGGAGCATTCATTAAGCGTTTGGTGATTCCCGCTTGAAGATCAAAGGGCAGTTCTTCTTTACTTGACCCATCATAAGTTTTTAGTTGCTGTCCCATATTCTTTGCAAGCAGAGAAACCTGCAATTGATTTTCTGGGTCATAGTAGGCAATCCCTGCATCAAATGCAATGGCATTCGATTTAAAAGCACCATAATTAGAATTGATGAATTTCGAATTAATACCTACCCACCATTTTTCTTTATATGATTTTGAAAACATGACTTGCACCACATAATCAGATGGTCTAAAAGCACCTAACACATTCCCAGAAGCATCGGTTTGAGTAAGTGAGCCATAATCGAGGTATTGCACGCCAACCCCAAGATTAGATCGTATTGATACCATATGAAATGCCGCCTGCATGCTATATTGTTTAACACCCTCGGCATAGGTATAAAATGAAGAGCTTAGTTGCTGATGCATGGAATCGCGTAATAGCGCAGGATTCTGAAAAGCCATACCCAAATCATTACCAATGCTACTCACATTAACAGAACCCGCTGCGGCCAATTGTGCGCAATTAGGCTGATTTAGAAAATTAAATACGGCATTGCCTCCCAACGTCTGTGCATTAACCTTATTGGCGGCAAAAAATAAGAGTAACAATACGATGCGATTCATACATTCAATTCTACTGCTAAACTAATGCAAGTTCCAGAACCTGTTGCATAGTTTTAACAAAATGGAATTGCACCCCTTTAATAAAGCTACTATCGATCTCAAGTATATCTTTTTCATTCATGGCACACATGATAATTTCTTTCAACCCGGCTCTTTTTGCAGCCAGCACTTTTTCCTTAATTCCTCCAACTGGTAAAACCTGACCTCTCAAAGTAATTTCACCAGTCATTGCAAGATATGGTTTCACTTTTCTGCCTGTGAACGCAGAAGCTAATGCGGTTAACATCGTAACCCCAGCGCTTGGTCCGTCTTTAGGAGTAGCCCCTTCAGGCACATGAATATGAATTGTTTTTTTTGCAAACTGTTCAGGATCGATCCCGAACTTTTTAGCATTAGCTTGTAAATAGCTCAAAGCTGTGCTAGCACTCTCTTTCATCACATTTCCGAGATTCCCAGTGAGTTTCATTTCCGCCTTCCCATCACCTAGTATTGCTTCGATAAAAAGGATATCTCCACCCACATAAGTCCATGCCAGACCTACAGCAACACCAGCCATATTTGCCGTCTTGTAAATCTCATTGCTATAGCGATAGGGGCCCAATATCTTTTCAATATCAGAAAGGGCTAAGACTGTCTTCACTTTGTGTTTAATAGCGAATTCCTTTGCTTGATAGCGCATGATGGATGCAAGTTGTCTGTCCAATTCACGAACGCCGCTTTCTCTGGTATAGCTTTCAATAATTTTTTCGACCAACTTATCGTTCATTTTAAAGTTGATCTTATTGAGGCCATGTGCTTCTTTTTGTTTTGGAATTAAATGGCGTTTTGCGATCTCCACTTTTTCTTCAATAGCATAGCCACTTAAATCAATTATTTCCAATCGATCTCGTAATGCGGGTTGTATGTTCTGAATATTATTTGCAGTAGTTATGAAAAGAACTTTGCTTAAGTCGTATTCTAACTCTAGATAATTATCATAAAAGGTATTGTTTTGTTCCGGATCCAAGACTTCCAATAGAGCGGAAGATGGATCGCTTCTTCCATCGGTTCCAATTTTATCAATTTCATCTAATACCATCACTGGATTAGATGATTTACACTTTCTAATTTGTTGAATAATCCTTCCTGGCATGGCGCCGATATAGGTTTTACGGTGTCCACGCAACTCACTTTCATCATGCAATCCACCCAAACTTACACGAACATATTTTCGACCAATTGCGTGTGCGATCGATTTTCCCAAAGATGTTTTACCAATACCGGGAGGGCCCAAAAAACAAAGTATTGGGCTCTTCATATCGCCCTTCAACTTTAATACCGCCAGATATTCAATGATCCTGCTCTTGATCTTTGACATGCCGTAATGGTCTTTATCAAGTACAAGCTGTGCATTTTTTAAATCGTAATTATCGGCAGAATAATCCTCCCAGGGAAGATCAAGCATTAAGTCCAAATGATTGTACACAATCGAGTAATCTGGTGTAGAAGCATTCATCCTTTCGAGCTTTTCGATTCCCTTTTTGAAAAGATTCTTCGCAGCTTCCGGCCATTTTTTTGCTTCCGCTTTCATTTTCATGTCGGCAATTTCCCGATCATTGCTATCACCACCGAGTTCATCTTTGATACTATTCAACTGCTGCTGCAAAAAGTATTCGCGCTGTTGTTTATCGATCTCAGTACGTGTCTTATTAGTAACCTTATCTTTTAATTCAGCAAACTGCAATTCTCTATTTAAAATATGAATAAGCCTTTCTGCACGCTTATAGATATCATGAATCTCAAGCAAGCTTTGCTTCTCGACTAAATCACTATTTAGATTGCTACTTACAAAATTGATCAGGAAAGAAGGGTTCTCAATATTTTTTAAGATAATGGAAGCTTCGGTAGGTAGGTTGGGCGACAAATGAATAATCTGAGCGGCAAGGTCTTTGATGCTACTTACATAGGCCTTAAAATCTTCCGCAACTGGTAAAACATCTTCTTCCAATAATCGAATAGAGGCTTTGAAATACGGATCATCTGTTTGCATTTCGAGTAATTCGAAACGCTTTTTACCTTGTATGATAATTGTTGTGCCCCCATCAGGCATTTTGATCAGTTTCACAATTTTTGCAACAGTACCAATATTACAAAGGTCGCTTGGAGCGGGCTCTTCAATATTTGCATCTTTCTGTGCAAGAACTCCCACAAGCTTATCCAGTTTGTAAGCATCATTTACCGCTTTGATACTTTTATCTCTACCAACAGTGATAGGCAATACAACACCTGGAAATAGTACCGTATTTCTTAAAGGTAAAATGGGTAATATGTCTGGAATGACCAGATTTTTGTCCTGATCACTTTCATTCTCATTAATCGGAATAATCGGCATGAAATCGGTATCATCCTCCGATCGAAAAAACATATTTTCTTTCAACATAGGTAAATTCTTTGGTCAATTTGTCACAGTCCTTCCATTGCAATGGATATGCAAAGGAAAGCTGAATATTGCAATATTGATGCCACTGCCAAATAAATCGGTTATTTAGTACAAACTGACACAAAAAAAATCCTCCCGTTTTTCGGGAGGACCTTCTTGCAAGAAGTAAAAAATATTAGAAATACAAAAAAGTAGTTCTACAATTTACTAATTATTTTTTCTTAGCTGCAGTATCAACTTTAACAGCAGCAGAATCAACTTTCTTAGCAGCAGAATCAACTTTAACAGCAGCAGAATCAACTTTAACAACAGCTGAATCAACTTTTGCTTCTTTGTTCTCACCGTTGTTACAAGCTGTCATTACACCAGCAACAGCCAAAATTGCGAATACTTTTTTCATTGTAATTTTGTTTTTAAAATTTTTAATGTCGCAAATATAATATTATACAAATAATATAACATATATATTTTCGCATTATATGTTCTATTTTTTCCTGAAGAATATCCGAATAGGCACCCCAGTCAGTTTAAACTTTATTCTCAACTGATTTTCAAGGTAATTCCTATAGGCTGGCTTGATATCTTCTGGATAATTGGTAAAGAATGCAAATGATGGAACTGCAGTTGGTAACTGGGTTACATATTTGATTTTTACTGTATTGCCTCTCACAACAGGCGCATGGTAGGCTTCTACCGCTTTGAGCATTATATCGTTTAACTGAGAAGTAGGGATTTTACGATTTCGGTTATCATTTACTTCAATAGCCAATTCAATTGCTTTGAAAATCCTAGTTTTCTCCAATACTGAAATAAACAAGATGGGCACATCGGTAAAAGGAGCGAATTTTGTTTTCAGCAATTTCTCATAATCCCGGGCCGTATTGGTTTCTTTTTCAACAAGGTCCCATTTATTTACAAGTACTACAATTCCCTTTCCTTTTCTCGTAGCTAAACTAAATATGCTTACATCCTGTGCAGTAATTCCTTTTTTTGCATCTATCAAAAGCAAACAGACATCCGCATCGTCCATTGCTTTAATAGCACGGATAATGGAATAAAATTCGAGATCGTCTTTTTCAGAACTCTTCTTACGGATTCCCGCTGTATCGATCAGCATGAATTCCTTCTGAAACATTTTATAGTGTGTGTGTATAGTATCACGGGTAGTACCAGCGATATCACTTACTATGGTTCTATCCTCTCCTATCAATGCATTTAATAAAGATGATTTACCAACATTCGGCTGACCAATTATGGCAAATTTTGGCAGTTCATTATCACGCAAGGTCTCATCAGAATCTTCGTCTTTCATATGCGCAGTAACTGCATCCAACACCTCACCTGTACCACTTCCAGTAATACTGCTAACAAAAAAAGTATTTTCAAGACCCAGGCTATAAAATTCTGTTGCATCCAATTGGCGTGCACTATTGTCCACTTTATTCACCACCAAATAAACAGGCTTGGGTGTTCTGCGTAACATATCGGCCATTACTTCATCTAAATCTGTAATACCTGTTACTACATCAACCATGAATATGACACTATTTGCTTCTTCAATGGCAATTTTTACTTGCTTTCTAATTTCTCTTTCAAAAATATCATCGGTATTAGGTACAAATCCACCCGTGTCAACTACATTAAAGGTTTTGCCATTCCAATCGGTAACGCCGTACTGACGATCTCGCGTAACACCGCTCTCATCATCAACAATCGCTTTACGCTGTTCTAATAAACGGTTGAAAAAAGTGCTTTTTCCAACATTGGGTCTTCCAACAATTGCTACTGTATAACTCATAATAAATCCTCCTTAAATAATGTTTTTATGTTAGTTACCTGAAAATTCAAGCTAACCATTATTTATATCCGTATTCTTTTAATTGAAGGTCGTTGTCACGCCATTTAGGTCGCACTTTTACAAACAATTCCAGAAATATTTTCTTATTGATAAACTGCTCAATATCTTTTCTTGCTAATGTTCCAATCTCTTTGATCATTTTACCCTTTTCACCAATGATGATAAACTTCTGTGTATCACGTTGCACAATGATATCGGCTTGAATTTTAACGATATCATCCCTTTCCTTAAACTCATTGATCAATACTGCAGTGTGATAAGGAATCTCGTCGCCAAACAATTGATAAATCTTTTCTCTAATCATTTCTGATGCAAAGAATTTTGTTGGCATATCACTCAAATCCTCTTCACTATAAAAGGGTTCCCCTTCTGGCAATAATTCTAAAATAGAAGTCAATAATTTATTCAGATGCACTTTTTGCAAAGCAGAGATCTTAACAATCTTACTGCAATAACTTTTTTCTGAAAAGAACTTTTCTGCTAGCGCAATTCTTCCGTTTCCTGCTTTATCGATTTTATTTAAAACGATCAGTGCAGGTACTTTTAAACGTAATTTTTGAAAGATGCCATCTATCTCTTCCAAATCTTCATTCGCATCCACAATCAGCAACGCAATATCCGCATCTTCCAAAGCGCTTTTCACAGATGTCATCATATGTTGGTGCAATTTGTATTGCGGATCGATGATACCTGGTGTGTCTGAGAAAATAATTTGGTATACTCCAGGAACATTCAAGAAGGCTTTGATACGATGGCGTGTTGTTTGCGCCTTTGGTGAAGTGATCGCCATCTTCTCACCAATCAACGCATTGATCAGTGTGCTTTTTCCGGCATTCGGCTTACCAAATATGTTAACAAAACCTACTTTCATTTGCTAAAGGTACAAAATAACAAAGGCCTCAATAGAGGCCTTTTAAGTTGCGAGAGAAGGGATCGAACCTCCGACCTTCGGGTTATGAGCCCGACGAGCTACCGCTGCTCTATCTCGCGATATAAGATTAATCTAATTATCGCATTTTCATCAAGATCACATTTTCATTTCCCTCACTTCCTATCTTAATGGGCAGCAAAAGTAGGCTTTAGAGGTTTACGTTCCAAAAATATTTGCTAATCTTCTGATTTTCTTTTTACAGTAGCGCCGCCACTGGTGCTAACATCTCGGATAGTACCATTCCCTTTATAATAGATATTACTTCCCCCACTGGCTTCTGCACTGAGTTCCTTATTGATATAGATACGAACTACCGATGCACCAGATGCATCCACCTTAACTAAATCTGATTTTAATTCATAGGCCTTTACATCGCAAGCACCAGATATATCAATTTCTGTTTTTTCTGAAGTTCCAGAAACCTTAAAATTAGATGCCCCACTGGCATCGAGTTTTAGCTTGCCTGTTTTTACTTCTCCTGTAAAGTCGCTCGCCCCAGATAATTGAATTTTCAGGTCATCCGAACTGATCATATCAGCAGTCTTGATATTGCATGCCCCTGATGCTTCAATTTTATGAAGGGATATAAATGTCACATAGGCTTTCATCTTATTATTATTACTCCAGCTTTTCCAATTCCATCCGCTTCCATCAAAGTAGATATGCAATTTGCCATTTCTAACTTCGGTTTTAATGCGAGAAACAGCTTCCTGATTTGATGCGCTTACGGCCACAGCTTCTTCTTTTCCCTGCGACAAATAGAGGTCAATCGCCCCTGAAACTTCCACAGCGCTAAATCCTGAAACGGTACGAGCTACCGCATTGGCATCGAAAACCAGGTTCTTATCGTTCTGGGCCTGCCCCTGACAGATAGACAACAGTAAAACCAATAAGACAGTTATTCTTTTCATGAATGATGTTTTGAGTGCAACGTTTATTAAGCTACAAAGTTACAGTTGGGTGTTATTATCAGTTTAGCTATTTTTGCGTTAGACATTCCTCGGGGTGCTGTCTGGATCGAAATCAGATGGCTGAGATAATACCCGTCGAACCTGAACAGGGTAATGCCTGCGAAGGGAAGGTGTACTGTTCTACAGATCCTCTCCATTAGCTCCCCTGTTTCCATTATTAACTTTTAAATCAACAAAAAATGAAAAAGTTTTTGGGAACAATCATCATTGTATTCCTCACAAGTCTAACTTTTGGTCAGACTAACAAAACAAACAGTCAGAAGCCCTTAAAAGAACCCTTTACGGATAGCAGTTTATACCTGCAACCCTTGGAAGTAAAGGCGATCAGGGCAGCAGAAACCGCCCCTTTTACAAAGACCAATTTGAATAAAGAGCAGATTGCATTAGGAAACAGCGGGCAGGACCTACCCTTTCTATTAAACCAAACACCCTCCACAGTAATTAATTCTGATGCAGGAAATGGGGTTGGTTATACCGGTATTCATATTAGAGGTTCAGACGCCACGCGCATTAACGTAACCTTAAATGGGATTCCCTATAACGACGCAGAAAGCATGGGTACTTATTTTGTTGATCTTCCAGATTTTGCGTCTTCGATCAATAGCATTCAAATTCAAAGAGGTGTTGGAACTTCTTCGAATGGAGCTAGTGCATTTGGAGCAACTTTAAACCTTGCCACGAATGAATTCAATGAAAAAGCTTATACGGAATTCAATAATAGTTATGGTTCATTTAATACTTGGAAGAGTACTTTAAAAGCCGGCACTGGATTGATCGCTGATCATTTTACTGTCGATGCCCGAATGAGCAAAGTAAGTAGCGATGGATATATAGATAGAGCTAGTTCTGACCTGAAATCATTTTATTTGAGCACTGCCTATATCAATAAAAAATCATCCCTGCGTTTGAATATTTTTTCTGGTAAAGAAAAAACGTATCAGGCTTGGTATGGCATTACGGCTGATCAGCTTAGTAGTAATCGAACTTATAATCCAGCAGGTATGGAAAAAACTGGCAGTCCCTATAATAATCAGACTGACAACTACACACAAACGCATTACCAATTATTTTTCAATCATTCATTTAACAAACTATGGTCGTTCAACACTGCCATATTTTTAACAAAAGGCAAGGGCTATTACGAAGAATATAAGGCTGATCAATCTTATGCCGATTATGGCTTGCCGAATCAAACTCAGGGTGGTACAACTTATGCTTCAACCGACTTAGTAAGACAGCGTTGGTTGGATAATAATTTCTACGGTCAGATCGCATCTTTGCAATATAAGGATCAGAAGGATGAATTAACCTTCGGAGGTGGTTGGACGAATTATGAGGGAAAACATTTTGGCAATATTATTTGGATGAATATTGGAACTGTTTCAGCCGACTATCATTATTATGATTATCCAGCTACTAAATGGGATGCAAATTTTTATAGCAAATGGATGCACAAATTCAATAATCAGTGGCAGAGTTTTATTGATGTTCAATACAGAACAATTACTCACAAAATGGATGGTTTTGAAGGAAATGATAAACTTTCAGTGCACAGAAAATTCAATTTCATCAACCCTAAGGCAGGTATCACCTATACAAAAAATGGATGGCAAGTTTATTTGAGTTA
>SESF01002946.1_pt1 | contig 20555 bp, 15 predicted proteins | sample 3171521 | NCBI WGS metagenome assembly SESF01 (sample SAMN10866945, study PRJNA518727) | freshwater metagenome | biome: subpolar coniferous forest; feature: holomictic lake; material: water; isolation source: holomictic Lake 227, 6 m and 8 m depth | place: Canada: near Kenora, Ontario | collected...
GGCCACCCTGACCGACATCCAGCACGACCATCACGAGGTCATCATTTCAACCCTCCACGTCCACCTCGACCATCACAACTGCCTGGAGGTGCTCGCCGTCCGCGGCAAGGCCGGCACGATCAAGAAGATCGCCGACGAGCTCATCGCCGCCAAGGGCGTCAAACACGGCAAACTGACCGTCACCTCCAGCGGGAAAGACCTCCCGAGCTAACTGAACCGATGTTCGGCTACTTTGATCCGCCGTGGACCCCAGCCTTCCTGCGCCGCAACGAGGTGATGATCCGCACCCAGTCAGGGCAACCCTGACCCGTTCCCGGCTTGACTGCATTCCCGATCACCTGGCGGACTCGCAGCACACCCGGGGCAGCGACGTTTCCGTCCGCCAGGCTCACTTCATGAGAGTGACGTGGCCGACGTATTCTTTCCTTTTGTTGAGATATTCAACCCCGTAAACCACCGGGGACCACGAAAGGTCGTGTGGTATGGTGATGTAGTGCTTCAGATTCTGGAGGTTGTGCGGGATCGTTATGTAGTGCTTCTCAGCCGCCGGGGGCGGAGAGCCGTTGCTCCACGGGTTGTTGCCTTCAAAGGCGCGAAGGCTGTTGCCCATGTCCTTGATGGTTTTCACCTTTCCGCGGACGGCCCGGCCCGCTAGCGGTTCAAAATATCCGCCGCCGTCGTCGTTATGCAGGCCGGTTTCCGCGTCGAGGCGCAGGCCGCCCCAGCAATACGCATTGCCGTAGGCAGACGCGGTCGCGCTGGTCGGGATGCCGTCGCTCGTGAGGAAGGTCACCTTGCCGTAATCATCGTAATCGTAGCGCTCCACGACTGCGCCGCCGGTGCCGGTCAATGCGAGCGCGTTGCCCTGGTCGTCGGTGTGGACGAAGTAATCCTGCCCCCCCAGACGCAGACCGAGGAGGCCGCGGTCATCGAGAACGTAGCTCGCCGCCACCGCGCCGTTTTCCCATTCCTCGATCACGCATGCGCCGTCATAACAGTATTGCCGAATGCTGGGCGGCAGGGTGCCGGAATAATTCGTTTTGGCCACGCGCCGACCGAGCGCGTCGTAAGCGTAGCCAACCAACGGGGCGAGCGTGCCCGTGCCGGAATCCAACGCCTGCACCAGCACCAGCCGGTCGGCGTAATCATACTGATAAGTCACCGGGCCGTCGGCGGAGACGCGGGCCACGAGATTGCCGTTGTCGTCGTAGGTGCGGACGTCGCACCCGGTGGTGGTGTATTGGTTCATTTGGAAATCTGCCGGCGGCGCCCCGGAATCCATCGTGTAATCGCCGAAACAGGCCGCGCCGGTGACGTTCGTGCGATTGCCCATGCGGTCGAGGCCGTAGTCCACCAAACGATCCTGCCCGCCGTTGGTCCTAACGAGCGAAGCGACGAGCCGGCACGCGGGATCGTATTCGAACGTCTGCGCCCGCGCCACGCCCGCCAAGGTGAACGGCGCGGTCATGTCGCGGGAGGTCTTGTTCTGTGCCGGGTCAAAACGGAACGTCCGGTCGTCAATGGCCACAGAGTTGTCCGTTCGTTCATGGCGGACGCGGCTGACCTGCCCAAACCCATAATCGCCCGGCGCGTTGGGCGGGCTGGTGAGACCGTCGTAGCCGATCCTGGTGCGTGTGCCGTTGCCGTAAGTCACGCGCGCCAGACGCGTTACGCCGTTGTAAGCAAAGCTCGCCAGCGCCACACCGGATTCGGTGATGCCGGTGCAACGACGGTTCGCGTCGTAAGCGTAGGCCAGCGTGCGGCCGCTGGGGTAGGTGAGCGACCGGCGGTTGCCCAGCGCGTCGTAAGTCGAAGTGGTGGCCAGTCCATTGAGCTTTTCCTGCACGCAATTGCCGTGTGAATCGTAGGTGAAATCCCCGTCGCAATCATCATCGCGGTGGCCGGTCAACCGGTTGCAGCCGTCGTAGTTGAAGGTCTCAAACCGCGCCGCGATGTCGCGATGGATGATGCGGTCGTTCAGGTCGTAGGTGTTCACGATCACGTTGCCGTTCGCATCCTGTTCGCTGATGAGATTGCCGCGCGGACTCCAGACGAGCGTGCGGTGCGTGCCGTCGGCGTTGGTGACGGCGACGAGCCGGTCGAGGGAGTCGCAGGCGTAGAACGCCGTGTTCGAGTTGGCGTCTGTGGCGGAAAAGCCGCTGGAGTTGAGCCGGTATTCGACGTGCGAGGTGTTGATGGTGATGCCGCGCTCCTTGCCCTGGTAACAGGTCGTCTGCACACAGCGGCCCAGGTAGTCGTATGCGAACACCGTTTCGTTGCCGCGCGCATCCACGGTGCTGACCGGGTTATCGAGCGAGTCGTAGGCGCAGGTGCTGGTGTTGCCGGCGCTGTCCGTGCTGCTTACACAACGGTTGAGCGAATCATAGACGTTCGTGACCGAGAACACCTGCGCCGGGCCGCCGAGGTCGGGCGTGTCCGTTTGGATGACGGAAGTCACGTTGCCGGAAGGATCGAGCACACAAACCTGGAGGGCTCGGCCGTTGGGCACTCGGACACTGTAAACGCGGCCCGCCGTATCGTAATCGAAACTCGTCACCTGGCCCAAATCGTCGGTGATGCTGCTGCATTGGCCGCAGGGCGCAAAGGCGATTCTGGTGGTGCATTCGCCATCGCCCACGGGTGTCTGCGTGGCGGGCGCGAAATGCAAATCATGCTCAACCACGCAGCGGTCGAGGCCGTCGTATTCGTAGCGTGACTCGGCCAGGCGGAGGTTGCCGCCCGAACCGGGCACGTCGTTCAACTCGCCGAAGTGGCGGACGACCTTGAGATTGTCGTTCGCGTCGTAGTTGCACGTGGTGACGTTGCCCATCGGGTCGGTGATTTTGGAGAGGCGGTTGATGCCGCCATACGAAGCGCCGATGCTGGTATTGCCCTTGGCCTGTGCACTTCCCCACGCAATTTGGGGGGAACCAGAGCCGAAGCCTGCAAACCCATCATACTCCATGGTCGTAATGCTCGGCGTACCTTCTAAGCCATCGCTCACGCGGGTGGGATTGCCGTTGGCATCGTAGTCCAACTGGGAGGTGCATTGTAGTGGGCTGCCCGGCGCGGCAATTTCACGAAACAACAGCCCACGCTCGTCATATTGATATGCCACGGTCTGGTGCGGGTCGGCCCCGGAAACGGCGTCGCCGCCGAGCGCCTGCACGCATTGGCCGTTGCCGTCATAGACGAAGCGATTGGTCCGCGCCTGCGTCGCGTCCACCGCCAGCGCGATTTCCGTCACGCGATGCAGCGGATCGTATTGGAAGCGGTCGGTCCGGTAGGTCGCGGTGGCGGGGTCGTCGAAGAAGACCGGAGCGGTGCATTCCACGAGGTTGTCATTGGCATCGTAAGCGTATTTCCATTCAATCTTGCAGAAGCACAGGCTGAGCGTGGCGGAGCTGGACTGAACAAGCTGATCCAGCGAATTGTAGGCGAACAGCCAGTCGTTGGTGCGCGGGTCAATATAGCGAGTCAGGTTGCCGCGCGCGTCGTATTCAAAGGATGAAGTGAGCGCCAACCCGGCGGCGTCCTCGACGCATCGCTGTAGATAACCCGCCTGCGGGCCGCTAGTATAATAGCCGAACGTGTCCACACTCCGATAGCCATTTGCATCAGGGGCGTTGGTCATAGCGGTCAACTGGCCGTGGTCGTTGTAGGCAAACTCCAGAGTGGGAGCATCAAGCCCCTGGATATCGTGATGTTTCCAGGGCGTCGCTTTAGTGCAATTGCCTTGGGGGTCAAAACTGCTCGTGGTCACATTGCCGCGCGGGTCTGTTTCTGTAACGGGAAAGCAAACCCTGTGATTGCCGTAGATCAACCCATCCCAGCCTTTGCGGCCCCCTCGGGTTCGCATGACCTCTTGACCCATCCGATCGGTCAAAATGACGCTGCCGCTCTTGCGTTCACTCACCCCGAGCGTGCTGACACCGCGTGGCACGGTGGCGCTCTCCCGGCCTACCGTAGCCGGTCGGCCCGCGCCAACCTCGGCAATGACGCCGCTCCTGAGACGAGCATTACCCCAGTGTGCTTGCCCCGGGGAATATAGCCTTTCAAGCGAGGAATCGCCGTTGGAAAAAGGCAGATTACCCACATAGAGTTTCTTGCCCCGGCTCGCCGCAGGATCACTGCCGAAACGTGGATCGTATTCGTAATGCCACACGCGTTCGCTCGTGTCGGCCACGCCATCGCCGTCCAAATCAACGCCGCCGCCGCTGGCAATCTCCCGCACCACGCGGCAATCGGCGCGTTTGCGGGCGGGCGTAGCCGGGTCGAAATCAGATTCATAAACGCATTGCACCTGCTGCCCGCCCGGACCGACTTCCCGCCTGCAAAGCGAATCCGCGTTCCACTCCCAGCGGGTTTCAAAATAATCCGGGTCGTCAGCGCGCAATTTACCGGTGGGCCGATTCTCCGTGGCCGTGGTGGGCAAGGCGGGATTGGCGCGGCCCGTGAATTCGCGCACCGAGACGCAACGTTGCCGGGAGTCGAACAGATACTCGCTCACGTTGCCGACGTAATCGTTGACGATGGTGTGGACCGTGGCGAATGAGTTGGAGGGGCGGGCGATAACCATTCCGCGCCGGATGTCTTTCTTGTCAACGCCACGCAGCACGCTGCTCACGGCGTCGAAATCCAGCGCCGCGGGATTGTTCGTGGCTTGATAAGTGACTTCCAGGCACGTCTGCCCCTGCGGATCGGTGATCGAGACGAGGTTGTGATTCAACCGTTGATCAAGGTTGCCGCTGCTGTAGGCGTAGCGATTGGTTTTCCCGCCGGGAAAGTCATTGCCGTTCGGCGTGCCGATGACAGCGGGGGAAATGCACGCGACCAAGTCGGCAGCGCTGTCGTATTCATACCGCACGGTGCGTCCGGAGAAATCAGTGACTGACTCGATCAGGCCTTTGGAGGTGTAAGCGACGGTGTTGGTGCGGTCCAAGGTGTCCACCACGCGCAGGAGCCGTCCCGCGCCACTGTCGTACTCGCAACGGATGGCGTTGTTGTTGCGATCCACAATCTGCGCCAGTTTGCCCGCGAAGGCCGTGCCGGGCGGATGCAGCAGCCATTTGCCGCCGTCGGGAAATACGACCTCATCGGGGAAACCGTCCTGATCCACATCGCGCAGGTGCAGGAAGTATTCATCGCGCGTCCAGCCGTTCGTGCCGTTGAGATAAAACGTGTCGGCGCGACCGTTGCCGGGACGCAGGACGACAGTGCCGTCGGGCTGCGGGGTAGCGCTGACGTTGAAGGAGAAATCCCAACCCGCACCTTGGGCGGTCGTGGCTTCGGCGCGCGAGCGATAGGTGCGGGTCCAGGCGAAATCAAGTCCGCGACCAGGAATGGCGAAATCAATTTCCTCAGCTTGGAGTTCGCCGGAACTCAGGCAGGCCACAACGATGCCCGCTACCACTCCGCCGCTGATGCCTGCGATGGTGGCGCTGCCGGAAGCCGTGCGGGCCAGTTTGACATTCACCGCATTGATCCCCTTCTTGCCTTCGACCACTCCTGCTTCACCCGAATCATCGGCGCCGCCAAAGCCCGAGCCAGCGATGCCCACCACGCTGCCGACCGCAATCCCCACGACCGCTCCCGAACTAAGCTTCCCATGCGGCATTGCACCCGCGTTCTGGTTCTCTTGGAAGTAAGGATTCGAGTGAAGACCCGCCGCGTTCAGGTCGCTCTTGGCCTTGTAATAGTCATAGCCCCTTTTGGAAAGCCAAGCGCCCAATAGCGCCTGCGGACTGGCCGGGGGTTCATCCGGCGGACCCTGGAGTTGTTCCGCCGTCAGCTCCGTGCCGTAGATTACGGGATTCTGGAGCGGCAAAGTGGTGACGACGTTGCTGGCGTTATCCAACACGAGGATGCTGCCGGTGATCGGCGTTCCGGGCGGCAGGCCGTTCAGTGAAATCGCCATCCAGCCGCCCTTGGAATCCACCAGCGTGGGGGTGAAATTCAGGCCGTTGATGACCACCGAGCCGTTGGTCGGCAAACACTGGCCGGTGAGATAAAACAGCGCGGCGGGATCATCTAAATTCACGAAGGAGGGCTCAACGGAAAGAACTTCCGGTTGCGGCAGGATGAGCCGGTAATATTTCTGCGTGCGCAGCGCCTCGGGCGCCATCCACTTGATCGGCCCAACGGTGCTTTGGCTGACGGCATCCTCGGTTTTCCACGCCGCCGGGTTGGCGACATTCGTCGAGCTTTGCACTTTGTAAGTCCCGCCCGCCTCCGCCGTCCAGGTCAGGAATGCGGTGCGATTGAACTCGTTCGAACTGTTCGGCGCAGCGACACCAACTTGCAGGCTCGTGTCAGCATGGGTGAAGGCGGGCACCAGTGCCAGCGCGATGGTCAACCCCAGGCCCGCGAGAGCCTGTGGAAGTATGTATCCGGTGGTCTTGTTGTTGGAGGGAGTCATAGACATGGGGAATTGCTGACGGGTCAGTCTTTGAGAAGCATCGCCTGATAGCTCAAGGCGCGACAATCGGTCGCGCGAAGTCGTATTGCATATTGCTTTGTGCAAGGGGATGATTCTAGCACGACCCAAAACGACTGTCAATAAACCTGATGATTGGCATTAGGCGATCTCGTTTACTCACACTAAATGACAGACGGCCATAGCCCCCCCCCCGGCGAGACGCATGGCGCCATTCGGGAAGCCGCCCCGCCGAACCCCGACGCGCCTGCGCCCACGCCCTCCGCGCTGACCCATTGAAGCGCCCTATCGGACCGCGTGAAGGGCGTGGCGGGTCCGTTACGCGTGTCGTCCGCCGGCGGCGCGAGCTCTAGCTCGACCCCGACCCTGATCACCGATTACTGATCACTGTCCCCTCGTTCTCAACCCAGAGCCTTCTTGTATTGCTCGCCAACGAACTCCCAGTCAATCACCTGGAAGAACGCCGCCACGTATTCCGGTCGGCGGTTCTGGTATTTCAGGTAGTAGGCATGTTCCCAAACATCGAGCCCGAGCAGGGGCTGCTTGTTCTGGCTGATCGGCGAGTCCTGATTCGGCGTCGGCTCAATGCCCAATTGCTTGTTGCCATCCAGGACCAGCCACGCCCAGCCGCTCCCAAACTGGCCCAAAGCGGCTTTCGTAAGCTCGTCCTTAAAAACGCCGAAACTGCCAAACCGTTTCTCAATCCCCTTCAGAAGCTCCCCCGCCGGCTGGCCGCCTCCGCCCTTCTTCATCATCTGCCAGAAAAGTGAATGGTTGTAATGGCCCCCGCCCTGGTTGCGAATTGCTACGCGAATCTTTTCCGGCACAACGCTTAGGTCTCCCAGCAGATCCTCGACCCGCTTCCTGCCAAGTTCGGGGAATTCGGCTACAGTCTTGTTCAAGTTCGTCACGTAAGCCGCATGGTGCTTGTCGTGGTGAATCTGCATGGTGAGGGCGTCAATGTGCGGCTCCAGCGCGTCAAACTTATAAGGCAGGGGTGGAAGAGTGTAGGGGCCTGTCACCACGGGCACCGGAGCCGGTCCGGCGGAGGATTGAGCGCTCACGGTGCGCAGAGTGGTGGCAGTAGCGCAAATGGCCGACGCCAGAGCGGTTGTCTTCAAAGCTTGCCTGCGAGTCATCATAATCGAAGCCCTTTCATGTCATGGTTGCCTGGAAAAGTGCCGGGGTGTTTGCCGTCCAGGCTCGCGTCACCTTTCGCATCCCTGCGGCAGCAATGCAAGTTGGAGCCACCCGTCGCTGATGAGACGGAGGCGGCCCTGCCCGGCTGGCATTGCCTGTGCAATACTGTTTCAACAGCGCCAGGAACTCGCGGAAGCCTTCCTGGATTGCCGCATAGCTCTGCTGCTCCATCCGGTGATACAAGGCCACCACTCGCCGGCCCATGTCAGTGAGGACTGCTCCGCCGCCAGTCTTGCCTCCGCGCGTGGTCAGGACCACCGGCGACCGGAACCGCCGGTTAAGCGCCTTCACATGCATCCAGGCGGTCATGTACGCCATGTCCAACTGCCCCGCCGCCGCGCGGAAGCTGCCCGTCTCCCCGGTCAACTCGAGCAACTGGACGCGTCCCGGACCCAAAGCCGCGTCCCGGCCGCACATAATACGCAGCCGAGGCAGGACGGACGTTGGCAGAACCACACACTTCTTCTTGCGCATAAAGTTTCAGAGGCAGGATGGTTTCGAGGTCGGCCAGAACGCAAGTCCCTTGGTGGTGAAACCTTCAGGATGGTGCTCTATAGCGTCGTAGTCGAACGCGTAGCCCGTTTCCCGCGTCGGCTCGGGTGTGGCTACCCCCAGGATGTCACAAAGCCCACAGAGGTAGGGCGGGCTATTGGCCCGTTCGGAAGCGCTGACCGCCGCCCACCGGGCGATGACGTGATTGTGGTCTGCCAGCGTGGACGCTAGATGGAATAGTCGGAATCACCAGCCTTCTTCCGGGCGGTCTTGTCCCGAATGGTGAGCTGTTTTTCCTCGTAAACAACCAGGGAGTTGGGCGGCACGCTATGCGTGAGGAAAACATTCGCGCCAATGGTGGAGTTCGCGCCAATGACCGTTTCGCCACCGAGGATAGTGGAATTAGGATAAATCGTCACATTGTCTTCGACATCCGGATGGCGCTTGCCGCCTTTGACAATGTGCCCGGCCACGTCTTTGACAAAGCTCCGCGCGCCGAGCGTTACCCCGTGGTAGAGCTTCACATGGTCGCCAATATTGCACGTCTCCCCGACGACTACCCCGGTGCCATGATCAATGAAAAAATGCGTGCCGATGGTGGCGCCGGGATGGATGTCGATGCCCGTCCGGCTGTGGGCCCACTCGGTCATCATGCGCGGCACCACGGGGGCGCCGTAGTGAAAGAGCCGGTGCGCCAGCCGTTGGATGGCCAGGGCTTCGATGAACGGATACGAAAGAATGATCTCCTCGCGATGCAGGGTGGCCGGGTCGCCCTCGAAGGCGGCCTCAATATCGCTGCGCAGCGATGCGCGCACCTCCGGCAGCGCCTGGCAGAATTTTCGAATGATCGGCGGCGTGCGCCCGGTCGGTTGGTGCGGATTGCCCATGCGCACGCTCTTGCGCACCTGGTCGGTCAGCCGTTTGATGACGGAGGTCAGACGCGCGGCAGTAAGTGCATCTAGCGAACTGTAAAGGACCGGATCATTGTCGTGAAAACCCGGAAACAAGATTTGCAGCAGGCCCTCACAAATCTGCCCGACGGCCCGCGTGGACGGCAGGTTGTCCGCGTCGCGGTTGTTCAAGCCGCCGGTGCTCGCGTAGGAAGAAAGCAGTCGCGGCACGGATTCGTCCACCAATTCCGCCACCCAGGCCGCCTCCCGGCGCGTGAGGGGAACAGTTTCATATCGTTCAAGCAGTGGCGTGGTCATGTCTTTAACGTGGCGCGCGGGTGTTCCAGGGCAGTTTGGCGAGCAACCGTCCCATGCCGCAGAAATCTGTGACGCCGGCAAAGATGAGCCAGCCTCCAACGACGGCTGAGAGGTCGAAAAAGCCTGGATGCGCCAGCCAGCCTGGCGGCGCACCCGTTAGGCGATCAACCTGAGTTCAAAGCGGACTGTCCGCCGTGTATCCGCCACAAGGCGTTTACGAGCGCGTCCACGTCTTCACGCGTATTGTAGAGCGCCAGTGACGGACGCACAGTGGACTCGAGACCGAAGCGGCGCAGGATGGGCTGTGCGCAATGGTGTCCGGCGCGGACGGCAATGCCCTCTTGATCCAACGCTGTCCCCACGTCCTCGGAACGGAAACCATCAAGGACAAACGAAAGCACCCCTGCCTTCTCGGCCGCAGTTCCAATGAGGCGCAACCCCGGGATGTCCAGGAGTTGCGCTGTGGCGTACTCCAGCAGATCCAGTTCATACCGCCGAATATTCTCCATGCCGATGCGCTGAACGTATTCCAGAGCGGTCCCCAGACCGACGGCGTCAGCCAGGTTGCCTGTGCCCGCCTCGAAACGAGCCGGTGCCGCATGATAGATCGTTCGCTCAAAAGTGACGTCGGCAATCATGTTGCCGCCGCCTTGCCAGGGAGGCGTCGCATCGAGCAGTCCGGAGCGAGCGTACAGCACGCCGATCCCGGTGGGGCCGAACACCTTGTGACCGGAAAAGGCATAGAAGTCCGCCGCCAGTTCCTGCACATCCACCGGCATGTGCGAAACCGCTTGCGCGCCGTCCACCAGCACAAGCGCCCCGTACCGATGAGCCATCGCGACCATGTCCCGGACAGGATTCACCGTGCCCAACGCGTTGGAGACATGCGTTAGCGCGACGATCCGGGTTCTCGGCCCGAGCAGGCTGTTGTATTGGTCGAGCAGAATCTGCCCGCGATCATCCACCGGTGCCACGCGCAGTCGCGCGCCCTTCTCCTGGGCGAGCTGCTGCCACGGCACGATGTTGGAATGGTGCTCGAGCCAGGTGATGACGATCTCGTCCCCTGCGACCAGGTTGTGGCTGCCCCAACTCTTGGCAACGAGGTTGATGGCCTCCGTTGTGCCACGCACAAAAACGATGTCGCGGATGGACGGGGCGTTCAGGAACTTGCGCGCTGCCTCGCGCGCATTCTCGTAGGCCTCGGTGGCCTTGCCCGCCAGCGAGTGCGCGGCGCGATGCACGTTTGAGTTTTCATGCCGGTAGAACCGGGAAAGCCGTTCTATGACTTCGGTCGGCTTCTGCGTCGTCGCGGCATTGTCCAGCCAGATGAGCGGTTTCCCATGAACTTGCTCTGACAATATGGGAAAATCACGGCGGATCGTGGCGGCGTCGAACAGCGCGGGCGCTGCTGCCGCCGGCGTCGGCACGGCGGCTGGCGCGGAAACCAATCCCGGGGCAGACCCAGGGACCGGTGGTTGATTCAGAAAGTAGAATCCCGTTGCGTCAGGAACAACGCTCGGTGGAGGCGGATCCCTCAACAAGGAGTTGGCCAGCCACTCCAGTTCCCTCGAATCGAAGGGTCCTTCGGCGAACGGCGCGCCCGGGAGGGGAAGTGGACTGCTTATTTGGGCCATACGTAATCATGGTAGAGGTTGACATCCACATTCTCCAGCACCCCCAAGGCGTCGTCGGTAAGAACCGCCGCCGAGCAGTATAGCGAGATGAGGTATGAAGCGATGGTGGTTTGGTCAATTCCCATGAAACGCACTGAGAGTCCAGGTGATTGCTCGCCGACCAACCCGGACTGGAAAAGGCCAACCACACCCTGGCGAGCTTCTCCCGTGCGAAGCAGCAAGATGCTGGTCTTGCCCTGTGAGCCGTTGTTTGAGAGCGGGACCTTGTCACTCGGCACCAGCGGGATGCCCCGCCAGGTAAGGAACTGGTTTCCGAAGAGAGACACCGTCGGGGGTGGAACGCCCCGGCGGGTGCATTCCCGCCCGAAGGCGGCGATGGCACGCGGGTGGGCGAGGAAAAACGCCGGCTCCTTCCACACCTTAGCCAGCAGCTCGTCCAGATCATCGGGCGTGGGCGGACCTTTGCGGGTGGGAATGCGCATGGCCGGGGCCGCGTTTTTCAGGAGGCCGTAGTCGGCGTTGTTGATAAGCTCGTATTCCTGACGTTCCTTCAACTGCTCGACAATCAGGCGCAACTGCTCCTTGATTTGATCGTGCGGGCTGCGATAGAGGTCAGACACGCGGGTATGCACCCCCAGCGTGGCTTTGATCGAGCTCAGAACGTACTCCCTGGGCTTCTCCACATAATCCACGTAAGCGGTGGGCAGGGGCTGAGTGGCCTTGGTGGTGCAAACGACCACCTGGGAGCCATCACTGTCCTTGACTCGGTTTACCCGGTACACGCCGGCTTCCACCGGCACCCAGGACAGGAAACGGGGCAGCCACCGCGGCGTGATTGCTCCCCATTGTGCTATTGTCTTCTGGGCGTTGGCCAATTGGCGCGCTGCAGCGTCGCCTAATACTCTTCTCTCTAACACGTCTTCAGTCATGCGATTCTTCCTTTTATTTGTTTGGTGAGCCTTGCGGCTCGGGGTTTATTGAGTTTCTCAGTAACGGGGCAAAGTCGAGTCAATGCGTTGCGCCCAGGCGTCCACACCGCCGGACAGCACGTAGGCGTTTCCAAATCCGGCCTTCCGCAGCAAACGCCAAGCGTCGAGACTGCGTCCAGTCTTGTGGCAGTAAACAACGAACTGATCCGCTGAATCGAACTCGTGCAGGCGCGAGGGCAATTCGTCGAACGGGGTGTGAATTGAGTCCGGGATGCTCACAATCTTCCGCTCATGGGGTTCGCGAACATCCAGAAGGCGAAACTGCTCGCCCGCGTCGCGTCGCTGGTGGAGTTCCTCGACCGAAATGAGCGTAGCCTGGCCTAAGTCCGCTTCGGATTCGGCGCCCCGCACCTGGCAGAAAGCCTCATAGTCCACCGGCGCTGTGACCGTAGGCGATGCTCCGCACACGGCGCATTCCTTGTTCTTGCCGATGGACAACTCACGGAACTTGAAATCGAGCCCATCGAAGGTCACAAACCGCCCGATGAGCGGCTCTCCCACCCCGAGAATCAGCTTGAGGACTTCCAGCGCCTGTAACGATCCGATAATCCCCGGCAACACGCCCAGCACCCCACCCTCAGCGCAGGAAGGCGCCAGTCCCGGCGGCGGCGGTTCGGGAAACATGCAACGGTAGCAGGGACCGCGCGCAGCATCGAACACGCTAACCTGCCCCTCGAACCGGAAAATGCTGGCGTACACGTTGGGCTTGCCCAGCAACACGCAGGCGTCGTTCACCAGGTAGCGCGTGGGGAAATTATCTGTGCCGTCGGCGACAATGTCGTAGGCCCCAAAGAGGTCCATAACATTCCAGCTCGCCAGATGCATCGAGTGGGTCACGATCTCGATGTCGGGGTTCAGCGCTTCGAGTCGCTCCCGGGCCGCCTCCACCTTTGGGCGACCAACGTCGGCGGTGCTGTACAGGATCTGCCGCTGGATGTTGGTCAAGTCCACGGTATCAAAATCCACCACGCCGATTCGCCCTACGCCCGCCGCCGCCAGATACAGAGTCAAGGGCGACCCCAGCCCGCCGGCCCCAATACACAGAACCTTGGAAGCCTTCAGCCGCTTCTGCCCCTCAATGGTCACCTCGGGGATGATCAGGTGGCGGCTGTAGCGCAGGATCTCCTCACGTGAGAGCTTAACTTCCGGCGCGCCACCGGCGATCGCGGGAATGAGGACGAGGACATCGCCGTCACGCACCGGCACCTCTGCCAGCGACGCCCCCAACTCACGCGCATTCCGATCTCCCAGAAACACATTGACGAAATTGCGGAGATGCCCGGCGTCATCGAATATTTGCTTGCGCAGATCCGCGTTGCGTCTGCCCAGCGCCGCCAGCGCGGCTTCGACGGTCGCCGCCTCGACCTCAACACTTTTTGCACCGTCCACGAATCGTCGCAGCGGTGTCGGTATAAGAATCTTGACCTTCATAAAAGCATTCCCTTCCTCGGTGAACTAAGGACTGGCCAGAACATCGACGAAGAATCCCGTCGGGGCAAGCGCCAAAGTGCGCAACGCCTCCGACTTTCGATCCCTTACCGAGCAAATCAGATACAAGTAACCTGCCCAGGCATGAACCCGATCATACTCCGAAGGGTCGGCCTCATGATCCGGATGGCTGTGGTAGAAGCCTACGACCTCCCGGCCGATCTGCCGGGCGTATTTCTCAACCTGCAGTTGAAAATCGGGGGGGATGAGGTATCGGCGCGCGTGATCATCGCCATGCACATTGGGGGCCCGTCGGATTTCCTCGACCCGCCAAGGCTCGTTCTCGCCGTCGCCGGTCCCGATCAGGGCGCCGCAAGCCTCGTGTGGGTATTCCGCTTCGCAGTGCCGGCGCAACTCGGTTTCGATGGCCGGCGGCAACGGGGTCAGGGTCATGCTGCTCATTTGGTGGCGTTCTCGGCCGGGAAACGGTCCAGATTCTTCAGAATATTATCGGGAAGCACGGTGACTACAACGCCCTGGGAGAGTTGCCGCGCCACTCGGAGTGCCGCCGCCACGGCGGCCCCGCCGCTGATGCCCGCCGGCAGTCCCTCTTCCTGCGCCAGACGCCGCGCCATGTTCTGGGCCTCCTCGGTGGAGACCTCGATTTGCTCCTGCACCAAGCCCACGTCGAAAATCGGCGGCACCTCGGTTGAAAGGTAGTGTTTGGTGCCCTCGATGCCGTGGTAGGCAGCATCAGGTTGGACGGCAATCCGTCGGATACCAGGATTGAGCTCCTTTAGCCGTCGGCTCACGCCTGTGAACGTCCCGCTGGTACCCATGATGGCGACGAAATGCGTGATGCGTCCGTCCGTCTGCCTCCAGATTTCAGGTGCGGTGCTCTCGTAATGCGCTTTCCAGTTCATTGGGTTGCTGTATTGGTCGAGAAAAACATAGCGATCCGGCTGCTCTTCTGCCATCTGCCGGGCGACCGTCCGCGCTCCGTCGCTCCCTTCCAGCGCGTCGGTCAGAATGAGTTCCGCGCCCAGCAGGTGAAGCAACTGTTTGCGCACCAGGCTTGCATTCGACGGCATAGTCAAGGTCACCTGGTGACCGCGCGCAGCCGCGAGTTGCGCCAGGGCAATGCCGGTGTTGCCACTCGTGGAGTCGAGCAGCCGACGCCTCCCGTCCAGCAGCAGTCCCCGGTCCTCCGCGTCGCGGATCATCCAGAGTGCCGGGCGGTCCTTTACTGACCCAGCCGGGTTCATCCACTCACACTTGACGTGGACCTCGACGGGCCCCTGCGCGATGCGTCGAAGCCGAACGAGCGGCGTGCCGCCCACTCCGTGGCTCTGATCGGAAGGAGACTCCGATTTTGCTCTCATGAAGGTGGTTGGCACGTTTGTATGATGCCTGATACCGGGGCTGCTCGATATTCGAACGTAAGCAGAGGGCACATGGGATCGCCAGAGGTCAGGCTTGGACCTGCCTGCGGGCTTCGTCTGCCAGTGGGGTGCTGAGGTAGCGCTCGCCGGTGCTGCAGCCGATGGTGACGATGAGCTTCCCTTTGTTCTCGGGTCGCCGGGCGGCTTGGATCGCTGCCCAGACGTTAGCGCCGGTAGAGATGCCCGCCAGGATGCCTTCCTCAAGCGCCAGCCGCCGGGCCGTGGCAAAGGCATCCTCATTGCTGACAGTGATAACCTCATCCACGATCTGGAGGTTGAGGTTCCGGGGGACAAAGCCGGCACCGGTGCCTTGAATCTTGTGCGGGCCGGGCTTGAGGGGCTCACCGTTCCGGGTCTGCGTGATCACTGGCGAGCCCGTTGGCTCCACGGCAATGGCGTAGAAGGATTTCTTGCGGGACTTGATGACCTCGCTCACGCCGGTGATGGTGCCGCCAGTTCCGACGGCGGAAACGAGGATGTCGGCCTTACCGTCGGTATCCTGCCAGATCTCCTCGGCGGTGGTCTGGCGGTGGATTTCGGGGTTGGCCGGATTCTCAAACTGCTGAGGGACCCAGGAGTCGGGGATCTCCTTGTTCAGCTCAGCGGCTCTCCGGATGGCGCCCTTCATCCCTTCCGGCCCAGGCGTGAGCACCAGCTTGGCCCCCAGCAGGGCGAGCAAAACGCGCCGTTCCTGGCTCATGGTCTCCGGCATCGTGAGGATGAGCTTGTAGCCTTTGGCGGCCGCCACGAAGGCGAGCGCAATGCCGGTGTTGCCCGAGGTGGGCTCGATGATGGTGGTTTTGGGGGTCAGGGTGCCGTTGCGCTCCGCAGCGTCGATCATGGCGTAGCCGATCCGGTCCTTGACGCTGCCGAGCGGGTTGAAGAACTCACCCTTGAGCGCAATGGTCGCCTCGGCGCCATCGGTGATGCGGTTCAGTTTGATCAGTGGGGTTCGGCCCACGGTGCTGATGATGTCTTTATGTATTGGCATGGTTGCTTTCGTTGGTTGGTTTGACTTACAGATCCTGAGCGTAAGCAATGAATTGCCTATACTCGTCCAGGATCGTCCGCAGGGCAACCGCCAGGGCGGCCTCCTGCAAGTATTGTGGCGCTTGGTGGGGCGTCTCGAGCGTGACTTCGAAGGGGCGGGGCTTCATCCCGGGCGGCGGGCGGAGCACTCCCTCGTAGCCCTCGCGAATGATGCCATCGCGGGCGCGAAAGCCATCAATGGTGCCGTTTTGATTCAGCGGCAGAAACTCGCCGGCAGCCGCCAGGGCCGGCCCCAGCAGATACCGGGTATGGAGTGCTCCGTGCGCATATCCATAGACACCCTCGCTCGTGTCGTCGGTGTGCAGCGAGATGGTGCCGTTGAAGGCGTGCGAGGACAGCTCCGATTCCAGCAGCCGCACTTCAGGTTGGCTGGAGTTGCGCCAGAACTCCCGGTTCAGGTCTTTCCCGTTGCGGTTGTGGCGCGTGTTGTCTTCGAAGCCGGTCGGGTTGCAGACCGGGTAAAGGAACAGGCAGTAGCCGCTGGCAATGTCGGGCTTCTCCTCCAGCAACCGCACAAAGCGCAGCAGGGCGAATGAGCTAGCGGGTTCATCGCCATGGACGCCGGCGAAGATGCCAACCCGCAGAGGCTCAGCACCTCCCTGTGGCCCCAGGAACAGATAGCGCGGCAAGGCATAGCTCTGTCCGCCCAGCTCAAACCGGCCCGGCTGGCACGCGAGGAGGCTCGTCGAATGGCGAGCGATCTCGTCAAGGGGCGCCGTGAGGGTCTCAAGGGAGCGGCGGGCGGAGCGCGCGGCGGGCTGGCGCAATGGCGTGGTCTGATATGCCGTGGACATAGTGTGTTCCCCGGTCAGTTGAGGTCGGTGGTGATCTGGTAACGGCGCCAGTTGTTGTCCTGCTCCGTCCGCCAGGTGCGGTTCGTCACACTGCCACTGGCATGGCCGTCGGCATAGGTGATGTTGGCCGTCCCCTTGGGATGACGTCCCAGCATTCGGGCCTGGGAGGCGTTATCAAAGGCCCACGGCTGCGGATACATTCCGCCGCGCGAGGCGGTGCCGTCGGAACGTCCCGCGTCGCCCAGCATGATGAAGTCACTGGGACGCCGCAGGGAACTCATGGTAACACCTTCATTGAAGCCGAAATCCGGGTGGGTTTGAAACCAGGCTTGCTGGGACGCCCCGGGCAGGTTCGATTCATTGTGGTTGTTGCCGTAGTCCGTGTTAAACCAAGCGCCGGGCGCCGGCGCGGCCCATTTGGGCGCAATCGGGCAGGCGAAAATATTCGTGCCTGTGCCGATGTAAGGCACCAACTGCTGCCGATACGAATACGGCGCCCGCGCGTCAGCCGTATCCGGTGTGCCCGCCGGCGCGGTCCGCTCAGTCACATACGCCGGGAAATGATCGGCGTTGTCCGACAGAAAGCCCTGGTACGCCAGGCCAATCTGGCGCACGTTGCTCAAGCAACTGGTCTGCCTCGCGATACTTGTCGCCCTTGCCAGGCTCGGCAACAGCAGGCTCGCCAGAATGGCAATGATCGCGATGACTACCAGCAGCTCGATCAGGGTAAACGCTTGGCCCGATTTGGTGGAGGCTTTCTTCCGTCGGCCAAGGCCCTTTTGGCTGGCTCCTGCTGCCGCGCGAGCCTCCGCCTCGGCTTGGATCCAGAATTCCAGTTCGCGTCCGTGTGGCCGTCCGGCCTCTTCCCAAAGGAGATAAGCGCGGTTAGTAACTTCGTGGTTTTGGATGATTTCAGTACTCATAACTCATTCTATTCATTCTTGGTTCTACTGGGTGTTTGGCGGCGCGCCTCCAGGCTGCCTGGGGCAGAGATGGTGGACGCGCCGCCGGTGATCTTATTGCTGCGAGGCTTTCAGGGCCTGGTCGATGTCGGCCTTGATGTCTTCCACATCTTCGATGCCGATCGAGAGCCGCACGTAGTCCGGCGTCACGCCAGTGGCAGCTTGCTCTTCCGCCGTCAATTGCTGGTGCGTGGTCGATGCCGGGTGAATCACGAGGCTCTTGGAATCGCCGATGTTGGCCAAGTGCGAGAACAACTTCACGGAGTTGATGAACTTCCGGCCGGCCTCGAGGCCACCCTTGATGCCAAAGCCCAGGATGCCGCCGAAACCCTTCTTGAGGTACTTAGCGGCCAGCTTGTGGTTTGAATTATCCGGCAGGCCGGGATAGACGACCCAGGTCACCAGCGGGTGCTGCTTGAGGAACTGTGCGACCGCGAGGGCGTTCTCGGAATGCTGGCGCTGGCGCAGCGGCAGCGTCTCCAGCCCTTGCAGGAACTGGAACGCGTTGAACGGACTGAGCGCCGCACCGATGTCCCGCAGTAGTTGCACGCGCGCTTTGATGATGAACGCCACGTTGCCCAGACCGGGGAAGTTGCCGAACACGTCCCAGAACTTCAGCCCGTGATAGCTCGGGTCCGGCTCCGTGAATTCGGGGAACTTGCCGTTGTTCCACTTGAACTTGCCCGAGTCCACGATGACCCCGCCGATGGAAGTGCCGTGGCCACCGATATACTTGGTGGCCGAGTCCACGATGATGTCTGCCCCATGATCAATTGGGCGCACCAGGCCCACGCCAATGGTGTTGTCCACCACCAGCGGCACGCCGACGTCGTGGGCGATCTTCGCAATGACCTCGAAGTCTGGCACGTCCAGCTTGGGATTGCCGATGGTCTCCGCATAAATCGCCCGCGTCTTCGGCGTGATGGCATTCCGGAAGGCCTCCGGATTCTGCGAGTCCACAAACTTCACGGTGCGGCCCAGCTTCGGCAGGGTGTAATGGAAGAGTTGGTAGGTGCCACCGTAGAGGTTGTTAGCCGAGACGATTTCGTCGCCCACTTGCGTGATATTCAGCAACGCCAGCGTGGTCGCCGATTGCCCGGATGCCACGCCCAGCGCACCGGTGCCGCTCTCGATCGCGGCGATGCGCTGCTCGAACACATCGGTCGTCGGGTTCATGATCCGCGTATAGATGTTGCCGAACTCCTTCAGCGCAAACAGGTTGGCGGCGTGCGTGGAGTCTTTGAAGACGTAAGAGGTCGTCTGGTAGATCGGCACAGCCCGTGCGCCGGTGGTCGGGTCAGGGACTTGGCCGGCGTGCAGCGCCAGCGTGCTGAGGTTCTTCGATGCGATGCTCATAGGTTCTTGGTATAATATTGAGTGTTTGTGATCCGGCCTGGCCGAAGCCGGCCAGGCGCGGATATTGATTCCGTCAGGTTATTTAGGTTTAGAACTCCCATTTCGTCGTGATGCCCCAAACGCCGTTTGCGTCGTGGTTCAACACGCCGCCAAAGTGACCGTAGCCCACCGCGACTGTCATGTGGGAGCTGACCACATAGGCCGCGTCGAGGGTCCACCAATCTCCCGATTTCTTGATCAGTGGAATGGGGGTGTAGTCGTTCGGCATCTGCTTGTATTCGGCCGCCAGGAGCAACCGGTCCGTGACGAACACCACTATGTTGCCTTCAAACAGAAAGCTGTAGGAGTCCGAGAAGCCGGCCAGCCCATTCCACACGCCTTTGGTTGCCCGCCCGCCGGCCTCCAGCAGCACGGGCCGCGGCAGGAAGGTCAGCAGCTTGGACGCGTAGAGCGTATAGTCCTCGCCGTCCCAATTGTTGATGCCAATGCTGTTGAACGCTCCGCCCAGTTGGCTGTTGATCTCGCTAATCCCCTGGTTGTTCTTGTAGTGTAGCCCGGCCGTCACCGCCGGAATCCACTTCTGCTCGAACTCGCCCTCCTTCAACAATTGCAGCCGGGCGTTGACGTTGTAGAGCGATAGAGAATTGTTGATCGCCGGACCTCCCCCTTGGACGATGTCCGTCGGCAGGTCCCCCAGATCGAAGTTCTGGTAGGCAAAGCCCAACTCGAGCCGCTTCCAGGGCGTCTCCGTAAGCGTGAACGCCTCCAGGTTCTGCCCGTGGCCCAGGTTGATATAAGCGAAGCCGACCGCCGGCCGGCCCACCACTTCACCGTCGCGCGGCGGGTTGACGAGGTAGGCGGACAGCGTGGAGAAGATGCCGCCATTGCCTTCGATCTGATGCAGCGGCAGCGGCGGCGGCTTCTCGGCCTTGGCGGCGGCGGCATTGGTTTCCTGCGCTGCCAGCCGGCCGGCAGGCGCTGCCACAACCAGGATCGCCGCAACGAGCGGCATAAGCGAGGCGTGGCGGTTTTTGACTGATTTGCGTATTCCGATAAACAAGGTGATTTTCATTTACTGTTTTGGTGTTCTACAGAAAACCTCCGGAGGTCCGGTCAGCTTCCTTGTTAGGTTTTTATGGTTTTGTGTTGCCTCCAGTTGCCGGGTCGGCAGGAAATTACTCTCCGGGCGCATCCTTGACAAAGGCCGCTTCAGCCGGAGGAACATGCCGGTGCTGAAAGGCCCCGAGCTCGGATGCACCCGGGAAATGGGCGTTGGCTTCCGATTTGTCCAAACGCAGCTTCTCCGTCCGCTCGATCTGCACCACCCGGGAGTCGTGGACGACGATTTGCACGACGCCAAAGCGCATCGCCTCAACCTGGCTCTGAACGATCCTCACCCACGAAGGCTCGTTCTTCTCTTTTTCGGCTCTCAGAGCTGCTGTTCTCATAATCATTCTAGTTTCGAACTGGAGTAATTATGGCATAATAGCATACAATGTCAACTGGGATAATGTAGATTATGTGCATGTAACATGTAATATACTGCAAATAAGATACTTAATAG
>SESF01032116.1_pt1 | contig 20534 bp, 15 predicted proteins | sample 3171521 | NCBI WGS metagenome assembly SESF01 (sample SAMN10866945, study PRJNA518727) | freshwater metagenome | biome: subpolar coniferous forest; feature: holomictic lake; material: water; isolation source: holomictic Lake 227, 6 m and 8 m depth | place: Canada: near Kenora, Ontario | collected...
CGTAGATGGCGCGTGATCTGATGAACGGCAGTTTCGCGTGTCCTGACCAAAGCGGTATCCTCCCTGGAATAGAAGGAGATGTATGAGCGTCAACTGGGATGGAATGTCACAGCCAAAAACGATAAATGAGCCGTGGCTGCAATCGCGCATTGAACTCGCTGATGCTGCCAAGACAGGCGATTGGACAAAAGTCATGATAGTTCTTGAAAAGTATCCTGAAATGGCCAACGTGAGTCGACCGGGCGGGAAGTCACTTTTTGCACCGCTGCACCAAGCCGCCTACGCTGGTGCATCCGAGACAGTTGTCCTGCAGTTAATTTCCTTGGGTGCTTGGCGAACTCTTCAGAATGCGCGTGGGGAGCGAGCAATCGATGTATCACAGCGCAAAGAGCATAAGCACCTGTTCCGAGTGCTCGAACCATTTCTCAAGCATCAGGTGCCGGTCGGTGTCTTGCTGAAAATTCAGGCCAATTTCCATGACGTAATACGGGGACGCGCGGATGAATTGGTGCAGCAAAATCATTTGAGACTGCCAGAGTTGGAGCCGCTGCTGGAATTGGAAAGTGCGGAAATGTGGTTTCCTGTTCCCGGAATGTACGGAGGGTTCAGCTATCAACTTGAAACTTTTGGTGTTGAGGCCAAACTCGTTACGAAAAGTTGGTGTCGTGTTGCAGAGGGCTCAGGCCAGCGACATGAGATTACAAGCAAAGGAAGTCGTTTGGTTGAAGAGGGTTTCGTTTGACGAAATTTTCGGGTGAAGTGTGTGGCGTGGCCAATAACAAGGATGGGGGAATTTATGAATAAGCCGAGACTTCAAAATCGCGTCGATCCATGGGGAGCAATGCACTCGGTGGCAGAACACGGAACCTTGATGGGAAACCGGGGAATTCTCCATGATGCCGAAAATAAAATTGTCAAGCAATGGCAGCACAAATCTTGGGTCACTTGCGTTTTGAGCTTCGGTGATTTGAAGCGCAGTCCGTTTACGCCAAACAACTATTCTGAATTGTTTTTCTTGGATGAGGTGACATCCCTGGCGGCAGGCCACAGACCCTGCGGTTTCTGTCAACGGGAACGATATCGACTGTTCAAGGAGGTTTGGATCAAATCGAACCCGCCGAGCGTTGAAGCAGGGGCTCAGTCAATTGGAGAGATAGATAAGGCCCTGCACGCAGAGAGAGCCGTGACCGGTGGCGGGAAAACGACCTATCACGCAATCTTGGCTGACTTGCCGCTGGGAGCAATTTTCGAAAGCGAGGGTTCGGCGTTTCTCAATTGGCATACCGGGCCGCTGCCTTGGTCATTCAAAGGATATGGATCGCCAGTCAAGATTCCGTCTTCGACCTCGGTCCAAGTCTTGACGCCGCCATCTGTGGTGCGCATGTTTCAAAACGGTTTCACACCAAGTGCCCATGGCACTGCAATCGCACAGCCTGTCGGGTAGGTCAATTCTCTGTATCAAATATTTCGGGGAAATTTAGTGAAAATCGCCAACTGGAATCTAAAGCGCATTCAGCCGTTAGAGCATCGTGCTGAGCCCATTCGTCAGCAGTTCAAAACTGTCAACGCCGACATTTGGATACTGACCGAAACCCATGAGCTGATCGGCCCAGGCGAGGACTTCAGCTCCGTCATGAGCAGTAGACCCGACGGGGAATCAAAACGGGGAGAGCACTGGACAGGCATCTGGTCACGCTACCCGATGCAGCATTTACCTTCATTCGTATCCGACGAATCGCGGTGCACGGCTGCACTAATAGCGCATCCGGATTTCGGAGAATTAACGGTTTATGCAACCGTCTTGCCTTGGAACGGGAGCAAATGGCGTGATATCGAATCGGCCGGTGGGGCTGCGTTTGAAGCGGCTTTAAAGGCCTACACGCTCGATTGGCAAAGGCTTAGCGCGGCGTTTCCGAATGCGCTGCATATTGTCGCTGGTGACTTTAACCAGGACCTCGCGCCCTACCACTACTATGGCTCAAAAAGGCAGCGGGAGTTACTTCAAGATGCGCTAACGGCCACCCATATGAAGGCATTGACGGCCGGAATGAACGACCCAGTCGACACAGACGCTGCGCTTCGTCATGCATGCATTGACCACATCTGCATCTCTGATTCGCCTGCGACCCAGGTCATAAAAACTACCCGCTGGCCGGAAACAGGGAAGCCAGATACGCAACTGTCCGATCATTTTGGCGTTGCAGTGGAACTTCACTTGGCTCAATCAATATGAGTCTGATTCAACCACTTCCACCCGGTCCATTAGATATCGTCGGTGACATCCACGGCGAGTATGAAGCTCTGCAAAATTTGTTAGGTCACTTGGGCTATGACCACGACGGATCTCATCCAGGCGGGCGATCTTTGGTATTTGTTGGGGATTTTTGTGATCGGGGGCCAAATAGTCCAGCGGTATTGGCCTTGGCGCAGCGCCTGGTGCAATCCGGGAAAGCAGTGGCGGTGCTGGGCAACCACGAAATCAATTTGTTGCGCGAAGAGGCCAAGGACGGCTCAGGCTGGTTCTTTGATGCGCGCATGAGTCGGGACCGCGAAAAGTATGAACCGTATCACCGGCCAAACGATGAAGAACGCAAAGGCATCGTCGCCTTCCTGAATTCATTGCCCATCGCGCTGGAACGAGCAGATCTTCGGGTTGTGCACGCCGCCTGGGAACTGAAGCAGATCAACTTAATCAGAACCTTGCCAATGGGGAGTTTTCGGGCAAGTTACGACGAATGGGAAAAGGCAGCACTACGTCACGCAGTGGAAACTGAACTTGACAAGCGCATGGCCGCCGATTTGGAAAAATGGGAGAGTCACTTGGAAAACCACAATGTGACGCTGCCGTTTTTACATGCGCTTGCGGAGCATGAAGCCAACAAGCAAATGATGAATCCTCTGAAGGTTTTGACCTCGGGTGTTGAGCGCAAGGGCACGGTGCCGTTCTTCTCAAGCGGCAAGTGGCGCTTCGTGGAGCGGGTGCAGTGGTGGGACGAGTACGATGAAACATGTCCAGTTGTCATTGGTCATTACTGGCGGCGAGTGAACAAAATTGACCGAGCCGCTATTGGCAAAGGTGACCCTGATTTGTTTCAAGACATGGCACCCAACGCCTGGCACGGCAAGCATCGCAACGTCTTTTGTGTCGACTTTTCAGTGGGCGGACGTTGGACTGAACGTAAAGCCAAAACTCCTCTGGGGGTTGACTTCAAGTTGGCAGCACTGCGCTGGCCGGAGCGCACTTTGCTGTTTGATGATGGTCATGCGATGGCGACGCATGGCCCATTGTCGGTTGCAATTTCTGCGGAGTAACCGTTGATTGGAAGGATTGATGTGATGCTGAAGATCGATAAGGCAACTTTCGACAAGATGGAAAGTCAACATCCAGGTCTTGGAGAAACGATCATGCAATTCGAGGGTGCAACGCTACCAGCATGCAGTTTTTGCAGGTCTGGGGACACCGCCGATGTGCAATGTGGTGTGATTGGGCGCACGATTTATCTCGCGACGGCAACCACAAAGTTCAAGCTGATCGCCAATGGTCCAAAACCGGGTCATTATTTCTGCAATACGTGCAGCGAGTTTTTCGACTGATGCGCGGAGTGAATTGCAAACAATTAGGTCAGGAGCCACTCACTTGTCAAAGTAACGCATCTGTGAGGCTCAGATCAACGAGCAGTGGTCGATGATCGCTGGCGGCGCTCAATTCTTCATAGGTGCCAACGCGGACTTCAGTAATATTCTCGGCCCAGGATTCTGGAAGAAAGCAATAGTCAATGTGGTGCGACTTGTCCTTGTTCCAATGTAGATAAAAAGTCTTCTCAATTTCACTGCCGGGCGATACTTTCCGCATGTGATGATAGGCACTGACAAGTGAGCGATCGGCCAGACGCTTGACCATCGAAGTGTGATTCAGGTCTGCCGGGTGAAGAGTGTCCCAGACTGCATTGGAATTGAAGTCCCCCATGAAAACAATCGACTGAGCGTTGTCCAAGACCGCTGAATACATGTCGATGGCCGTGGAAAGTGCCCTCACGTAAGGCAAAGCCTTATCGTTGGTTGTCCAGACCGCGAACAATATAAAGTTGACGGGGCCAGTCACAGCAATGGGGATCACGTAATTTGGAATGTCCTCAATTTTTGCCAAGGGCTTGACCTGATAGGGCGGCCTTGCTTGAACCGCCATACCTATCTTTGGATTTTCACCAAACCAAAGCACATTGGGGTCAACCTCCACTGGCTTTGCGATCTCCTGGAACACTGCAATGTCTGCTTGAAGGTGGTCGATCAGCGGGGTCTTCGCTTCATACGCCCCGCGGCAGCAATTCCAAGTCACAAGTCTCATAATTTTTTTCCCAAAGTTAGGTTGACGCAGGGCACCAGAGCTGATACCGGTATTACAGATCACCCTCTACCAATACCCGACCCAAGCCAGCTTGCTCCAAATGCCAATACGTGAAGTGCTTGGAGAGCCAACTGGCTGCCTTTTCTGCGGCCAGGGGACGGTATCGCGATGTATAGATGACGGGAATGCCGAATTTGGCCTCCAGTGCATCGAGGGTGCCGGAAATCGCATTGGGATGCGCCTGGGTATTGAGTTCTTCGCCATAAACTGACTTGACATCTTCGTAACTCGCCTCCACCAATAGTGCTCGCCAGCGGTATTGGGTCATCTTCTCGCATCCTGCGAAAAATCGAGATCGGTTCTGCATCAGTGTGGTGATCAAATCGGTCAACGACTTTCGTTCAAGTATCAGGACTTGCTCCATGCCCTCAACGCTGTAGTCGCCAACCTTCAAAGCCTGTCGTTTTTCACCGCCGATCCAGTTCGGAAACCGCGTGAAATCGAATGGCATTTGCTCGCGTGAATCAACCAAAACGATGGGCTTTGGAACTTGCCGCGTGATGCTGTGCCCGCCACGCTTGACTAGCAAGCGACCAGTGGGTGGATTAACGGGACCTAACGGAATTTCTGACTCGTCGATGAAAGTATTTTGATCCACGCTTGAGACTGTTGAAGTTGAGTCTACATTTTATGAATTGCCAGGCTCACCACATGACCCTGGTAGATTCCAATAGAAGCCGAATTCGCTGGTTTTCTGAACAGCTCCATAGGTCCACGCCATGGACCCGGCTGAACACACACTACTTCCTCCACGGTGATCTGCACTAGCTGCAAGTCATCGAATCTTCAACCTTGAATGAGGAAAAGTCATGAACCAACCCACAATTCTGTTGTCCCCGCGCAAGTCCGCAATCTCCGCTCAAGGCGGCGTTCTTGAAGTCCTGGTTCGTGTTCAAGCACCGGATCAACCTGCCGACACCCAAGCTAAAGTGAGTTCCAAGCGGCTCGCGTTGGTTGTTGATCGGTCCGGCAGTATGGATGGTCAGCCGCTTGCGGAAGCTTTGCGCTGCGTGACGCACATTGCCAGTTGCATGACACCTGCCGACCAGATGTCGGTGGTGGTGTACGACGACAAAGTGAACGTTCTGGTGCCTCTGAGCCCCATGAAGTCGGCCGATGCGGTTCGTCTGGCAGTCGCCAATATCGAGAGTGGCGGCTCCACCGATCTCTTTGCCGGCTGGGAGGCCGGTGCCCGGCAACTTGAAGGCGGTGTCCCTTCGACCATCTCCCGTGTAATCTTGCTCTCAGACGGGCAGGCCAATCACGGCCTGTGCGAATTGTCCGAGATCAAAAAGCACTGCGCCAGCATGTTGGCACGCGGGGTAAGCACCACGACGGTCGGGCTTGGCCGCGGCTTCAATGAAGATCTGATGATCGCCATGGCCCGCGCTGGTGGTGGCCAGCAGTATTACGGCCAGACCGCCGATGACCTGTTTGACAGTTTTGATGAGGAGCTTCAACTCCTTCAAGCCCTGTGCTTGCGCAAACTCGACATCAGACTCGTTCCTGCACCGGGTGTGATCATCGAGCCTGTAGGCATGGTGCAGCAAAACCCGGATGGCAGCTACCGTCTAAGCGATCTGGCTTGGGGTGCTGAGTCATGGATCATGCTGCGCCTGCATTTGAGCCCCTGCGCTTCCGGCAGCACGCGTGATTTGCTGGCGGCAACGCTGCAAGCACAAGGCCTTGATGGTCAAAGCGTCACGGCGCAAGCCACTATGCTGAGCTTGCCAGTTGTTGATGAGGCTGCGTTTGCCGCCGCACCGGTCGATGCCGCTGTGCAGGATCGTCTGCAGGAAGTGGAATTTGCCCAAGCCAGTCAAGCCTTGAGAACTTTGGTCCAGCAGGGCGAAACCCGTGCCGCCAGAGCCATGATGAAAGATCTCGAAGCGCGTTTTGGACAACACCCCTGGCTCAGTGGCAAGCTGGCCCGACTGCGTGAACTCGCTGAGCATGATCCGGAAATGATGTCCAAGGAAATCCGGTTCTCTGCCATGCGCATGTCGAACCGGCTGGCAGAGAAGATCGAGGTCCAGTTCTCTGTTGACCAAACCGAGTCGGCAATCCCCGCCTTTTTGCGCAAAAAACTGGAAGAGGGCAAGGGCCGCAAGCGCAAGGGAGGCACTGAATAAACGGGTTAGAAAATTTGGAGGCTGTTCTTTTCAGAATGGCCTCCCTCATGCGGCATGATCAAGGGTTACAAGAATAGAAATGCTTTCATAAATCGATTGCAAAAACTACGACAAAAAGGGATTCGATGAGACTTTTACACACATCAGACTGGCATCTGGGCCAAAGCTTGAACCAGTTCGATCGCAGCTTTGAGCACGAGCAATTCCTTGCTTGGTTGCTCGATACCCTGGAATCGGAAAAAATAGATGTCCTGCTGATCGCCGGCGATGTGTTCGATAACACCAATCCTTCAGCCGCTTCGCAGACCCAGCTCTACCAATTTCTGACTCAAGCCCGCCAGCGTGTGGCGCACTTGGGCATCGTTATGACTGCAGGCAACCACGATTCACCGGGTCGACTGGAAGCGCCTGCACCATTTTTGTCCCTGTTTGATGCCTGTGTGGTCGGACAAGTCGGAAGATCAGTCGACGGTGTTGACCTCAATCGCATTGTGGTTCCGCTCAAGAACCACGCCGGGCAGGTTTCTGCTTGGTGCATTGCCATGCCCTTCTTGCGGCCCAGCGACGTGCCCCGAGTGGAAGACGCTGCCGACACCCACATGGCTGGCATTGGATCCCTTTACGCCCGAGCCTACGAGTTTGCGGTAAGCAAACGCAGCGCAGGTCAGGCCATCATCGCTTTAGGCCACTGCCACATCACAGGCGGAAAAGTATCTGAAGACTCCGAGCGGCGCATTGTCATTGGCGGTTCTGAGGCACTTTCGGTCAATGTATTTGATCCTGGTATTGCCTACGTCGCCCTGGGTCACCTGCATCTGGCTCAAAAAGTGGGCAACGATGCAACCCGCCGCTACTGTGGCAGTCCCTTGCCCATGTCGTTCTCAGAAATAGACTATCCGCACCAGGTCGTGGTGGTTGAGCTTGACGGTGAAATGGTCGCCAACACCCGAGAAATCCACATTCCCCGAAGCGTTGATCTTCTGCGTGTGCCCAAGCAAGCAGCACCTGTGGATGAAGTCATGGCACAACTCCAAGCTTTGATCCTGCCAGAGTTACCTGAGGCACAGTGGCCCTATTTGCAAGTTCGAGTCCAGCTCAGCCAGCCCGAGCCAGGGCTGCGCGCCCAAGTCGAGTCCGTGCTAGCCGGTAAGCCGGTTCGCCTGGTTCGAATTGAAACATCCTCAGCCCACAGTGGCGAGGTCCAGGCGGCCCCACTTGTGTCCATTGATGAGCTCGGCAACCTGGCACCCGCTGGCTACTTTGAGCGCCTCTACCAGCACCGTTTTGGTGAGAGTCCACCGATAGACATCATGGCCGCCTTTACGGAACTGGTAAACACACCCTCCGATTCGGGGGCACTGTCATGAAAATTCTCGCTATCCGGGGCAAGAACCTAGCGTCGCTGTCTACTGAATTTGAAGTTGATTTCCAGAGTGAACCGCTGGCCAGCGCCGGCCTGTACGCCATCACGGGGCCCACCGGTTCTGGTAAGAGCACTTTGCTCGATGCCTTGTGTCTGGCACTTTACGAAAAAACACCACGTTTAACCGGTGTCAGTCGCAGTGGCGATATTCCTGATGTGGGTGACAACGGCATCACACCGGGGGATGTGCGCACTATTTTGCGTCGTGGTGCCGCTGAGGGTTTTGCCGAGGTCGATTTTGCGGGCAGCGACGGCATTGCTTACCGCTCCCGCTGGACGGTGCGCCGGGCACGCAGCAAAGCAGACGGCAAGATGCAAAACAGCGAAATCAGCCTGACGCGTATTCTGGACGGACAGCAATTGGGAGACCATCGCAAGACGGAGACCCTGCGCCTGATCGAGTCCTATATTGGTTTGAGTTTTGACCAATTCACCCGCGCTGTGCTGCTGGCACAAAACGATTTCTCTGCTTTTTTGAAAGCGTCCGATGATGATCGCGCCGAATTGCTGCAAACCTTAACCGGTACTGAGGCCTTTTCCGCGATCTCGATCCGGGCCTTTGATCGCATGAAGGTGGAGAAAGAGCAACTCGCGCGCTTGCAGGGTCAGCTCAAAGATCAAGAGCCACTGGTGCCAGAGATCAGGGCAGCGAAGGATGCCGAGCTCCAGACGCAATCGGACAGCGCTAAAACTTTGGAGCAACAAAAATCAGTTTTAGAGAGCCACTTGCGTTGGTACCAACAATGGGAGCAGTTCAAGTTGGCTGAATCCGACGCGGGCCAAAAGTTGGAGGAGGCCACCCTTGGAAAGCAGGCGGCCAAACCCCGCTATGAGCAACTGGCCTTGGTTGAGCGGGTGCAGTCCTCACGCCCAATGTGGGCTGAACAGGTGCGCCTGCATCAGGCCATCGACGCCGCGGCAAAGGCAGAGGAACTTGCCAAGGCCGCACTGACAATATTCCAAGGTGAGGTCACAGTTCACCAAGCAGAGCACGATGCAGCACTGCACCAGCAGACCCTTGCTGATACCGCAAAAACTGAAGCTCAACCAGATATTGACTCCGCCCGAGCATTGGATGCCAGCATTGTCACCATCACACCGCAGTTTGATGCGGCGGTCAATTCGCATAAGGCAGCCACTGATCATCTGCAAGCAGAGCAGTCGCGTCAGATTGAGGCCCAAGGGCGAGTGGACACCGCGACGGCGGATATGGCGACCGCGAAGCAATGGCTTGAAGACAACCCGCAGTTGCGTCCGCTTGCTGAAGGATGGCAGCGTTGGGAAGCGCTTTTTGCCCAAGCGCAGCAAAAGATTGAGAGCCAATCCAAGGCCGCTGCGCAAGTTGCTGAATTCGAAAAAGCTGCCGTCTCGGTTGAGAAGTCCGTCGCTACGGCAATCATTGATCGGGACAACGCCGAGAAGACCCTGCAGGTCGACTCTGAGCAGCTCAAAGCGCTCAGCCAGGACTGTGCCGCTGTAGACGTTGACAAGCTTTCAAGTAACAAACTTGCGCTGGAACAGGATCGTGACCAGCTACAAACCGCGTCTCAGTTATGGCAAACACGCGTTGAGGCCCAAAAACAGCAGCAAAAGCAGACCGACCAACGGCAAGCGTATGTCGACGCGCTGGCCAAGAGCGACACCGATTTGCTGGAGGGCCTGCAGAAGCAACCTTTGCTGGAACGTGAATTGCAAACCGCTGAAGAGTCTTTGAACTTGGCAACCTTGGCGGCCAGCGAAAACGCCGACTCCATGCGAGCGGCGTTGCAGCCCGACAAACCATGTCCGGTTTGCGGCTCCGTTGAGCATCCCTACGCTGTCCATACACCCGCGATGGATGCCGTGCTCAAAGGCTTGAAAGACCTTGTAAAGGCCAAACGAAAGACTCTGCGAGAGTTGGAAAGCAACATCGCCACCGCGCGCGCGGCCAAAGCAAGTGCCGAACTATCCATCGCGCAAGTGACCCATGCACTGGCACAGCTTGAGAGCGAAATCGCTAACCTGGATGTCGAATGGGCAGCCCATTCCCTGCATCCGCAGATTGACCTAGTGCCCGAATCCGACCGAGCGCAGTGGCTGACTGAACGGCAAGACGGTGCCAAGCGAGATGTTGAGCAGTTAACCCAGCAAGAGGCGCTATACCGGGAGACCGTGAAGAGCAAGGATGCTGCCCAGGTCAAAGTCAACGCGGCCAATGCTGCGCTGGCGAAGGCCAAAGATTCTCTGGGTGTTCTGGACACCAAACACAAGACCACCGTTCACGCTTTGGAGACTGCACGCCACCAACAAGCAGAAATTGCACAGCAGTTGCTTGCTCTGGAACACCAGCTTGATGGAGCCTTCCCCAGTCAGGAGTGGCGCGCGCTGTGGAATCAGAGCCCCAGCGAATTTGTGTCCCAAAGCAGTGCAAATGTCCTTGCATGGAATGAGCACCAGACGTGCGTCACCACACTGGCCAGCAGTATGAATGCGCTTCAGGTTGAGATGGGTGCTTGCGAGAAAGCCTGCCTTCAGGCCACAGAGCAACTCAATACCCAGACGCATTCGCGGGATGCAGTTGAGTCCGTGCTCAACACGTACCGCACCAATCGAAGCGCCTTGTTTGAAGGGCGCCCTGTTGCCGAGGTTGATGCCACCCTCAATGCGACCATTCAAGTCGCCAGGTCAGCATTGGCAGCGTCGCAAGTCGCGCTGCACAAGGCCCAGGCCGAAGTCACACGCACGATGGAAGCGGTCAGGCAGTCAGAAACGCTGCTTGAACAGCTCCGCATTGCAATCGAAGAGGCTCAATTAGCCCTAGATACTTGGCTGGTCGCCTTCAATGTTCGGGCGCGTGGTCTTGGAGCTCCGTCCGATCTGGAGCTTGGCGCTTTGGAGGCTTTGCTCCAAATTACCCCAGAATGGGCGACTGGTGAGCGTGAGGCGCTACAACAATTGGAGCTAGCACTGAACACCGCGCAAGCCGTGCTTGACACCCGTACGCACTCTCGCACCGCGCATGAAGCGATCAAAACAGTGATCGAAGATTTTGAGGCCTTGCAAGAGAGCTTGACCCAGCTTGCACTCGACATGGGGTCGGTTACCGAGACGTTGGCCAACCTAAAGCTTGAAATCGCCAAAGACGACGAGCGACTGGTAGCGTCTGAGTCGCTACGCATCAAGCTTGACAAGCAGGGCGCAATTTCCAAGGTTTGGTCACAACTTAGTGAACTGATTGGCTCTTCCGATGGCAAGAAGTTTCGCAACTTTGCACAGCAACTTACGCTCGATATTTTGTTGAGCTATGGCAACCAGCACCTGCAAAGCCTCACACGCCGCTACCGACTCCAACGCATCAAAGACAGCCTGGGCCTGTTGGTCGTTGATCTGGACATGGCTGACGAGGTTCGCTCTGTTCACTCGCTCTCCGGTGGCGAATCATTTTTGGTGTCCTTGGCTTTGGCTTTGGGCCTGGCATCACTGTCTTCGCACCGGGTGCGGGTGGAGTCGCTGTTTATTGATGAAGGCTTTGGCAGCCTGGATGCAGATTCATTAAGCATTGCCATGGATGCGCTGGACAATTTGCAGTCGCAGGGGCGAAAAGTAGGGGTGATTTCGCATGTTCAGGAGATGACCGAACGCATCGGCACACGGGTGCAAGTGCAGCGTCAGGCCGGCGGATTGAGCCGAATTTCAGTGTGCTGAATCGGTGTGTGGCTATCGCGTAGCGTTGGCGTTAATCCGGTGACGATATCGTCTTGAAAACTCATCGCAATTATTTCAACCATCAGGGAAAAGATCATATGAATCGACTCACGATAGGCATTCAGACCGCACTGCTAATCGCAGTGGTCACATTGATAGTGCGCGTTTGGCCACTTATGACACAGCAAGTGACCCATCAGGGCATTCCTACGAAACAAGTTAGCAGCTTTGGCGAATCGCGTCTCCCAGAAGCTGCGAGTGTTGTTCTATCTGAAGTTGAGAGGACATTGTCAGTTCAATCAAGTTGGCCCACTTCACGTGAAAGCATCGAAAAATTGCAGGGAAAGCTCAAGGACGCCCTCAATTCATTGTCGCCCGCTGAGCAAGAACTGGCACTACCGCGACTGGTTCCGCGTCGTTGGGAGATTCAGGCTCTGTGGTTATTGGCGAAGGAAAATCAACCCCCTAATGCTGAAATCAATGCGACAAAGGCTCTGGCGGATGAAATTGACCTGCTCAATGCATCTGCACCCTCGGAATCTTCTGAAGAACTGCGCAAACTATTGAAAAATAGGGAGCAAGAGTTGCGGGACCAGGTTGCCAAGCTTGAACGATCCTTCGCAGGGGAGCAAGCACTTGCAGCGCTCAATGCTAAGGGTATCGGTGAGCTCGACATTGCTATTCGGCAAATCACAGCGTTTGATGACGATGAGGCTAGAAAGCTCGGATACCAATTGGGGCTGCGAAGAGACCTGGATTCAGCGTTGACGGACCTCGAGCAATTGGAGAAGCTGAGTGATCCAGCGCTTAAAGAATATGGACTTGCAAAGCTCAATCAAAGTGTCATGGATTTGCGTCTTCGGGTAGCGTTGAACACGCCGAAACTCGGGTCAACTGAAAAGATGAATGAAAGGTTGTCGAGTCTAGAAAAAAGCATTGCCGACGGGTATGAAAGGATCGTCAAAATCCGACGTGCCGAAGCTACGAAAAGAACACGTGACTACCAGACATGGGCATTGGCGCAGATAAAAGCGGTCCTGACCTATGACACACTCAAACAATCTGAAGTCGCCAAGATTCCAAGCACTATTGATAAGCACAACCCGATGTCTCACGCTCATCAGGACGCCGTGGATCGCGCAATGAGTGAGTTGGATAGACTCATGATTTCCAGGATGGCGCCAATCAATCAGGCAGTCCTTGATGAAGCAGTGGCTACTTGGTATCGAAAGGTTTTTCAAGACCGCTTCGATAGCTTGAATGAAGCTCACAAACTTAGCGTTGTCACTGCATTTGCAGCCGCAAACAAGCGCCCGATTGAGCAATAGCCATGCGTGCTCCAAGAATCTGGTTTCTATCGGTCCTAATCGGGTTGCTCTCCACTCTGACCATCGCTGCAGGAGATGAGAGTCTTCGACCAAAGCTGACGTATCAAGAAGCCAAGACGCGACATGAGGAATTCATGGAGGGGCGTCCAACAAAGGCGCAACGGTTGGCGGAAATGCGTTCGTTAATTCTCGCAAGTCCTGTCGGTGCACGGGGACTGAATCAGATCTATCACAATTTTGATGGGCGATACACGATTGATCCGACCATCCCTGGGCTCGAAAAGTCCGTTCTCACTCAATTGTCTGCTAGCAAGCAGCAAGCCAAGGGATATCGTCGCGAAGTTTTGTATGCCGTGGCTTACCACAACGATCCCCGTTTTTCTGTTGTCGAAATGAATCGGCCCTTAAAGCGCACATGGGGAAATACAGATGGTGACTTGATTATCAAACACCATCCGACGGGACTGTATGGGCGTGTAGAGGTGAAAGATTACTCGCTCAATTCTCAGAGGACTAATAGTGCAAAGCTCAAGATTCAGATTGACAAAATGTCCCTCGAGGGAAGAAAGACTGGTGCCCTGCAGTTTTGGATGAACGCTCGGCCGGTACTTCCGGAGATACAAAGGTATGGAGAAAAGTCGGGTGTATTTGTATCCGGGAATATAAAAACTGGCAAAACCATTGCGCCCGGTTCAATTTCAGTTGTTGACGCAATGAACCAGCATGAGCAGCAGTTCTTCAAAGCCAATATTACACGCGCTTCAATTGGCGCCGGCGAGTTGGCTTTTGCTGCTTGGAGACTCAAGAATGCCATCCCGGAAGCGGTGGCTGACCTGAGCGAAGTTTGGGACCCTTCAACGCGTTCCACTCGGTCAATGCTTCGACTGGGTGAGCATGGGTCATCGACCTTTGCTGGTGCGGCCATGACGGTTTCTGGAACGGCACTGACTTCTGCGCGGTTCGCCGGTGAGGCACTTCAGTCGCGTCTCTATTCGGTTGGCAGGGTCGGTGGAATCGCTTCGATCGCAGGGCTTGGTTTGTCTGAAGCCTTCCTCGTCACCCGTTATGTAAATGGAGACGTGCTTGATCGTGAATTTTGGACAGGCCAATGGGTTCTTGGTACCACGACGTCTGGCGGAATGCTTGGCTGGGGCGCTGGCCTTTTCATCACCAAAAGCCCGTGGGGCGCATTTGCCGGCACCAACTTTGGTGGTTATCTTGGTAATGAAGTCGGTACAAGAACCGCTCGCACATATTACGAATACAAGTTTGGTGAGCTAGACAGGGCATTCGGCAAGTGGGTGTACGCGCAATATGCGTTGAAGTGATGGTAAAGGGGTAATGATTTGAGCGACTTTGCAAAGGTTTATCCAGGAACACTGGAAATTTCTTTTCAATCGAAGGGGCGCAAAGTAGGGGTGAAGGTGCAACGCCAGGCCGGTGGATTGAGCCGAATTTCAGTGTGCTGAATCGGTGCGGGGCCATCGCGTAACATGCAGAGAAAAAATAGTTATCAACAAGGCAGGTGAGGCATGAGTGAAGTTGTCCGGTTATATCGATACAAGAGCTTGCTGAGCAGCCGCAGAGCCGTCTCTGCAGAAGACCTGATGGCGGCATTGGAAGTCTCCCGCGCCACCCTCAAACGCGACATCGCCAAGCTGCGTGACCAACTGCATGTGCCCATCACCTACAACCACGAACTGCGTGGCTACCAAATGGAGCAGGGCCACACTGACAGTGAGTTGCCCGGCCTTTGGTTCAGCCAGGAAGAAATCCTTGCCTTGGTCACTATCCAGCAACTGCTGGAGCAACTCCAACCCGGTCTCTTGGGCACCAAGCTGAAACCGCTGCAGGAGCGGCTGACCCAGTTGATGGACAAGCATGGTTTGGCCAGCCAGGATGTTGCCAAGCGCATTCGCATCGTTCACGCCGGCAAACGCGTCGTCATTGCCAAATCCTTTGAAATCGTGGCGGCGGCCACCATGGCCCGCAAGCGACTCAAAATCTGGCACTTCAATCGTCAAAACGGCATCACCACTGAGCGCGATGTCTCCCCTCAGCGTCTGGTGCACTATCGGGACAATTGGTATCTGGACGCCTGGTGCCATCTGCGCGATGACATTCGCAGCTTCAGTATCGATGCCATCTCCCGGCTGGAAGTGTTAGACACAGCTGCAAAAGAGGTGTCAGTCAAGAACATAGACCAGGCTCTTGGCAGCGGGTATGGCATTTTCAACGGCGCTGCCGAGGCGTGGGCCAAGCTCAAGTTCACCCCAGAGCGGGCGCGCTGGGTGGCTGGCGAAAGTTGGCATCCGATGCAAGAGAGTTCATTTGACGCAGACGGCAGCTATCTGCTGTCATTTCCCTATGCGGATGATCGTGAGTTGATCGGCGACATCATGCGGTTTGGCTCGGATGTGCAGGTGCTGGCGCCCGCGGCGTTGCGGACCAAGGTTCAAAAAGGTTTCCTTGAGGCTGCTGCCAAGTATGTTTGACCGATCTGAAGGCCTCGCCCCCGGCGCGCGGGTTGTTATCCGTGACGAAGAATGGCTCATCCGCCGCGTTGACCCCTCCACCGATGGTGGTTGGCTGCTCACCTGTGATGGTATTTCTGACCTGGTGCGAGGTCAGTCTGCACTGTTCTTGACGGCACTCGAAGACAAAATCGAGGTACTAGACCCGGCCACCACGGCATTGGTCGCTGACGACAGCCCCACCTACAACTCGACCCTGCTGTATTTGGAGAGCCAGCGACGTCGCAGCGTTGCCAATGACGACCAAATACACCTTGGCCATCGTGGCGTGATGAACCTGGTGCCTTACCAGCTCGATCCAGCCCTGCAAGCCTTGCGCCAACCTCGCGCCCGAATACTGATTGCTGATGCCGTCGGTTTGGGTAAGACGCTAGAGGCTGGTGTGCTGGCTACCGAACTCATCCAACGTGGCCGTGGCAAGCGGATTTTGGTGGTTACCCAAAAGGCGATGTTGACCCAGTTCCAAAAAGAGTGGTGGAGCCGGTTTTCTATTCCGCTGGTGCGGCTGGACTCTGTCGGTTTGGCACGCGTTCGCAATCGCATTCCTGCCAACCACAACCCCTTCAACCACTTCGACCGCAGCATCATCTCCATCGATACGCTCAAAAGCAATCTGGAGTACCGCAATTACCTCGAAAACGCCTGGTGGGACATCATCGTCATTGACGAATGCCACAACGTGGCGGCCAGGGCAGGGGAGTCGGGTGTTTCCCGCCGCGCCAAATTGGCGCGGTTGCTGGCCACCCGTTCCGATACGCTCATGTTGCTTTCAGCCACCCCGCACGATGGCTCGGCCCGCAGCTTTGCCTCCCTTATGGCATTGCTCGATCCCACAGCCATATCTGACCCTGACGATTACTCCCCTGACGACTTCAAAAGCAAAGGTTTGGTGGTCCGCCGGTTTAAGAAAGACATCAAGGATCAGGTCACCGCAGATTTTCAGGAGCGCACCACCACCTGTCTACGCCAAGCAGCCAGTGCCCAAGAAGAGGCGGCCTACCGCGCCTTGCTTGCCGTGCAGTTCACCCAAGGTGGTGAACACCGCGCTGGCAAGCAGCAAGAACTGCAACGCATCGGTATGCAAAAAGGCTTGTTCTCTAGCCCGGCTGCGGCATTGGAGTCCAGCAACAAGCGCATTCAGCTGCTGCAGACCAAAACCAGCCCAACAGCAGACGAAGCCACGGAGGTCCAAGGTCTGCACGAGTTGGCGGATGCGGTCAAAGCCATCACCACAGACAGCACCGCAAACTCCTTCAGCAAATACCAAAAATTGTTGGCACATTTGCGTTCAGCCGAGTTCGGCTGGCAAAAGACCGACGCTGGGGACCGCTTGGTCATCTTCTCCGAGCGCATCGAAACCCTGCGTTGGCTGGAAAAACAGTTGGGTGAAGACCTCAAGCTCAAGGCCAACCAGATCGAGCTGCTGCACGGCCAAATGGCAGACACTGAGCAGCAAGACTTAGTAGAGCGTTTTGGTCGCTTGGATGACCCGCTGCGGGTGCTGTTGTGCTCCGATGTGGCCAGCGAGGGCCTGAATCTGCACTACTTCTGCCATCGCCTGGTGCACTTTGATATGCCGTGGTCGCTCATGGTGTTCCAGCAGCGCAATGGCCGGGTGGACCGTTATGGCCAGAAGCACCAACCCAAAATCGGTTACCTGTTCACCGAATCCGCCAACGACAAGATTCGCGGTGACCTTCGAATATTGGAGATTCTGGAAAAGAAAGACGAGCAAGCAACTTCCAACTTGGGTGACCCGTCCGCGTTCCTCAACGTGTTCGATGCCGACAAAGAGGCCGAGAAAGTTGCTGCCTTCATGGCAGATGGCCTGACTCCCGAGCAAGTAGAGACCAAGCTGGACGCCACCGCTGCATCAGACGACGACAACGAAGCGGATGCGATGATGAAATTGTTCGGTGCGAGTTGGCTGGGCAACGCTGAGCCTGCTGACTCAACGCCAACCTCCCAAACTACAAGCATCGGCACAGGTACCACGTCCAACACCGGCAACAGCCTCTCTCACATTACCGAGCCCGCTTCGCTGTTCAAGAGCGACTACCAGTACGCATACCTTGCGCTGAAGCAAATCAATTTGCCAGAGACGCTCTGTCAATGGGCCGCCCATGATGCCGAACAGATCATTGCCATCACCGCTCCCGCAGACTTGCAAGACCGTCTGCGCCAGTTACCGCGTGAAGCTCAAGCCGACAACGACCATTATTCGTTGTGTGCCGACCCTGCGCGCATGGCCGCGTCCATTGAGACCGCCCGCCAGGCCAAGGCCGAAGACGACACCTGGCCCAAGCTGCATTACCTCTGGCCCCAGCACCCGGTGCTGGAATGGTTAGGTGACAGGGTACTTAACCACTTTCCGCGCCACAGCGCACCCGTGGTGCAAAACCACAAGCTGCACCCTGGCGAGCAAGCCTTCGTCCTCATGAGCCTGGTGCCCAACCGCAAAGGCCAACCTCTGTTGGTGGAATGGCAAGTGGCCTGCCGTGTTGGCAAAGCGGGTGCATTTACCCTGGAGCCATTTGCCTCGTTTTCTCAACGTGCTGGCCTGCAAGCCGGTGGCCTGCCCAACCGTGGCACTTCCGAAGCACTAGCTGCCACTACGCAAGTGCTGCAAACGGCATTGCCCGATGCAGTAGCCACCATGCGCGCCCACATGATCCAGTTGCAAGGCGATTTCGCCGCCCAGTCCGCACTGCGCCTGCGTGACACGCTACAAAATCTGGAGCAACTGCAAAAGCGCCAGATCGTCCAGCTCGAATTGCGGCTTGAGAGCCAGATCGAAACCGTCAAGCGCAGCCGCTTCGAGCACCGCAGCCGCCAGATTGGCCGTGTGTTTGACGACTACCGTGAGTGGGTCAAAGACACCCTCACAACCGAACCCCAGCCCTGGATTCAGGTCTTGGCCGCGGTGTGCAACCCCGCCTCCGGCAATACTTCTTCTGGAGCCTGACCCATGGCCGTACTCGACGCCGTTGACACCTTCGCTGGCATTGCCAACGAAAACGAGTTTTACAGCCACCACTATTTGGCCGAAGTTTTCAAGGGAGACATCAAGTCCCGCCTTGAGGCGTGGGACGCAAATGAAGCCTTGCACCCAGGCACCGAGAGCGAGCGCGCCCCAGCCAAACGCCTAAGCGCCTGGGGCCAAAAGTGGTTTGCTCTGCGCGGCCAAATTGCCAAAGCGCGGGACGACACTGAGAAGTGGCAAATTTTCACCCAGCTGCAAACCGGCTTGCTGCAAGCCTTGGGCTATTCAACGCCCGGCAAAACAGCGCCCATCGTTGAACTGGTCCCCGGCCAGCCCTTGCCCCTGTGGCAACTACTTGCCAAAGGCGGCAGTGCGGGGCAAAGCGCCGCTGCCGCCGCCATGTTGCCCAGCCAGCTCGCCATCGTCCCCGCCTACCAGCCTGGTGCAGAAGACGAAGACCTGCTGGACCACAAACTCACCCACTTGCACTACGGCGGCGACAACGTTCCCCCTGCGCTCAAGGGCGAGGCATGGGCCTCCATCGTGTCCGAAGCTCTCTTCGGTGCCGAAAATCCCCCCCGTTACGTCATCCTGCTGGGTCTGGACCACTGGCTGCTGCTAGACCGCTACAAGTGGCCCAACAACCGTGCCCTGCGGTTTGACTGGGTTGACATCCTCGACCGCAAAGACACCGCCACCCTGCAAGCCGCAGCCGCGCTTCTGCACCACGACAGCCTGGCACCCGGTGAAGGCATCAGCCTGCTGGAAAGCCTGGACGAAAACGCCCACAAACACGCCTTTGGAGTCAGCGAAGACCTAAAACATGCCCTGCGTGAAGCCATCGAACTGCTGGGCAACGAGGCTGCTGACCAATTGCGCAAGCAAGCGGCTGACGCCAAGAAAGGCTTTTTTAGTGGCAAAGACCAGCTTGACCCCGCCGACCTCAGCCTGGAATGCTTGCGCATGGTCTACCGGCTGCTGTTCATGTTCTACATCGAGGCCCGGCCCGAGTTGGGCTACGTGCCCATCGCCAAGAGCGAGGTGTACCTCAAGGGCTACAGCCTGGAATCCTTGCGCGAGCTGGAGATGCAGCCGCTCAACACCCCCCATGCGCGTGACGGTTTTTACTTCGACGCCACCCTGCGCCGCCTGTTCAGCCTGGTGGCCAATGGCTGTGGCTTTGAGAACGCCGCCGGTGAACAAAAACACCTTGCAGAAGCCTTGGCCGGTGCCAAAGACACCTTCGCCCTGGCCCCGCTAGACAGCCGCCTGTTTGACGAAACCACCATGCCACTGTTGGCCAAGGTGCGTTTCCCCAACCATGTGTGGCAAACCATCATCCGCCTCATGTCGCTCACGCGTGGCAAAAAGGGCGCTGGGCAAGGAAGAGGCAGAGGCCAACGCCGTGGCCGTGTCAGCTACCAGTTGCTGTCCATCAACCAGTTGGGCGCGGTGTACGAGGCATTGCTCAGCTACCGTGGCTTCTTCGCTGCCGAAGACCTGTACGAAGTGCAACCCGCCCCCAAAAAGGCTGGCCGCAGTGCTCAAGATGAAGACGACGAAGGCGGCTCTGACGCTGGCGACTCAGAAGCAGACGGCGATGATGCTGACGATAGCTCCCAAAACAATAGCGGCTCACGCACATCCCACGGGGGCTCTGGCTCAGATTTGCTTGAAAACGCCTGGTTCGTCCCCGCCAGCCACCTGAGCGACTACAAAGAAGACGAACGCGTCTACGACGTCAATGAAGCAGGCCACCGCCAGTTGCGCAAGCACCCGCGTGGCAGCTTCATCTACCGCCTGGCCGGGCGAGATAGGCAAAAGAGCGCCAGCTACTACACCCCTCAGGTGCTCACCCGCTGCCTGGTCAAGTACGCGCTTAAAGAGCTGCTGGGCAGCGACCGCGTCAAACGCGCCGACGACATCCTGACCATCACCGTGTGCGAGCCCGCCATGGGCAGCGCCGCGTTTTTGAACGAAGCCGTCAACCAACTGGCCGAGGCCTACCTGGAGCGCAAGCAGACAGAGCTTAAGCAACGCATCCC
>SESF01031776.1_pt1 | contig 20533 bp, 30 predicted proteins | sample 3171521 | NCBI WGS metagenome assembly SESF01 (sample SAMN10866945, study PRJNA518727) | freshwater metagenome | biome: subpolar coniferous forest; feature: holomictic lake; material: water; isolation source: holomictic Lake 227, 6 m and 8 m depth | place: Canada: near Kenora, Ontario | collected...
GGCAACCAACACCATATCATATCTTAAATTATCTACATTTCGGACACATTTTTCGAGGTCGAGCTGTAGATGGCGGCTGTCAATTTTCTTTTTCATGTAAACCTTTCGTTTAAAACTTATTATACGGGAATTATTTGGTAATGTCAACCACTTGATATTCGTAGTTGATTGTGTCGTCGTTTTCGCGGAAAGTAACTGCACCATTCTTATGATGGAAACGTCGAGCCATTTCGGTTTTTGGACTAAGTGTTACAAAACGAGTAATATTTGGAAACTGTAGTTTGATTTCATCTACGGTACGTACTAGCAATTCTTTACCGGCGCCTGGAGCATACGACCAAATAGTGTAAAAGATTGCTGTGTTTGGCATTAGCGCATCTTGAGCTAGCTCAGTAACTGAACTAGGAACAAAGTCACACAGACTTACACATACCATTGCCTTTGGATCTTCACCGTCGACAATACTTGAGATAAAGCGATTTTCACTAACACGGAACTCTGCTGGAAGTTCTGGACGTACCGGGTCATCCTTGATAAATTTCATCAATGGACTGGCAAGGTCTGTTATAAATGTTAGCATATAATTATTTATCTATAGAGTGGTAAATGGAGCGGGATAAGAGAATCGAACTCTTGACCGAAGATTGGAAATCTGCTGTTTTACCATTAAACTAATCCCGCATGTTACTAATTATACAGTCTAGGATATAGACTGTCAACTGTTTGGAGCACAGGGTGGGACTCGAACCCACGACTGGACGGCTTTGCAGGCCGCTACATTGGCCACTCTGTCACCTGTGCGTTGTTTGGCGGAGAGTGTAGGAATCGAACCTACCCACCGGTTACCCAGTGATGGTTTAGCAAACCATTGCCTTAACCGCTCGGCCAACCCTCCGTATGTAACTATTATATGCTACTGTTTGATATATGTCAAGTGTTTTAAATATTGCTATGCAAGATGATATCTACTATCAAGAGTATGGTCCCTGGACTAATTACTGGGGCTATCAGACCACACTTGCTATAATCGACGACCTATACATAACCAAAGTATACACACCGTATCGTACTAAAGAGATTACTTATTTTGCTAGCGAGGGATCGCTTAATGCCTACATCGATCTAATAAATCAAGATCGACGTTTTTAAATTGGCGGAAGCGGTGAGATTCGAACTCACGGTGCATTGCTACACGTCTGATTTCAAGTCAGGTACCTTAAACCGGGCTCGGCCACACTTCCAAATTAGTGTTAGGTATTTTTGGGTCAGGAACCTAACAAACCCCGTGAGCTCAGCCCATCCTGTTTTCGAGTCAGCGGAAGCGGAATATGGTTACAGGTCCGCTCAATTACTTATAAATTTTGTTGGGGTGAAGGATGGGATTCGAACCCACGACAACCGGAATCACAATCCGGGATTCTACCGCTGAACTACCGACACCATTGATTGGCGTCCCCCCACGGTGACGATCCGCGCTCTTCGGTTTTGGAGACCGATGTTCTGCCAACATGAACTAGGGAGACAAATTGTGTTGGTCTCAGTACAAGGATTCGAACCTTGGACCCCCTGCTCCCAAAGCAGGTGCGCTAGCCAGACTGCGCCACACTGAGATATTGCTTGCTGTAAATACTGATATGAAAACAGCAATATTAGTTACAGGTCGCCCACGCTTTTCACGTGAGTTTGATGACCTGCTGATAAATCTAAAAAACTATGACCAACTAGATTGGTTTTTTCTATTATGGAATTCCGATCACGCAGAAGATATTAGAATCCCGCCATCTTGGCCATACGGTGATATCGATACTATACGTGGTCGCATCTTACACAATCTACCCGAACGTAGTAACATTGCTCACTTATCTATAGTGGACCCGCCGGCCTTTGACGCTACTAAATCTTATAACATCACTCCGTGGAGCGTGGCTCCTAACATATGGACAATGTATTTTGGCATACAAGCTGTTAATGACATTAGAGAACAGTATGAACTCAAACATGGTCCTTACGATTTAGCCATACGTGCTAGACCCGACATTGGAGTTGATACTCCATTAGATCTACGCAGTCTACAAGAACAGTTATCTAACATGCCACCCACTGTAGTAGTATCTAGCAATGAGCGACACGGTATGAGTGGAACTCCACTGAATGATATGTTTGGTATAATGCTACCTAGCACAATGAGTACATACTCACGTGCATTTGAAAACATTGACAAATACAACGCACAGGGATTACCATTCCACGGTGAAACTGTACTAGCACATCACCTGCATGTTAATAATATAGCGGTACCGCCTACTAACTTTCGGTGTGTAGGACGCCAGTATGGACGAAACGGAGAGCCTAGACTAGGCGATGATTCTAACTCCGATTTCGGCCGCTGGAATTAATTACTGGTAGTAGAGGTGAGACTCGAACTCACGATAAACACCGTATGAAGGTGTCGCATTAGCCGCTATGCTACTCTACTGTTATGCTATAAACCAATCATCTTTTTCTTTAGTGACAATTGATTCGTTTCCATCATATTCATCTATTCTAAACTGCACACCTTCTTCTATCCAGGCAATTTCTAAATCCTGTATAGTAGAGATACCTACGTACAGGTCTGGAAACTTAATTCCCATATAGGATAATAGTTTGTCCCTTTCTTGCTTCTCAACATACTCTACAATAGTAGGATCAAAAACTATTTCTGGATGTTCCTTGTTCCAAGAGTACCAACCTGCTCCGAAACCAGGAGAGTACACTACCGCAACTAAACCATCACGAACAACTTTTTCCATGCTTCTCTCCTTTAATCAAATGGGATTTCTTTTTCTGGCTCACACGGAGCCTCTACTACAAACACATCAAAATATTCTTCATCATCTGGATGACAGATTTCTTCAGTAAAGGTGTCACTCCACTTAGTGCGCCAATGGACAAACCGTTGTCGCTCTGCATTCCAACGAGCAATGCTGGCATTACGACACCGACCACGGTAATACTCACCGTGAACTAAATCAGCTTTAGCAATCTTTGGTATATAATCCATAACATTCTCCTAGAGTTAAAATTGGTAGCCTCACTGTGACTCGAACACAGGACCCCTGCGTTATCAACACAGTGCTCTAACCAACTGAGCTATGAGGCTATTATTTCGGCTTTCGCCTTCCACGACCGTGCTTCTCAACTTCCCATCCATTGGCACCCGTGGTAGGGCTTACAATGTTTGTACGGCCTCGCATTCTAGTGCGAGTGATCCTTGAGATAGACTGCTAGGCCTAAACCTACCTAGCATTAGGCATTTGTTGTTTTACCAATTAAACTACCGTAGACTGCTTATCCATAATACTACGTAACTATGGTCCACTTGATCTACAGGCTGGCTTCGAACCAGCAAAACAAAATATGGTGCTTGTGTTGGCGCTTGAATCCATGGTAGCCCTAACTCTTCATGGCACCTCTTGCGTCGACCGGCATCATAGCAAGTTCAGTGTTGTTCCATTGTAGCTACTACACAAGCATTGATTGGCGGTCCCAGGGAGAATTGAACTCCCGACTAAAGCGTGACAAGCTCTTATATTAACCACTATACTATGGGACCAAACTGGCTCCGGTCCCTGGAATCGAACCAGGCTTCATGGATTAACAGTCCACCGCCTACACCGTGTTTGCTTGACCGGAATTGAAACTTGGAGACGCTAAGGGGAATCGAACCCCTCTTGCCAGGATGAAAACCTAGTGTCCTAACCGATAGACGATAGCGTCAAAACTTTGGTGGAGTATCTAGGGATCGAACCTAGCGTGCCAGAGGCGGGGGATTTACAGTCCCCTGAATCACCATTGATTCTTCTACTCCATTAAACACTCTCTCGGCTATACCGGTTCCGGCCTTTTCAAGTGGCTATGAGAGAGTGTGTAATAAAGCATACTGACTGGCGACTACGTCCTGGGTCCAGCGGGCCGTACAACAATATGCTTTATTACTCTAGATTTTTTACACTACAAGAAGTGCTCTATCCCTAGTTCCGCCCATTTGTGCTTGTTTATAGTGTAGCACAGGATCTCGTTCCCTGCAACCACTTACTACATTAATCTTCTATTTGAAGATAAACTACGTCTTTATCACGTGACTTGAGCATTGCTTCTGCACGGTCAATCTTATTCTTAAACAACTGCTGTTTCTGTTCTTCACTTAACGTGAATCCAGGAATATCAGTAGCCTGCTTAACAATACGGTCATTCAATTTTGTATAATCTATATTCATATTCTTACTCCTTAAAAAGAAAAACCCCAGTTATTTCTAACTAGGGTGTATGATTAAACTATGTTACTATTACCGCTTAATCATCCCACCCCTCTAATCCTGTTGGCTCATTACAATCATAATTTGAACTAATCGCTGACCAATAGGTAGGCATCACGCCGCCCTGTTGGGCTATGGAATTTAGTTGTAGATGTAATCGAGTTTGCAACATTTGTTTCTTATTTCCTTAATAATTATATTATACGTTTATTTATCACTGCTGTCAACCGCCTGTTGTAAAATCACAACAAGTTTTGGATTTGTTCACGACTCCATAAGCTCAGCGTTCTTGGGCGGTGAATAGTGTGCCAATCTTCGATACTGTATAGTACTGCTGGATCAAAGTTGTATGGTTCAGACAGGAGATCAATAGGGTGAAATCCGCCAGTGTTTAAATTAATATTAGTCCAAGATCCATCATTCTTGTAAGTAGTGGTCAACAAGTACTTGATATTACTTTCGGCAAAATTGCGTATAAAATCACCAACTAACTGTTGTTCAAGATGAAACAAGCAATCACGGCACATCATAAGATCTGCGTCGGGTAATTTATCGGCTGTAATATCAAGTTGAATAAACTTTTGATTTGATTTAGTATCGGTGGATTGCAACTGCGCAATCATTGGTTTGACAATGTCAGCACCAGTATATTGAATTTCTGGGCGGCCTTTCATGACCTCACGCATCCAATTAAAGTCTCCACACGGAGCATCTAATATGCTAGTAATATTAAACTTTTTAAATAGTTTAGGTAATTCAGTGCGTAAGTGTTGAGTGTACTCTAATGTACTACCTTCACCACTACGTGTTTCTTCTCCAGGCCATAACTTATTTGTATAAATGACTGTGAACATATTTTCTGTTTGATTCATCTTTGTTTTATCCAATCTTTTGCTAATGTTTCTTTAATTACGTGTATTGGTGCTTGCTCTTGTTTACATTCTGTACAGAACCAATTATTACTTTTCCATAGTGGCATTAATTGTCCTTGACACAGCCGGCATGTGTATTGTTTTTCATTTTTCATAGCTGTTCCTTTATCTTTTGAACATAGTCGCTACAGATGCCATAACAATTAGCAGTAGTAACTCCTACTAGTTCAGGGTTACTCCATTCAGGCATTAGCATAATACTATGTTTAGATAACGGTTTATCTGGATATGTCCAAATATAACAATGGCTTGTTAATACACAATCATCACCTTGGTGCCAAAAATAGTTTAATTCAGTTCCAGTTAATACATATAATGCTGCCAGGTTTTTGGCATGTATCCAAAGACCCGACTGTTCTAAGAATTCAAATTCAACAGCATATTCGGGTCCTTTGTGACCTAGAAACCATCCACCGTCGGCTTTAAACCATACATCAATTTCACAGTCAAACCCTTTTGATAGTGCAAGTCTAATTTGATCAGGATGATTCTCTAAGGTTTCGTCCGGACCATTATACAAGCCACGGTGAGCAATTAATATCATTTTCTTAAGCAGAGCAAATCGCCTTCGTCGTACAAGTGCCCAACTGTTGGTTCCCAAATTACAGTAAAGCCTTGTTGTTCTAACCAAGTTACTAATTCAGATTTATCAGTATGTCCTACATAGTATGGCTTACCTGCTGCTTCAGTATGCATGGCTCTAACATCTGCAATATAATCGCCTACCCCTTTTAACGCTTTTAATTCGTAACCCTGTACGTCCATCCAGATAACATCAACTTTTTCTATTCCAAGTTCTTTTAATACGTTATCTAATCTTTTAACCGGCACGGCAGTTTTTTTCCAACTCCAATCTCCGGGAATATGGATAGGCTCTAAAGCAGACGATGCTCCACAGTTTCCGTAGACAATATAGAAATCAATGGTATCTTCTATTTCTCCGCATGCAAATGGGTAAAATTCAACGTTAGGGTTCGCATCGGCTGCGGCCTTACATGCATTATATTGTTCAGGGTTTGGTTCAAAGGCGATGACTCGCGCATTTGGGAATGCTGTGGATAACTGTATGCTTTCGATTAGGTCTCTAGAGCCAACATCTAAAATTACTCCTGGTCCAGCATCGCCGAATATTTCTTTAATATCTTTTATAAATTTTTGTACGTCATCTGCCACAATACACTCCTTTTAATTTTGTAAGCCCCATTTAGCGATAGCTTCATCGTATTCTGGTCCGTATGTTTTATCAATTGCTTGACGCATCGCACGAGCACCTGCAACTGTACCGCCCGGATGTCCGTGTACCGCTCCACCGACATTGGCCATGTAATCATTACCGGCTAATGTTGTAATCTTTTCTACTAGGCCAGGATGGAATCCACAGCTTAATACAGGTAGTGTGTTACCTTCACGTAACACACGAATACTTTCTGCAAGTTCAACAGGATCATCGTTTGAATAACCGCCCATCATTCCTGTTTGGATTGTATCAACCCCCATAAGTGTAGCAAGTTGACACACGACAGGCCATGCAATACTAAAGCGATGTTTAGCATCAGTCATTAACTTGTCGCCAGACTTTTGAAAATGTAGGAACAGTGGTAAGTCTAATTTACGAATACTATTATAAGTACCTAGACCTGAAAATACGTTTGTATGTACTCCGTTCCCACCTAACTGATGTACCATCCGCACACGATCAACTAATACGTGTGGATCACAATTAATAGTATGGCAAAATACAATCTTACGTGACTGTTTAGCAAGATAGTTAGCAATGATTTCTACTCTACGCTCTAATGGAGCACACGCAGGGTTACTCATGATTTCATCTTCTTTAATGAAATCTGCGCCACCGTCAACCATTTGCTTAACCATCTCTAGTAGTACTTCTGGAGTAATACCAATCTTAGGTTTAACAATGCTACCAAACAATGGCTTATCGTATTGTCCTGTAAATTCTCTAATACCTGTTAAGCCAAAACGTGGACCTAGGAAATAGTCGGTTACTGATGTAGGTAACTCTAATTTAATTAGGCGGCAACCTGTTACACAATCAATGTCTACGTGTCCGCCCATGAGCTGGCAGATTAAATGATTAACGCCATCGGTAGCCCAGTCGGTGTTTGCTACAGGGAAAGCAATTTCTACAGTACCTTCTTTAGTTTGTGCTAGTGCTAGTTTATCAGCAAGGATAATACAACTGTGGTTTTCAAATAGTTCATCTGTTTCCCACTCGTTACGTACATTGGGATTGCCTACACTTTGTCCAATTGCTAAATTCCATGCGGCATCGTCAAGACTTGTATTGCTGGTTATTTTGTAAGTAGCAATAAAATACTTGTTTAAATCTATTTCACTTCTGTGGCGGTAAAACTTCATACTTGTCTCCAATTATACTTGGTCGCTTAACGACACAAACTCTGCAATCTTCCAAAAACTCTGGATCAGCAACATCACCGGGTTCAAACCAAAATATATCTCCAGCTTCTACAATCTCACCGGCAATACGCATACGTCCATCTAATAATACATTGTATTCTGTAGCAACTTCATGATAGTGAGCAGGCCATACTTCACCTTGCTTGTGAGTAAGGATGCCCACTTCAAATAGCGGAGTACGCATTACGCTAGGTTCAAAGTCTCCAATGAACCATCCACGTGTCATATCACTTAGTTTTGCTGTTTTCATGTGTTAAGAATCTTTCTAAATCTTCGGGCACTCCTACTGGATGATGCATTTGATTTGGTATGTGATATATTCCTACTTTTAAGTGTTCTTTAATCATGTAATTGTATGTTGGGCCAACGTAGAACTCACCATTAGGAGCGCGATCATCAGCTTCAATCATTGCGTGGGCACTATTAACAAAGCTACTGCCTTTTTTCCAATAATGTATGCCATTCAACGATATATTACTTATTACTTGCTTTTCACGTATCTCTACAACGTGGCCCTGACTGTTAATATGAGCATAGCTGTTCTTATCTGTGGTCTCATGATAGGTAACTACTGCGCCATCATAGCAACGTACATTCATTAGGAATAAATCAACATCCCACTCCATAATTTGATCACAGTTGGCAATAATCAATTCTTCATCGTTGTTAATCTGTTGTTCAAATAATAATGCAGAATTAGCCGGCCCTTCTGTAATGTAGTCTATTTCTATAAATTCACATGTGACGTGTTTGGCAATTTCTTCTTTAATAATATTTGTGTATTGATTCTTTGAAATAACAAAAAGATATTTGGCATCTTTGATTCCAAGGCTTTCTATAGCACGAATAATCATTGTTCTACCATTTACATCAATAAGTGGTTTTGGTTTTTGAAAGCCCTTGGTTAAGAATCTAGATCCTAGGCCAGCCATTGGTATTAGTATGTTCATATTTTCTTTAAAGATAATTCTATATATTGCTCGGGTAGCAATGATCTTTGATCAGCAGACACCCATGCATAGGTATTTCCATTAATACATACAAAGCGGTCAAGTCCTTGAGTATTTTCAATTTGATCAGAACGTGCCCATGTGTCGTATTGTTGTGTACCTTGTGATGTTGATTGTACAACATCGAATACATCATTATACATGGAATTCCATTTTTCGTCTAGATATAATCCCTTATTAGCCACCGCTGGCAAAATAATAGTTTCCCAAAACGTAGGCCCATAGCTATCATGCCAGTGAACACCGTCATGTGACGGTGTTGGGTCCACTGTTGTATAATCTAGATTAATAAAATTATAAAATGCTGATGCTAAAGAAAACCGATCAGCATCGACTATAAGTTCAGCAAATGCTACATTCCACAAGTGGATGATCTGATTACGGGTTTGACTAGATCCAGAGAAAGGATATTCGCTGTTATACAAGGCACGCTCACCTGCTACTGGACTACCCCATACAACAACGTGATCTAGATCGTATTGTTCGCAAAGTGCGGTAAGTCTATCAAAAAATGCTTTGGCTTGTTCTTCTACAAACTTTACAATATCCTCTGTTGTGTTATAGTGTCTAGGAAGATGCCTCCAGTAATGTACTCTAACATCTATTTCCCCACCAGTAATAACTAATACCTTTGCAGGGTTTGCTTCAAACCAGGGAGTAACTTTAGACCAAAGATCGGAGTCTCCATCAACAAATCTTTTTGTCGTAAACACTTTATTTTGACATTGACTTATGTCAAATCTAGTTACGTTGGGCATGCTACGAAACGGGTCAGTGTGTGAATCGCCGAGTAATAATATTGTCATATTAGCGTTCTGTAGGGTCTTGAACAACCTGATGATGATAATGCCTATCTGTATATTTTGTTCGACCGTAGGTATTCAGTGTTACACGAAAATTACCATAAGCAACAGGAACATTATATTTCCGCATATAATAACCTATTACGTGTTCGGTACCCCACGTCCACGTACTATCAACAATATCTGAATCTGCCCAAGTAGGATCTGCTTGCGGAACTAGATCCCTAAACTCTTTGCTAATTCCACAGTAAAACTTTATTCCTTCTTGTGTGCCAGTAATAAACAAATCGCTTAATCTGGCCCATTCAAAACCAGTTCCAGCATTATCAGGAAACAGTAAAGGATTATTAAGATCGAGTGTGCTAACATCTAACGGTTGTTCTAATGATCCGTCTACTCTAAATTTAATTACAGCATCGTACTCTTGATCTATAAGATCAAACGCCAATGCAAGCCCTGTAAACTGTGCTAGTATTCTTTTATACCACCAAGTTGTATTTTCGGGGTGGGGCTGAGCAAGTGGAAAAGTGTGTGGTGGCAACTCATAAGATGGCTCATCAACTACTATGATTTTTGCTAACCGATACTGCGGTAGCAATATTTTTTCAATCTTTGCTCTAGCTTCTTCGGCAGTAGTGGCCCACTCAGTCTTCCACAAACACATGTAGATGTCTGCTGAATCAAAGCCCTTGAGCTTGTTCATTAGATCAATAAAGTCGGGAGCAAACCTTGGCAGTCCGCTGGCTATTAACGCTACCCGCATATTAAGGAATACTAATAAAGAAGTGGATACCGTTGTTTACTGGAGATAAATGCCCGGCAGCATCCATTAGTGCTTGCTGAATGTGTGGCTCATAGGCATCATCTCCAACAATAAGACCACCTGAACGCATCTTAGGCAAATAATTAATAATGTCCTTATATACCCCCTCGTAACTATGATCACCGTCAATTAGTAAGAAGTCAATACTACCATCTTCGTACAGTTTTGCAGCATCATCGCTGGTCATGCGAATTAAATTATAATAGTCTTTTACTGGCTCTAACGTTTTTGTAAAATCGTCAAATGAATATCCGTCTTTTTCATTCTGTGGCATATTTAAATAACCACCCATGAGTTCCATTGGATCAATACAATCAAATTTAATCTTCTTACCACTATTAGCAATTGCTACACACATATAGGCAGCTGACTTTCCTTTATAAGATCCAATCTCTACAAATAAACTTCCGTCCTCTGCTTGATCGATCATGTCTTTATAAACATACTCGTAGCTAAACCAACCTTCTATTCCTTCATAAAAATGTTCCATCTTGTTCCTTATTTTTTGATTACAGCAATATAATATCCACAGTGCCAGTCGCTTGTTTCGTTAGTAGGTGCACCAGGCGGAGTTATAATTTCTAAACTGGCTTCTATGGTTAACCCTAATGCCTGTATAGCATTTTGTGTTCCACGTTGTACTTCTGATGCACTATAATCATCTACAATTAATATAAAACGATCAGTTAATGCTGATTGCGCTATTGCAACACCGTCATATTGATCTTGTTCTGAGTGAGGTCCATCAAACATATATACATTATACGTACCTATAGATGAATAGTCAACGGCTCTAAAATCACTGTCAATTAACTTAAAATTAATATTATCAGTCATAATGCTATTGATATTATTAACTAAATCATCTTTACTAAATCCGTGAAATGTAAAATTATCAATGCATGTAGCAGTAGCAGTATTTCCGTATAAAGCCGAGCAAGCAGTTGATCCCTTCCAACTTCCAATTTCTAGATATCGAGCATCGGGTGTATTTTTGACCAGATGGTTTATCAACATACGGTACTTACGACCGCTCATACCATGCATAGTCATAACATCGTTCGAAAGGCTATGTTGGTCTTGCTCTGCATTATTAAATGCTTGCCGTAATCTTAATGCTTCGGGACTTGTAAACTCTCCAGCCCATGTAATTCTTTCTGACATATTATTCCTTAAAAATATTGTATATTAACACGCAACGGATAATTAATTTCTAAACGTTCGTGTGGTTCGTTTTTGCGAGGCTCTAACATCATTGTCTTGCCCAAGCACAAGCATAATGCGCTAGGTCCACCCATGCTGGTAATCATCATTTCTGATCCTTGTATTACACGGGCTAGTTCCATCCAATCTGGAGTTCTATGATGCGGTACGCTGATCTTAAATGTATCTTCAAAGTATGCGTGATCAACTTCTTGCCCTACAAATACCGCTTGATCTGCTAATCCTTGTTCAATAAATTTGAGCCAATGCGGGCTATTTACTGGATTTCCTTCTTGATAGTTTGGACTACGGTGTATTACAATAGGACGACCAGGAAATCTACGTGGCTCACGACACTCCATCCACGGCATCATCTGTAATTCCTTTTCGTGCTTCTTTACATCTAGTCCGGCTGCTAGAGCATACTGATTGCTGAAGTTTCTAGGAAAGAATCCTGTTTCTAAATGATCATAAGCATCTTCTAGTTCGTAATCAATATCTTCACCTTTCCAAATTTCAAATTTAGTAATGTATTTTTGATGTTGAATAAGCTCACGCATTAGCTCGTAATCGTTTTCAGTCATGCGACCTTCATGCCGATTGCCTTTGTTGCTCCACCCTAGCTTGGTGTTTATTACATGTTCCAGATTGTTTGTCTTGAGATAAAACTCACCGTTGCCGATTATTTTTGGAATAACCAGTGCGCAGAATGTATCTCCTGTTGTGCCTGAATGAGAAAATGTTGTCATCAATTACCCTTCAATTTTCCAAACACATTGTACACCCTTGTGTACCATGGTTGCTCCAATACTTTCCATAAGCTCGTACACATATACGCCCTTGCCTACAAGAACACCATCTTTAATATAGTTGTCATCAACTGCTACTAAGCCGCCCGGTTTCATTCTAGAAATGATACATGCTAGTTCTTTAATATGGTGTGCCATAGATGCGGATTCATTACCTGGGATCCAATCAAAGCTGTCTAAATATAGTACATCAACAAATTGATTATCTTCTTTTAACTGCTTAGTTGCTTCCCAAAGGAAATGTACGCTGTCATCACAGATAATCTGTGTTTTATCACTAACCATTGATTGAGCATATTCGACATGCTCTGGAGTTAAGTCAACTGCGTAAAACTCTCCGTTAAAATCGTTAATATACCGATCAAAAATAACAGTACTCATACCGTCATCTTTAAAACTGTTTTCAATGCTACTCCAGGGTTGATCTCCAGGACGGATACATCCTGTTTCGATGATAAGAGGATTATCAATTGTCTTTAAATGATCAATCATTATTTGAAAACTTGCTTGTCTAAGATTAGTCTTAGATATCATTTCGTCTAACGTGTATTCTAACATTATTCCTCCATTGGCCAAAAATCAGTAATCACAAACTGTGCGTCGGGAATTATTAAATCTTTATATTTTTCTTGATTATCTACTATACACTTAGGAAAGTAGTCATCTAATTTTACGTATTCAAACTTTTCAACATCCTTAGGATCAGGACCAGTTTTAGTTCTAATCATACGATCAATGCTGAATACATCTATAATCTCAGGTACGTTTTGTTCAGTATGCGCAAAGTTCTGTAGTTTGTGTACAGCATGTTTGTCATCGCCTAGGTAGCTAAAGTGCCAGCCTGCATGATCAAGATAAACAACATCAGGAGCAGGCGGCAACCATGCGTGTGTATAATCGCGTTCTTGCTCTGGATTGATAAACACATGCGCCCTAGTAACAATCATCTGTGGATTAACTACAGGTTGAAACCATTTTAAGAAATTAAACTTATAACGAAACAGCGGAACACGTAATACATAGCGTTCATACTTGTTTTCATCTTCCTTAATTAGATCAATAATATCAGCACGTGGAATTTCATCAAGATCACTAATGATTACAAGATCATCATCTTGCATGTTAACTAGTCCTCTAGTTAACGCTTGACGTTGAAATTTCTCACGTACCCAAGCATCTTTGGTTTTGGGAAAATCGTCAATCTTAAGATATTTGATCTTATCATGGAACGGTTTAAATCGTTCCCAGTTAGCTTCTAGGATATATTCTTTTGGATTACCGCTGTGACTCATATTAGCTTCTGCAATCACAAAATAGTCTACAGCATTGTATAGTTCCTGTAGTCTAATTTCGAGTAAATCTACTTCATTAAAAAATGTAAAACAATCGTAAACTTTCATTTATTCCTCTATCCAAAGTTTTGGAACACTATCCCAGAGTTCCATAATATCTACATATGGGTCCTTGCCGCTTTCGTCCATGATGTGAAATGCTAATCCCGGAATAGGACTAAACAGCATCACACCAGATTGATTCCATATTTGATTTATTGACCTATCCTCTACCCATCCTTCTTTATTGATAGTTAAGTTAACTAGGTCTTGAAATACTTGATGGTATTGATTATATAGTTTTCTGCTGGCTAAACAAGTGTAGGTTGTATGCTTAACTGTTCTATAATGACGGTGCGGTCCTAGTAACAGTATACTTTCATAAATCTGTTTTGTATAGCGCCAAACGTCATCATGCGGGTTAATTGCTACTAGCTGTCCAGTATTACCCTCAAACTGATCAACAGAGTCAATCATGTCCTGTATAGCTTCTGGAACGTGTAGGTAATCGTCCTCAATATGGTACCAAAGATCTGTAGCAGATTTTTCAACTTGCTCATAGACCTTTTTCATACTCCAACCATTGCCGGTGCCATCTTCGATCGAAATAAACTCAGTAGGAAATTTGCAATGGCTGATGATTTGTTTAACATCTGCAACAGCTTCAGGGGTGCTATGATCGTCTAGTACAACTAGTTTGATGCTATGGTCAGTGACTTGATTAATACTGTTAACTAAGCTACTAATACAGGTCTTAACTAGTTCATGCTTTGATACCTTGATGTACCTATCTGTACCGCTAGCAGCATTTACTGTAGTGCAAGTTCTTAATACAATTAATAATTTTCGTGCCATATATACCTTAAAAGTATTGTCCGTTAGGTTGATTAGGGAAATAACATTCGTTACGCTCCCTAGGAAGATCTCTACGTAGTTCGCAACAAAAAGGAACACCCAATCCAATTGCTACAGCAAGACCTGATGATTGATTGCCCATATATACGTCTGCTCCGGCAATTACACTGGCTACTTCTAACAATGTTTTAGTTGGATGATAGTCTATAGATACACCGGTATCCCTTTCAAACTTTTCATGTTCATTAGGCAAGCCAACAAACACAGCAGATGGTGCTGTTGATATTGCCTCTGCCCATTCTTTAGGAATAGGATTAGCAATCCACCGTTCAGATCTGTTTACGACTAGACTTGCTAACTTGTTAGGAGTTGGTACTGTTAACCACGGAGTAGTTCTAATTAGATTTGCTTGTTCTTTTGTTAGGCCAAATACTGATGAGTATATGTCTACATAGTTGCCTGGGTGGCCTACAAACGGCGCACGGAACCGATCTAGGTTGTGACTAATCATTGATGTCTTTGGATTTAGCACTTCAAACTTGTTTATATAAGTTTGTGCCAACATAAACTCTTTCATATATTCAAAGTCATCCTGTGTTAAGCGACCTTGATGAAACGGGTTAGGAGGACTGCCATAGTAGTGTTGTCCCACCCAATCAATCTGATTAAGGTGTAGATAAAAGTCTCCACCTCCAAAATGTTTAACTACGGGCAAACTATAGATTAAATCGCCAAAGGCGCCTGAATGCTTAAATGAGTTCATAGCGTTGATTTAAAATATGCTATAGTCTGATGTAATCCACCTGTTAGCTGAACAAGAGGTTCCCAATCTAATAAATCTCTAGCTAGGGTAATATCCGGTCTACGTTGCTTTGGATCATCTTGTGGCAGTGGCTCATGTATAATTTTGCTAGTAGTTCCGGTCATTTCGATAACCTTCTCAGCTAGTTCTAACATAGTGAATTCTCCTGGATTGCCAATATTAATAGGCCCAGTAACAGAGTCATCAGACTCCATTAGTTTTAGCATACCGTTGATGTTATCGTTAACATAGCAAAAACTACGAGTTTGAGTCCCGTCACCGTAGATTGTAATGTCCTCGCCTCTAAGAGCTTGAACAATAAAGTTACTAACCACCCGTCCATCATCCGATGCCATTCTAGGACCATATGTATTAAAGATACGCATGACTTTGATACGTACATTATGCTTACGATGATAGTCAAAGAACAGTGTTTCGGCGGCACGTTTGCCTTCATCGTAACAACTACGGATACCAATTGGGTTTACATTACCCCAATATGTTTCAGGTTGTGGGTGAACAGTAGGATCACCGTAGCACTCACTAGTTGATGCTTGTAGTATCTTTGCGCCAGTGCGTTTGGCCAGGCCTAACATATTGAAAGCACCGATTACTGATGTTTTCATTGTTTGAATAGGATCTTGTTGATAGTACTTTGGGCTTGCTGGACATGCTAGGTTGTAGATTTCATCTACTTCGACATACAATGGAATACAGATATCCTGGCGGATAATTTCAAAATTTGGTTTATCTAGTAGATGCTGTATATTTTGTTTACTGCCGGTAAAATAGTTATCTACGCATAAGACATGATGTCCTTGCGCTACTAATTGATCACACAGGTGGCTACCGAGAAAACCTGCTCCACCGGTTACTAATATTTTTTTGAATTTGCTCATAGTTTGTTATTATTGTTCTTATTTAACTACGCATATTATTTGCTGTAGCAATTATGATAACATCTTTAAGACAATAAGTAAAGAGTACAGGGGAATTGTTTTATGGCGGAGATTGATCGAACTTGGCAAGTACGCACGGACAGCATTGAAATCAATGAGGAAATTGATATAAATCGGCTGGGTTGGAAAAATGGCGACTGTTTTAAACTAGTTAATATAAACGGACAAGTAAAGTTGGTAAAACTAGATCCGTTGGAAAAATTTGTTAGGGGTTACAGCTAATTATTCGCCGCTAAAGCGATAATCTGTATTGTCTCCAGCATCATTTGTAGAGTCTTGTCCTACAGTTTGTTGACTAACTTTAAGAGCAGGTGTAACAGATGCAGATTTTGCCGGAGCAGTAGTAACTGTTTGTTGTGTACTTGGTTTCCTCTGCATCGGTAAATTTAATTTCTCAGTTGCTTCTTTAGTTAATTTTAATAAATCTCTCAATTCAAATAGTATTGTTAATCTTCCAGAAGTATTACTTTGTAATCTCATTTGGAATAATACGCGACTACTGTTATTGTCAGCTACTTCAAGCAATAAGCCTTTTGGTGTTTTTCTTATTGCAGACCCAAGATCAACAAAATTGGTAAGATTTGTAATTTGATGAGGATTAAGTTTGAAATAAGTTCCTTTTGCATCAAAGTCAACATATATTAAATTTGCGCCGCCAGTAAACGCCTGCGTTAAGGTTGATAGGAAATGTTTAATAAACACCCCTTCGCCCTTATCAGTTAAGCTTCGCAATTTGTTATCTAATTCCTGTGCGGCAATACCAAATATGTCAGTTAACGCATGATGACGTTGTGTAATAATTTTAGGATCTTCAACTGCGCCTTTTTTCATTTTAGGCTTTTCTTGGTATGCAGTTTTTTCAATTGCGGCATCAGCATCAGCAGTACTAAGTCCTAAAGAACCAAACATAATTCTAATGCCAGCAATTGTAGTACCCGGACTCTGATTTACTTTAGAACTTCCCGATTTAACGCTAAATGTTAAACTAGGCAGTGCTTTCTTTTCATGATGGGACTTACCGTCTGCTCCAACTTCTGGAGGCTTTGATGTATCTAAATATGAAGTTTGAATATCAGTTTTTGCACCACTACCACCTACTAATGCAACCTTGATAGGGTCAACTCTGCCGTTCATTGAAAATATTTTATTATATCGTTTCAGCGCATTATTTTCATTAACAAATTTTAATACGCCTTGAATATTGCCCCATAATTTTGCATCTTTTGGGCTTGCCGCTACTGCTCGCTGGTATGGACCTAACCCTAAATCAACTTTTAAGCTAAGGGTATCTTTTACTTTCTTATTAAAATCAGGAACTTCCTTAAACAATTTAGATACCACAACATCAGTATCGCTTTTTTCTTTTCTTATTAATTCTTTACCAGCATCTAGTTCAGATACTAATGATTTAAGATCATTAAATGTAATTGGTCGATCTTCTCGGTGTGTTAATCTGGCATAGATAGCAACAGATTTCCATAATTCTAATGCAGGTCCGACATTACCGCTTGATTTAGCATCAGCATCAGTAGTAACTTTGGAACCGCCCTGGCCGCCAATATTGGGGTCTTTGAATAATGATCCCAGGCGAACCCCACCGATGTAATGAGGAATTTTACCTACCATTGCACCATGGCCGCCTGGCATAGTTCCAGTTTCGTCATATAATTTTCTTAATGCTTTCAAAGATTGAATCTCTGCACGAGACGCTTTAATAACTATCTCTTTTCCAGTAGATGTCTGAAATAAATCGCCTTTTTCTAATCGACGGATTAATTCATTTAATCGATTTAATTTATAGAAGGTTGCGGCGCTTAAATTGTCTTCGGCTAGGAATTCTTTTGATCGCATAATGTACTATTTACCCAATTCTGGGAACAGTATTTCTTGGATGAAATCCTTAACCATAGCTTCATCTAGCCCTAAACTGGCCATAACCCTAGGGGTATGCGGGTTTTGCTTTTGATAGTGGCAGTATCGATCTTGCGCCATGCTGTAGTTTCTATCTTTATACTGTGTAGTACCTATGTTTTCCAGGTAATAATCTAGGTTATCGAGCCCTAGTTGTATAACTTGTTCTACTTCTTCGTCTGTATTAACAGCACCAATTGCGACCATTGCAGGACTAAAGATCTGCTTGGCCCAATCGGGTAGATTGCGTTCTTTCTTCCAATTCATTTCCTGTACTTTGTTATCAAACCATTCCATCATAAAATGTTCGGGATTACCAGCGTTAGAAAAATCATGGAAAGCACCACTAATCTTGTTTGGTCCGCAGATTACATCAAATCCGTAGATTGGGCTAGGATCGTTTACATGTGGGAATACGCAACAATGCATCATCCATAATTTTTTTGTGTCGCGAGCATCAACTACATCTATATGTGCTCTACGATATTTGTCACTAGTGTATACATGATTAGCCCATGGAAACTTTTTAGCCGCTGGTTCTTCTACTATTGTACCTGTTTGTTGAAACTTATTAATAATTGCCTCAGAACAGGCAATCATTTTATCAAACAGCAAGCTCATCGTTGTATGTGTTCATTAATTTAATAGCCCAATCAAATGCTACATTAGCTTCGTCAGCCATTGAATCATCTAGTTTAGTACGGATCTTTAATTTAAGACCATCAACATCAGCAAACTCTAGGTTGCGATGCGGAGGTGGCAAAATCTTCTTAATCATCTGTCCGCCAAATAAATCACCCATGTGCCATGTGTACATGTGTGCCATAATCTTTTCAGGCTGGCCAGCAAGACTTAGGATGTAGCGACTGTAGTCGATAGTAACTTGGCGTAAGCGGGGGAACTTTTCCTCTAACATTTCAGCGGCATCTTGATACAATTTAAGGCCACGTTCAATTTCAAGCATGTCTAATGATAGACCAGCATCACGGGCAACAGTTTCAATGCTACCGTAAAATACAGATTTTTGATAGGTGTAGTCTGACCACACTGACATGGGCATCTTTTTCTTAAGCACGGCCCGCATGAACGGTGTTGCTTCTGCGGCAGTGTGACTAGCCGATGTTAGTTCTTTTAAGCTCATTCTGCTTCTACCTTAATAACAAGTGGATGCCCTTCTTTGCGAGCAAAGTTTGTAGCTTCTACACCTTTCTGTTCAGCTACTTCATATGTGTAAACTCCAGCAGTGCCTTTGCCTTCGTTGTGAATCTTCATTGTAATATCAACCGCGGCAGCTTCTGAATGACGGAAAATACCAACTAGCATTGCAATAACAAACTCAATAGGAGTCTTATCATCATTGTATGCTACAACTTTAAATTTGCCAGGCTCGCGAGTTGTTGTTTCAGTTGTCGATCGAGTCTTGGTAATTGTTTCTGCCATTTTATATCCTATCTTTGTATATGTATTTAAGAAGTGGGGGTTACTCCCCCACTAGTTTAGGCAACCTTGCTGATTTTTTTCAGTGTTGGTTGAACTGCTTCTACTGCATCTAAAATCTCAATCTTGCGCGGTTTTAATGCGTCGGGTAATACCCGTTCAAGTTTGATTGACAATATTCCGTCTTTGATTTCAGCACCACGTACTTCAGTGTAACGCTCAAGTGTCCAGTCACGAACAAAATCACGTGCGGCTAGGCCACGGTGATGATAGACATGATCTGGGTGAGTTGGTTCAGCGTGTTCGCCCTTGACTATCAATTGATTTTGATTTACTTCAATATCAATTTCATTCTTCTTAAATCCAGCAACGGCGATTTGAATTTCATAATCGTTTTCTCCAAGCTGGATCACGTTGAATGGTGGATAGTTTTGGTTGATTTGGTTTGCAAAACGAGTTTCAAAGTTATTGAAGATTTCGTCAAACCCAACGAATGCTCTGTTTAGAGCGGCGGTGTCGAAGCGTACTAATTGTTGATTTGTCATTTTATTTTCTCCTTAAGCAAAATATGACGTTTGGGCATTGTGCCCTACGTAAGACCCCTAAGGCATCTTACATGATTATTTAGTATACACTTAATCAAAACTTTTGTCAATCTGATCATTATTCATAATAAATACCGAGTTAATGGAGAATCATATGAATTTGTTATTTTTTAGCTGGCTCAGCGGTTTGAATATTGTTGTTGGTATTGCAATGATGTGTTTGCTGATTTCTGGCCCAACCAAAGATTGGCCAAGTCTTAAGAAGATTGGATTTGCTACTATAGCCGCAGGTCTTATTGGACAGGCATTTTTTGTGTTTACTGGCACTTCGTTGAATGCTCCATTTTGGGAACAATTTTGGATACTTAAAGATCTC
>SESF01025960.1_pt1 | contig 20511 bp, 21 predicted proteins | sample 3171521 | NCBI WGS metagenome assembly SESF01 (sample SAMN10866945, study PRJNA518727) | freshwater metagenome | biome: subpolar coniferous forest; feature: holomictic lake; material: water; isolation source: holomictic Lake 227, 6 m and 8 m depth | place: Canada: near Kenora, Ontario | collected...
TTTGTGGGGATTTCAAAAGGCGCGCGTGATTCGCTTTCACCTTTTCCGCCGGAACAGATTTCTGTTGCCCCTGTGTTATTTTCAAGTCGACGTAGGCCTCTTCGTTCGTTATGCCTAACATCTTGGCGTGGTACTGAATTATCCCGCCGCCTTCTTTACACTCACCGAAACATATCCAGGTCCCGGTAGATTTGTTGATAGAAAACGATTTGTGTTTGTCGTCGTGAAAGGGGCAACAGCAATACCATTCTGTTTCCGTTCCACCGGTTATCTTAATTTTTGCGATGTCCAGGTAGTACTTTTCGGGTGAAATTATCTTTGTTATCTCCATTGGGAGTTCGTCCTTATCTTCCAGGGTATAAACACGCGACTCGCGGTTTGAAAAGCTGACTAGCACGGTCCTAGCAAGGGTCTATCTATGAGATTTAGACCCCGAGTCCGGTATTTCTACCGAACCCGGGTTCATTAGGGGTTAGAACTTCCCCGTGGTAGGTTCAGCGCTCGTCCCAGCGCCACCCGCCTCTTCGTCAGGGTTGCCCAGGTCGTTGGCCTGGAGCACTTTCCGGCTGAGGGATTTCCAGATACCCTCGCAGAATTCCCTGCGCGCTTCTGACGTGACCTTGCCGGTGTCGGTTATGACGTAGTTGAAATACGGCTGGTCTTTATCATTCTTGTCTTTCGCCACGGACAGTTCGTACTGGAAGTTCCACATATCGCAGTTCTTCAGTGCGCCCATCGAGTAGAATTTCTTTGCGGTCTTGAGTTTCGTGCGCTCCATCGGGAGCAGGACCGGTTCCTGTTTGTCGCCCACAAGAACCAGGAAGTTCTCGTACAGCGTACACGCTGGAGCCTGTTCTTTCACGGTCTTGCCGGTATCGTTCCAGTCCTTGAATTTGCAGACGCCGCATTCCGAACACAGCATGTCGGTCATCGGCTTCTTGCCATCAGGGGAGGAACACTCTATCCCGCCGCCGTCGTCCTTCGGGAACCACTTAATGCGGGACCGGAAGTGAAGGATGGGAGTTATGAGTATTTTGGTACCCAGGTTGAGGTTCGTGAGTCCGACCAGCATAGTGCCGGGTTTCATCGCGAGCTCGTTGGTTACCTCGGGAGACAGCGCCTGCAGGAGTTTAATCCTGGGGAGGAGGATGTCTGATTTCTCGATGTTCTCGAATCCGCGTCCGCCGACGGGCGCAGTGTTGGCTATCGCTTTTCCTGACTGGGGCCTTGTGGCGACCGCGCGTGACGCCGGGTTAGCGGGCTGCTTCGGTTCGGCTTTGGACCCTTTGGTTGATTTCTTCATAGTAACGTTTCTCCTTACTTGTACTGACGGATTTCCGTCTGCGTAAAAGGCTCAATCCCCGGCGGAATGGCCTTGCCCTGTTCCATCAATTCCTTGACGTAAGAGCGTAACTTCTGTCCGTTCACCGAGTTCGTGTACAGCCAGGTAAGTTTTTTCTTCACAACATAGGCTGTGAGTGCTTCCCTGTCTTTAACGTTCGGATAAACGACCGTCTGCGTTCTGAACCCTCCGAAGGCGTCGGTCTTGAAAGACTTAACCTGCTGGGTTATCATTTCCTCTACGAGCGCTTTTTCTTTCATCGCGCTGTAGGCCTTTGCAGCCTTCAGTTCCGCCTCTATCTTTTCAACCTTCGCCTCGGCGTCGGTGAACGCTTTTGCGAACTTGATAAGAATAGACGGCGGGTGCTGTTCTTCACCTATTTCCGGCATTGTCATCCTCCTCGTTTACTACCGCTGTCTGCAACTTGTACTGTGTCTGCAGAATCGTACGCACCTCAAACAACTGGTTTCTGAATGAATATATAAGCATATTCACCATCCCGTGTTTCATCATTAAGATGGAAAACGCTATGCAGGTCGCCATAGAATTTCCGGAGGGCAGAAGGAAGTCATCTTTCTTGGAGGTCTCCAATTTCTCGCAAAGTTCGGTTATCAATTTGCAAGAGGCGAACACATTTATTTTACCCGGGTATAAGAACACAAGTTCCCCGTGTTGTTTCGCAGTAGTGTAGTCGTGACCCATGTCTGAAACAATCCATACTTTATTCATAATTTTAAAAAGTTTCCTCGTCCGATATAATTTCCCGGTCTTTGCCCGGGGCGATTGTAACGGTCGCAGGTTTTTCGCAGCGTACCATCATTTTTTGCATTAACATTCTCGATACTTCGTTTGCAAATCGTGCCTTGTTCTGGACTATCTCCAGAATGTCGTGGTCGATTGTTTTGCGCCCATTCGCCAGAACAGCCACAAGGTCTATATAAGTTACGGAGTGTTTAAGACCTATGCGGTGGCAGCGGTCTTCCGACTGTACCCGTTCTTCATAAGAGTAAGAGTTGGAGTAGTAGATGACGACCTCTGCCGCTGTAAGGGTGATGCCAAATCCAGCCGTAGAGACCTGGCCCAGGAACACCTTGCATGTATTATCATTCTGAAATGTGTGCACGGCTGTGGCGCGGTCTGCCTTCTTAACTGACCCGGATATGGACACGCACTTTATCTTCTTTTTCGCCAGGAGGGCAGACACGAGTTCCAGTTCCCGGGTGAATCGACACCATATGATTACCTTCTTTGGGAGTACCTCGTCCAGGATGTCCTCAAGGTCTGCCAATTTCGGGTTCTTCTTTAAATCGTGCGTGGCTATTTTCTTTCCGTCAGGTCCCTGCTCATAAATGAACCCGCCCGTAATCTGGGACAGCTTCATCATTTTGGACATCGCTATCTGTGCGACAATAGTCTTGCCATCAAATTCGGCGACGCATTCTTTCTCAAATTCCCGGTATTTCTTTGAGGACTCATCGTCCATAATTGCGTTGCGCTTCTCGTAGATTTTAGGTGGTAGATTCAGGCACCGGTCTTTGGTGAATCTGATAGCCACGGAATAAATCTTGCGCATAAGGTTCTCTATATTTTTGTAACCTATGATTGCGCGGTTCTCGTACCCACCCATTATAAGGTACTGACCCCGGAACGCCGTGGCGTACGGCCCAAAAATATCTTGCCTCAGGAATCTATATTGCGAGAACACATCTTCCGCGCTCTGGGTTATAGGCGTCCCAGAAAGCATATTGCGATAGCGAACCGTCATCCCAAGTTTCCAGGTAATCTTGGAACGCTGCGATTGAGCGTGCTTTATCTTGCTCGACTCGTCCAGGATTATCATTTCAAAAATCGGGTTGCTCGAGGTCTGCCTAGCCAGAAGATAAGTTCGGAGAGGCAGAAGTCCCTCGTAATTGATAATCAGAAACCCCGCCCAGGAATCGTCCAGCGCCTCTATCAATTTTTGACGGTGGGACGCAGACCCATCGAGTATAAGGTATTTATTAAAATCGTCGTGCCCGTGTTTAGATAACTCCTCTATCCATTGTTCCATCACGGCCGCAGGGCACACAACCAGAACCCTGCCTATCTGTTTCTTTCGGAATCTCCAAGTAGCGAGGTCAATTCCGAGTTTCGCCTTACCCAGACCCTGTTCCAGAAACAGTGCACTGCAATCGAGGGAGCGCACAAAATTGAACGTAACTTTTTGGTGCCAGAAAGGTTCGGTCTTGAAAGTGAAATCTTTTACCGGCGCATCTTTTACAGTGGGAAGGTATTTAAGTTCTTCGGATTCAATCGTGGACAGGGTCTGCGCCTCTACCTTCTGCTTGAGTAATGTGCCACAAATATAGTTAGGGAATATTCTTTTAAGAGCGTCGAGCATCGCTTCACTGTAGGGAGTTGTCCATACTTTATCATTCGGATTCCAGCGTGCCCGCGTCACAGATTTTAACTCGTCGACCTTTGCAGGGTCGTAGTCAAATTTAATGTGAATGACAGTATCCGAAATTTCGAACGTTGGCTTCATTTTAGCGAATCTCCTCTAGTCTTAAATCGTCTAAAGATATTCTATCACTTTTCAGAAAAGCGTCAACCGGACGAATCCATACCGTACACGAACCCTAGTAAAAACATCAGTGTTACGAATATGATTGCCCACCCGAGCGGGGTAAAAATATTTTTGCATTTCGTTATTATCAAGTTCAGTCTGGAATAATCTTGCATACCGGGTCTCCTTAAAAATTTGCGGGAGGGTGGGAATTAATCACCCACTTTGGCTTTGATGTAAAGGAAAGACAGTTAGAACCTTTACCCGTCCGTCACTCCCGCAGGCATCTTATATTTTATATCGCACCGTGTTCCGCCAGTTCGTCTTTTATGGAGTTATACACTCCCTGCGCTATGGCCTGAACATCTACCCTGTTCAGTTTTGTCCTGGCGCAGACATACTCTACGACCCAGGCCATTTTCTCCTGGCCGGGTTTGCTCGCCATTCTCCGAGCGGCTATACGCATAGACGCCTTCAGGATAATCACTACGTCTGCCTTATCTTCCGGGTCATTAATATCCGGGTTGATGGCGGCCTGCAGAAAGATGTCGGCATATTTTCTCGCGAGTGTCGGCATAAACTTTTTTGCCAACGGCATCGCAATCAACATAAAGGTACCGACACCGAGGTGAATTACGTGAGCCTGAATCCAGTCTATCATTTTATTTGCCTCCGAACTTCGTCGCTATCGTTAGGTACCAACTGAATTTTTTGAAGTCCGCGGTGAGCAGCGTAGGACTTATCTGCAGCGGAGGGAGTACGGCGAACCTAAGATACTTTTTGGCGAACGCGGATTCGCCCAATTTAAAAAATATATTATCAATCCGGGCACCCATCGAAACCAGGTAGTCAGATTCGCCAGTCGCGAGAACATCAGACGCACCGAGATTCAGCGTCACGTATTCTCGGCCGGTATTCGCACCTACGAAGTAAATTACCGGTACGTATGCGACAGCGAGCCGTTCGCCCTGGAGATTCCAGGCGAACCCGAGACGTGCGTCTGCCAGCGGTTTACTGAGGTCTATTACCGGCGTGGCGTCCTGTGCGAAGATTGCAGTTGTAAGTCCGAATACCAGCATTCCTAACAACATTATCTTTTTCATTCTTGTCTCCTTTTATAAGTCTTACCAGCGCTTTTATCTGCGGGAACCAACCATCTTTTTCTGTCCAAAGTTTTATGCTTAATATCATAAAGACTTTCTAAATTCTACCATATCGAACCGGGCACCCGGACATGTTTTCTCCACCGGTTTATTCCGGAGGGCGTAGGTCTCCCGGTGGCCCAGGACACAGTCTGCTTTTATCCCATAGATTTCCATCAAAGAGTTGCACAGTTTTTTGAGTAGATTCAGTTGGTTTATGCAGGGGCGAATAAGGTCAAAGTTTCCGACGACGCATATGCCTATCGAGTGGTCGTTATACCCGAGGCAGTGGGCCCCCTCCTCGTTATCCATGCGCCCTTTTAATATGTCATAATCGTTACCTATCAGTTCTATGCCATAATGATAGCCTACGTCCTTCCAGCCGCACTCGTTAATGTGATAGGAACGGATAGCGTTCCAGGAAACAGTCTGGTCATCTTTAGTGAGGGAGTGGTGAATGATAATGCGCGTGGGGTTCATTATGGTTTGCCTACCTTATCTCCGTGAGTGAATATCCATCCGCCTATGGTGGTTACAGCGGCAGATATTCCGAGTGCCCATCTATCCAGCCAGTGCATATTATTCTGAACCTCGGTAAGAAGTTTCGCGTGTTCCATACACTGCGCGTTCTTATCGTCTATTTTTTTAAGTATCGAATCGATACCTGTTTTTAATTCTGCAGCGACGTCTGCTTTTATCTCCGTCAGGCGCTTATGCACCGCAGCCAAACTTTTCTTGTTCTCTACGTGCCGTTTTTCGGCAGTGAGTGACGCAGATTCTAACAGAGCGAGTCTAACGCTGGTGTCATCAGTTCTACGTTCAGTGCCGTTTGGTCCCATGGTTGCTTAGTCCCCTTAGTTTTAAATATCTTTCGTGAGCGTCTGCAAATCTACCCTGCATCGGAATCGCTTTCTTTTTCTGTAGGTCCGTCTTGCCTACGTCTGCAATCTTCTTTATCTTTTTCATGCTCGTACAGAATATGTGTACTCTACTCCGAAGCGCTCCGTGTTCGTCTGCGGTTCTATAAATCTACCTATGCCTTTACCGTCTATCTGCCAAACCCAAGCGTGGCATATCTTTGTACCGTCTGTTTGTTTTACGAGTCCTTTGATGTAACCGTGCAACAACGCGCGTTTTCCGCGAGACTTACGCGCCCACTCACGATTCACGTCCACGATGTGCGCGTTCGAGAAATCGTCACAGTCCCAGATTTCTGCACAGTAATCTGGTTCTACTTGACGCGCCATCATAAGCCATTGGTATTCGTCGAAAGGAATTGCTTGATAATCTCTATCTGCCAAGTCAGGTTTGTTGTACGGGCGTAACCAGTTATTAAGAATCACACTTGCTTTTTCGCAGTCTGATTCGGCACCGACTTTCTCCCACTTCTTACGGTTGAAAGGCCACATATTAAGGTCCTGTGTAATACACCGTCATTTTATAATAATCAGTTGCTATGTATTTGGTACCGACCTGCTCGGAGTTATTCCAAATCATAGCAGTCGCGTGTCCGAAGTTAGAGCCGTTTACCTGTGCAGGCGTAAGTGAAATAGGAGAACCTGCATAATTCCACATATCGTCAGGTCCACCGAGTGTTGCTACCGTTGCGGTATTCGGAATCGTGCCGTCGTATAGTTTGCAGTTCGAAGTTGACGCGTTGTTGTATAGACACATTGTCCACGATACGAGTCCTCCTGTCTGCTCGTACATCTTCATTTCTACAGCTATCCCTACGATGGTGGCACCCGTTGGAATAGTGAACCTGTGAGAAAGGGCGGGTAGTGTTACAGAACCACCTCCGGCGTACGAACCAGAACTGAGCGCATAACTCTCGTCTGCTACTTTTATCTTGTTCGCGTCATCAGTTGCACCGTCGCCCGAGCGGGAACTTGAGGTAGTCCAACCAGGATATTTCGTCTGCGAATTAAGGACAGGCGTCGTGACTTTGCTCGCCTGCATTACACAATTCGCGACGAACGCATCCGCACTCGTAGGTATAAAAAGTACGAGCAGTAATATTTTAAGGAGTGCCATAATTCTGTCCTCCCACGAAACCCCAGTATTGCCCATCTATATACACCACGCTGATAATGTCCGTCTTACCTGTTACGGTAGACAGCGTGGGCGCGATATTATTGGGCCACTGTATTGTGGGCCAGGTTATGATTCTATCGGTAGAACCTTGGGTTATAAGAAACGTCATACTCTGGCCGGCCTGCGCACCGCTGAACGTCAGCGTAGTGGCCGCCGCGTCCAGCAGTATTTTCTTTACGGAACCTAGGGTCCAGTCTACATCATAACTGGCGTCCGCCACGGTGGCGGTGGTTATGGTTTCAGTGTATGTTTTTAGGTACATATTACCGTCCACTGTTACGGTGCTGGTGAAATGCCCGCCGCCGTAAACATCAAGTTTGTACCGAGGGGTGTTCGTACTAATACCGACATTGCCGATGGCGTCTATGTTTAATCTCGCCGTCACACCGGACGTCATTGTGAAGCTACCTCCTGCCCCGCCGTTATAGTTCTGTAACGACATATCCTTTGTGGCGTTGTCATATTTAATAAGTCCCATCGTATTCGTTCCGCCCGTGGTGCCGTTGTTAAATGACAGCGTGGGAACTTCTGCGGCTCCGCCTTGTAATGCAAGAGTGCCGAACCAGGAAGCGGGGGTCGCTAATATGTGCAATGGTGCTTTAGGTGCTACTGTACCGAACCCAGTATGCCCGTTCCCCAGCACGACTATTTTTAACGTCTGGTTATTTGCCACGCCCATTATCATATTGGCGTCTGAAATATTGCCGCTGGTGGCACCACTGCGTTGGTTAGCATTTATGACTACTGCCGGTATACCGGCCTGCGCTACAGCGGCACCATGCACGCCTGTTATGTCCACGGCGGTATCGCTGGAAGAGGTGCTTATGCCTATAACCTGAAACCCACCTACGCAGCTATTTTTGGCCCCCATATAGCCCATAAATTTAGGGTTAACCCAATCCCCAGTTGTCCTGCTGTACTGGTAATTATTTAACGAGGTAGTGAATGGATTTAAATAACTATCGTTGCCAAAATAAGAAGTGCCGTGCGCGTAATAGATATTGTCGGTACCGGCCTTGGCAGAGAACCTCTGCATGGCAAGATTAGCCACGCCGGTGGCCGCCAGGTCGAGGAGCGCACTGGGGGCGGCGGTGCCTATCCCCACATAGCCGGTAGTCGGCATTATCCGCATCCTCTCTATGGCATTGCCCGCTGTAAAGGTTATAGGGGCCGCCTGACGGGTTATTATATTGAGAGAATGCCCGCCGCCTTTTGTCGTGTTGGCGCTGCTGTTTAATTGTATCTGCCCGTTGGCGGCGTTGTCGTCGTTGCCCAGCAGTAACAGCGTGGCCGCGGAGGCGCTGGCGCTGGTGTTCTGTACATAGATGGCGTGGTCGCCGTTGACGGTGTTGGAGGAACGTATCATGCCTCTGACTTCCAAAGGGAGGCTGGGGTCCACCGTGCCTACCCCCACATTCCCTGACCTCTTAACGGTGAACCGGTTTGCGGTGTTGGCCACATCGCGCATATTCAGGGCGTCGTTGGCCACATCGTAATAAAGCGCCATCGCGAGATTCGTCCCGCCGACTCCGGCGTTCACGCCCTCAAATCGCAGTAAGGGATTCCCGACGGGGGCCGACAGTGTAAGCCCGGCGCTCGTCGCGCTGGACAGTATAGTCCCAGCCACTTCTAACTTTTGCCCGGGCACCGTTGCACCTATGCCGACATTGCCGTTGTTCAGTATCCGCATCCTCTCCAGCGCCGGGGCCGCGGTGGGCCGCGTTATGAATGTAAGATGGGAATCGTAATTATCCCCGCCGGCGCGCACCGCTACAATGCCGCTAAAAGCGTTTGCATTATAGTAGGCACTGCCGTGCGGCTCAAAGAATATCCCTACGCCATTGCTTGCGGTGTTGGTATTGTTTACCAACCGTATACCGCCAGCCGTGTTATAGTTATCCACCAGGAAAGCCACCGCCGTGCTTGAAACTACATCCAGGCTTTTTAACGGCGCGGCTGTACCTATACCCAGATTCCCAGTGTCTCCGCGGAGCGTCATAGCCGCAGTGTAAGTGAACGTACTAGCGTCACCTGTGTAAGGGGCGCGTGTAGTGCTTCGATAAAAAGTAAGATTGTTATCTCCGACAGATGGGCCGTAATAACTCGCTATCTTCATTGCACCCATTTGTGTCCCTGTGTCATTGGGAAGATACAGCGCACTTCCGTACAGCGGGTCTCCGTCGTATTTGATGAACGGACCTTGCACATTTGCACCTCGTGCCCGTATCGTCCCTAGGACATCTAGGGCATACGCTGGACTGGCTGTTCCTATGCCCACTTGCCCTCCCGTCACGATGAATGTAGAGACACCGACCACCAATTCACCTTTGGTTAATTTCACAGTAGATGCCGAAGTTATCCCTGTGGCCCCACCAGTTTTAGAGGAAATGGTGTCGGTGCGTAAATCGCCGCTGCCAGCTACAATATCAATATTACCTGAAACGGTTAACGCACTCGTACCTACTGCCGCGGTCCTTATACCCACCGCGCCGGCTACTACATTGAGGGTTGAGCCGCCCACCGCAAAGTCGCCTTTAGTTAAATACCAAGAAGATGCAGAAGTGACGCCAGTGGTCCCGCCCGTCCTGGACGAAAGAGTATCTGTAACCACGCTTCCGTTAAAGTTAGAGTTGCCCGTTACGGCAAGAGCATAAGAAAGATTCGCGGCCTGCCCTATACCTACGGAACCGGAAGTAACCGCAAGCGTGGTGCCGCCCACAGAAAAGGCGGAACCAGTTACAGCTACAGCTGGCGCAGTAATTTCAAGAGAGGTGCCATTTAAATAAGTGTAGGCGGTGTTCGTGGGATAGTTATAATAATATCCTGCGCCTGTAGGTATTCCGACGTACCCCGTGCCGCTTAACCGTGCGGTAGAATTGGCCCATAAAATATTCCCGCCATTTACGTTTAAGGTTGTACCGCCCACAGAAAAGGCGGAGCCCTGTACTGTCGCGGTCCCGTCCACGATAAGGTTGGCCGCGCCCGCCGCATTATTTACGATCTTGAAACTCCTGTCCACGCTTCTGTTTATATCCACTACAAAATTATGGCCAGCATCCGTGCCGAGCCGGGTGCGCGTGTCCCCATCTGTAATGGACATTATCTCGCCGCTAGACGCCGACACCGTGAATATGTTTGAGAGGGAAGCGTTGGTCACAGTTAAAGAGGAGGTCTGAAGCGAGCCGGTCATTACATCGCCGGCTTTCGATACATTCAAAGACGAAGCGCCCGTTACGGTGCCGGTAAGTGGCCCGGAAAAACCTGTAGCAGTTACTAAACCATTAGTATCTATTGTGGTTCTATTTGCGGGCGAGGCCGTGGGAATAAGTTCCAGATTGCTGTTCTCGGTACCGATGGCCCAATTTGCACCACCCTGCCCGTTCACAAAATTGATGTGCGCGGAACGTTCCGGGTTACCTAGCATACTGTCTTGCGTCAAAAGCACGCCCGACCAAAGACCTCCGCCTTTGCGTGTTACTTTTATCATGTCAGTATCAAAACCTTCCACAGTCATCGATGAAATATTGTGCACGCCGAATGTCGCCATGTTCAGCGTCGTGGTCGCGGTGTGGTTTCCCAGGTTGTCCTTCACGCCAGTAAGCAGTGAACCGTCGCCTATAAATATGTTTGCCTGAACCGACGCGCCCGCTATTAGACTCCCGGTGACAGTCATCGTTCCACCGACGCCGGCATTCCCTACCACGGTGGCACTGGTCATATAGATTGGCCCAGTGAATACTCCACCGGTCTTCGGCATATACCCTGCCAGCGTCATTGAGGACGCGATTGCATCGTTCAGAAAATCGAAATTGTCCCGGGTACATTTTGCCCAGACGTCACCACGGTCGCCGTAATTTGGAAGTTTCAATCCGAGGCCAGTGAGTTCCTGCGTACACGCGGCCGAAAGTATCGAGGGTACGCAGAAAAGCAGAACGCTTAATAGTATTTTTTTCATATGACCTCCACCAGAGTGAGCAGCGACGTCGTGTCCGCAAAATTACTAACCAACCCAACGATTTTAAATTTCTTATCCCGCAATAGAACCCCGTTGTCCGTCTCGCCGAAAGTAGGAAATCCTTTCTGCAACATGTCTCCAAAAATTATATCTTTTTTGAGAGGGTCAGAGTAGAAAGAGACCTGGCAGATATCGCCTAATTCCGCGTGAGGAATTAATTTGCATAGCATTTGTACCCGCCCGCGTGCAAGATACCCTGCGTCGTGGGCAATCTGAACCGCTCCGGTGGCTATGTCTACATCGTTCGCGAGTAAGAAATCTACGTCTGCTATTTTCAATATCGCCTTACCATAGATGTCCTCACTCGTAGGTGCCGTCTCCGGGAGAGTGCTAGAGTTATACTCTTTGTAATAATTTGCGCTGTACCGCATTTGTGCGGCGTTCACAATTTCTTTCCACCCGGGGCGCATACTCGATATTTTTACGATATCTTTTTCCGTCAAAATTATATCTACGTCTACCCGCGTATTCTTTGCCCTGCAGAAAAATTTACCGTCTCCGTCGAATCCCCACTCGTAATCACATATTTTTGCCAGGCGTTCAATCGCACTGTATACGGTCATACCCGAAAAGTTTGCGAGCGATATGTATATCTGCGCCGTGGTGAAGTTGGCGATTACCTGCTCACACGATGGCGAAACATACAGCCCCGCCCCCGTGGTAATCACGATTTTAATTTTAAAGTATCTATTCAAGTCCGAGGTAATAAGTTCCTCAGCAGCGACGTAGGTGCCTTCTCCCCCGGGCGCAGCGTGACTTTCTACATAATACTGTATTCCTCCACCGTTTAAGGTATTTAATCTATTCAAATACCCCCACCTGGTAGGTACCGCGAGAATGTCGAATTCTTTGGAGATATACGTAGGGATATCCGTATTCGCCACGAAAACCGGTTCTATACCTGAACTGAACCACAGGTCATCCATCGTTATGGTGCAACTGTTCGAGTATTGGGCGAAAGACATCACGCCGAAATTGCCGGTGAACAAATCTACGTCCGACGCATCGGTGAGTTTAAGTATCCCATCTACGTATATTTTCCATTCCCCTGTTTCAGACCGGGTCACGATAAACTCATGCATACCTGCAGCGAGTCCGGTGATAACCTCGGTCTCCGCACCATTCATTTTGTGAAACGCAACTGTATTGGCGGCGGTATACACGAGTCCGTATCCCGTAACAAGTCCCCACCCATAAGGTGCATATGCGCAAAACCAGAACCCCGTTACGTGATGGATTATGTCGGAGATTGTCCCGGTGCATTCGCCTCTCCATCTCCAGGTTCCAGTCGCCTTTGAAATCGAAGGCATGTACCTGCCGTTTCCGACGATAGAACTTGGAGCGCCGGAAGATGTCGCGGACAATACCATTGCTCCCGTGGCCGCGGACGCAGAATAAATACCCATTGGCACATACCCATTCGTAAGGAACGATGCCCACTTGTCGAGATTCAGACTCGCAAAGTCATCTACGAGGTTCCATTTCTGTGCGATGTAATCCCCGAACGTTGTGGTTATATTCTGTACGAGAGTGGGTGAATCTTCCCAGGCCGCCTGAGTATTTAAAAGTTTATACCCATTCGCTCCATTAGGAAATAGTACGGTGTCAATCTGCCGGTCGACTTCTGCGATACCTGCGATATCGCAAAGTTTACCTATAAGGTACTCGACCGTTTTATTTATCCACCATTTTGTGCCAGAGGCGTCGACAGCTTTTCCATTCGCGGGCGCTGGTACGATTTGCAATGACGCTGATACTCCATACGAATCTGTGTCGCCTATGGTGTAGTCGATGCCTTCGGTCTTGGTCGCACCGTTTACTCTTACTTTCGTAATCTCGTGCACGCCTTCGGAGGTAGTTGCAAAATTTTCATTCACTCCGTCTCCAGCTGCAGGTGAGGTCGCCTCGTTTGTGAAAGTGTCTATCGCCAACTGGGCGTCTGCCTTCTGCAGTTTTTCTTCATACCCGGTGATATACATTTCTATAAAATCATCCGTGGACATCGCGTTGTAGTCGGTAAGGTACCCTGTAAATAGTGTCAACATTTCTTCTGTTCCATCGGCAAGTTCATACCCTGCCTGCACTTTGAATAAAGTTCTGAACGCATTATACCCATTGGGCGCGACATCATCCGGACCAAATTTGCCATTGGTATTACCGGGTAACCACTGGAGTTCTTCATTACGCAAACGGAAAGTAATGTTGGACATTTTGAACACGTTTAATTTCACAGTGTCCAGCTGTTGTGTTACGGCGTCAATCTGTACGAAATCTTTGGTTACCAGAGTCTGCCAGTCTGCCTCGTAGACAAAAACTCCTCCGGACCAGTACCGGCGTTTGTAGATAATTTTACGCACAGAAAATTTGCTGGAGGCGTCGTTCCATATTGCGAGGAACTCTGCAGACAGCGGATTTCCGACGGAATTAAACTTTCGCATTACCCTATCTCCTGGACGCCAAACTCTATTTCATTACCGTAACTTTTTATCTTGTTCGACAGACTAGATTTAAAAGACCCGGGAGCGAAGATGCACCAGTACATATCACCCTGCTTATCCCCAGGTTCAGGTACGAAAATAAAAGAGGTGTTATCCCGCCGCATTTCTCGCATAGCGGTCAGTTCATAATCCGTGGCATTCGAGAATGATAATGTAGCCGTATAAAATTCAAAACTCGCGACACTCCGTTTTACATACGTTATGTTTTTAGAACCGTTCGCCATCACGAGCACTTTTATATTTTCTACAGAACCCCGGGTCATCGGCATATTAGGAGACGCTGTCATCTGCCTTAAAAGACCTGCGACTACGACGGTACCCAGGAATTTTTCTACGTTAGGCGTAGACGCGAAAGTGGTGGTCGCAACTATCAGAATATAGTTGGCCGTTTTCACGGCGGCCGAGGTATCGAGAATATAGTTACGTTCCACATTATTGGTAACCGTGTAGACATCCGTAAAAGTGGCACCGTTATCACTTGAAAGACTTATGGTGAAGTCTTTGAAATTCATATTTAAAAGTGAGATGCAGGCGATGTCTGTGCGCAATATCTGCGTAGAATTTACGTACAGCCCTATGCCTATTGATTGTGGGTTAGTGGTGTCATCCGAACCCATACTATTCCATGTTGCGTAAGGGTCCATATCTGCAATGCGGTCGGCGAGCGCCTGCATAGAACTCGTGGTTATTCTTACCGAGGTAGACGTATTTAACGAGTCCTTGAGATAATTCGGAGTAAGAAAAATCGGAGGTGCGGCCGGGGTTAAATTCATACAGACCTCGCTTCATTTCTACTGGCTGTATCAGCCGTTACGAGAGCGAACCGAATTCCGTCGATAGTCTCACTCCGTATTTTGTCTACCATCTGACGCATTATATCGGTTACATCACCTTCTTTATTTCCAGCCATCGTGAAATTAAAACCACCCATATTTACGACTACGTTCTGAACCCTCGCCTGCGACTGCGTATTTACGGCGGTACCCAGCGAATTATTTTCTTTCGCTAGAGGAGTTATGCGTTCGGGACCTTTCTCACCTACGATGGCGAGCGTGGGTCTGGACACTATACCACCGTCACCGAACTTCGCGATACCGGTCATAAAGTTCAGTAAGGCGATTGCAGCCACGGCACCTAAAGCGAAACCTACGAAAGGAATACCCATATGCGCCGTCATCGCTTTCGCCTGGCCTTTTACGGTTTCCAGAGTAACCACTTTAGTCGCCACCAGAGTTTCTTCCACGATTGTTTTCGCAGCCATAGACACGATGGTCGCGATTATTGCGTCTGCCATACTATTGAACACGGCCTTCATCGACTTGCCTAGGTCGGTTCCGTCTCGCATCATTTTTGCGATGGACTGACCAAACCCTGTGTACATACTCTCGTACACATTCCGCATACTTGCACCGAGGTCTGCCCAGATACCTTTTGTTGCGGGAGCGGCACTTGCCCAACCTTCCAGGAATTTTTCACTTATCGAGGGCACCACTTCTGCGACCTCTTCCACTTTTGTTTTGAGTTCATCCAGCATACTGAAGGCATCAGTTTTTGCGGTGCCGAACATTCCCGAGATGGAATCCATAATACCAGCGAAAGGCGCTTTTATACTATCACCTATTCCGCTGACCTTGTCTACGATAGCAGCCTTTAGGTTCGCCATCTTTTCGACTATAGCTGTGTACCCTTTCGCAGCGCCGTCTGCAATTGCTTCTCCGGCGTCCACAGTTACGTCTTTTACCGCACCACCAATCGTTATCAACCCATCTTTTAACGAGGTAAACATCGAAGTGAATTTCTCGCCTACCCATCCGAGTTTACCTATACCTTCGATTAACCAGGTAAATATTTTTGCGATGATGTCGATTAAAAATCCGCCGACAGTTTTAGCGTCTGTCCAGATTCCATTAAGATAGTCGCCTATCTCTTTCCGGAACTTGTACGCTACCGAACTTATAAGCGCGATGGCGAGTACGATGGCCGTGAATATCGGGAACGCCAGCACCAGGGTTCCGAGCGCACTCATTATACTCGCGACGATGGCGAACAACCCGCTCGATATGGATACGACTAGGCCAGAGAATAATGTGAATCCGGCCGTCAGTAATCCCCAGGCACTTGTAAGAATACTTACCGCTCCGACAATCGTCGCAATCGTGAGCATAAACGAACTAAAGATTGTCAAGGCGACGCCTACACCTGCGGCGAACTCTATGATTGTTTTAGTCGCCTCTTTATTATGACCTATCCATTCTACGACGGACATGTACATATTCTTTATCAGGTATATGCCGGTGAGAATTTCAGGTAAGAACTGGGTCGTGATTGCGACGGCGACGCCGATATACCCTTTCTTTATGTTTGCGAGTTCGTGTTCTACCTGGTCAAGCGCCTTGGATTGAAAATCCGAAAGTACGATGCCGAGTCTTTCTGCGTCCTTACTCAACGAGTCTATTTCTTTGCCCGTGGTATTGAGCATCGGTTTTAGTGAATACCCTGCCCTACCGAACAGAGTCATTGCGCCTGCAGTCTTTTCGCCTTCCGAACCCAACTTACTGAAGTTACGCATCACGTCCATAAACACTGCATCTGTTTCGCGAAGACCTCCGGAGGAAGTTTTTATGTCGACATCCAACTTTCTGAATACATCCGATGCGGCACCAGCGTCATCTTTCGCGCCGCTCATAGATTTACCCAGGAATTTAAACGCCTGGTTCAACGCCTCAAGTGAACTTTCTTTTTGTTCTGCGATGTAACCAAGTTTGGACAACGATTCCGACGCGACTCCTGACTGCTCGGACGCTCTCGCAATTCCCGCCGCATAACTTACGGCAGAATTCGCCATCAACCCAAGTGCGCCGGTAATCGCGGCGCCCGCTAGACCTGCCTTTACTCCCATTTCCGCCATGGACACAGACGCACCTTTTACAGTGGTGTCAAATTTCTTTAATCCAGCGGTTGCTTCGTCTTTAAGGGTTAGTAAAGTTTCGATTACATTTGCCATTTTTATCTTTCCCTCGATGCCATCTTCGCCTGCATTTGTGCTTGTACTTCTGCGTCTATTTGAAGTAGGTCAGATACTTCTTGCAACGTTAACTCAAGCACATCGCTTTTTGACCAGCCGAATTTACTCGCGAATGTGTAAATCAGGCCTATTCCAAAGGGCGGGCGGACCCCACATTCGCGGCCGGGTTAAGTACCTTCGCGATTTCCTGTATGGATTCCATGTTTATCTTCTCGCCTATCTGCTCCTCGGTCAAGTCCGGGTACACCGGAGAGATTACCAGGAACGCCAGGTACCGGATAAGTAACAACGAAACTGTACCGGTGTCCTTAAGACTCGCAAGGGAACCGAACTTCTCCTCTACCTTGCACAACTGATTCAGGTTAAGACCTGCTATTTCTATCTCTTTACCATCGAACTGTATCTTCATTGTACTCTCCTTATCCGCTGGTTTTATGCTCCTAGGACCTCCTAGGCTGCTCTTTTACCCTGGTACGCGCGTGTTTCTCCATCCTCTATACAAACAAGCGCCTCCCTATCTTCTGTTTCCAGGCCATAGAGAGGCGCACTCGTTCGGAAACTACCGCTATGTTTAATGCAGAGGAGCGAAACCCCCTACATTGGTGGAGGTCGAAATATTCAGAATATTCGTACCCGTGCTGAAGCACCATTTCCCTACGGCCGCGGGAGTGAGAACCTCGCAGTCAGCCGCCTGGAAAGGACCTACACCCACTATCATCGTACCCGCAGCGATATTCGCGGGAGCGAGTGCGGTGAGCGCAGCGCCATTGCCTCCGAAAGTAGAGGCGGTAACCGCGCCGGAAAATACGCCGGTAGCAGCTGCAACTCCGTAGGTAAGTGTCGCTCTGTCAGCAGCGATAGTTTCCGCGGTAAAGGACCCCGTGGTATACGGGGAAAGAGTACCGGTAACTATCACATTCTGTACGGTAAGTGTGCCGTCTATCCAGGCGCTGCCGAAAGACTTCGCGGCGGAACCCAGATTGTGCGTGCCGTCTACCATCGGGATTATGGAACCCCCGGAGTTGACGCACTCACCTTTCGTAACCGAACCTACGCACCACAGGTCATTGCTCGCGGCAAAGAGTTTAATCTGTGCGGCGAATAAAACTACCATCAGCAACACTACGAACTTAAGCATTTTCATTTGTACATTTCCTCCGTATTTATTTTCTACACCCCGTACGTCGTTTTCGTGTTATTCAGCCAGCACTTCACCAAATTCCCGGCGGTGGAATCATACTTCAGTTTAGCCGCTATCGCCACCGTGATTCTGCCCGCGCCGCCTACATTCACAGGGTACGCGGTTATGAGTACCTTGGGAAATATGAAGGTAAGGTCCTGGTATTTCGTGCCGGATATTACCTGGCCCTTAAACCAGACGCACACTTCGCGAGTTGTCCACCCGGCATACAGCGAGGCGTAGTCCGTAATGTTCTGCGGTATAACCGTGGTCGTCATCGACCCGGTGCGGAAAGAATCTCCTACGATTCTGCTTACCCGCTTCGTGTAGTTCACGGTGGGGAGGGCGACGAGGCCGTTGTCCAGAGTGAACTCGAGGGATTCTACACTGTCGGGGCAGTTATATATTTTGTAGGTATCTGTGTCGATGGGAGCGTCTACAAACCCGGGACTCACGGTGAGTATCGTCGCAGTGTTCGACACGATGGGCCGAACCTCGGTCTGCGTACCTGCGAGATTACTCTTAACCAGAAGTCTGCCTGCGTGGCCGTCTACGACCCAGGCCGCTCCGGTATTCGCGAGCGTGGTGACAGAATGTGTACCGAGCGCCGACCCGGAAGTGTTCACACCCAGACCTATTTTTACCTGCGACCATTTGAACGGCTCGGTAGTCGGAAGTGAAACAGCCGTAGGCGCGATATTCGCGACGTCCTTACCCAGCCACCCTGCGGTGAGCGTGAGAATTTTCGTACCCACTCCGATGCTGAAGGCGAGCGTATTCGCGACTAACCCGGTATACTGAAATGCAGCGACACTCCCCGAGATATTGCGGTCGACCTCAATCGTGTACGGAGGAAGTATGCAGTCTTTCGGCCCGGCACATATCTCGTATATCGAAGTGATGTCCGGGGCCGTAGGCATCGTCGCGACGGTGAGGGCGGTGGCGCTGTTCGCGGTTATGATTCTGTATGTTTCGGCGCCCGCACCCTCTACGATATGCAGCCACCAGCCGACCCACTGGTCCACAACCCAGGTCTGGGCAGCGTCAACCATACTGGTCACGGTGCTGCCAGCGTCCGCAATACCTTTCCGGTTGGTCGGAATCTTATGCGTTGCGGGGGAGAAAATGTGCTGGTAAATCCCCGTATCCGTGGCGAGTGAAGATATCGGATTGCCGAACCAGGAGCGGAGGAGATACCCTACTCCCACCGGGTGAACTTCGTGCACGGTGTTTCCGGCAACTACGCCGGAACCTTCCAGGCTGTTCGGTTCATCCTGACCGCAGGTAATGCCGGCCTCTACGACCTCATCTATTTTCAAGGTGAGGGATTCCGAGGAAAATTTGATATAGTCCGCGGAAGCGACGGGGGTCCCGAAGGTGATTTCTTTTGCGATGCCTAAGTGCGCGAGTTTGCCGAGAGGGTCCATTGTATTTCTCCTTATTCAGTCCAGGTTATTGCTTCCTCTATTTCTATCGTACATTCCACGGAATGGCACAGTACTTCGCCTACCATTGCGTGGCTTACACTTTCGACTTGAACGGGCGATACATTCACGGCGTCACCCTCAAAGGTTGGTTTATTTCTGAACTTCATGCATACGGCTTCAATGAGGTCTTGAAAAGTTTTTTCGGTGGCAGCAGAGTCATCCAACGACATAAACCCGCGAAGGCGAAAAGTGTGCACGCGAGCGTTCTCTTTGGACACCTTGTTCACTTCCGGAGTCTTCACCCTTGAAATATCCCAGAAGCGAATCTGGTTGGCCGGGGTGGTCGACTTAAACAAGGTCAACATAGTGGGCCAGTCTTTATGCCAGCGCACATAGTCGTGCACATTACCGATATTGGTTATCTCGGACATGTAGGTTTTAATTTTGGCGAGTATTGTTGAGTATGCCATATCAAAGACCTAACTCTCCGACTACGTTCTGTGCGGCGGTCTGCAGATTCTTTTTAATTCTGGAAGCCGCTGCCTCGAGCGCGTCGCGAAACATCCAGGTAGGTTTCAGTCCGATTATACTTATTTTACGCGCAACTAAATACGCCAACTGCTGGAGGGTAGACTCTACCCCGGTTATCTGATTCGCCCACATAAGGCCGCTGAAATTATGTTTGCTCACCCACAACGCAATCGGACCCACAGGAGGAAAGTGAGGAGCAGCTCCCTGCTCGACCGGAAGTGCGTACTGAAGCGGTGTACCTACAACTCCCATCATATTTAGACCTATGCCTCTTACTTCGGAACCGACTGACCTCCGCAGAAAACCGGAACTCACCGGAGTCCTCCGTACGGTCTCTGCCTGCAGCATAAGAGTAGACTCCGTAAGTGCCGCCTTAAAAAATTTTTCAAACACCGGGATTGTTTTCTCCGGATGTGTGAGCAGTGCTCCCTGAATTTTTGTCCCTACATTAAAGTTCATCTATTCACCGCCGGATGAGTGATTTGGTCGATACCACCGGGGTAGTATATGTCGTAATTTTTCATCGAGGAGCAGGCGATTACCGCTGCCTCTTTATCAAGGCCAAAATGTATCGAGAATTCGCCTACAAGACTTTTTCCAAGACTCTGGTATCTATCCGATTTCGTTCTGCGGTCGACCGAGTCGGCGGAAATCATACTGTCCTGGTCCTGGGCGAATCTGCGGGCGAGGTCAAAGCAACAAAACCCAGCCG
>SESF01009640.1_pt1 | contig 20490 bp, 21 predicted proteins | sample 3171521 | NCBI WGS metagenome assembly SESF01 (sample SAMN10866945, study PRJNA518727) | freshwater metagenome | biome: subpolar coniferous forest; feature: holomictic lake; material: water; isolation source: holomictic Lake 227, 6 m and 8 m depth | place: Canada: near Kenora, Ontario | collected...
GGCCTTGATCCTGTCCCAGGCGGAGCTCCTCGGTGCGGCTGCAGGATGCCATTTCTCTACCGAAGAACGGATCATGGGTGAAGCCCAGTACCCCTTTTTGGAGTCCCAGCAGGAGCAGCATGGCCGTTTCATGGAAGGCTTTGCCCGGCTCATGCGCGAGCTCAGGACCTCGGCGCTCCCGCCCATTTACCTCAGGTTCCGCATGCAGGTGATGCTGGTCGACTGGCTGGTAAACCACACAACACGGGAAGACCGGCACTTCGGCTTGTTCCTGAAAAACCGGGAAGTGTAGGGCCCGACACAGGACTCATCAATCGGCGATGGACGAAGTCCTGTCCATACAATAGAATCCGCCCATGCTCAACCTCAGGTTCTGGGAAGCGCTGTTCAACCCTCCCCTCATGGCCGCCTTCCTGGCGATGGGCTCATCCCAGCTTTTCAAGTACCTCCGGTCCCTGGCCCGGGGACAGCGACCCCATATCAAGCGGATCGTCGAGTATGGGGGCTTCCCCTCCTCGCACACGGCCTTCATCACGGCCTGCGTCATTGCAATCGGCCTCACCGAGGGTTTCCGAAGCAGCACCTTTGCCCTCGGCGTCGTCGCGGCCTGCATATTCGCCTATGACATCCTCAGGCTCAGGATGACCATCGCCCAGTCGAAGGTTGAACTCGACCGCCTCATCGAAGGCGCTGGGCTCACGCGGCTGGAGAAGGCTCCGCAGGTCGCAGCCCACAGCCTGCCCGAGGTCCTGGCTGGGGTTGTTTGGGGCTTCGCTGCAGCACTTATCGTCTGCCTGCCCGCTTTCGGGTAAGGCTTCGCTGACTAGATTGAACTGGCGGCGGCGAGGGCTGACCTCAGATGTCCCTACTGGAAGACCAGTCTTCGCCCGAGTGCTTCGGGAATCGGAGGCCCAAATTCCAGTGCGGTCTCGATCCACTCGCCGATGACTTCCTCTGCACGGACGACGGCGGAGACATAATCGGGACCATCGGCCATGCAACCTGGCACATCGTTCTGCCTGCTCAGTCCAGTCCGAGGCCGGGAGCCCCTGTCAGTCGGGCGATGCGCCGCGTCACCTCGATCAGACGCAAAAACAGGGACGGACCGTGGAGGACGAAATCGACGATTCGCGCGAGCGGTCACGGTCGATCTCGGAAAGGGATCGAGAGCGCGCCTTGATGCGGAGGAAACTCTCCGCGAAACAGCGTTCGTCCTCGGCAAGGAGGGTGGCTGCCCTCGTATAGCGGCCGTACAGGTCCTCGTCCTTGCAGCCCAGGAGAATGCCTTCGGTCAGGGCAGCGGCGGCGATGGTGGAGGCCGCCCGGTTAAGGACGACAAGATCGACGTTCATGCCTAGTTTTCGTTCGAGATCTGCCCAGAGGGCATCTTCGGCTTGACGCCGAGGTTCCGGGGATTCGAGATCTATCCCGCAGTTCGCTGTGCGAAAAACGCGCGGAGAACTTCTATGGATTCTGCCATGATTCGATGATACCCCCCCCACGCGGCGAGGACAAGCATGACGCACCTGGGGGGGCAGAGCCCCAGGGCCTGTCACTCCGGGTTCGTCAAAAGGCGGGCTGCTGAGAACACACAACCCATCATATGAATAGATGTTCATATGTTCATATCTTCATATGAGGGGTAGTGCTAACATGAAGACGCTGCGGAGGATTGGGAAACGCTGGTGGGGGGCTAAGCCTTCGGGTTTGTCGGGTGGCGGGTTGAGGCGAGGGTCTGACCTCGCATAAGGGTCAAACTCGAAACCAGTGAGCTTTAGGCGTCGCACGACTTCGCGATAACCGAATCCGGCGAGCTGTCCCATTTCAGACGCTCACCGCCACATCAAGGCTCCGGGGACCGACTATCGGAACCAAGGTCGATGGAATCGGATCGCCATGTTCTTCCCAGGATTCCAGCAGCTTTCGTGCCACGTCGCGGGCTATCTCGATGAGCTCTTCGACCGTCCGCCCCTGGGCGACAAGGCCTGGAAAATCCTCCGACATGGCAAGCCACAGCCCCTCAGGCAGGTGTTCAATATTCAGTTTGAACGCATACTCATCGGCGTACATCAGAACCTCCATGAATTGGCCAATTTTCCCGGCTGGCTGCCTTGATATCCACCTTCCTGGTGGATGATGAAGACTTATCCATATATGACAACTCCCCTGTTCTTGAGCCCATGCTCGAAGCTTGCGCTCCATTCAGAACGCTCCTTGAAGCGCTCCGGGCTGCAAACGATCAGGTCGATTGGGCTCTCGATCCGCGAGGCAATGCGGTACCCTCCGCCTGCGAGCCGAAGAGGATAACCTTTTCGGGCGCAGCCACAGCGACGATGGATTCAAGGATGTCAGAAAGATCTCGCTCAACAGCCTCAGTCATAGCGCTCCATCCTCACTTTCCTCCCCCCACATACACCATCCCCCTCACTTTGGCCCCAGGGCCTTGATTCCCTGGTCGAGAGCCTTGATGCTGGCTTCGAGAGCGCTTGAGTCGGGACGGGAGGAAAGCACCTTGTTGCCGTTGTAGAGGCAGAGGACGGCGACGGCAAGGGAGCCGTTCATCACAGTAGTGTACAATTCGGACTTGGATCGCGCCGCGTTGATATCCGCGGTGAGCTGGGCACTCCGGTACTCGGCGATGGCCTGTTTTCCGAGCCAGTAGGAAAGGCCCGAACCAGCAAGGGCGATGGCGCCTGCGCCGAGGGAGGCGAGGCTGAGCTCGTAGGTTCCCGGAAGGAGGGCGAAGGTCCTTCCTGCCTCTCCCCTCTGCGCCTCGAAAAGTGTTGTTCCGGGACGCCCGAGAATAACCGTAGTGCCGCGGGGGATAAAGGGTATGGCCAAAACGCCAGTCCTCGCCTCCACAGCCCGGGACTCTCCCTCGGCGAGGCTGATGGTAATTGTGGGGGAATCGAGGCTTGTCGCCTCGGGGACCTGCCAGACGAGTTCCACCGCCTCCTCTGTGGGCAGGGGGCCGAAGCGAGGCCCGCAGTCTCGCGGTCGCTGGCCTCCGCGAAACGGGAGCGCAGGGCTGCCACCTCGCGCTCGTAGTCGCCCGAGGCTATCCTTCGGGCCTCGTCCGCGCGGGCGGCACTGGCGACGCTGTTCTTCGACTCCTCGGCCACGCGGGCGACGGCGAGCTGGCGCGCGAGGGCATCCTGCTGGGCCAGGAGGACGGCCAGCTCGGCGTTGGCACTTTCCAGGCGTGCGTTGGCCTGGCTCTCGGCTTCGGCAGGCGATACCAGATAGAGCTTTCCGTAGTAGCTGGAGTTCATCCAGGGATTCTGCGCGCCGGCAGTCCTCGTCCGGACGGCCTCGCCGGTGCGGTCGAAGATATCGCGAAACTCAAGACCCGGAGTCGAGAGGCTGGCCAGGAAGGCCTCGGTAAAGACGCCGTTTCTCCCCGTCCCATCCTGGCTCACATCATTGGGAGCCGTGGCGTAGACGATGACCGTACCAGTTGCTGCCTTCCCCAGGACGAAGTCCACCGACAGGGTCGACTCGGGCACCTCAGCCTGGAGCCTCAGGTCTGCATCGACGGGAACGAGGTAATTGGTACCACTTACCTGGATTCCATGGCCTGCGTAGTAAAAGAGGCCGGGTGTCCGCTCGTCCAGGCGCGAGCCGAAATCGCGGACCGCCTGACGCATCGCAGGGAGGCTCGCGTCCGTGAGGGTGATCACTTCCCAGCCGAGGGCCTTGAGCGCCGCTCCGATGTCCCGGGCGTCGTTGACCGGGTTGGCCAGGGCCTTCACTTTAGCGTAGGCAGCGTTGCCCAGGACCCAAGCGACAAGCAACGCGGACTAGCCCGGACAAGCCCTGGGCTTGCGAATTCGTGCAAGTGGTGCTATGTTGTGGTGCAAGGAGGTGGTGCTTCATGCGCATGACACTCACAGTAGACGATACCTTGATTGCGGAGCTCCTGGCAGATCAGGCTGGAAAGACCAAGCGCGAAGTCATTGAAACAGCGCTTGAAGATGCCTTGCGCGAACGGAGACGAAAAAAGGCCCTCTCGCACCGAGGAAAGCTCAACCTGTCAGGGGACCAAGGTGATCTTGAGCGGATGCGGTCTGAGTCATGATCCTGATCGATTCTTCTGCCTGGATCGAGTACTACAGGCCAGTCGGCGATCCTGCCACGGCGGAACTCGTCGAACGAGCACTGCAGAATGACGAGGCTGCGATCAATGGCTTGATTCTCGTCGAAGTCGAAGGCATCGCCCGCGATGAGGACGAACAGCGCATGATTCGAGAAGATTTCGGCGGATGCCATTTCCTGCCGCTTGCTGACACGGTGTTTAGGGATGCTGCAGGTATAGCCTTCGATGCCCGGCGAAAAGGCCTTGCTATCCCTGCGACCGACTGCATCATCGCAGCAAGTGCCATTGCCTCCCAAGCCAGTCTTGTACATCGCGACAAGCACTTCCGGGAAATAGCGAAATTCAGCTCACTTGATCAATCCTCATCGCTTGCTCCGGGCGGAGCTTGACCCGAGCCCAAGGGGGCTGCCCCCTCGATGCCCAAGCTCCCGCCTTGTAGCGAATGCCCTCAAAAGTCCATACTATGGCGATGGAAGATACCTTCGAGGGCGTGGCCCTCTGCGCCCTTGGCCTTGAGAAGATGCTCGGTCTCGAGATCGCGAAGATCGGCCTTAAGGCCAGCTCGAAGACGCCAGGCCGTGTCGGATTCACCACCGACCTGAAGGGCCTGTTCAGGGCCAACCTCGAGCTCCGCACCGCCGAACGCATCCTCTTGATCCTCGGCCGCTTTCCCGCTGGCGACTTCGACGCCCTCTTTGAGGGCGCTCGCCGGCCATCCTGGGAACGTTTTTTCGCCCCGGAGGACCGGCTCGTCATCGAACGCGTCCGCATACGCGAGTCAAAGCTCGCAGCCCAGACCACCGTCCAGTCGGTGACCCACAAGGCCATCTACGAAAAACTCGGCAAGGTCTATGGCCTCAAGCGGATGCCCGAAACCGGACGCGAGCGCTCGCTCCGCATCTACCTCGACAACGACGAGTGCAGCCTCGGCCTCGACCTTTCAGGCGAGGCCCTCCACCGTCGCGGTTGGCGCAAGGCCGCTGGCGACGCACCCCTCAAGGAAACCGTAGCTGCAGGCATCCTCCTTTTGGCTGGCTACCGCAGGCACAAACCCCTCCTCGACCCCTTCTGCGGCTCGGGCACCTTCCTTATCGAGGCTGCACACTTTGCCATGGAGCGCGCACCGGGCCTCGACCGTCACTTTGCCATCGAAACCATGCCCCTGATCCGCGAAGGCGCAGCCACGATCTTTTCGGGCGAGCGCGAGCGTGCACGAGCCGCTGTGCGGAAGGATGTAGAGCCCATCCTCGTGGGCCGCGACGCCGACCCCCAGGCTATCGACAACGCCCGGGGCAATGCCGCCCGCGCCGGAGTCGCCCCCCTCATCGATTTTGCCGTGGGAGCGGCGGAGGAATGTGCCCCTCCCTCAGAGGAAGGAATCCTCCTCGGCAACCCTCCCTGGGGCGAGAGGCTCGGCACGCCAGCGGAAACCCGCGCCCTTTACAGGCGGCTCGGGGCTGCCTGGGGACTGTCGAGGGAGGCGCCGCCACAGGGTGAGGACAACCCAGCCGATCGCTTCAAGAACTGGAGCCTCGGCATCGTCACCAACGATCCGGAAGCAGGCCACCTCTTCGGGCAGCCCGCCCCCGTTCTTCGGGAAATCATGAATGGCGCGGAAGCCCACTGGTTCCACTGGTACCCGGCAGACCGAAGGCCGGTCGGACACTCAGCCGGCGCAGGCTACCGTGGCGGAAGCAGGGCCCGGGGAGACCGCGCCGGGGAAGGGCGGCAGCCGCCAGCGAAGGGTACCTCGGGGAGAGCCCCAGCGAAGGGTGGCGGCCATCGCCCTCGGGGCACGAAACCGGGCCCGAAGCCCCAGCAGTAGGTCTACTTCCTATGAGGCTGCTTCTTCCTCAAAGGTCAGCCACCTGGTAGTCAGCTTGCCGAGATCAGCATAGGCCCCCCGGAGTTCTTCGGGCATGAGGAGGGCAAGCTGGTACATCATTTCGTCGGCCATCTCCTGGCGGATTTCCCGGGTGAGCTTGTTGCCCTTGGTGTCGAGCCGGAAGGCCGGGCCGACCCTGATGCTCATGCGCGCACGCCGAAAACGCTTCAAGTTGGCCAGGATGTCCATGGCGCCCCACTGGGCCATCGGCTGTATCGGAGCCCCCGAATGGAGGGCCAGCAAGGCGATGCCGCCCTGGGCCTGCCTGAGCTCGCCATTCTGGTTGCGCGTCCCCTCAGGCGCAATCCCGAGGATCCAGCCATCCTTGAGCTTGGCGACACAGGTCCTCAAAGCCTCGAGGTCCGACTCTCCGCGAGTGACAGGGATGATCTCCCAGACCCTCATGATAAAGCCCATAATGCCCTTGAAAAGCTCGATTTTCCCGAGGGCTGTCACCTTGGGGCGGGGCGCCAGCTCGGTATAGACAACGGGTGCCTCGATCTTGCCGGAATGATTGATAAAGAGGATGAGGGGACCCTCCCGCCGTATCTTGGTCATATCCCTGCTATCGATCTTGAGCACGCAGTGCATGCCGAGCTTGCACCCGTAGGTAATGATCCATTTGAGCGGATTCATGGCAAACCTCAATCCGGAAAGATGGCTTCATCCTAGCAGAGTAGGCGCGACTGCGCAAATTCGGCGGGGGCACCGAAGGCCCCAAGACCAGGCGCCGACCTAGGTCGGCGGGGTTTCCCCTTTCTGCTCCACAGCGTCGATGGGATCCCAGGGACCAGAGACCATCTCACGGACCCCCATCTGGATCCGGTCCTGCATGCGGGCAGCGTAAGCGAGGGCGAGTTCCTTTCCCACATAGTCTGCTTCAGACGATATCTCCAGTTCTGTCATAAGCAGGCGATACACGGGCAGCTCAAGCGCTTCGGCGAGCTTCATCAGGGTATCATCAGTGGGAAATTTGTTCCCAATCTCGATCTCCCCGACAAAGCCAGCGGAAATATCCGCCTTTTCGGCGAGGGCTGCCTGCGAAAGGCCGAGGGCCTTGCGCCCAAGCTTGAGATTTCTGGCAAGTGCTGTGCGCAGGGGATTATCCACCCTGTGATGCTAGGGAGAGCCGCACCTGCAATCAATTCGCCATTGGAGTGTTCTGAACTCTCCCTTAGAGAGTACGGCGAGCCATCGCGGCGCCGGGATTGACGACAGCTCCGCACTATGGCAACCTGTAACTTGAACTTGTATGTAGTAACGAGGAGGTTTTTCGTGACATCCAGTCCGACGCTGTGTCCACTGCATGGCTTTCCCTGCCCCAGTCCGGCCCGCTACCTTCAGCCTTCCACCCGCCTCCGTCGATTCTAAAGCTAATCTCCACCCAGTCCCCGATACCCCATTTCACCGATCATGAGTTGATCGACACAAGGAGTTTTCCATGTACGACAAGATAGTCCTCGCCTACTCTGGCGGCCTCGATACGACCGTCATCATCCCCTGGCTCAAGGAAGGCGGCGCCAAGGAAGTCATAGCCGTCTGCGGCGATGTGGGCCAGGAGTGCGACTGGAAGGGCCTCGAAAAGAAGGCCCTCGCCACCGGCGCCTCCAAGCTCATCGTGATGGACCTCAAGAAAGAGTTTGTCACCGACTACCTCTGGCCCCTGGTCAAGGCGGGCAGCCCCTACGAAAAGCGCTACCTCCTGGGCACTTCGGCAGCCCGTCCCCTCCTCGCCAAGGGCCTGGCCGAAGTCGCCATCGCGGAAAAGGCCGACGCCTACGCCCATGGCTGCACGGGAAAGGGCAACGACCAGGTCCGCTTCGAGATCGGGGTCAAGGCCTTCGCGCCGGAACTCCCCGTCATCGCGCCCTGGCGCACCTGGGACATATCCAGCCGCGATGAGGAGATCGCCTATCTTGAGAAGCGGGGCATACCCCTGCCGGCGAAGAAGTCCGATTCCTACAGCCGCGATGACAATCTCTGGCACGTGAGCCACGAGGGCCTCGACCTCGAGGATCCGGCCAACGAACCCAAACTCGAGGGAATGCTGAAGATGTGCGTGCCCCCGTCCAAGGCTCCCGATGCCCCGGAGTATGTAATCATCGGCTTTGAGCGGGGAGCACCCGTCTCCGTCAACGGCAGGGAGCTCGACCCCGTGACCCTCATCCACGAGCTCAACGTGATCGCGGGCAGGCACGGTGTCGGCATCCTTGACCTCGTGGAGAACCGTGTAGTTGGCATGAAATCGCGAGGCGTCTACGAGACCCCGGCGGGAACCCTCATCATGTGGGCACACGACAAGATCGAGGAGCTCTGCCTCGACCGCAACACGATCTCGTGGAAAACCCACAATGCCCAGCGATTCGCCGAGATCGTCTACGAAGGCGAGTGGTTCTCCCCCCTCCGCATCGCCCTCTCCTCCTTTTTCGACACGACCAACGCCATCGTCACCGGCTCGGTGCGCCTCAAGCTCTGGAAGGGCTCGATTACCGACGCTGGTGTGGCTTCTCCCAATTCCCTCTATTCGGCCTCGCTGGCGAGCTTTACCACGGGACCGCTCTTTTCGCATGCGGACGCCACGGGCTACATCACGCTCGCGGGCCTGCCCACCAAGGTGCGTGCGCGCATCGCGGCGGCCAAGCCGAAGAACTTCGCCGACATCGAAGCCAAGGCTGCCCGCGACGGCGCCTGGCCTCCTGCCTGGATTGCAAGGGCCGAGGGAGAAGCGATTGGCGATTGACGGCGCGCATTGAAGCGATCCTTCGCCGTGCGAGGAGTGAATAATGGCAACTAGTTCCAAACTCTGGTCGGGTGCGGGCGGGGCCCTTGACCCGGCGGTCGAAGCCTTCATGTCCTCGATTGCCATCGACTCCCGGCTCCTTGAGGTGGACCTCCTGGGTTCCATCGCGCACGCGGCGATGCTCGGGGACTGTGGCATCCTGGACCGCGCCACTGCCGCTGCCCTCGACGGGGGGCTCCACGCCCTCCTGGCCGAGGCGCGGGCGGGGACGCTCCACGTCGACCCTGCTGCGGAAGATGTTCATAGTTTTGTTGAAAACGAGCTGACCGCGCGCCTGGGCGACGCAGGGAGGGCCCTCCACGCAGGCAGGAGCCGGAACGACCAGGTCGCCCTCGACCTTCGGCTCTGGCTCCGTGGAGCCAACCGTGCCCTCCGCGCGGCCATCCTGGATTCCCTCGAGGCGGTCGCCACCCTCGCTCGCGGCAATCTCAGCACAATTATGCCCGGTTACACCCACCTCCAGCGCGCCCAGCCGGTCACGCTCGCGCACCACCTTCTGGCCTGGGCCACAGCCCTCGAGCGCGACTATGGCCGCCTTTCCGACGCTGACGCCCGCGCCAACGAGTGCCCCCTCGGTGCAGGAGCCCTCGCGGGGACCTCGCTGCCGATCGACAGGGAAGCAACAGCCCGCGCCCTGGGCTTCGCCCGCCCCAGCCGCAACAGCATGGATACCGTGGGCGACCGCGACGCGGCAGTGGAATTCGCCGCTGCCTGCGCAACCCTGGCCATGCACCTATCCCGCTTCGGCGAGGAACTCTGCCTCTGGGCCGGTCCAGAATATGCCTTCATCGAACTCGATGGCTCCATCTCCACCGGCTCGAGCATGATGCCCCAGAAACGAAACCCCGATCCTGCGGAACTCATGCGCGGCAAGGCAGGCCGCAGCTTTGGCAACCTGGTCAATCTCCTTACAATGCAGAAGGGTTTGCCCCTGGCCTACGACCGCGACCTCCAGGAGGACAAGGAGGCCGTCTTCGACAGCTTCGACACGGCGCTCGGCAGCCTTGTTGCCTTTGCAGCCCTCGTGCGCGGCATCAGGCCGCGGGTGGAGCGCATGCGGGAGGCGGCCTCGGGCGGCTTCGCCTGGGCCACCGACGCTGCCGAAATCCTCGTGGGCCGCGGCCTGCCCTTTCGGACAGCCTACGGCGCGGCCAAGGCCCTCGTAGAGGCCTGCAGGTCGCGCGGCCTTGAAACGGTGGAAGGATTGGACGCCTCTGCCCTCGCATCCGCCCACCCGGCCTTTGCCGAGATCGGCGCCGCTGCCCTCGCCGCCCGCTTCGAGCCGGAGGCCCTCGTGGCAGCCCGCGACCTTGTGGGTGGCCCCGCCCCTGCCCGCTGTGCGGCAGAGATCGAGCGCCTCACGCAGTTCGTCGCCGACGAACGCAGCGCGGCCACCGCCGGCCTGGGGTCTGACCCCAGGGAAGGCGGGGGCCCGCGTGGGGTCTGACCCCCTGGCGGTCCTCGAGTGCGTGATCCCCGCTGCGGGAGCCTCCTCGCGCATGGGCGCATGGAAACCCCTCTTGCCCTGGGGCGAATCGACACTAATTGAGACGGTCATTTCCAGCGTGCTCGGGGCGGGCCTGTCTGCCATCGTGGTGGCCGGCCACCGTGGCGCAGAGCTCCACGCCCTCCTGGATGGCCGCGAGCGCGTCCGCGTTGTAGACAATCCCGCATGGGAGGCCGGCATGGCAGGCTCGGTGGCGCGCGGAGCGGAGGGCCTCTCCACTGCTACGGCCTTCCTCGTGCTTCCTGCGGACATGCCCCTTGTCGGATCCATCATCATCCGGAAGCTCCTCGAAACCCAGCCAGCGGAAGGGATCGCTACCGTGCTTTTCGCCGCCTATCAGGGCCAGGCTGGGCATCCCGTCCTGGTACCGGCCGCCCTGGTGCCGGCCATCCGAGCCCTTTCGCCGAAGGCCAGGATCAGGGACCTCTTGATGGCCGGTCCGCATCGCCTTGTGGAAACCGGCGACCCGGCGGTGCTCGCCGACCTCGACTCGGCGGCGGACTATGCCACGTTCCTTCCTGTCCATACGGTACGCACTATGTAGTTCCGTGCATATTTCGGGCAGCGCCAGGCCATGCGCCAATTCATAGGCGCTATCGCACACATGCGCAGTCAGTGATGCTTGTCGTCTCCCCCGATCGCCGTCTCGAGCAGCTCCGACAGGTCTGGACTTCTCATGGCCCGGCGCGCGCTGTCGTGAAATTCGCCCATCCGCTGGGATCCCTCGGCTGCGTGCACGCTGGCCTCGAAGCCCATCTCGAGGCGGTCGAGTTCCTTGACGAAGCGGGCCGTGGCGCTCGCGTTGGCTTCGTACTCCTCCCAGAGATCCAGGATGAAATCCCGCTCTGGTGAGCCCTCGAGGACGCGGGCGAGGGATTCACTCTCAAGGCGGTATCGCATGGGGATCAGAGCTCGGTCAAGGACGGCTCGAGTCGCTCTGAACCTCGCCCAGAGAAGGGCGTCACCATGAAATTTCAACATTGCATGTTGATATTTCATGGTAGCAAGAATACCTTATCTCTCATGGTACAGCGAATGCTAGAAACCCGACGCCTCCATGCCATTCTCGCTCGAAGCCCGATCTGCACGATACTGGGGCCACGCCAGATAGGGAAGTCAACCCTGGCCAGGACCCTTGAAGCGAGCAACTATTTTGATCTCGAGGATCCCAGGGATGCCGCGCGGCTCGGGAATCCCATGCTCGTACTCGAGAACCTTGATGGAGTCGTCGTCATCGACGAAGTGCAGATGATGCCCGAACTCTTCCCGATCCTGAGGGTCCTCGCAGACCGGAAAGATCATCCATCCCGTCGCTTTGTGATCCTTGGCAGCTCACGGCCGGAAATCGTGAAAGGGGCCTCGGAGACCCTGGCCGGACGCGTTGGATTCCTCGACCTCGGCGGATTCAGGTTGAGCGATCCAGCGGTGGAACCACTGGATCGGCTTTGAGTTCAAATATGCCGATGCACCTCGGCTTTCGCCCTCGATGCTCATCGCGAGCAAGGACCTGGGCCTGGACATCCTCAAAGTCGTTGTACCATCAGGCCCACGATACTTCCTCAAGGAAACAATCGAGGTCCTCGCCCTCGGCGACCTGATCCAGGACCTCATCGGGCGGACCTTCACCTAGAGTCCGCCCCCGATTCGCCCCCTATTCGCTCTTGTGCCCTGCCGCGCGGCTGTGGACAACGGAGGCGAGGGCGATGGCTGCGGCCGCCCCGAGAATGGCGATAAGCGCGTAGAAACCGAAGCCTGCGACGAGGCCGGCGCCGCTTGAAATGCCCGACATGGCAAAGGGAAAGACAAAGCAACCCACCGCGCCCCCGGTGGCGGCAAAGCCGATGGCGGGTCCCTGGTGGTTCGGAAAAGCCTGACCGGCCAGGGTCATGGCGGAGGGGTAGATGCAGGAGGCGGAAAGTCCCGTCAGCAGTATTGCGACTACACCCAGCCAGAAGGCCGCCGAACCGACGAGTCCCGTTGCCAGGAGGAGCCCGGCGGATAGGGCAAAGGCGATCGAGAGGACCACAAGAAGCTGCCCTGTCTTCGCCTTCGGAAGGAAGACGGGAATCCCCAGCCTGCCGGCCAGCATGCCTCCCCAGAAAAGGGACACCATGAGGGCTGCCGTTTCCGGCCCGCGCCCGAAGACGCGGACAAAGTACTCGGCGCACCAGTTCGAAACGCCGATCTCGACTCCCACATAGAGGAAGAGTACAGCGAAGCCCAGCCAATAGGCAGGATTCCTGATGGGGCTTTCTCCCTGCTCATGTGGACGCTCGTCCCGGCCCAGCCGGTCGAAGGGCAGGAATAGCACAGCAATGACGAGGGCGAGGAAGAGGCCAGCCACGCAGCGATAGGCCAGGCTCCATTCGATGTGCGATGCGAGAAGTATCCCCACCACCAGGGGTGCGACCATGGCGCCTATGGAAAAAGCCCCGTGGACCAGGCTCATCGGACGGGCGTCAGCCTCCCCGCTCATCCTGACCGTGGACCAGTCGACTCCCACCTCTATGAAACCCTGCCCCAGCCCCACGGCGAAGTACAGGACAAAGTTGAGCAGGACCGAGGGAGACATTCCAAAGAAGGCCAAGCCCACTGCGTCGAGGACAAGCGCGGCGAGGAGGAGGGTTCGGACTCCCAGGGCACGCAAGGCCCGTCCCGCTATGTAGGTTCCGACGAAGAGCCCCACCGATCCACCGGCAAGTACGATGCCTGCCTCGACATAGCTCCAGTGGAAATCGGTGAAGATGCGGGGGAGGATGGCCCCGACCAGGGTCATCGAGGCGCCGAAGAGGATAAAGATCGAAAAGAGTGCTGCATACAGGGCGACATAGCGCCGTTCGAGGAAGGCCATTGTGGCGGTATCGCATGGGGATCGGAGCTGGGTCAAGGCGGGGCAGGGGCCTTCCAATCCCCCAAACATATACTTTTATCTATATTACTTAGTCGATATAACCCTATATATAAAATTATTGACAGCTTCCTTCCTTCGTGTTACAACCTTTGCCTAGCGAATGAACCAATCATCCGCTCGTTTTGGCATACAAGGGTTCCCCGAAGTGGGCCGAATCGAATATCTACAGGAGGAGTTACTATGAAGAAGTGGGGCATTCTGCTTCTCGCCGCTCTTGCGGCAGCCGTGGTTCTCAGCAGCTGCGAGGGTCTCGGCATCGCCCAGACGAAGGATCTCGCGGCTTATGCGACGAAAACCGATCTCACCACAGCCCAGACCGCTCTCGCCAATCAGACTGGTGTGTGCATGGACTGCCACAATGCCGTCAAGTACGACGTTCCCGCCGCCAAGGTTGGCTACGAGTTCTCCGGTCACTTTGCCGGCACCCGTACCTACGCTATCGCCGAGGGCAGTTGGGCAATGGAAAATGCCGGCAGCGTAGCCCCCACAGAAGGTGCCAACACCTCTTGTGCGAAGTGTCACTCCGACGAAGGCTTCAAGGCCTGGCTCGGTGCAGCATCCCATCCCAAGTACCAGACTGCGACCAGTGCGGTCGACCAGTACAACTCCGCCCCTGTAGGCGGCGCTTCCCCCGGCTGCTTTACCTGCCATGACCCCCACACCAACAAGACAATGGCCCTCCGCACCATCGCCGCTGTGGACCTGAGCAGCAGCATCTCCTATGCCACCAAGACAGCAGCCACTGCAACCACCCCCCTGACTTTCAACACCGTCGCCTACGCGACCAAGTACGATGGCGGCAAGGGTAACCTCTGCGCCAACTGTCACCAGGATCGCCGTGGTGTCCAGGACAGCCTCAATCCAACAATCGCCAAGGATGCCTCGACAGCCACCGCTGCCGACACGACAACAGCAACCTCCCGCTACCTCCACCAGGGTCCGCAGGCTGACTTCATGCTCGGTACTGACAACGCAGGAGTTTCCACGTCAACCACCGATAAGGATCATCTCGTTGCCACGCTCAAGACTAACGGGTACGCTCTTAGCGCCGGCGAGGGCTTTGCTGTTTCCAAGCACTACACTGGCGACACGTGCGTCGCCTGCCACGTCACCCTCAACGATATGGCCGGCGCCAACCTCAGCGGCGCAGTCTCCAACCACAGCATGTACCTCACCACCGGTTCCAAGGACAACGTGAAGGTCTGCCTGAGCTGCCACACTGACGGTGTCGCGACCGCCACCACCTTCCGGACCCTCTGGACCAGCGGCTCCAAGTTCACTCTCTTCACCAACATCGACGCTGCCGAGAAGGCCCTTCTTGGCTACTTTGGCAATCCCACCAACTTCTACAAGGCTGACCTCACTCGCAAACTGGTTTATCCCCGTGTAAAGTACGCCGTGGGCGATAGCGCAACAACCGCCTACTCCGCACCAGTCATCAAGGCCTATGCCAATGGCGGTGGAGTCTCCCTCACCGATCCTGCGGGTACGTACATTGCCGGCGACTACTCCTACACCGTTGGTACCACCAATGTCAGGGGTAAGGACTGGAAGCTCAACGAGACGAACAACTACCTGACCAAGCGCCAGAATCAGGCTTGCTGGAACTTCTACCTCTACGAGCTTGACCGCTCACAGGCTATCCACAATCCGACCTACGCTGCCCAGATTCTCTACGATGCGATCGTCCTCCTCAAAGCAGATGGCGCCACGCTCACCAATCCTTGGACCGCGAGGCCCTAAGGAATCCTGAATCCTGTGATTCCAAGAAGGCTCCCGCAAGGGAGCCTTCTTTTTCTCTATTGAGATTGTCCTGCATTATGCTATGTTCCACTCATAAATGGCCGAGTTTCACCGTTGCAGCAATTGCGGGCTCGCGTCTTGGCGCGCCTCAGTATTTCTGGTTGTGCTGCTATCACTCACCTTGGTCGCCTGCTCATACTTTGACGACGTTCCCATTGTTGAGATAAGCCTAGAAAGCGGTGTGCCCTTCCCGGGCATGCCCCTTTCCTTCAAGGCAAAGGTGATTGATCACGATTCTCCGAGAATTACCTACAAATGGCTGGTAGATGGGAAAGTGGAAGCTTCAAGAAGCGATTCCTTGGTCTACGAGCCGACAATTGATGGCATGCACTTGGTGCTTTGCCAGGCACGTGATAGCTATCATTCAGCGACCGATAGCTACGATCTCGCCGTCCCCTCTCCGGGTACTCCCAGCTATGAGAAATCCCGCAAGCTGATAGGCTGGCTTAGCCTGGCCTTTGCGGTCGATACCAACTTCGGCTTCAATTACCACTTCTATGGCCTCAAGGATTTCACGGGGCTCGGGGATGACTGGAACGCCATCGGAACCAGGGAAGACGGGGGTGCCGTCGTGGGCGGCTATCGGCCCTCCAGCTCTGACTGGAGCATCTACGATCCATCCAACAGCGAAATCGACATCCTATATGTCTTCAAATTCGATGATGAAGCGCATATGAGCGGCTACGCATACATCATCCCGGACGCAAGTCCCGAATTGATGAGCATGGGATTCTTCCTGGTCGGGCAGAAGGTCACAGATTCCAAAGGTAGGGCTTCGGTACCTTCAGGATCTCCCCCATCACTTCAACTGCTGAAGCAAAGCCTTGTGCAGACACCTGACTCTGTGTTGGAGCGATACAAGAAGCTAAAAGCGCTTGCCGCTGCCATGACGGCCTGGGAATAGCCTTGCTTTGCCGGTGTTTGAATAGCTTGCCTGCGATTCCTGCCGCTCTTCTTCCTTGAAAGACTCATCAGCGGAGTGGAATGATAACAACGCGTGCTGGTCGCGCCTGCTCCTGTTTCGGAGCACCGCCAAGACGCTGTACCCAACAAAAAAGCCGCCCAAGGGCGGCTTTTTTGTTGAGCGAGAACCTCAAACGATCAGGGCATGGGATGACAGGCCTGGCAGTTGGCGGTGGTGATACCAACCGCTTGCGAATGCGGAATCTTTGGTGGATCGGTCCCTGTAGTCTTATGGCATGCTGTGCAATTAGTCGAAGTCGTGTGATCCGATGGGCGGTGAAGTACGACATGCCGCGAACCAGTCAGGGCGATACTGGATGAGGAGGTATGGCAGAAGGAGCAATTGCTCGTAGCATCCCTCTCAACATAGGTCGGCAAGGTCGTGTAGGAACTGTTGGTAGCGCTGTCGATATGGCAGGTCGTACAGTGGGTGTTGATTGCCCCCCCCCAGGTCCCTGTATGGCTTGAAGGCGCAGTCTGGCTGTGGCAGGACGCGCAGCTATTCGTTGATGTCGCGCCCGCGTGGCAGACCGCGCAGGACGCGCGGTTGGCTGCGGCGGCAAGAGGATGGCCGGTGGTGGAAACCCAGGTGGAGTTGTGCGTATACGGCTTCTGCTCGGTATGGCAGTCGATGCACTGGCTCTGGCTGTGGCAGGTCGCGCAGGTCTGGCTATCGGTCCTCGCGGCGCGGGAATGGGCCTGGAGGATCCAGCCGGCGACGTGGGTCTTTGGGGCTTCGCGCTGGTGGCAGGAGGCGCAGTCATTGCCGCGGGCTGCGGTATGACAGAGGGCGCAGGTGCCGTTCTTCTGCGTGTCAGTGAGACCCTTGCCGTGGGTCTCGATCCAGTTGACCGTGTGGCTGACCGGCGGTCCGGCGTTCCTGTCGGCGTGGCAGGCGATGCAGCTGCTCCTGGTCGGGAGCATCTCGTCACCGTGGGCTCCGACCTTGTCGTAGACCTTGTGACAGGAGAGGCAGTCGACCTTGGCTGCCGCGTGCACGCGGTGGTCAAAGCTCGAGTTCGGCATAAGGATCTTGTTCTTCCGGACGGTGGATGAAAAGTCATCGTTGCTGTGGCACTTGGTGCAGGAATCCGTGCCCTTTTCCATGTCGACCTCGTCCGCGTGGCAGGTACCGCAGGTATCCATGTCGGGGAAGGCCATGAGCCTGGGATTCGACTTCGAGGGGCTGTGGCAGATGTCGCAGCCAAGCCCGAGATCAAGCTTGAACTGGTGGTTGATGATGATGCCGTGGCGGGGCTTCGAGGCGTCGTCGGCATCGGCGTTCTTCATTGGGGCAGCGGCGGCAAAGCCCAGGGCAAGGGCCGCGAAAAAAGCGGACGCAATCAGGCGGAGCAGTGTGCGGCCTGGCGCGGCAGCGGTTCGCTTGTTGGTGTAGGTATGGTCCATCATATTTCCTCTCTAGAACCTGTAGCCTGCGCGGACTTCGGCGCGGACCGTACTGGTGGCGGAACCGTTCACCGAGGCGAGCACCGAGGACTCGTAGGTCACCCGTGCCTGCGCGTCGAAGGTCTTGGTCACGTTCACCTTGGCGCGAACATAGTAGGTCTGTGCATTGAAGGTGTCGTGGTAGCCGGAGCCCAGGTAGTCCTCGGTCCACTCATTGGCGGTGAAGGCGGTGCCCGCACGGATATCGAGGGGGGTCTTGCGATAGCGGAGTTCCCCACCGAAGGCATTGATCGTTTCTGGCTTGGAACTTCCCGAATCCGAAAGCACATAACTGTAATAGCCATTTGCCGAAAGCCCGAAACCGAAGGAAAGCGAGGGACCGGCGCGGAGCTCGGTGATGGTGGGATTGGCCAGAGCCACATCGCTGGCGACCAGCGGCTGCCTCCGTCCGACTGAGGCGTCGAGTGCGACTGACTTCAGCAGGCCGCCTGTGGGGATAAAGCCTCCGAGCTCTTCTGAAACCGAGGCGGAGCCGGAGAAGTAGGGATTGGCCGAACCAAGGATGGCAGCAAAGGAACCGAAGGACTGCCCAAGCGTCGCCGCAGCGATCAGCTGGACATTGCCGCCGAGGTTATAGCGGAGATGGAGGGCATCGATGATTCCGTTCGCGTTGAAGGAGGCATTGGTGGGGCTGAAGTTGATCATCGTCGCGTTGAGGCTCGTGGAAAGCCAGGGAGCCGGGGCGAAGGACATCGAGCCGCGCAGGGTCTGGTTTTTGACCACCTTTTGGACTGCCCCGATCAGGGCATCCACATCGGTCGATTGGGCGAGATAGAGATAGCCCGCACTGACAGCCAGCTTGTCGTCAAGGAGCGAAAGCCCGAGGGTCGCGCCCGCCTCAAGTTCTCCATTGCCTAGCTTCGAAGGAAGGCTCCGGATAGCGCGAATCACACTTCCGTCCGAGTAGGGCAGGCCTCCGAAGGCGCCGATGTGCAGAAAGGACAGGGGAGCAAACGTCGCGCCTGCTCCATCGAAGGCCGAGGCTGCGCCACTCCAGTCGGAGAGCCGGCCAGCCTGGACTCCCATGAGTTCACTTTGGTAGGCGACCTTCATGCCAAACAACTGGTAATCAACCCAGGTGCCAAGATTGTCCTTGTCGGCATCCGCATCGTTCCGCGCGTCGTCGAGCCCGCGTATCGAGATTCCCGCGCTCGAGTTGGTCCCGATCGCAGAGAGAAGCCCTCCATTGAAGGCAAGGCTGAGACCCTCTCCGAGTCCCATATCGAAGTTCTGGTAACTGAAGACCCGGTTGATCGCGACGGGATCGTCGTAATCGAGCCGATAGCCGGTATCCACCCTTCCACTGAAATCGAGGGCTGCGACGCCCTGTGCCGCAAAGGCAAAGACGACCATCGCAGCGAGCGCGCCGCGCGGTCGCGACGTCCTCGATCCACGGTTTGACTGCATGTAATCCTCCTGGAGGCTGCCGTGAAATCGACAAAACTGGGAATGCCCGTGCATTTTGGGTGCCACGGCCCTGCGCGTCAATATCCTTTCGATACGAAGGGCCAACTGTTGCCGCAGCCCGGGGGGGGGCGGGGACCGAGTTCGCGGCTCGGCAGCCCGGCACTGTACCCCGGTTGCCCGGCGCCGGGCGGCCAGCTCGCCTTGATTCTCCAAGCCTACTCGGGCTAGCATACATGACTTTTCAATCGATATCGAATTCCCGGAGGATTTCCAATGAAGAAGCTCGTCGTCGCGGCGCTCGCAGCGCTCGCTCTTGTTGTTGTGATCGGTGCCTGCAAAAAGGACTCGGGAGCCCTCGTGACCCCTGCAACGCCCCAGGTCCAGGCAGCTCCTGCTCCAGCCCCCCCCCACCCCAGCGCAACAGCCGATATCCCTGCCGGTGCAGGTCACAAGGGCAAGGTCCTCGAAGCGCTCGTCGCCGGCGAATACGTCTATATTCAGATCGACGAGGGCGGGAAAAAAGTCTGGGTCGCGACCATGCAGGCCAAGGTCTCCAAGGGCGACGAAATCGAATTCGCCGATTCCCCTCCCTTTACCAACTACCAGAGCAAGATCCTCAACCGCAGTTTCGACTCGGTCATCTTCGCCGCGGGGATCAGGAACAACGGGAAGAAGTAGGCATCGCTTTGGGCTACCCGCAGTTTCTCGGGAGATGGACAGCGGAAGAAGCCGCAGCCTTTGATGATCAGATGGTCAAGGATTTTGGGGCCATCGATGTGAGCGAGTGGTTCGAAGGATCCTTCCAGATTCCAATGACTGCTCCGCACCCCGTGGCGGAATATCGTCACCAGTTGATGGCGCCTCACAAAAATCCCCAACACTGAAGCCAAGGAACGGCAATAAAGGTGGCTCCATGAAATACGGAATATTCTACGCGTACTGGGAAAAGGAATGGGTCGCTGACTTCAAGTACTATATAGAAAAAGTCGCGCGGCTCGGCTTCGATATCCTCGAGATCGCAGCTACGCCGATCCTGGGATACAGCGAGAAGGAGATGGCCGAGCTCAAAGCCTGTGCGGCCGAAAACGGCATCATCCTCACGGCGGGCCACGGGCCTACTGCCGAGCAAAACCTTGCCTCGCCGGACCCGAGGGTCGCAGCCGCCGCGAAATCCTATTTTACGGAACTCCTGAAACGACTCTACAAACTGGATATTCACCTTATCGGCGGAGCCCTGTACTCCTACTGGCCGGTTGACTATTCGCGGCCGATAGACAAGGCAGGCGACTGGGCCCGAAGCGTGGCTGCCGTAAGGGAGGTCGCCAAGGTCGCCGAAGACTGCGGCGTGGACTACTGCCTCGAGGTCCTCAATCGCTTCGAAAACTATATGATCAATACTGCCGAAGAGGGAGTTGCCTTCGTCGAGGAGGTGGGCAATCCCCGCGTCAAGGTCATGCTCGATACCTTCCATATGAACATCGAAGAAGTGGATTTTCTGGCTTCACTCGAGGCGAACAGGGACTGGATCGGTGCTATCCATTGCGCCGACAGCAATCGTCTCGCGCCCGGCATGGGGCATATTGATTTCCCCGGCATCTTGAAAAAGGCCAAGGACTTCCCATATATCCGGTACATTGGAGTCGAAGTGCTA